>ENA-OROP01000759-OROP01000759.1-human-gut-metagenome-genome-assembly--contig:-NODE-759-length-34410-cov-6.944550_pt1 | contig 34410 bp, 23 predicted proteins | sample MGYA00242132_ERZ509056 | MGnify/ENA primary metagenome ERZ509056 (study PRJEB26280, sample SAMEA2338768) | human gut metagenome | biome: human gut; feature: human-associated habitat; material: faeces...
TCGGAAAATAGTAGGCGTGCAGCGTCTCGCACAGCGGCCGCACGACCCGAGCCGCCACGCCCGTCTCCTCTTCGACCTCACGCGCAGCGCACTCCTCGATGCGCTCCCCGCACTCCAGGTGCCCTTTGGGCAGGTCCCAGCGGCCGTTGCGGTGGATCATCAGCCACTCGCCGCAGTCGTTCACCACCACGCCGCCCGCCGCCTCGACCGGCGTGAACTCCGCAGCAAAGGCCGCGAAAGCCCTGTCGGGATCGTCCGAAACGACGGCCACGGAGTTGTGCGATTCGAGAAAATTCAGTATCTTGGCCCGTGATATGCCGCCGCAGGCTTCGGCCGCAACGGCATACCACGCCCCGCCGGGAGCTTCGGCCGTGAACGCCACGGCCCTGTCGGCGAAATAAACGGTACGGTTCATCTTTTCATCGGAAATTTGTGAACAAATATACGTAAGAAACCTCAAAAAATGAAAAAAATTCTCCTGATGACGGCTATTGCAGCTATGGGCCTCGGCGGATGCGACAAGCGTCCCGAGCCTCTGAAGATCGACAATGCGCTGACGGCCGAAGAGATCGCCGCCGGACGCCTCACCCCCGAGGTGATGTGGAAGATGAGCCGCGCGGGCGGCTCGTCGCTCTCGCCCGACGGCCGGACGCTCCTCTACCAGCAGACCGACTACAACATGGCCGAGAACCGCGGCGTGACGACGATCCGGGTCGAGAACATGGACTCGAAGGCCGTGACATGCCTGACGGACTTCACGTCGAACAGCCTCTCGCCGAAGTGGAGCGCCGACGGACGGCACATCTATTTCCTCTCGGACCGCGGCGGTTCGATGCAGGTGTGGCGGATGAACGCCTCGGGCGGCGACGCGACGCAGATCACGGGCAGCGGCGAGGGCGTTCCCGACGTGGAGGGCTTCGGCGTAAGCCCTGACGGAAAGCACATCTGGTGGGTGCAGACCGTGCGGACGGCCGACCGCCGTTCGTCGGACATCTACAAGGACATGGACAAGTCGAAGGCCCGCATCTACGACGACCTGATGGCCCGCCACTGGGACTACTGGGACGAGGGCGAATATCGCCACATCTTCGTCGGCGAGCTGGGCAAGGGAGTCGTGACGGGCGGCAGGGACATCATGCCCGACGCGCAGTGGGACGCCCCGCTGGCACCCTATTTCGACATGGCCGAGATCGCCTGGAACAACGCCGGGACGATGCTGGCCTACACCTGCAAACCGCTGACGGGCACCGCCTACGCCGTGTCGACCGATTCGGACATCTTCGTCTACGACCTCGAAAGCGGCGCGACGCAAAACATCTGCAAGCCCACCAACTTCAATACCGGCAAGCCCGTCAACGATCAGGCGGTCATGGTCGGCTACGACAAATATCCCGTCTGGTCGCCCGATGATTCGAAGATCGCCTTCCTCTCGCAGCGCCGCGCAGGCAACGAGTCGGACAAGGCCCGCCTGTTCGTCTACGACTGCCATACCGCCGAAATGCAGGACCTCACCGCCGACTTCGACTACAACGCCCAGAACGTCGTCTGGAGCGGCAACGACCTGATCTATTTCATCGCCCCGATCGAGGCGACGCACCAGATCTGCCGCGTCGCGCCGTCGGTCGGCGAGGTGGAGGTCATCACCCGCGGCGACCACGACATCAACGCCTTCACGATGGCCGGGGAGCGGATCGCCGCCGAGATGTGCACGATCTCGATGGCCACGGAGTTCTTCGAGATAAATCCGGAGGACGGCTCTTTGGCGCAAATCTCGGCCATCAACAAATCGGTCTACGACAATATCAGGATGGGCGAGGTGCAGAAACGCTGGGTCAAGACCACCGACGGCAAGCAGATGCTGACGTGGGTGATCCTGCCGCCCGATTTCGACCCGTCGCAAAAATATCCGGTGCTGCTCTACTGCCAGGGCGGCCCGCAGAGCGTCGTATCGCAGTTCTGGAGCTACCGCTGGAATTTTCAGCTGATGGCCGCACAGGGATATATCGTCGTCGCGCCGAACCGCCGCGGCCTGCCCTCGTTCGGACAGGAGTGGCTCGACCAGATTTCGGGCGACTACTCGGGCCAGAACATCCGCGACTACCTCTCGGCCATCGACGACGTGGCCCGCGAACCGTGGGCCGACCGGGAGCGCATGGGCTGCGTCGGGGCGTCGTACGGCGGTTATTCGGTCTATTTCCTCGCCGGATGCCACGAGAAGCGTTTCAAAGCCTTCATCTCCCACTGCGGCATCTTCGATTTCGACTCGATGTACGGCGAAACCGAGGAGCTGTTCTTCGTCAACAACGACTACGGAGGCCCCTACTGGGACACGGCGAACGCCTCGGCACAGCGTTCCTACGCCAACTCGCCGCACAAGTTCGTCTCGAAATGGGACACGCCGATCCTGATCATCACCGGCGAGAAGGATTTCCGCATCCCCTACACCCAGTCGCTCGAAGCCTTCACGGCGGCCCGTACGCTGGGCATTCCGGCGCGGCTCGTGGCGTTCGAAAACGAGGCGCATCAGGTCTTCAAGCCCCAGAACTCGCTGGTCTGGAACCGCGAATTCTTCGGCTGGCTCGACAAGTACGTAAAATAGCCGACCCGACAGTGAACGAGGGCCGCCCGGAGTTCCGGACGGCCCTCGTTCGCTGTCACACTCTCAAATACGTTTTTTTACACCATTTCAGCTTTGACCCCATTTTTAAAATCGACCTGTTCATTAAAAAAATCAGCCGTTTCGTTGAATTTATTTTCATCCGGTCCCTGCCTTACTTATATTTGCTTTCAACTCAATCAACAAATTTTGACCATGAAAAAAGCAAGCACCAATCACGAAGAGGGGGGGGGATTCGTTATGTCGTACCCCTGATTGAACGAATCGACGTACATGTAGAAAAGGGGTTTGCCGCAAGCGACGATCCCGAAAACGGAGGCGGAGGCGTGACCGAACTTACGTCCTACGACGACTCCTACGACAACTATTAAAGCGGAAGGACCATGAAAGACACTTTCCGCACATTATCGGTTATCGCTGCCATGACAACGGTAGCCGCTTGTTCCAACGGCATCGAGGAACAGAGTCTCAATGCCCCGGCAACGGGCGACAAAATCCGCATCGAATTCACCGCTAAAAACCCGGGGACCGGCATCAACCCAACGCCCGCAGCCGAAACGCGCACCAGCATCCACATCGGCGACGGCTCGTTTGTATCCCGCTGGGACGACGGGAACGAGATGACCCTGCTCTACGGAAGCACTGCCGCCAAGGCGACTTACAACAGCGCAACCAAAAAATTCGCGACCGACATCACTCCGGGAACGCAGGTTTTCCACGCCTTCTCGCCCCACGTCGAGAACTCCTATGACGGCAGCGTCTTCACAATTCCGTTCGGGAATCTGCGCACGCAGAACGGCAACAACTTTAACCACCGTTACGATCCGCTGATCACCACGGAGCCACGGACCGCCGACCCGGCATCCGACGAACTGGTCTTCACGCTCAAACGGCTGACTTCGATCCTGAAATTCGAAATCTCGGGCGGCAGCGATCCGGTGAAAGCCCTGCTGCTGACGGCGGACGAAAACCACCCCGTCTCCTCGTCCGGATTCATCGGCGTGACCGACGGCACGGGCAGTATCGACGCAACCGTCCTGAACGGCATCCCGGCAAGCTCGAATGTGATCGCCATGACTTTCGACGAAGGCACGGCCCCGACAATGGCCGACCTGCACGCCTATTTCAACCTGCCGGAGGCCCAATACGAGACCCTGAAACTGGACATCATCACAGGAAACGGCCAAATCGGGAGCATCGATCTCTCGGGCCTTCCCGCATTCAAGGCCGGCGAACTTTATCGCCTGAAAAAAACCAGCTCCCCTGCGTTCGTGCAGATCGAAAAGCCGTACCTCGACTGGCCCGGACAGGACATGGACATTCCGCACGAGATCATCGACGAAAACGGCGACATCGTGCTGGATTATCCCGCGGCAATCACAATCAACGCCCCGGCAGGCATCGCACAACTGTACGTAGACGTCGTCTCCCCGGCCTTGAATGCTCTGGGAATCGAACGGCTCGACCTCTTCAACGAAACACAGCTGCCCATCGGAATCAACTATTCCGACCTGGGCCTGAACTGCACGACCCAGATCCAGTATAAGAAATCCACGCTGTTCGACATTACGCGGCTCGTTCCGATGATTCCGCTGCTGAAAGACGGTCGCAGCCTGATTTACGGCGACCACACGTTTAACGTCACGGTCGTCGACCTGGCGGGTAACACGGAAACCCGGCCCCTGACCTTCAGGTGCAGCCGGGTGGAGTGCTCGGCAAGCGACCTGTGGGCCAACACGGGTACGCTGTCGATCTATGCCATCGACCCGCAAGCCCAGTCGGTCGTTGTGAAATACCGGGCGGAAGGTGCGTCCGCATGGCACGAGCTGACGGCCGAGGCCGTCGACGCCGCCAACGGGACGTGGAAAGCCGACATCACGGCGGACAATGTCTGGAGCCAGGAGACGAACCCGAGCGGACTCACGATATACATTCCCGATTCCAACGCCGGCATTTTCGCGCAAAAGAGCTATGAATACGAACTTTTGGTCGACGGCAGCCTCCTGGAAACCGGAAAATTCGCTCCCGAAAACAACGGAGGCGACACAATTGACAACTTCACATCCGGCTCCACCTGCTTCACCACGAGCAGTTCGAACGCCACCTTCTGGGGCAGCGGCAACAATACCTTCGCATCCTCGCTTTGCACCTTCTCCGATCCGTATGCCTATTTGCAGGGCCGAAAAACACTTATTGGGATTCTGGCCCCGGGCAACCTGTTCACCGGTACCTTCAACTTTACATTAATGCAACAGACCGGCACAGTAGGATTCGGGCAGAAATACACCTACAACGCCCGTCCGACAGCTCTGAAACTGAACTACAAAGCGACATTCGACGTTACGGGGAAGGGATTTTACAAAAAATGGGAGGACAGCTACCATACGTCAATCACCTCGGGACAGGACCAGGCGAGCATTGTCGTATGCATCATCGACTGGGAAGCCCGGCATGAAGTGGCCTCCGGCAACAAGGCGGCGCCGACCGGAGTCTGGAATCCCGAATCGCTGTACGGACTGAACGAAACAGAACGCGCCGGGCTGATCGCCTACGGCGTCGCCTATCCCGATGCCGACGCCGATGCCGACACACCGCTGACCATTCCGCTCCGTTACTACGACAAGGACGCCGCAGCGCCGAACGGCAACTACACCATCATCATCTCCTGCGCAACGAGCCGTTACGGCGACTACCTGAACGGCACAGAGAACGATTTTTACGTCAGGAATTTCGCGTGGGTCTACTGATCCCGCGCCCGGGCCGGAACCACGCTACGGTGAAAGCAAAAAGCATAAACCACAGATAATCAAGATATATAAAATCTATCTTTTGCACGAATCTCAGGCAAAAGAGCCTGAAAAAGCAGAATTCGACGGGAGTTGCGTTATCAAATCGCACTCCCGTCGAATTACTTTAAACAGGATATATTCGACTAAATGGGATCGTTAAAATGCCATTGAAAAAAGGCCTATTTACCTGTTTCCTGCAACAACATACCCGTTGTCAACAATAAATCGACATGCGCCATCACCAGATCATAGCGTGCGGAGAGCAAATCGACAGCCGCGTTGAAATAACTGATCTGCACATCACGGAAGTCGAACTGCGAAAGCGTTCCGGAAGCGAATTTCTGTTCCGCGATCCGCAGACTCAATTCAGAGGTCGCCAGCTGCTCCTCACGCAGACCGACCAACTCCCGGCGAAGCAGGAAAGCGTCATACTGCTTGTCGACATCATAACTGACCGAAAGTTTCATATCTTCGAGCGACAGTTTCTCGATTTCATGGTTGATCTGCGCCACCCGCACGGCACGCCGCCGCTGACTGCCGTTGAAGATATTGAATGAAATCTTCGCGGAAACATAAGGCTGTATCTGGCGGTTGTCGATTCCGGCAGTACGATTGTAAGCGTAACCGGCTCCCACGCCCACATTCAGACTCGGATAATAATCCGAACGGGCGACGAGCGTCTCCTCGGCGCGAAGCCGGATAGCAGCATACTGTTTGCGGATCGAAGCATTGTCGCTTTGCGCGATCCGGTGCAGTTCGGCCGGATCGAGTCGCTCGTCGATCGCCGGAATGCTGTCCGTCAGCGTCCAATCGCCTCCGCGCTCCACGGCAAGCAGGAATCCCAACTGCCGGCGAGCGTCCTCATAATTGTTTTTCTGGCTCAGATAGGTGGCCCGATCCTGCAACCAGGCATTCTTCGCCTGCAACAATTCGAGATTGCGGACCACACCCAGGTCCGCCGCATGCTGCTCACGGCGGAAGCGGTCCATGGAAGCGTCCATCAGCTGTTGCGCAATCGTCACCTTTTCCGATTCCAGAACGGCCAGATAATAGGCCGAGATGATCGACCGCACCGTATTCTCGATCAGCACGGTCTGCGAACCTTCGGCCTGTTCCTGCGCCGCATCGAGTTTGGCTTTCGTACGCCACACGCGAAAACCGCCGAAAAGGGTCCACGACAAGTCGAGGCTGGGCTGCACGCTCAACGTCGAATAATCCTCCGTGTCCGACCCCTGCGGCATCGTACGGCTGAAATTAGTGGAAGCCCCGACCGCTACGGACGGATAAAGTCCGGTGGCGCCCCACGTATTGTTCACGGCCGAAGTCCGGGTTTGCAGTTCGCCGACTTGAAGATCGTAATTATTCCTCAACCCGATATCGATCGCCCTGGCCAGTGTCAGAGCATTTCCGTTCTGTGCAGCCGCCGGCTGCCGCACGGCCCCGAACAAACAGATCGCCGCACAAAGTACACTATATCGCATCATAGTTTTCATTCGTTGAAATCCGTATTCTGCACCATGTCCTTTACTGCCGTTTCCGCGCTTTCGGGCGTGGCATCCGGATGCCGGAGCCGCCGAAAGAAGAATTTGAACCGGTTGGCCGTCTTGATAAGCACCGGGAAGCACGTCAGTATGAAAAACGTCCCGAACAGGATGCCGTACCCGAGCGTAATGGCCATAGGCAGGACGAAACGGGCGTCGCTGCTGCCTTCGCGGATCAGCGGGAACAATCCGGCCGTCGTCGTCAGCGACGTGAGTATAATGGGTCGGAAACGCGACCGGGCAGCCTCGACGACCGCCTCGTCGACTTTCATCGACAATTTCAGGCAATCGTTGTAGCGGGAGATGAAGACTACAGCGTCGTTGATAATCGTTCCCGAAAGGGCCACCATGCCCCAGATGGTCATCATCGAAAGCGGCACGCCCTCGATCCAATGCCCCCAGATCGCCGACATGCACCCCACGGGGATCATCAGAACCACGAGCGACATCTGAAGCGTCGAACGCAGGTAGATGACCAGTATCATAACGATGATGAACAACGCGATCATGTAGAAACTCTTGATGGTCTGCATCTCGTCGCGCATGTCCTTCATCTGCCCCTGCTGCATGTACGTAATATCCGGATAGCGTGCGAGAATTTCGGGCAGGATATGCTGCTCGATCTCCTCCATGACAGGAATCACCGACGCCGAAGCGTCTTCCATATAGGCGTCGACGCGAATCTCCTTCCGCCCGTTGTAGTGGTTGATCGAAAGGACGCTGCGGCCCAGATCCAGGTCGCACAGTTCGCCGAGCGGATAGACGCCGTTCGACGTGCGGATCATCATTTTAACCAGATCGCCCATCGTCCTGCGATCTGTATCGGGATAGCGGACATAGAACCACACCTCGTCCTTGCCCTCCTGCAAACGCTGCGCGAGCGATCCGTAAAATGCCTCGCGAACCTGCCCCATCACCTGCTGCTGGGTGAGTCCCAGGCTGTAAGCCAGCGGCTTGAGCCGAACACGGACCTCCTGGCCGCCAAGCTGCGCATTGTCGATAACATTGTACAGCGCGTCGAGTTCGCGCAGACGGGCCTGAAATTCGGAACTCGCCCGTTCGAGAGTCTCCATGTCATAGCCGAACAGACTGATCGAGACCTGCGCTCCGAAACGGTGTCCGGCGCCGATGGCGAACTTGTAGGCGGACGGGATCGTCCCCAGCTCTTTCGATATGCAGGCCTTGATCTCGTCCGTTCCGATCTCCGACTGGTCGAGACGCCGCAGGAAGACCACCACCGACCCGGCATGACTGCCTGTCTCGCTGCCCGAAAAAGCGGTCCCCGTGCGCATGTTGATCAATTTGATGAACGACGGTTCCCGATAACGCTCCATCAGCATGGAATCGACCCGCCAAACAACGGATTCGATGCGTTTGAGTTCAGCCGTCAGCTGATCGTAATTCGTACCCGGTTTCATCGCCAGTTCGATATTGAAGCTGTCTTCGTTCATCGACGGCAGGATCGTAAAGCCGATGCGGCCGCCGCCGATCAATCCGGCCGTCAGCAGGAAGCAGGCGGCGAGCGACGACAACACGACCGACCGGTGTCCGAGAGCCCAGCGAACGAAAGGCAGATAGACCCGTTCGCACAGCGAGCGCATTCCCCGGTCGAATCCGCTGCGGATACGCCCGTAGAACGAAATGGTCGCAGGCGGCGCCAGAACCTTGGCCGACGCACAGTGAGCCGGAAGCATGAACATACTCTCCAACAGGGAAAACAGCAGGCAGACGATAACGACCACCGCCATTTCATACATCATTTCGAGATTGCCCTGGATGAAGAGAATCGGCAGAAACGCGACCAGCGTCGTCAACACGGAAACCAGTACGGCGGGCAGCATCTCCATCGTTCCCTCGACGGCCGCTTTCCGCGCCGGCAACCCCTGATGAAACCGCGTATAGATATTTTCGCTGATGACGATACCGTCGTCGACGAGGATTCCCACGATGAGAATCATGCCGAACACCGATATGAAATTCATGGTCAGCCCCATGAGCACCGCCACGACGAACATGCTGAGGAAAGCCATCGGAATGCCCCACGCCACCCACACCGACAGGCGGAAGCTCAGGAACAGCGACAAACACAACACCACCAGCAGCATACCAGCCAAACCGTTGCTGTACAGAATATTGAGTTGTCCGCGGAGCGTTTCGAGAAAATCGTGCATGAATTCGAGCCGATAGCCGTTATCGCGCTCGTTGAACTCGCGGATGTAGTCGTGCAGATAGGCGGAGATACGCTCCAGGTCCTCGGTGGCCAGGTTGTCGATGCGGAACATGACGTTGCGCTCGCCGTCGACATAGCTCGCCGTCGGAATATCCTCGAAGATCATCCGTACGTCGGCCACGTCTCCCACACGAATCAGATCGCCGTTGGCATTGGCCCGCACCACGATTCGCTCCACATCGTCGGCTGAAACCGACCGGTAGCGCGAATTGATTTTGATCTCCTCCCTGGGATTTTTGATCTTGCCGCCGTAAATATCGACATTGTTGGCGGCAATGGCATTCTTGATCTCCGAGAAGCTCATGCCGTAACGCTGCAACACCTCTTCACGAACCTCGACGGACATCTCCATCCGCGCAGGATAGCCGATCAGCGTCACCTGCGAGATCAAGCCCGAACCCAGGAAGTCGTCTTCGATACGCTGGGCCGTGCGCTTCAGCGACATGATGTCCTCCGGTCCGCGGGTCTGGGTCAGAGCCAGGAATCCGGAAAGCGACGTAGTTTTGGTCTTGGTGATGACCGGATTCTCCGCCCCGGCAGGGAAATTCGAAATTTTGTCTATCGCGTTCTTGATGTCGTCCAACACCACGTCGACATCGTAGTCGGTGCGGATGAGTATGGACACGAGCGACTGGTTCTCCATGGATTTGGAACTGATCTCCTTGACTCCGACCACGCCCCGCAGCGCATTTTCGACGAGCGTCGTCACGCCCTCCTCCATCTCCTTGGGCGTGGCGCCCTGATAGGTCACCGATACGGTGATCAGCCGGGACTCGGTGATCGGGAACGAAGCCTTGCGGATAGAAAACAGGGCCGCAATGCCGAAGACCAGCGTCAGGAATACCAACGCCTGCGCATAGAACGGATACCGAACGAATGCAGTGATTGCTTTCCGCATGACTATTTCGTTTTATCAGACGCCCGACGACCTTTCAGCAAACCGATCTCCATCCCGTCGGAAGGATTGACCAGCGATTCGGCAACGACGAGCGTTCCGGGTTCCAGGCCGCGCAAATAGGCGTAATCCTCATCCACATAAACGACCTCGACCGACCGGGCGCGCAGGCGGCCGTCGATGCAGGCATAAACCGTATCGTCGCCGAAGAGGGCTTCGCGCGGCAGGCGCACGACCTCTTTGAGCCGGGCCGCAGCAATACGCACCCGGTAGAGCTGGCCTGAAATCAGATTGCGGCCGGGAGTTTCGACCCGAATATAGACCTTCACGCGCTGTGTGTTCTCATCCACGAACGGGGCGATGCGGGCGACCGTACCGCGGAAACCGCCCCTTTCGTCCTCCACCGTCACGGCGCTGCCGCAGGAAAAATAACGCACATAATCGGGTTCGACGCCGGCTTCCAGTTCGAGCCGGTCGGTCTGGGTGATGGTGGCGATCTCTCCCCCGACGGAGGCGATGGCGCCGACCTCTTTGCTCACCGTCGAAAATACGCCGTCGAAAGGGGCGTAAACGGCGTATTTGCGCAGATTGATCTCGGCCTGCCGAACTCCGTAGTATTCGGAAATGACATTCCGGACTGCCAGATAAACTTTCTCCTTCGCACTGTTGATCGCCGGAAGCGGCGGCAGGTCCTCGTCGACGGAAAGTCCGTTGAAGAAGGCGTTCCATTTGTCCGCCTCTTGGGGAAAGTCCACGGCCAGATCGGAAAGCTGCTGCGAAAGCAAACTCATATAACGGCTCCGGGCAGCCATCAGCGATGCGCGCGCGTCGTCGTCATAGAGCCGGACGAGCAGGTCTCCCTTCCGGAAACTCGTTCCTTCACGCAGCGCGACCGGCCCTGCGACGATGCGCGCGCTGACCTCCGAGCTGAGCCGGACCGTCGCCCCGGCATGAACCTTCGCAAAACAGGTGTAAACGACGTCGTAGTCCCGCAAGGCGACCGTATCGGCCCGGACGTGTACGACACTTTTCTTCGCCTTGTTCTTCTCGGCGACCGGTTTGGTTACGACCATATAGCGGTACGCACCATAGGCCGCAATCAGAATGAAAGCGACCAGTACTGCCTGCAATAATCTATGTTTCTTCATATCAGGATCTGTTCGGGAAAATTAACACGGCGATGAACCCGTAAATGCCGAATACGGCCGTCAAGGCAAGATCGACGAGATGGAATGCGCCCGTGAGCCTGCAACGGTTCAGCCGTTTGACGACGAGCAGCAGGAGTGTGAAAAACAGGTTGACGAGCCAGAACTGCCGCACCGGATTGGGAATGGGAATGAAATGCGCATATCCGGGCGTCAGCATGATGCGGAACGGGAATATCCGCTCTTCGGCAGCGGCGGCCGGCGAATTGCGGTAGTTGTTCACTGCGATCGCGCAACGGTCGACTGGCCCGAAATCGCGATCGAGGACATACATCGTGCTGCTGTCCTGCTCAAGATTCTTGTACGAACGGAAATAGCGGTTGTAGGTCAGCATGAACCGGCCGTTGTTCTTTCCGATAGGCAGTTTTTTCAGCGTATAGTCGGTCAGCAGCGCATAAAGCTCGTTATCGGGAGTGAAGATATGGCAGTAAATCTCCCCCGGCACGTGACATTTGATCTGCTTGATCTCGAAATCGTTGTCAATGGCCTTCACGCGCGGTGCGCCGTGGACCATCAGCAAATGAAAGAGTTTGCCGCGGGCGTCGACCACGAAATAGCCGTCGTCGCGGGATTTGATCGGCGAAGGAATGCCGAAGATGTCCCGCGCCGGAGCACGGAACCCGGCTTCGCGAAGCGCCTCGTCGAAAATCCGGCTCTTCTGTGTATCGACGCTATTCGTCGCAGCGTCGATGAACTCGATGCCCCGCTTGCCGATCCGGAAGAGGTCGTGCGGCAGATCGACGCCCGGATGTCCGGGACACGACTCGAACAGGGGAGCCAGCGCGAAATCGAATCCGCGGTCCCCGATGAGCATCACGCGGCGCACGCTCCGCAGCACCTCCTGCGTGAGCGGCTCGCCCATAAGCGAATCGGGCATCATGCCCAGCATCTTCAGCTTGCGCGCATTGTCGAAAGGAAGCAGCCGGGCATATTCGTTTTCGGTCAGCGAATTGCCGTTGCGGTCGTAATATATCATGCGGTTGGCTTGCCGGAGCGAATCGTACACCTCTTCGCTGAACACGAAATCGCGCTTCACCTCGCTGTAATAGAGCAGGCGTTTGCCCGCACGCTTCTCAAACCGGCTGCGGAACAGATCGGGCAGATAAAAGCCCAAAATCAGGATGGTGGTGAACACCAGCAGCACTCTTACAATTTTCGCCGTCATATCTACAACTCCCCCTTATTGAACCGACGGGCCGTGAAGAGCACCGAGACACTCGAAACTCCCGTAAGAGCCGCAAGCACCGGCAGAAGCGTCTCCACATTGCCGACAGCAAATTTTCTCATAAATACCGAAATCAGCAGATAGGCGACGATAAAATAGAAGAAGCGGAATTTCCCCACCGGTTCCATTGCAATCATCGCTATCCAGAAATAGGCCGTCATGCCACCCAGCACCCACGGCATCATCGTCACCAGTGCTGCCCGGATTACCTCGGCGGGAAGGTAGACGGCCGTCAGCCCCACGAACAGCAGCAGGCAGCAGGTCAGAATCGCCGACAACAGCAGAAATCCGTAAAGCACCATGCTGTAAACGACCCGAACCGGTCCGAGCGGCAGGTGCAGCGAGAGTTTGATCCGTTTGTCGACCACCTCGGGCAGAAACTGCGACACCCCGATCAGCACGGCCGCGAACAGCGGTACGAAACGGAACAGCGCGAAAAACACCTCCTTATTGGTCAACAGCCGCGACAGGTAAAACGGAGCGTCGTCACGAATACCCCCGGCGACGCCGGCGAATATGCCGACCACGGCTGCAAGTCCCGCCACGAGTGCCACGAGCGCAAACCAGCGGGTTTTGATCCACTCCTTGTATATAAGATGTAAAATCATATCTTTCAGCTATTAAAATCAATTTACATTCGGATTTCCGAGTCCCGGCATGATCAGTACGCCCAAAAATCCGTAGACGCCGAACAACGCCACGATCATCAGATCGGCAAGCGCGAAAGGATTGTCCAGCGGCTCCCTGCGACGACGCTTGATCACAACCATGATTCCCGTCAGGCAAACGCTGACCAATAGCCAGAGAAGCCCCTCGGACCACGTGAAATGCAGCCCGCGCCAAGGCGTAAGACGCACGGTAAAGGGAAACACGATTTGTTGCACTTTATATTTCGCAGTCTGTTCATAGGTGCGGTTACTCACCGTACAACTGTCGATCATCCGGTAATCGACATCCGTAACGTAACAGGTCGTATGATCGTGATAGGCATAGATGAACTTGTTGAACAACAGCATGCTGTGCATCTCCACCCACATACCGCGCGTATCGGGCAGCGGAAGCCGGCGGAAGGCATAGTCGCGTCCCATCCGGTACACATCGCCCTTTTCGGTCAGCATCATGGCAAGAAATTCGGGCCGGTCGGCAAAGCTCAAATTACGCACCCCGCATCCTTCCGGCAGTACGATCCGCTCGACCTCTGGCGCTCCGCCGCACATTCCCATACGGAAAAGCCCTCCGCGACTGTCGGTCATGAAATAACCCAGCGTCTCGGCATCCGTACGGTCTGCAGGCGCCCAGGCGCCCGACGCCGGAGAGACGAATCCCGCACCGGCAAGTGCACGGCGAAAAGCCGTCGTTTTCGCCGTATCGACCCGGTTCGAGGGAGCATCGAGAAACTCAATCCCGCCGCGGCCGAAACGAAACAGATCCTGCGTCCGGTAATCGTTCGAAACATAGGACAGCTTGTCCTTCAAATCGAACAATCCGTAGTCCCGGCCTCCGCCGTCGCCGAAGTAGACCGCATAATCGTGCGCAGACACACACTCTGGCGTGACGGCGACACCACAGACGGTTTCAGGCAGACGTCCTTCGTAGATAAGCTGCGAAGCGTTTTCAAGCACGGCCAGCGTATCGACCTGTTCGGGCGTATAGGCGTTGCCCTTCGAATCCCTGATTTCGTACCGGATACCGGACCTGTCGGACGGATCGTCGGAATAGATGCTTTTCGAGATGATGAAATCGCCCAGAACTTCCGAATAAACGATCTTTTTATAATCGCCGTGCCACGATGCGGGAATCATGCGGTAGAACCCGGGCAATGCCATGGCAGCCGCGAATGCGGCGAACAGAACGGCGATGGCGCGTATGATATTTCGGTACATGGCTATCGTTCTCCTTTACTGAAACGGTATGACGAATACAACAGCAACGGGAAAGACCCCGCGGCGATCACCAGCAGGGGAAGCGCCGACGAGAAATAGGACCCCGGAGCTTCTCCGCACACGACGAACGGAGAAATGAGATAATATCCCGCAACGGCATACAGCAATGCCCGCCAACGGTTCGGTTCGAGCGCAATCATGGCAATGAACCCGTAAACCGGATATGCCGCCAGCAGCCAGGGCAATACGGACTTCAACGCCGGAAGCGTAATTTCAGCCGGAAACAGGGCAGCGCTCTTCGCAGCGAACAGTCCGTATAGCAGCGCATTGGAAACGGTGATCGCCGCAACGCCATAGAGGGCCATACCCAGCACCAACCGCGTATTGGCGACCGGCAGATGAAGCATCAGCCGGATACGCCGGTTCACGGTCTCCGGCAGGTATTGCGTGACGCCGACGCTCGCGGCGATCAGCAGCGGCACGTAAAGCAACATACGATAATAGATCAACGGCGGATTATCGTACAGCACTTTGAGCATATAGGTCTTGGCCCCGAACCGTTCCATGCCGTTCTCCACCCGGATGAAGACGTAAAAGACCGTCGCCAGTCCCAACACGAGCGCCGCAAGGTAAGTCCAGCGGGTCTTGATCCACTCCTTATAGAAAATATGCCAAACTATCTTTCCCATCTGCATCAGTATTTACCCGTAAGTCCGATAAAGGCATCCTCCAAGGTGAGGTTTTCCCGCCGGAAGTTGACGAATCCGACGCCCCGGCTCTGCAAAAGCGCGACGATCTCCTCTTCAGTGGCATAGGTGTACAGCTCGCAATGGTTGTTCAGCCGTTCCAGATTGACAACCTCCGGCGAACCCGAAAGGTCGAACTCTCCCTCGGCCTCGAAGAAAAACCCTTTGAAATCACGCTGAAAATCGGCCAGCGGTCCCTGATAGAGCACCCGGTTATAGTCCATGATCAGGATGTCGTCGATCAGCCGCTCCATATCCTGAATGATGTGCGAGGTGAGGAAAACCGTCTTGCCCCTCGACTTGGCGTATTCGCGCAGGTAGTCGATGAACAGACGCCGATAACCCGGGTCCAGTCCCAGCGAGAAATCGTCGAGGATCAGCAGGTCGGGGTCCTGGGCCAGAATAAGCCCCAAAGCCACCTGTGCACGCTGTCCGCACGACATGGTCGAGATTTTCTGCCGCGGGAGAATCTTCAGCCGGTTGATCAGGTTGAAATAGGCGTCACGGTCCCATTTTTCATAAAACCCCGAATAGAACTTCTCGATCTGGTGGACATTCATAAACGAATACTGAATATGCCCCTCGATCAGGTAACCGATGCGGGCCTTCGTCGCGGGCGACAGGTTCTGCGTATCCTCGCCATAGATCAGACACTGGCCCGAGCGGGGAGCCAGAAATCCGTTGAGGATATTGATCGTCGTACTCTTGCCCGCACCGTTCTTGCCCAGCAAACCGAGAATGCGACCTTCACCGACCGAGATGTTCAGGTTTTCGTAAACCAGTTTCTTGCCATAGTAGTGCGTCAGGTTGCGGCACTCTATTACATTTTTGCGTTCTTCCATCAGGAATGATTAAAAGATTAGTAATTTTCGGATTATTTTTTAATGAATTCCACGCCGCGTCCCGGAAGAATATCTTCGTAGGTGTGCAGATCTTCGCCGGTCACCGTGTTATAAACATCGATGGTCGTCGTCTTCTTTTCCCGGTCGTAAAGATAGACCACCGTACAATCGTCCTTGTCGCTGAGCGCCGTGCCGGCAATAAGCACGAAAACATCGACGATCTCGTACTTGTCGTCGTAGAGCCGGAACGGCTTCTCCTCGGGCGCAAACTGCGTGATGTTCAGATAGTCGAATTTCATGATCCTGTTCCCGATGGCATAGAATCCGTACCGGACGGAAAAGGCTCCGAACCACACCGCGGCCTTGTGGCCCACTTCGGCCGGAATGGGAATGACAGTCTTGAGTGTCAGCGGATCGTTGGCTAAAGAACTCGAATAGGCATTGTATACATAAAGGAAATAGTCGTTGCCTTTACGCACGACCAGATGCATCAGGTAAGGATTGTTGTTCCCCTTGCCGGTAGCTTCGGAAAAGGCCCCGCACAGTTCGTCGGCCGTCAACACCGATTCACCGCCGGTTCCCGGAACCGGCGTGGCGGGTTTGTTGTACTGTTGCAGGCAGCCGACCGTTCCGTTCTCGTAGAGCACGAACAACGCACGCTTATAGCGCATGAACTGCTTCGAGCCGATGACCTGCCGGATGTTTTCGGCCATGACGAACGCCTCGTCGTCGAAGACCGGCGTTTTTGCATCGGTCCCGTTGAACATGTGGATCTTACCGTTCGCCACCACATACTTGGCTCCGCCCGTAGCATAAAATGCCGACGTGATTTTCACATCAGGAGCATTTCCCACATAAACGCGGCCGTTGACCGGTGAAACGATTTCGCCCATATTGGCCGTAAAATCCTGATCGCCGTCGGTATCCACCATGCTGACCGTAGCGCCGCACGAGGGGCTTTTGTCGGTGAATACCGCCAGTTCGGATTTCGCACAGACCGCTCCGACGTAGCGGCCCTCGATACGCTCCGAACTTCCGTTCACACGGGCGACCATGCCGGAAAACCAGCGGGTGAAACCGTTCTTCGGCGAGATCGTCGAGGCCGACGTTCCCGTCGTCTGGATCGACATCCATTCGACGCACCCCTCCTCGGTCTCGTACAAAGCGAGGAATTTGGGCGTGTAGCCGTTCTGCACCTTGAATTTGAAAGTCGACCGGAATTCCAATCCGTTGAGTTTGTTTCTCACCACGAAACTCCCCGGAATATCCGTATTGAGTTGATACGACTTCGGAAGGTAGATTTCCCAATCAAGGTTTTTCTCGGTAGAGATCACCTCGCTTTTACCCACGATCCACTCGTATTCGTAATCGCTTTCATTGCATCCTTCGGGCAGTACGACCGTCGGTTCGCAGGTGAAGCGGTCGCCCAGATAAAGATCGCTTTCGACCTCCACGCCCTCGACCGAAACCACATAATCGGGATCGGAGCCGATCTCGCCGTCCCTGTCTCCGTAGCACGACACCGCCGCAAGCGCTGCCAGAGCCAATATATATGTTCTGCTGTTCATAATCATTCAACCGTTAGCGTCATTCATCAAAAAAGATTCTGTTACCCGTCGCCTGGTCGTAGACTTCGTTCTGCTCGAAATATTCCGTGCAGACGGCGATCCAGTAATCCAGAGCGAGACTGGTTCCGGCATCCTTCCAGTCGGGATCGGTAATGCCGCTGACCTCCAAAAATTTGGCGCATTTCACCGGATGATAGGTATATCTGTTGAGTTTGGAGGTATTCTCCCAGAAAGCGGGCGGCGTGTTGACGTTTTTCACGAACGACACCTCCACCCACTGATATTCGGGCAGTCCAGCCACGAAATTCTCATTCGGAGCCAGTTCGATGCGGAGTTTGTAATCATCGGTCTCGTTGAGCCGGGCAACATGGATCGTCAGCGGAAAGGTATCCTCGTAAAGCCCCTTGCGGAGAAGCTGCTTTTCGTCGAGCGTATATTCCACGCCGTTGACGGCATACTGCGACAACTCTTCGTTGACCCGGACCCGATATTCGCGGTCGCGGTCGTAATCGACGGCCCCGGTCAGGCGCACCGGAATATCCAGCGTGTAGTCCCCGGCTCCCACGCCCAGAAAATAAGCGTTGAACTCATAGGACTCAGGATAAGTTCCGGGCCGGAATTCGCCTTTGGCGATGTTGAGCGAAACGCGGTTCGCATCATAGACCTCTATATCGCGTTCCCGGCACGCCCCCGACAGACAGACCGATGCGACCAGGAAACAAATCATCCTTTTATTCATGGCATTTACAGATTAATTACCGAAATCGTTTTCATTGTCAGGCCGCGGGAAAGTATATGCCTGCGGAGCTATCGCAATGGTGTTGCCGTTGTAATTTCCGTTGTCCACACGGTCCATATTGAGCCGCTTGTAGTAGAAAAACAACTGCCCCTCGCCCTTGAAATCACAAATATATTCGCGTGTCAGGGCCGTGCGCAGCGCATCGGCGGAGATCGACGCGCCGAGTTCCGCGATACCGCGGTGACGCTTGAGCGTATTGATGTAGGACAACGGTGCGGGATCGAGCTGCGGAGCGTTCATCACGACCTCCTCGGCGATCAGGTACATTTCGCTCAGTTTCAGCATCGGAGTGCAGGCCTTGGGATACTTGTAACTGTCGGCCGCCAGTGAAGAACGCTTGTACTTGATCAGATTGATCCTGTTCATCGAATTGTAGGCGAGCCAGGCATTCAGACGCAGGTCGCCCGCCTCGTAACAGTTGGGCGAGGTTACTATATCTTCGGAAAGCCCCTCGTAATAAGTCCGTGCGCTCGCCGTGATCCGATCGTTGTCGAGGGCGAACACCAGTTCGGGCGTAAACACCCGGTTCGACCGCAGCTCCTCGCCGTAGGAATCGGTTTCAGCGATCTCCGGTGCGGTGATAAACCGGAATTTCTCCGAGGCGATGACCGTCGTCGCCTCATTGTAAGCCGTGGCGTAATCGCCCGTGTAAAGGGCGATACGCGCACGCAGCGCGCAAACGGCATAATAGTTCATACGCTTGGTACGGTCGTAGGAGACATACGGATCCGTCGACTTGCGTGGGACGACGATCGGATCGCGGGTTTCAAGCAGGGATTTCGCCTCCGCAAGTTCTTCCATCAGCTGCGCCAGCAGCCGCTCCGACGTATAACGTTCGCCGATCGTCGCATCCCAGGAGGTTTTCCACGGGACATTGTTCGATTCGGCATTGACAGCATACGGTTCGTTGAACATACGCACCAGGTCGAAATACATGTAGGCGCGCATGGCGAGCATTTCCGCAAGCATGATCTCCCGCACCCCCTCTTCGAACAGGTCCCGTTCCTCGCGGCGCAGTTTGTCGATGACCAGATTGGCGTTGAAAATGTTGTTGTACATCGTGAGCCACAGATCGTCGATGATCTCCTTCGAATCGTCGTTCGCATAGTCGTAGGCCGCCCATTTGCGACGCGTCTCGTTGTTGGCCGACACGGTATACTGCCCGGTCAGCGGTTCGAGGGCGGTCAGCGCCACGTAACCGCCGTACAGATTGGCGTCGCCCATATTGACGTACACTCCCGTAACAGAATTGTAGTAACCTTCAGCCGCATCGAACATGTCGTCGATGTCCACCTCCGATTTGGACGTAACGTCCAGCCACTTGCCGCACGATGCGAGCAGCAGTACGAACATCGCAGATATTTTTGCAAGATTCTTCCTTTTCATTGCTGTGCCGTATTAAAAATTGACTTGAGCCGAAAAACTGATCGTCCGGGCATAGGGATACGCCAAACCGCGCTCCTGACGGATCGTCGACAGGTAGAAAAGTTCGTTGGCCGTAAGCTGGAGCCGCAGCATGGAGATTCCCTTCCATCCCCAGCGTTCGACCGGGAAGGTATAGGCTACGCGGAGCGACGAGAGCGAGAGGCGGTTCTCGCGCTGGACGAAACGCGACGTGGAACGCGTCGGGGTCGTATCGTCGATGGCCTTGTAGCGGGCGATCTGACCGGGCTCCTTCCAACGTTCGGTCAATGCCCGCACGTCGTTGTTCACCGTAGGATCGGCCCCCTCGATCTTTTCATGCAGGGTGAAGTTGTAGCGATCGGCCCCGAACGAATAGTTGAAGCTGGCGCCCACCTCCAATTCCTTGTAACGGAAGTTGAAGCCGGTGTATCCTTCGAGCGCGGCTTCGCCGACGCCAATCGGAACCATATCCTCGTATTTCCAGACGTCGGTCCGCTCGCCGTCCTTCGTCAAAAACTCCTCGCGGCCCGTACCCGGATTGATTCCGAAACTGCGAACGCCGTAAATCGTATTGAGCGACTCCCCTTCCTTGAAAAGAAAGACATTGGCATCGCTGCTGCTTTCAGCGCGTTCGCCCACCATCTTGTTGTAATTTTTCAGCGTATTGGAAATTTTGCTGAGGGTGTTCGAATTATGACGCCCGTTGAACGTCACCGAGAAGAGCATCTCCTTCGTGCGGACGGGTGTCACCGAGAGCGAAAAGTCGATACCCTTATTCACGATGTCGCCCTGATTGACCTTCAATTCGGAGAATCCGATCGACGGCGCGATGGTTACCGACGTAAGGCTTCCCTCGGTCGTGTTATAGTAATAATTCATGTCCAGATTCAACAGTCCCTTGAGCACGGTCAGTTCCAGGCCCACGTTGCGGTTGAATGTCGTTTGGCATTCAAGGTCGGGATTGCCCAATACCGAAATGCTCGTACCGAACATGTTGCCGTAGACCGGTTTGAGATAGGTGTACATGCTCCTGGACTGGTTCTGCGTGAAATTCTGGTTGCCGGTGGTTCCGATATTGGCGCGCAGGGCCAGCAGCGAGAAGACACCCCGGTCCTTCAAGAAACGCTCGTTGTGAATGTTCCAGCGCACACCCGCCGACCAATAGGGCGCGGTCTGCTGTTTGCTGCCGTAAATCGAAGAACCGTCGATGCGTCCCGTAAGATCGACCAGATAGCGGTCGTCGTAAGAATAGTTGGCGTTGAGGTAGGCGCCCGCCGAACGAACGATGGACTCATTGCCTGAAGGACGGGAGTCGGGTTCGTACTGCACGGCATAGGAGACATAGTCGAGCGCATCGTCCATGAACCCCGTAACGACATACCCGTCGGTCTCGTGTTTGACTTCGCGCAGGTCGCCGCCGACCACCGCCTGGACCAGATGCCGGTCGAGCTGCTTGGTATAGGAGACCATCAGTTTGCCGGCAAGCGTCATGTCCGTACCGTTGTTCAGCGTATACTTACCCCGCGCGTAAAGCACGCTGGGATCGTTCACATAGTTGTCGTTATCGCGGATATAGGAATAGCTCATGGGCGACAGATAGATGTCCGTGCGGTTGAAATCGCTGCTCACCGAAAAGTCGCCGCGCATTTTCAGCCCGGAAACGATCGTCCAGTCGATCGCCGTGTTGTTCGTGACATTGGTCACGTCGCCATGTGTGAAACTGCTCAGGTATTTCGCCTCGTAAACGGGAGAGAGCTGCGACGACGAAACCGCAAGGTTCATTCCCTCCGGAGCCACGTTGTAAAGCGACAGCGTACGATAATAGGCACCGTCAGCATCCTTTTCCCGGTGATAGGGAAGCGCTTTCGAGTAACTGGAGAACGATCCGTAAGGCGACTCGTCGCTCCGGGAGATGGAGAACTGCAAATCGTTGGTGATTCGCAGGCTCGAATGCGAATAGATCAGTTTCGTGCCGGCCCCGTAGATCGTTCGGCCCGATTCCTTCATCACACCGTTGTTCTGCCCGAGCGACAGATTGACCTGATAACGCACGTTCCCCTGATTGGCGCGCAGCCGGTTGACGCTGCCCTCGATGATGACCGAATGACGGTGCTGCAAGCCCACACGCAGCGGCTTCGAAAGCCAATAGGTATCGACGCCCGCAAGGATCTCCTTGCGGATCAGGTTGTAGGAGTTGAGATAATAGCCGCCGTCCTCCCCTTCGCGAGCGGGATTGAACAGCCCGGACAGACGCTGGAATTCCAATGCCTGCGAAGCGTTCATCAGCTTGTACGACGACAGGTCGGGAATGTTCACGCCGCCCGTAAGCGTATAGCTCACCCGGAGCGCTCCGGGTTCGGGGCTTTTGGTCTCGATCACGATCACGCCATTGGCCGCGCGGGAGCCGTATATGGCCGATGCCGACGCATCTTTGAGTATCGTTACGCTCTGGATGCGGTTCATGTCCAGGTCATATACCTGTTGCACCTTGACCTCGAAGCCGTCGAGAATGAAGATCGGCAGGCTGGTCATCGTTTTCAGCGTGCTGCCCGAGATCTCGGGGAAACTGTTCTGTCCGCGGATCTCGATCTGCTCGGGGATATAGTTAGGGTCGGAACCGAACATCCCGCGCACATCCACGACCTGGAACGACGGGTCGAAAACTTTCAGGGCGTCGAAGAAACTGTTGTTGTTCACCGTCCGCAGCTCATCGCCCTTCACGAGCACGGCCGTTCCCGTGAAGCTGTTCTTCGCCTTGGGCATGTATCCCGTAACGACCGTAGCCGCGATGTCGTTCACCTCGGGTTCGAGATAGATGTCGAACGAGCTCTGGTTATTCACCTCGATCGTCTGTTTTTTCATGCCCACGCACGACACGACGACCGACACGCGCCCCGAAGGCAGCGTCAGGCGGAAGCACCCCTTCTCATCGGTCGAAGCACCGTTGTGCCCGGCATCTTTCTGCACGACCGAAGCATAAGCGACCGGATTCTTGTTCTCGTCGAATACCGTTCCCGTGATTACGAATCCGGCCGGCCGACGATCGGACGCCGGGGCGGTTTTCTGGCGGGGGGGGAGATCACGATCGTCCGGTCGACGATGTTGTAACTCAAACCCACCGATGCGCAGAGCTTATCCAGCGCCGCGCGCAGTTCGACACCCGACACGTTGAAACTGACCTTGCGGCTGTCATCCACATTCTGATTCACATAGAACACCTGATAGCCCGACGCCTTCTTAATTGCCTGAAAGACCTCGCTCAAAGGTCGGTCAGTCACGTTGATCGTGATATTCTGCGCCCGGACCAGACAAGGAGCCAACACTACGACCGTTACAAACAACAAACGCATGATACGCTCTGCAACAGTCTTCTTCACTTTTTCCGTATATGCAGCCATGATGATTTTTAAAGTTTAGAGTGCCTGTTTTACGTTTACGGAACCCTCCGGGATCGGCCACGTGTACTTATCGGCCGTCATGGTCAGCTCCGTGCCATCGGATCTGGGGATATGGGGGCTGTTCAGACGCTTGTAATAGTAAAACAACTGTCCTTCGCCGAAAAACTCACGGCGGTATTCCAGTTCAATGGCGTCGAGCAACTCCCCGACGGTAAGTCCGGACGTTTCAAGCCGCTCCGCCACCGTCGGAATGTCGCGCGCCTTCTGCAACTCGGCAACTCTCGCCGCCGCGTCCGCAATGTTGTCGGCCGACTGGCGGACGAGCGCTTCGGCCTCGATCAGGGCCGCCTCGCCCAACTTGACGAAAGGAATGCGGCAGGGCAGAACGCTCTCATTTCCCGCCACCGACGTGTAGCCGTTGAGAACGGAGTTCTCGCCGAATTTGTACGCCATGAACACGCGTGACGGATCGCTGTTGTCGAACCAGTCGCGGTAACGCGTATCCTTCGGATTGTCGAACAGAGCGGCATAATGCTTCGTCACGGATGCTCCGTCCCGACCGTAAAGCAAAGCCGCCGACCGCGGAAAACCTTCGGGAAGCGTCGCTATGCCGAAAAGATGCTCTCGCGAGAAACTGTAATCGTCGCCGTATTCACCCGGGCCGAAATAATAGAACAGGCGGTAACGCTTCTCGACCTTCGTCTGGTGTTCGAAAGCCCGGGCCGCATAGGCCGCGGCCTGCTCATAATCGCCCTTATAGAGGCAGACACGGGCCAGCAGCGTCGTTACGGCATAGTAATTCATGCAGAACGTACGCAGCCGCGAGTCGATCTCCCCGGGGAGCACGGTTCCCAGCGTAAAGCCGTTCAACACGGGGTCCGTCATTTCGAGTTCCGAAGCGGCCCGTTCGAGATCGGCGATCACCTTGCCGACGAACGCCTCGGTAGAGAGCGGCTCGGAAGCCGTCATTCCGAAACGGACCATATAGGGTAGTCCGACAAAACCCGGATCGACGGCATACGCCGGATGGAACAGCCGCAGCAGTTCGAAGTGCAGGGCCGCACGCAATCCGTAAAGCTCTCCCGTGATAATCCGCTTCCGGGATTTCGAATTGAACACGATCTTCGTAGTTTCGATGTGTCCGATCACGTTGTTGCAAGCCGCAATGGCCTTGTACATATCCACAAACGTCTGTTCGATGGCCGTGCGGAATGCGGCGTCGGCATAGTTGAGATCGGCTGCGGCCTGGAAATCCGTGCCGGCGGGCTGAAAGTTCTGCCCCATGAATTCCAGTTCGCCGACCGAAAGCATGCGGCCGTAGAGACTTTCCGAACGCAACTGGGTATAGACATCGGTCAAGGCGTTGAGAAAAGCGTTTTCATTGCGAAAAAAACGATCCTCGGGAATGGAAGTCCCGTCGGGAGTGGTATCGAACCATTCGTTGCACGACACCGACGCGACGCATAAGAACAACAGCAGATATATTTTTTTCATTTCGTATCTTCTTTAAGCGATTAGAAAGTCGCCCGAAGCGACAGCGTGACGGTCCGCGTATACGGATAGACCGTTCCGCGCTGCATGTCGACGCCCGAACAATAGAAGAGGTTGCTGCCCGTGAGATAAAGGGCCAGATTGCGCATATAGAGCTTGCCGGCGGCCTTGGCCCCGAAAACATACCCGACCTGCACAGCCGAGAAATTCAAGGCGTCGAACCGTTCCACGAACCGTTGCAGCCGGACCGGTTCGCCGTCGAACGCGCGGCGGAACTTCGGGTCCAGCGCCCGTCGGTCGAGATTATAGAGTGGACTGCCGAACTGCACATCGTACAACGTCTGGTTGAATGCCTGTCCGCCGATCCGGTAATCGAACGCAGCTCCGAAATGCCACCGTCCCCATGCCACGTTGACGCCGAAATTGCCTTTCAGGTCGGGTTCCGCACAGCCGGCCGCAACGGATTCGCCCGCAGCCCGTTCGGTAGTTCCGTCGAAAGAACTTTCCGCAGCATAGATCGCATTCACGGACTCGCCCTCCGACAGCGGAGCCTCGCCCTCCGACAACGCTTCGTTGTACCATGCCGCGAAGAATCCCGGCAGCTCCTCGATCCGGTTCCGGTTGTGGTTGCCGGACGTGAAGGCCGAGACGACAAGTCCCGGGCGGCTGTAAAGAGTCGCGTTCAGGTAATATTCCAGTCCCGAATTCCGGACCCTTCCTCCGTTGGAAACGTTATGCCGGTAACCGCTCGCCAGCGGCAGCCGGTCGACGGTCATAAGGTCTTTCGAATCATTGTTGTAATACTCGACGCGCAGCCGGAACGCATGCGCGAACTCTGCCTGCAACGCCACGCTGCGGCTCACGAGCGTACGCCATTTCAGATCGGGATTGGGCATCAGACCAACCGAAGCCCCGACCAGATAGTAGTTGTAGACATACTCGTTGTCGATATTGCTGCTGTAAGTGACCACATAGTCGGAATTCAGGGCGTCGACTGCTCCCGAAGTGCCGATCGCCGCGCTCAGCGTCAGGCGGTCGATCCAGTCGGCCCGGCGCATGAAATGCTCCCGACCGATGTTCCAAGCCGCCGACACGCCGTAAAACAGAGCCGTCCTTTCACCGGGCGCAAGCAACGACGAACGGTCGAGATGCGCCGTTCCGGCAACCGTATAACGCTCGTCGTAGGAGTAGTGCGCCGAAAGCGTTCCGCTCACCGTCCGGTCGTAATAGCGCCAGGCATAAGGCGTCGCATTCGGATCGTAGGCCTTGGTGAAAGAGATGTAGCCCATCTTGTCCGAAGGAATTCCCACGCCGGCATAACTTTCCATATTGTAAGTGCCGCTGAAAATCCCGGCTTGCAGCGAAGCGCCGTAGGACGACCGGCCGCACGAACCGCGATATGCAACATCCACCGCCCCGTCGTAAGTCTGGATAGATGACCGTGCAATTCCGTAACGTCCCGTATAGGAGTCGGTCGTCTGCGACGCATAGCGTATCGAACCGGGCGATACATAGGTGTCCGTGCGGATAAGGTCGCGCACGAACGAGAAGCGTCCGTTGACCGAAAATCCGGCTCCCAGGTCCAGCGAAAGGCGTACGTTGTCGAAGATCGAATAGGTCCGGCATTCGTTGTGCGAACCGAGCGTCAGTTCGTAGAGCGGATTTTCAAACCGCACGGCATCCTCTTCGTGCCCCATCGTTTTGAGGTATCCCCCATGCCCATTATCGGGGTCGAGCCAGCGGGGCGTGCGGGCGTAGTCGCCCAGCGTACCGAAGAGTTTCGAATTTTTCTCTGTTTTGTCGTAAGTCAGATCATTCGAAATCCGGAACGACTTGTAACGATACTCGATATAGGCTCCCAGGCCGATAATATCCTTTTCCACGCCCTCGACGACTCCCTTTCCGGAGGGAGCTATACGCCCCGTCAGGGCATATTTCACATTGTCGTCCCCGCCGTCGACGGTTATCTTGTGCCGATGCCGGAAAACGGTACGCGTGAGTTGGTTCAGCCAGTCGACGTTCTTTCCCGACGCCTTATGCTGCTGCATCGAGGCGGCGCTGCCCGTCGTCAACCCCTCGCGTTCGATCAGCGCAAGCTGCTCCGAAGCGCTCATCAGATCGTAAGAGCCCAGATCGGCCCATTCCACGATGCCGTCGAACATGTAGCGCACCTTGAGCGGTCCTTTGATCGGCTTCTGCGTCTTCATCTCCACGACGCCGTCAGCGCCCCGGATACCGTATTGGGCCAGCGAAACGGGGTCTTTACGGATAATGATCTGCCGAACGTCGTTGATGTCCGTATCGAAAAACTTCCGGGCGTCGACCAACGCCCCATCAATGATATACAGGGGCCTCGACGGTTTGACGGCCTCATCCCTGGCCCACCGTTTCGAGCCGCGGACGGTCATGTCCCCCGCTCCGTAAACCGGGTCGGAGCCATGCTCCTGCTCCCACGAATTACTGATTGAAGGATCGTAAAATGAAATGGCCTTCCACAGGTCGACAGGATCGACCGCCCGGATTTGGGAGGCCGTAATCACGAGATCGCCGGCGGCGACACGATCCGCCTGCACGGGCAGCCGCAGCGCGGCGGAATCCCGCAAGGGAGATTTCGCAACGGCGACTCCGCTCCATACGACCAGGATCAGATGCAGCCAGAAACGGGCCGAACGGCAAACATTCAGAACGTAAATTTGCTTCATCAATTAATCGTTAAGATTAGACATTCAATATGATACCAAACAGTCGGCAGGCTTTAGCGTCTGTCGACATACAACATTCCGTCTTCATAGCGGAGCGCGATCGGCATATGCGCTTCATACAGCACCCGGAACAGATAATCCAGACCTCCGTCCTTGCTGATCTGACCGGTAAACGTATATTTCTCCAAATCGGAGTCCGTAATGTCGTAGCGGAAGTTATACCAGCGGGAAACGATCCGCAAAGCCTCCGACAACGGGGTGTTTTCGAAAACGAACTCCCGGTCCATCCAGGCCGTGTAGACTTTGGTATTGACGCGTGCCACCGAGAAAATATCGGTTCCCGTTTCGTGAACGACCTGTTCGCCCGGAGTGAGAACGATTTCCTCTTCATTGCGGCCGTTATCGGGTATGATCCGCACGCTGCCTTCGACAAGCGTCGAACGACAGATCCGCTCATCGGCATAGGCCGTGACGTTGAATTGCGTGCCCAGCACCTCGATACTGTATCCATCCACCTCGACGACGAAAGGCCTCCCTGCATCATGCGCCACATCGAAATAGGCTTCGCCGACCAACGACACGGTGCGCACGTCCTTCGAGAATGCCGAAGGATAGACCAGTTCCGATTCCGCATTGAGATGAACGGTCGTGCCGTCTTCCAAAAGGACGGAATAATAGCCGCCGCGGGGAACCAGAAGTTTGTTCTGCACGACCTCGGCTTCCGCATCGGCCGTATACACCAACCGGTTGTCGTCGCCGCGCTCGATATGACCGCCCCGGACATCGAGCGACAACGACTCCTCTCCGTGCAGATCGTAACACTCGCCCCCATTTACGATCAGCCGGGCCTTATCGGTCGCAGGCGCATATTCGCGTGCGAGTTCGCAACAGACGCGGTCCATCGCCGTCTCGGCGTTGTCCCGATGCCAGTCGAAGCACGACAGCACAACAATGACTGCGACTGCGGCCGCAATTCCGTAATAGGACCGGCGACGATACATCGGTTTCGGTCGGTCGTGCATTTCCAGCCGCGCTTTCAGTGCGGCGAAAGTTTCGTCAAGCGGCAGCGGTTCCGCCGATTCTCCGGCATAGAACCTGCGGGCGCGTCCATAATATTCCCGATGCCGGGGATCGGACTGAAGCCATTTGTCGAATTCAGCCTGCTCTTTCTCATCCGCCGTATGATCCAGCACTTTACGGAAGAGGGTCCAATCAATCGTCTTTTTCGTCATAGAGTACAATGGCAACGATCCGGGATGCGCATTCACCCGATTGGGGAACGCGGATTGTTCCAGAAAAATGAAATCGCCGGCGGAGTACCGCGACCGGCAAGAACAGATACCTGACTAACCAAAACAACGACCCGGACCGATCGTTTTAATTAAAATAAAATTTCAGACGAAAAATGGGGGACAAACGGAAGCGATTTTTTACCAAAAAATCGTAAAAAAGCATTTCATGCCTTCCCGAAGGGCCTTCAAGGCCCGCTTGATATGCGTTTTGACCGTCGCTTCGGATACATGCATGACTTCGGCAATGGCCTTGATCCGCATATTTCCGACGAAATGCATTTCCAAAGCCTCGCGGCCGCGTTCGGGGAGCGCATTCAAAGCATGCCGCAAACGCAATTCAATGGCATAACGGTCATCATCCGGCTCGTCGTCGAACAGGAATTCGGCAAATGCTGCGGCTTCGGCATACTTCCGGTCGTTGCAGTCCCGAATATCGAGCGACCGGAGATAGTTCAGACAATTGCTGCGTACCAGCCGATAAAGAAGTGCGGCCACGTTGCCGTCATCGCGGATTTTATCCGGATTGTTCCACACCCAGGCAAAAGCGTCGTGTACAAGATCCTTGGCTGTTTCCGAGTCATATGCATACTGCATGGCAAAACGATAAAGCACAGGCATATAGTAGTTGTAAACCATCTCAAAATGATCTACATCGCGCTGCTTTATGCTGGATACGAGGATCTTCATTTCCTGCCTCTGTTCTTTGCGAACACGAACCTAACTCGATTGCAAATATAACCATTCTGCAAATTTTTCAAACCTTCCGCACTGAAAAATTGAAAGCCAACCGTCAAAAACAAGCCAGAATGCGCGATAAAAAACAATGAACAATGCGCCATATCGGCCCCAACCATCCATCGGCATTACAGATTCGCCGCACACAACAAAGATTTAAAAAATGCTGAATATCAACATTGTTAAAATCAAAAGGCTCTTAACACAGTCATATAAAATCGATAAAGTCCGTCTCCACATGTAAGACTGTAACGATTTGTAAAAAATGCACCAATCCGGACTCCTCCATAAATCAAGACGCATCGACCAATTCCGGCAGAATGTCAGCCTGCCTGTTACAATATTTCATATATAGAAAAGGGTTTGCCGGATCAAAAAGAGGTAATAACTGATTCGGCCTGGGAGGTTTTTTGCGCTCCGCACCGCCGGAAAGGCGCATCCGTGAGGATAAAAAGTAGGCTGTTCGTGATGAAAAATTCGGCGTTCGTTGAATTTATTTCCGCGAACGGGAACCTGTACCTATTTTTGTACACATTACAGATAAAAGAAACTATTCTATGCGAATTAATTTCCGGATTATTTTGCTCGCGCTGCCTCTGGTCTTCGGGGCATGCTCCGATTCTTCGGATGCGGACACCCGGCCCGCGACCGAAACAATCAGCGTATCGGTAGACTCCGGTCCGAAGATCGACATCGAATCCGAAGACAGGTCCCGCACCCAGCTCGGCGAAGACGGCGTATCGGTCAAATGGGCTTCCGACGACCAGATCGCACTCTGGGCCGTCAACTCCCGATCCGAAACCGTCTTCAGCAAACAGGCTTTCAAACTCTACCACTACAACACCGACTACAACACGGCCAAGTTCAGGGGAGACATCCCGCAAATGCCCGCGGACACCTACACCTATTATGCCGTGTCGCCCGTTCCGTCTGAAAGCGACGGCACGCAGGCCACCTACCTGATCCCTGACGTGCAGGAGGGCAGTTTCAACGGCGACTGGGACGTGATGGTGGCCGATCCGGTCAAGGCCCCGGCTCTGGAGAAGAACGACACCGGCGAGACGGTGCAGTTCCAGTTCAGCCACAAAGTTCACGTGCTGAAAATACGTATTCCGAAAAACGACCTGGGCGAAAAGGTCTCGGAGATCACGCTGGCATTTCCGCAGCCCGTCACGGGGCGCATGACGGTCGATGCCGCCGATCCCGATGCCGCGCCGACGCTCACCGGCGGCAACAACACGCTGACGCTGCGTTTCGACACTCCGAAGGATGCGGGCGACGTGGTCTTCGCCGTCATCGCACCGGTGGAACTCACCGCCGAGCAGCCGGTGACCATCACCGCGATCTGCGAAGCCGGGGAATCCGAGCCGCGCGACATCCCCGGCAAACACTTCTCCGAAGGCCACACCACCCCGATCGCCTATCACATTCCCGCCATCGGCCGCTATTACACGCGTCTGAACTTCTCGCTGCCTGCGGACAAGGGCATGGCGACGCTGGGCGAGGCGGTCGGAAAGATCACCCTCACCGCCCCCGAAGGCTCGCTGTTCGACAACGGCACGAACATCCGCCAGTTCACGCCCGACGCCGAGGGCAAATACACGATGGTGCTCAAACCCTCGTGGACCGACAACCTCTCGGGAAAGATCGTCACGGTGCAGTACGAATCGGAAAGCGCCGTCGTATCGAACACGCTGACGATGCCGCAGATCACCGAATCCAGCAACAACGACATCACGTTCAGCGTTCCATACCTGTTGGCGGAGGATTTCAGCAAGGTATCAGGATTCAGCAACCACGACAACGCTGCGACCGGAGGTACTGTCATCGATACATATACCGATGCTATTTGGCTCGACCAATATAACCTTACGGGATGGAGTGGAACTCGTTGCGGAGCAGAAACAGGAAATGCGTTCCGAATCTGCGTAAGAACTGAAAATGCCTGGGTTGCCAACCCCAGATACCACGGGCGTCTCGATACCTGTCCCCTTGGAATCAAAGAAGGAAAATCCGCCAAAGTTAAGGTGTCATTCGACTATTCGATCAGTATCACCTGGACCAAGCATACTCCGCAACTGGCCTACGGATACCATACGATCGATGGTCTGATCAATAGCACAAGCAATTCGTCCACGGCTCTCAAGAACCCAGTCAAAGACAAAGTCACCGGATCCGGAGGCTCCTATTCGAACATTTCAAACAACGCGTCCTACACAATCGACCAATGCACCAATGCGCACCGACTGGCGTGGGACATATACTCAACCGGCACCGGTTTTAGCACCATTGGAAACTCCAACGGTTATTGCTACCTCGACAACATCAAAGTATCCATCGTCAACGAATAACCGCCATGAGAAAACTGCTTTACCTGCTTGCATCGGCGGCTGTCATGGCCGGAGGATGCTCCGAAAAGAAAGAGGCCCCGGCCGGAGAGGGATTCGGAACCATCCGCATCGCCTGCGAGGCCGACGCCACGATCGATGCCGCTGCGGCGATGGCCGCGGTTCAGGGCGCTACCCGCGCTGCGGCAAAACCCGACGGCAAAGATTTCACGCTCCGCATCCGGGGTGAAAATTTCGACAAAAGCTGGGCGACGGTCGCGGCGTATAACGCCGAGGAGACCGCCTACACCTTCCCCGAAGGCCGCTACGCGATCACGGTCACCTACGGCGATCCCGAAGCCGAAGGCGCGGACAAACCCTACTACGCAGGCGCGACCGAAGTGGAGGTCGCGGCGCGCCGCACCAGCACCGCGCAGATCACGGCGACGATCGGCAATTCGCAGACCCTGGTACGCGCCACCGAGTCGTTCAAAAAATACTACAACAACGCGGAGTTCACCGTGACGACCGGAGCGGGCGGCATCTTCACGTTCCGTCCCTGCGACGAGGCCGAAGCGGAAGCCGTCTGGGTGCAGGCCGGAAAGCCGCTCACCTTGAAGGGTACGGCCCGGGGCCAGAGCCAGGACGGCACGTCGGAGGGGCCGCTCTACACCTTCACCCCCGAGCCGCTCGAAGCGGCACGCCCAGCCACGCGCCACATCTTCACGCTCGACGCCAAGAAGGCCGGCAGCGCGACGCTGACCGTCACCCTCGGCGAAGGATACACCGAGACCGTGGAACTCGACGTGGAACTCAACGACGAGGCCACCGAATAACGCAAATAAAAACACCGAGATATGAAAACCTTTACCAAGATTCTGACGGCTGCGGCAGCGACGGCGCTGCTCGCGACCGGCTGTGTGAACGAAGATCCCGCCTATAAGAACAACGAGCCGGGCACTCCGCCCGATCCCAACGCCAAAGGCTACCTGACGCTGGCGGACATGAGCATGCGCGTCGTGGTCGACACCGATACCGAAACCCGCCCCGACGACACGTCAGACGAGACGGCGAAGCCCCAGACGCGCACCGACGAGGCGCAGCCCGACGTCGACACATTCATCATCGAAATTCGCGACGCAACGGGCAAGCTGGCGCTCCAGGAGACTTACGGCGATCTGAAGGCCTCGGTCGGCGAGGCAGGCAGGCTGGAGCTTCCGGTGGGCGGCTACACGATGGAGGTCCGTTCGGAAGAGGCCGCCACGACGCCGGCAGCCGAATGGGAACACCCCGTCTATTTCGGTTCGCAGGAGTTCGTCATCGAGAAGAACCAAACCACGCCCATCAACGAGGTCGTCTGCACGCTGAACAACATCAAGGTGACGCTGATGTGTTCGAAAGACCTCGCCGACCAGCTCACCGCCGACACCAAGTCGACCGTCACGCTGGGCGAAACGACGATGACCTTCCTGAAGGATGAAACCCGCGCGGCCTACTTCATGCCGCAGGGCGAGACCAACACGCTCAAATTGCACCTCGAAGGGGCTTTCGCCGATACGCCCGACGCACCCGTCCGGATCAACAAGAGCATCTCGGGCGTCAAGGCCGGACAATGGCGCAAGCTCTCGATCGTGATCACCTACTCGGACAAGGGAGACATCAAACTGGACATCGACGTCAACGACTTCATGGAGGACGACGAAATCCCGGTCAACGATCCCGACAACCCCGGCGAACCCGGACTTCCCGTCGCCCCGACCCTCGAATGTCCGGGCTACGACCTCACGAAACCCTTCCAGCTTCTGGCCTCGATGTTCGACGCCCAGGGCAACTACACCCGGCCGTTCGCATTCAATCTCGCCTCGTCCAACGGCATCGGGTCGTTCGCGGTGAAAATCACGTCGGACAACTCCCGGCTGACCGGCATGGTGTCCGGAATCGGCGGTCCGGAATTCGACCTCTGCACAATCGGGGCGTCGGACCCCGCCTACACGGTTCTCGCAGGCCTCGGCTTCCCGCTGGGCGACGATCTCAAGGGGGCGACTTCGAAGAGTTTCGACATCGCAGGAGCCATGAAACTGCTCTATCCCGCATACGAGGGCACGCACGCATTCGCCTTCGAGATAACCGACGCCAAAGGGCTTTCGGCCCGGGCGTCGCTGACGCTCACGGTCGATCCGGCCAACGAAGGCCCTTCGATTGTCGGCGTAGATTTCAATATCGACGAAACGCAAACGCCGTCCGCAGACCGCGACACGGAAATCGACATCACGGCGCAAACAGGCATCAAATCGCTCGACGTGACCATCGACTGCGACAACCTCGACGCCAGGGAACTCGGCACGATGGGCATCCCGGCCCGGTTCGATCTCTGCAATATCGAAGGCTTCGAAGATACGAACGGAACCATGCATCCGGCCGAAGATGTCCGGGAGAAGATTTCGGCCCTCGGATTCCCCATCGAGGACGCAGTCAAGGACAAACCGTCCATTCGGCTCAAGATCGACAAGATGTTCACCGGATTGCTGACAGGCTTCCCCGGCAACAACAATTTCATACTCACGGTGACGGAGAACAACGGTCTCAGCACGACCAAGACCCTGAAGTATTACGTACCGGCGAATTAAGGCTGACGAATTATGAAAAAATACATTACCGCCGCCCTGCTGTTCTGCGCCGCGCTGACGGCCGCCTGCTCGAAAGAGACGGCCGGGAGCGCCG
>ENA-OROP01000772-OROP01000772.1-human-gut-metagenome-genome-assembly--contig:-NODE-772-length-34001-cov-49.367289_pt1 | contig 34001 bp, 30 predicted proteins | sample MGYA00242132_ERZ509056 | MGnify/ENA primary metagenome ERZ509056 (study PRJEB26280, sample SAMEA2338768) | human gut metagenome | biome: human gut; feature: human-associated habitat; material: faeces...
CTGGCAGACAGACGCGAAGATCGAGGAGTTCTATGCGATCCACGGAAGACCGGAAGATTACAAAGAACTGAAACCAGGCAATGTTGCATACTATGACGGCTGCGTGGAGATCGACCTCAGTGAGATCAAACCAATGATCGCAATGCCGTTCCACCCGAGCAACACCTACACCATCGACGAACTGAAAGCGAACCTGGACGACATTCTCGCAGACGTGGAGAAGAGAGCACAGGTAAGCCTGGATGGAAAAGTTCCGTTCACATTAAGAGACAAGGTAGTTGATGGCAAGCTTTATGTTGAGCAGGGAATCATCGCCGGCTGTGCCGGTGGTGGATTCGAGAACATCTGTGCAGCAGCAGACATCCTCAAAGGCAAAAACATTGGCCACGATGCCTTTACCTTAAGTGTATATCCGGCAAGTACCCCGATCTACATGGAGCTGGCTAAGAATGGTGTCCTTGCAGAACTTATCGGAACAGGTGCAGTTGTCAAAACCGCATTCTGCGGACCATGTTTCGGTGCCGGCGATACACCTGCAAACAATGCGTTCAGTATCCGTCACACAACCAGAAACTTCCCGAACCGTGAAGGCTCCAAGATCCAGAACGGCCAGATTTCCTCTGTTGCACTTATGGATGCACGTTCCATTGCAGCTACAGCAGCAAACAAGGGATTCCTTACATCTGCAGAGGAGTTTGACGGAAGCTATTCCGAGCATAAATATTACTTTGACAAATCTATTTATGAGAACCGTGTATTTGACAGCAAGGGCGTAGCAGATCCGAGCGTAGAGATCCAGTTTGGACCGAACATCAAAGACTGGCCGGAAATGGCTGCACTTGCAGACAATCTGATCCTGAAAGTTGTTTCCGAGATCCATGATCCGGTTACCACAACCGACGAGCTGATCCCATCTGGTGAGACATCTTCTTACCGTTCCAATCCGCTCGGACTTGCAGAGTTCACACTCTCCAGAAAAGATCCGGAGTACGTTGGCCGTGCGAAGGCGATCCAGGCAGCACAGAAGGCGATCCAGGCAGGCAACTGTCCGGCAGAAGCTGTTCCAGAACTGAAACCGGTGATCCAGACCATCAACAAGACATATCCGGATGTAGACAAGACCAACCTTGGTGTAGGAAGCACTATTTTTGCAGTGAAACCTGGCGACGGTTCTGCCAGAGAGCAGGCAGCATCCTGCCAGAAGGTACTTGGCGGCTGGGCAAACATTGCCAATGAGTATGCAACCAAGAGATATCGTTCCAACCTGATCAACTGGGGTATGCTTCCATTTTTGATCCCTGCCGGAGACCTTCCGTTTAAGAACGGAGACTTCCTGTTCTTCCCGGGAATCCGTAAAGCAGTTGAGGAAAAAGCAGACGTGATCAAAGGCTACACCGTTGACGGAGGCACCCTGAAAGAGTTCGAGGTAACACTTGGCGAGCTTACGGACGATGAGAGAGAGATCATTCTCAAAGGCTGTCTGATCAATTACAACCGTAAATAAAATACAGAATATTTTTCGAAAGGCCGACGATGCGAAGATCGTCGGCCTTTTTCGACAAAATGTAATAAAAAATAAAAAAACTGTGTCATGGAAAAATTGCTGAAAATACGGGAATATGGTATGATAATATATAAAAGTGTAAAATTCTGTAAAATATACACAATTATCAGGTGAATGAAATGGAGGTGCCGATTATTATTTCTGATGAGAATAACAAGTCAGAGATTTCCAGCAGAAAAAAATTAAAAAACAGACTCACCACAGGTACGTTTGCCCTTCTGATCGCTCTTCTTGCGGTCGTTTCCGCAACGTATGCGTGGTATGTATATAACACAGGCCGCCATACAACGAAAGTCCGTATGGCAGCAGGTGCCGGAGTGAACCTGCAGATCAGTAATTCCTACAGTGGTACTTATGGATCAGCCGCAGTACTGGACAGTTTTTCCGGGAGCCTGAATCCTGTATCTACCAATCGGATCAGCGGTGGTTTTCAGAAAGTTCTCGGATTTACCAATGGAACGGAAAATCAGTCCAATCTGGTGGCCAGCCTTTTTGGCCGGGGCGATTATACAGACTATTACAAGACCAGCCTGTTCTTAAGGACAAACGGAAATCCTACAGACATATATATTGCGGACATATATCGGGTGTTACGGGCAATGATGGCATGGATAATCATGAAAACACAGCGAGTACATACCAGCTTTCTGAGGGATATCAGCAGATGTTGGCAGAAACAGGGAATGATGGATCGACGAAACAGATTACTATGTCGGATTCGAAAGTAAAGGTAGATGTAACAGATACCATTACTTTCCCAAATGGACAGGCATATCAGGGAGCTGCCGATAAACTGTTTCTGAGAATTGTTGGCGGATTGCAGACAACGACTACTAACAGTAACGGTACACAAAATTCTGCGGCCGCTCAGTTTCCAAGTGGAACAACTGGAGAAGCAAGTTTTTATGTATATACAGAAAATAACGGGACAAAAACATTTTATACGTATAATGCTTCTAATGGTTGGAAACAGGCAGATATGCAGGGAACGGATGAGCCTGAGGCGGTGTCTTATACATGGGTTTCTGACGGTGGAAATATGGAACTGCCTTTATCCACAGATGGAAAAGCCGAGAATGCGATCAGTCTGGATGGACTTCGTGATCTTATCAAAAAAGGATCAGGATCAGCAAGTGAAAGTATTTTTTACGTGCAGGTAAAAATGGATGCAACAATTCCGGGAACAGGTCTTGATGTGATTCCGGAGTCGGCAGTGGAAAGTGGTTCTCCGAAAGATTACGTGAAACTGACATATTCCTCTCAGCTTTCTACAGAATTAAAGAGCCTGAATTACAGCAGTAACCGTGCTTCAGCACCAAAAATAACGACGGCATATTATCGGGAGGAACCCTCAGGTGCAAAACTGACGTATGATGCAGATAAGATTGACCAGCTGGGAATTAACCTGCTGGATCTGCAGAGTGCATATCTGGATGCGGAGAAGGAACATTCATTTATTAATACGACTGCAACTTATGATCTGTCATCTATGAAGAACCTTAAGAATACGCTGGAAAATTCCAGCGGCATCAGATTTACATTAAGTTTCAGACCGAAGAAGACAGGCACAGAGGAAAGAGCAAATTCATCTGGTACAGAAACTACATGGCGGGAAGAATATAAGAATGCAATTACTAATGCATCGGATTATCTTTCTGTAGAATTGCAGTCACAGAATTCTGATACGGGAAATTCAAAAGCTGATTATAATAATGGTACTGGTACCTGGTCATGGACAGTACCACAGTCAGCATATTATGACAGTACCACTAAAAAAATAAAAACGACTTCCGTGTTTAACGCAGATAAAAGTATCCTGACTCAGGCAATCCTGCTTAAAGTTAATGTGAAAAATGCGAGAGCCCGTATATATTCAAACTATATGGTTGAACTCAATGCGGAAATTCTGAATAACAGTGGTCAGGTCGTTGCCAATACACAACTTAGCGATAATATCATTTATACATTTGCAAAGATCAAACTGGAATTTGTAGAGTAAACCTCTGAAATCCCCAGGCAGAAAAAAAGGTCGATTTCCAGACACTTCTTCTGCCTGGGGATTTTTGTGGAAAATATTAAAAGGAAGCCGGTTACCGGATATGTTATCCTTGCATACTGCGAAAAACCATTCGCATGACAAAAGAAATATACAGAAAATAATATAAAATATAAACAAATAATAAAATACAAACACATAAACCACAAAATAAACGAAAATATTAAGATAAAAACACAAAAATGTATTGACAAAACAAAACAACAGTGTTATTATAAGACCATCAAAAAGAACAAGAGAAAAAACAAAACAAAGAAATTAAAAAATCAGAAATTCATTCAATTCATAGCATAGATGCACATGAAAGGATGAAGAAAGGAAAAGGTGATTCCAGTGGGAACATAACAATCACATCCATCAATATGAGAGTGACAGGAACCGGATTTCCTGCAAGAAAGACCTGATACATATCACATAATGATAACCCTTAAGAACACAATCATTTCTCTCATAAGATATAAATAAGAACCTCTTAAATCTTACTTATATTTTAACTGAAGTTAAAATGAGAGAAATAAGAAAGTTAAGGAAATCAGTATTTCAGGTAATATAGAATCGGTAACTCATATTGAACAACTGTCACACACCTGAGACAAAGATTTCAGGAAATATGTAAAGAAATATTTCCCGAAAGAGTAAAACCCTCAGCTCACCGGTTCGTTGGAAAGAAGAGATTCCAGGAACAGAAGTGAAGATGAGAACGATACTTTGAAATGCATATCAGATTCATCAGGATATGGATTGAAGCTTTGCATCAGAAGAATATCTGATAGGATATTAAGATCGAAGAAACGGGCAGGAACTTTTTTCAGGATACTTTAAAGAACTGCAGAGGAGAAAATCCCAATAGGTCGATTTGAATCAGCAGATCACGAAGTACAGAGATGACAAACGGTTTTGAATTTAAGAAGTTAAGTCCAGAATTGTTGAGGAAACAGAAAGAAGTATAACCACCGAAATTCTTCAAAAAAGGAAATCGAACTTCGGAAAAAACGATTTCAATCCTATACAACTTTCTAAATAATCGAAAAGATATACTTACATATATCAATCGCTTATGAGCAGGAAATAAAAAAGAAGAGAGAACGTAGAAAAAGAAAAGTGTATAAAATTGAATAAAGAGAATCGAAATTATTTTATAATCATATAAAATCAGAAATTTCGGTTGACAGAAAATCATATAACCAGAAAACATTATTCAAAAAACAAAGAGGAAGAAAAATTGAATAACGAAGAGTGTTGAGACGGTCATCATTTTTGAAATTATTAAAGTAAAAAGTGATGACCGTCTCATTTTCTGTTATGTTAATTGTTATATTTACCAGTTGCCAGTATCGATATCTTCCGCTATACTTCATTGAGAAAGGAAATCAAAAAATAACAGCAGTGGTGAAAACATATGTGGAACGATCAGATCAACGAAAATATTTTATATGAAGATAAAGAAATTCTTGTATGCAGGAAACCGTCGGGAATGCCGGTACAGGCAGCGAGAATCGGAACCATGGATATGGAAAGTGCCCTGAAGAACTATCTGGCACAGAAAACACCTGGAAAGATTCCATATCTGGCAGTGGTCCATCGCCTGGATCAGCCGGTGGAAGGTGTCCTTGTATTTGCAAAAACTCAGGGAGCAGCAGGGAATCTAAGCAAACAGATAATGGCAGGCGGCGCAGGTAAATATTATCTGGCAGTAACTGAAGGTGTGCCAGGAAAGCAGGAAGGAATTTTTATTGACTATCTGAAAAAAAACGGAAAAGCCAACATGTCTCAGGCAGTACCGGAAAATACACCTGGAGCAAAAAAAGCAATTCTCCATTATAGAGTCCTTGATCAAAAAGAAATGAATGGAAAATCCCGTGCTCTTCTTAAGATCAAACTGGAAACAGGACGTCATCACCAGATCCGTGTACAGCTTTCACATGCGGGAATTCCTCTTCTTGGAGACCGAAAATACAACCCTTCAGGGGAAAAAGGTACTTCTCTTGGCTTATGTTCCTGCGGTCTGGAATTTAAACACCCGAAAACAGGAAAAATAATGAAATTTGAAACAGAGCCGCAGGGAACTGCATTTCTGGATTTTGTGAAAAAACTGTAAAAACTCTGGACGGAAAAGCGAAAAAGTGTATAATGTAAAAAGCGAGTAACCAAATGTAAGAGTTTTGTAAAGTATAAGTTACTGTAGACGGATAATGCAGACGATGAAGAACAGTAACCAGCGAGGAAGAGGAGATTAAAATGAGAAGAGCTGCAGTAGCGTCGGTAGCCTTGTTGGCTACGGTAACCCTGCTGACAGGATGCCAGAAAGAAGAAGCAGAGAAGCTTGTTGCACCGCTTGTAGCAGATGCCCAGGAAACCCCGGAAGCCAAGAAAGCAGAAGAGAAAAAGAGCCCACTCATCCCGGAGATCGACGATAACCTTTCTATTGAAGAAGGTGCCAGAATAGCTGTTGTCAGCAAATGCAAAAAAGGCGAATTCTGGGATAAAGTGAAAGAGGGAATGGAAGCTGCTGTCAAAGATGTGAATGAGGCATACGGCTTCAAGAAAGACAAGCAGATCACAATGACTTTCGAAGGACCGGATAACGAGGAAGATGTAGAAAGTCAGATCAATACTCTTGATGCGGTAATTGCCGAGAATCCATCTGTAGTATGCCTTTCTGCCGGAGACATGGATTCCTGCCAGGCACAGCTGGAAGCTGCCAAAGAAAACGGCATTCCTGTGATCGCATTTGATTCTAATGTCAGCGATACGAAACTGGTCAGAGCTTTTCGGGGAACAGACAATACACAGATTGGTAAGTACGCTGCATATAAGCTTGGAAGCGCCATTGGAAAAATGGGCAATGTAGCAATTTTTTCCGCACAGGAGAAGACCCAGAGTTCACAGGAGCGTGTAAAGGGATTTCTGGATAATATCGCAAATTATACAGACATTAAAGTTGTAGAAACTGTATATTCTGATCAGGTTGATGATATGAAAGAAGCGATGAAAGAAGTTCTGGATAAATATCCTGCACTGGATGGAGTTTTCTGCACCAATGCCAATGTTTCCGAGATGTTTCTGGAAGTAAATAAAGACAACGGTGAGAATAAAGTTGCCATGGTAGGTGTGGATGCCACCAGCAAACAGCAGGAAGCAATTAAAAACGGACAGGAGCTTGGAGTTCTTTCACAGAATCCGTATGCAATGGGATATCAGACCATGTGGGCAGCCATTCAGTCCACCGCACCGAAGAAAGAAACAAAAATTGAGAAAAAAGTTTTACTTGACCCTGCATGGATCGACGCAGAAAACCTTGGAAGCGAAGATTACGCAAATTATATATATAACTGACAGGCAACAAATGTAAAGAGAATCAAAAGCCAGAAGATCAAAAGCCATTTACCAGATGAAAACGTAAAAAGTGATTTCATCTGGCAGATGGCTTTTTTGTGTTGTGTGGAACATTTTTTGTGAATAAAAACAAAAAATATGAACAGAATAAACAAATAAAAAGTTTGCGAAAAAATGGTAAAAATATAACGAATTTGACGATTTTTTGACGCAAAAAGAATATATTTTTCGTTAAATTGCATAATAAACATTGTTTTAGATAAAAAGTTGTGGTACAATTTGGATATGCAGAGAGGCGGTGATCAGATGATCCAGGAAACGATCAAGGCAGTGAAAGAGGCGGAGGCAAAAGCACAGCAGAAAATAAAAGACGCATCCGTCCGTGCACAGAACATCATCAGCGAAGCTGAGAAAGAGGCGGAGGAGATTATCAGAAAAGCGGAAATAACCGCAGGTGAACAGGCGGCATCTGATATGAAAGCAGCCGAAGAACGTGCACACAGTACAGAGAACACTGTCGTTGGACAGGCAGAGGAGGAGCTTGCAGCTTTGAAAAAGAAAGCGGAGTCGAAGCATGAGCAGGCTATCCAGACAGTAATGGACAGTTTGTTCTGAGAGGGGGAATGCGAAAATGGCAGTATTGCAGATGCAGCGAATCAGTATCTGCGCAATGAAGAAGAACCGTAAGGCCATATTGGAAGAACTGCAGTCACTTGGAGTATTGGAGATCGATGCGGCGGAACTGGACCCGGAACTTAAGACCATGGATACCATGAATGCCAGACTGATCTTCGAAAAGAACGCATCCCTGTGCGATCAGGCAATCGAGATTCTGGATGAATTTTCGAAGGAGAAGGGATCTATGCTGGCATCCCTGGCAGGAAAGCCTCTGATCGGAAGAAAGCAGGAGGAAGAAGCCATCCGGGATCAGGAAGAGATCCTGAGGACAGCCAGAGAGATCCAGGGGTACCGGAAGAAACTCACAGAGAACAGCGCAGCAGTTGTTAAGATCGAACAGCAGGAAGCGGCACTTGCTCCATGGCTGGATCTGGATATCCCCATGAATTCGCAGGGAACAGCGAAAACTGCAGTACTTGTGGGAAGTATTGACGGGAATGTAACTCTGGACCAGGTATACAGTCAGCTGGCAGTGGACGCACCACAGCTTGAAGCTTTTGACATCCAGGAAATCTCAAATGATGCCGGTAAGCTGAGCCTGGTGGTTGTCTGTCTGAAGACACAGGCACAGGAGATGGAAGAAGCACTCCGCATGCAGGGATTCGCAAGACCGGCACAGCTGGTATCAGAGGTTCCGGCACAGGAACTGGAGAACCTTAAGAATGAAGTGGTGCGCATCCAGGAAGAATCCGAACAGATCCGGGAGCAGATCCGTGATCTTCATGACAGGAAGAATTCCCTTCAGCTTGTATCCGATTACTTCCGGATCCGTGCACAGAAATATGAAGTTTTAGGTCAGCTCCGCCAGTCAGAGAGCACTTTTTTTGTGACAGGATATCTTCCAAAGAAACAGGTTCCCGCAATGGAGAAACGGCTTACGGAGAAGTACGATATTGTTTTTGAAGCAGAAGATGCTGATGGAGAAAATGTTCCGGTTGCCCTTCAGAACAGCAGATTCGGAGCGGCAGGAGAAGGAGTTCTGGCAGCGTTTGGTCTTCCCGGAAAGGGAGAGATCGATCCGTCCACCATTATGACAGCCTGTTATGTATTCCTTTTCGGACTGATGTTATCAGATGCGGCCTACGGGCTGATCGTGTTTGCGGTCTGTCTGGGAGTGCTTCTGAAATTCCCCAGAATGGAAAGCGGAATGCAGAAATCCATCCGGCTGTTCATGTACTGTGGACTGTCCACTTTGTTCTGGGGCGTAATGTTTGGCGGATATTTCGGAGATTTTATCGATGTATTCTCAAGAGTATATCTGCATAAACCGGTCACTGTGAAGCCGGTATGGTTTGCACCGTTGAATGAGCCTATGAGACTTCTGGTGTTCTCCATGCTGTTTGGCCTGATTCATATGTTCCTTGGAATGGGACTTAAGGGCTACATGCTGATCCGTGACAAAAAATATCTCGACTTTTTCTGCGATGTAGTACTCTGGTTCATGCTCCTTATGGGACTGATCCTTATCTTTATCCCGAGCAGCATGTTCCGTTCTATTTCTCAGATGGACTTGAACCTTCCGCCCGCAGTGATACAGGTGGGCAAATGGATGGCCATCATCGGAGCAGTGGGAATTCTCTTCATGTCAGGAAGAGATAAGAAGAATCCGTTCCTCCGGCTGGCGCTTGGAGCTTACGACCTTTATAACATCACAGGATGGGTCAGTGATATCCTTTCCTATTCCAGACTTCTGGCCCTGGGACTTGCCACCGGTGTTATTGCATCAGTTATGAACCAGATGGGCAGTATGCTGGGAGACAGTATTTTTGGATGGATCGTATTTATTCTTGTATTTGTGATTGGTCATACGTTTAACCTTCTGATCAATCTTCTGGGTGCATACGTGCACACCTGCCGATTACAGTACGTAGAGTTCTTCGGCAAATTCTTTGAGGGCGGAGGAAAAGAGTTCCACCCCTTCCGCGAAAATACAAAATATGTAGATATTAAGGAGGATTAATATTATGAGTGGTATCGTTTGGGCATTATTGGGAGCAGCAATTTCCGTAGCTCTTGCAGGTATAGGTTCCGCTATCGGCGTTGGTACAGCCGGCCGTGCAGCAGCAGGTGTTGTAACAGAAGATCCGGACAAATTTGCCAAGGTTCTGCTTCTTCAGCTTCTTCCTGGTACCCAGGGTATTTACGGACTGCTGGTAGCATTCCTTGCACTTTCCAAGGTCGGGATCCTGGGCGGCGGTGTTGCTGACATTTCTCTGGAAACCGGACTTATGATTTTTGTGGCATGTCTTCCAATCGCCATTGCAGGCCTTCTTTCCGCAATCCATCAGGGAAAAACTTCCGTAGCTTCCATCGGCATCGTAGCCAAGAAGCCGGAGCAGTTCGGTAAAGCCATGCTTTTCCCGGCAATGGTTGAGACATATGCGATTCTGGCTCTTCTGATCTCTATTCTTGCAGTCAGCGGAATTCAGGTTTGATTCATCAGGAGGGGCAGATCATGACAGGATTAGAGAAGATGGTAAGCCAGATTCTTGAAGAAGCCGATGCTTCTGCAGCCGTTATGATCAGTGACGCGGAGAAAAAAGCCGCGGAGATCCTCGGGGAAGCCGGAGAAAAAGCTGATAAGATTCGGCAGCAGAGGGAAGAACAGTCCAGGGCAAAGGTGAAAAGCTATGAAGAGCGGACAGCTTCCGCCGCAGATATGAAGAAACGTACCGCAGTTCTTGCAGCCAAGCAGGAGCTGATCGGGAAGGTGATTGCGGATGCCTGTGACCGTGTGAAGAATCTGGATGAAGGAAAATATTTTGAGATCCTTAAGAGTATGGCAGAGAAATATCTGCTTCCAAGAGAAGGAGAGATCTGTTTTTCAAAGAAGGATCTGGAACGTATGCCGGCGAATTTCCGTGAGGAGATTAAAGGCCTGGCACAGAAAAAAGGCGGCACACTGGAGATTTCCGGTGAAGCCAGAAATATAGACGGAGGTTTTATCCTGGTATACGGCGGCATTGAGGAAAACTGTTCCATTGATGCCATGTTTGCAGAGAAACGGGATGAACTTCTGGATCAGGTAAGAAAGATTTTGTTTGCGTAAAACACCATCGCAAAAAGGAGGGCGTGAAATATGTTTGGTGAAGATTATGCCTATGCGGTGGCGCGGATACGTGTTCTGGAGACCGGACTTCTGAATCAGGCGGCGATCGAACAGCTTCTGGCATGTCAGGATGAGCAGCAGTGCCTTCAGATCCTTACAGAGAAGGGCTGGGGAAACGGTGATCCTGCGGCCGGTGCGGACGCCATTCTTTCCAGGGAGCGAGAAAAGATCTGGGAGATCATGGATTCGCTGGTAGCGGACCGATCTGTTTTTTCCGTTCTCTCTTATCAGGATCTTTTCCATAACCTGAAAGCGGCTGTGAAGGCCAGCATCCTGGATGGGACAACGCCGAATATTTTTTTCAGCGACTGTGCCATTGACGGCGAGGATATGGTGAAATTCCTGAAGGATAAAGAATACGACCGTTTTCCGGAAGATATGCGGGAAGCGGCAAGAGAAGCCTATGAGACCTTTTTGCACACAAGAGATGGACAGCTTGCGGATATTATCGTAGACCGGGCGGCACTGGATGCCATAAGAGCGGCCGGGGAGAGATCGAAAGAAGAGATCGTCCGGCAGTATGCGGAATCTACAGTTGCGGTAGCAGATATCCGGATCGCAGTCCGTGCCTGCAAAACAGGAAAAAGTTCGGACTTCATGAAAAAAGCTATGGCAGAATGTGACACACTGGATAAGGAAAGACTGATCCACGCTGCAGTCAGCGGAATGGATCAGATCATGAGTTATCTGGCAGAAACGAAATACGGGGACGGAGCTCTGGCACTGGCGGAATCGGCTTCCGCTTTTGAGAGATGGTGTGACAACCAGATCATGGAGACTATCCGACCTCAGCTGTACAATTCATTTTCACTGGGACCGCTGGTAGCCTATGTGCTCGCCCGTGAGAATGAGATCAAGACGGTGCGGATCATTCTCACCGGAAAGCGCAGCGGCCTTCCGGAAGAGTTTATCCGGGAAAGGGCAAGGGAAATGTATGTATAAGATCGCGGTTTTGGGTGATTATAACAGCATTTACGGGTTTGCGGCGCTTGGCCTTGATACCTTTCCGGTGGAAGATCCCGCAGAGGGAAAAGAGAAGCTAAACCGTCTGGTAGCCGGTGAATATGCGGTTATTTATATTACGGAACAGCTGGCAGCCCAGCTTTCCGCTGAGATCAGTAAATACAGTGAAGCGCTGATGCCGGCGATCATTCAGATACCGGGAATTGCCGGAAATACAGGCGCAGGAATTGAAAATGTAAAGAAATCTGTGGAGACGGCAGTTGGCTCCGATATTCTTTTCAGCAATGAGTGACAAGAAAGCAGGTGATTGGTTCAGATGAGCAGAGGAACCATTAAGAAGGTAGCAGGACCGCTGGTAATTGCCAAAGGTATGCGAGATGCGAATATGTATGACGTGGTTCGTGTAAGCAGCCAGCGTCTGATCGGTGAGATTATTGAGATGCATGAAGATGAGGCTTCCATACAGGTATATGAGGAGACTTCAGGACTTCGCCCGGGAGAACCGGTAGAGTCTATGGAAGTTCCCCTTTCCGTGGAACTGGGACCTGGCCTTATCACAAGTATTTACGATGGAATCCAACGTCCGCTGGATGACATTATGAAAGTAGCAGGCAGCAACAACCTGAAACGAGGTGTTGAGGTACCTGCACTGAAGCGGGATAAAAAATGGAATTTCGTCCCGGTCGCAAAAGTGGGAGATGAGCTGGAAGGCGGCGATGTTCTCGGAACCGTTCAGGAGACCATCGTTGTTACACAGAAGATCATGGTACCACCCAATATGAAAGGTACTCTGAAAGAGATCAGATCCGGTGAGTTTACCGTAGATGAGACCGTTGCAGTTCTTTCCACGGCAGACGGAGATAAAGAACTGACACTGATGCAGCACTGGCCGGTACGACGTGGCCGTCCATACAAGAAAAAACTTCCGCCGGCAAAACCTCTGGTAACAGGCCAGCGTGTTATTGATACCATGTTCCCAATCGCCAAGGGTGGTGTGGCAGCAGTTCCTGGCCCGTTCGGAAGCGGCAAGACCGTTATCCAGCATCAGCTTGCAAAATGGGCAGAGGCAGATATCGTAGTTTATATCGGCTGCGGTGAGCGTGGAAACGAGATGACAGACGTTCTGAACGAGTTTCCGGAGTTGAAAGACCCGAAAACCGGACAGTCTCTGATGGAGAGAACTGTTCTGATCGCAAACACCTCAGATATGCCGGTTGCGGCACGTGAGGCTTCTATTTACACAGGTATCACCATTGCGGAGTATTTCCGTGATATGGGTTACTCTGTAGCACTGATGGCAGATTCCACTTCCAGATGGGCCGAGGCTCTCCGTGAGATGTCCGGACGACTGGAGGAGATGCCAGGTGAGGAAGGTTACCCGGCGTATCTGGGTTCCCGTCTTGCACAGTTCTACGAGCGTGCCGGACACGTGATCTGTAATGGAAAAGACGGAAGAGAAGGTGCCCTGACAGCTATCGGTGCGGTATCTCCTCCAGGTGGTGATATTTCCGAGCCTGTTTCCCAGGCAACACTTCGAATCGTGAAGGTATTCTGGGGACTGGATGCAAACCTTGCATACAAACGTCACTTCCCGGCAATCAACTGGCTGACCAGTTATTCCCTGTATCTGGACAGTGTAGGTGGATGGTTTGATGAAAATGTGGCGCCGGACTGGATGGAGCTCCGTCAGAGAATGATGACCCTTCTCCAGGAAGAGGCAGAGTTGGAAGAGATCGTAAAGATGGTAGGTATGGATGCACTTTCTCCGGGCGACCGCCTGAAAATGGAAGCAGCCCGTTCCATCCGCGAGGACTTCCTTCATCAGAACTCTTTCCATGAGATCGATACCTATACATCTCTGGAAAAACAGCACAACATGATGCGCCTGGTACTTGCATTCTATGATGCAGGCCTGGATGCGCTGAAACAGGGTGCAGATATCAATGATATCGTAAAACTGCCGGTACGTGAGCAGATCGGCCGTTACAAATATACAAAAGAAGATCAGCTGGCAGCGGAATATGAGAAGGTAACCCGCCAGCTTGCAGCAGAGACTGTGGAACTTCTGGGAAAGGAGGGCCTGTAAAATGCCAAAAGAATATAGGACCATACAGGAAGTTGCCGGCCCTTTGATGCTGGTACGAGGCGTTGAAGATGTGGCATTTGACGAGCTGGGTGAGATTGAGCTTGCCGATGGCGAAACAAGAAGATGCCGTGTTCTGGAGATTGACGGAAGCAATGCGCTGGTACAGTTGTTTGAGAGTTCCACAGGTATCAACCTTTCCAACAGTAAAGTACGTTTTCTGGGACGAAGCATGGAGCTTGGTGTATCCGGCGATATGCTGGGCCGTGTCTTTGACGGACTGGGCCGTCCCATTGATGACGGTCCGGAGATCCTTCCGGAAGAGAGAAGAGATATCAATGGCCTGCCGATGAATCCGGCAGCCAGAAGTTATCCGGAGGAGTTTATCCAGACCGGTGTATCCGCTATTGACGGACTGAACACCCTGGTACGTGGGCAGAAACTTCCGATCTTCTCCGCATCCGGTCTTCCTCATGCACAGCTTGCGGCACAGATCGCGAGACAGGCGAAGGTTCGCGGAAAAGACGAGCAGTTCGCCGTTGTATTTGCTGCCATGGGTATCACTTTTGAGGAGTCAAACTTCTTCGTAGAGAGCTTTAAGGAAACTGGGGCTATAGACCGTACTGTTCTTTTTGTAAACCTGGCAAATGACCCGGCTGTTGAGCGTATCGCTACTCCGCGAATGGCACTGACAGCAGCAGAGTATCTTGCCTTCGAAAAAGACATGCACGTTCTTGTAATCCTTACAGATATCACAAACTATGCGGATGCTCTCCGTGAGGTTTCTGCAGCACGTAAAGAGGTTCCGGGCCGTCGTGGATATCCCGGATACATGTATACAGACCTTGCTTCTCTCTACGAGCGTGCAGGCCGTCAGAAAGGAAAAGCAGGAAGTATCACCATGGTTCCGATCCTGACCATGCCTGAGGATGACAAGACCCATCCGATCCCTGACCTTACCGGTTACATCACAGAGGGACAGATCATTCTGAGCCGTGAGCTTTACCGTAAAGGAATCACACCGCCCATTGATGTTCTTCCGTCTCTGTCACGACTGAAAGATAAAGGTATCGGTGAGGGTAAGACAAGAGCAGACCATGCCAACACCATGAACCAGCTGTTTGCCGCATATGCCCGTGGTAAAGAGGCCAAAGAGCTGATGACCATTCTTGGTGAGGCTGCCCTCTCTGACATTGACCTGATCTATGCGAAATTTGCGGATGCTTTTGAGAAGGAATATGTTTCCCAGGGCTATCAGGCAAACCGTGATATCGAGGAAACCCTGGCCATCGGCTGGAAGCTGCTTTCCATTCTTCCGAGAAGCGAGCTGAAACGTATCGATGACAAATTCCTTGACCAGTATTACGGAAAAGTATAAAGGGGGGATGATTTGTGGCATCAACACAGGTGAATCCTACCCGTATGGAGCTTACGAAGCAGAAAAAGAAGCTGGTGACTGCAGTCCGTGGCCATAAGCTTCTGAAGGATAAGCGGGACGAGCTGATGCGACAGTTCCTGGATCTGGTGCGCGAGAACATGGAGCTGCGTAAAAAAGTAGAGGCTGGTATCCGAAGTGCCAACACCAATTTTGTCATTGCAAAAGCCGGAATGTCGGAGGAGACTCTGAACACCGCTCTGATGGCTCCCAAGCAGGAAGTCTATCTGGAAACCGGCAAAAAGAATGTCATGAGTGTGGATATTCCTGTTTTTGAATACAAAACAAGAACCCCGGATGCCAACGATATCTATTCCTATGGTTTTGCTTTTACCTCCAGTGATCTGGACGGAGCGGTAAAATCTCTGGCAGATATCCTGCCGGATATGCTCCGACTGGCAGAAGTGGAAAAAGCCTGTCAGCTGATGGCTTCTGAGATCGAAAAAACAAGGCGTCGTGTAAACGCCCTGGAGCATGTCATCATACCGGAAGCACAGGCAAACATCAAATACATCACCATGAAGCTGGACGAGAACGAGAGAAGTACCCAGATCCGGCTGATGAAGGTGAAAGATATGATGCTGGAGGAGGCACATCATTACAAGGAGCGGGAGGCAGAGCGCGGAGCGTAAAGCATAAAATACAAAGCGCAGGCATCCTGCAAAGAAAAAGAAAAGTTGATATAGAAAGTTTTGAGTAACGGGAAGGAGACGCCTCTGTGCTGTGCGATGGTTTGAACAGTGCAGGGGCGTTTTGTTTATAAAATATTTAGTTTTCGTTTTCAGAAAATCAAGAGATGTACGGTATAATGATCAACAGTAAAGAATGTGCGGCGGAAGACAAGCCCGGGTATTTTATCTACCTGTCGCAGCAGAAAGAGAAGGGAATACATATGAATACTTTTTTACAGTCAGTACAGAATCTGGACGGAGAAATCCTTCTCCAGATCCAGCAGCATTTAAGAACGGATATGCTGACACCATTTATGAAAATCGTTACATTTCTGGGAAACGGAGGATGGTTCTGGATCCTCTGTGCAGTTGTTCTTCTTGCTGTTCCAAAGACAAGAAAAACAGGCTATGCGGCAGTTTTGTCCCTGATTTTCGGAGTGATCGTTACGAATCTGCTTCTCAAAAACATAGTAGCAAGGCCAAGGCCTTTTGCGGAAATCGAAGCTCTGATCCCGCTGATCGCCAAACCAACGGATTTCTCCTTTCCGTCAGGCCACACAACAGCATCCTTTGCCGTTGCCCTGGTAATGCTTCGGATGCTCCCGAAGAAAATTGGAATCCCGGCAGTAGTCCTGGCAGCGCTGGTGGCATTTTCCAGATTGTATCTTGGTGTCCATTATCCAACAGATGTCCTGGCCGGGTTCGTTGTTGCGCTGGTGGGAAGCTCGCTGGCTGTGTGGGGTGTGAGGACGAAGCTGGGAAATCAATAAGTTTGATAACAGATGTTGAGAAATAGAAGTATATAATGTGGGTTTAACCAAATAAAGGAAGTTCCCTGGGAATGTGTGTCACTTTCCCAGGGATTTTTTTATATACACTTTAATTTGATAAAGTATTGACACGCCAGACGGAAACGGGGTACAATTATAAACAAGATTGTCAGGAAACGGTGAAAATGATGATGTAGAAATTAAACCAGATCAGGGAAGAGCCCTGTGGGGTTGTGAAAAGCAATAAGCAATGGGTGGGGACTTGCTTGTATCAGGAGGAGCAAGCCTGCTCAGAATAAAAGGAGAGAACACGAAATGATATCAGAAAAAATGAAACCCTACGTAAAAAACAATTCTGCCATCCGTATGATGTTTGAGGAAGGAAACCGCCTCCGTGCAAAATACGGCGCAGATAAGGTTTTTGATTTCAGCCTTGGAAATCCAAGTGTACCGGCGCCGGACAGTGTTCGTGAAGCCATTATCGATCTTGTAAATAATACGGACCCGACCGTCCTTCACGGATATATGAGCAACGCAGGTTTTGAAGATGTACGCCAGACTATCGCAGAATCTTTAAACAGACGTTTTGATACAAAATTTTCTGCAAAGAACCTGATCATGACAGTAGGCGCTGCAAGCGGCCTGAACGTAATTCTGAAGACGATCCTGAACCCGGGAGAAGAGGTGATCGTTTTTGCACCATATTTTCTGGAATACGGTGCATATGTCCGCAATTATGACGGTGTCCTTGTGGAAATCTCTCCGGATACCACAACCTTCCAGCCAAATCTCGCTGAATTTGAGCAGAAGATCACACCGAAGACAAAAGCAGTTATCGTAAATACTCCGCACAATCCGACCGGAGTTGTATATTCAGAAGAAACAATCAGGAAACTTTCCGCAATTTTGGAAGCAAAACAAAAAGAGTTCGGAACCGTGATCTACCTGATCTCCGATGAGCCATACCGTGAACTGGCTTACGATGGCGTGGAAGTTCCGTACCTGACGAAATATTATGACAATACAGTTGTGGGATATTCTTACAGCAAATCTCTTTCCCTTCCGGGAGAGCGTATCGGATATCTGGTGATCCCGGATGAGGCGGACGGAAGTGAAGAACTGATCTCAGCTGCAACCATCGCAAACCGTACACTTGGCTGCGTAAATGCACCATCCCTGATCCAGAAAGTAGTTGCGAAATGTGTAGATGCAAAGACAGATCTTGCAGCTTACGATAAAAACCGTCAGGCACTTTACAATGGCCTGAAAGAATGCGGCTTTGAGTGCATCAAACCACAGGGTGCGTTCTATCTCTTCGTAAAATCTCCGGTAGCTGATGAAAAAGCCTTCTGCGAGGCCGGCAAGAAATATAACATCCTCATGGTACCGGGAAGCTCCTTCGCATGCCCTGGTTATGTGAGACTGGCATACTGTGTATCTTATGATACCATTGTAAATTCTCTTCCGGAGTTTAAGAAACTTGCAGCAGAGTATGGCCTGAAATAAATTAACGAGAATAAACGATAATTATAAAGCGATTATATAAGAGATCCCCGGTACAGCCTGTTCATACAGAACTGTATCGGGGATCTTTTGCAAGAGGGAAATAAGCAAAGGAAACGCAGCCGGGAGCGAATAAACTCCCGGCCGTGTTTCCCTTAGAAGGGTGTTCCACATTTATTTGGCTTTTTTCTCTTCTTTCTTTGGCATTTCTCCGTAGTATGCCTTCAGATAGATATCTTTCAGCTCGGATACAAGTGGATATCTCGGGTTAGCGCCGGTGCACTGGTCATTGAAGGCCTGCTCGGACATCTCATCCAGAGTCTCCAGGAAGTATTTCTCATCTACGCCGTAGTCACGGATTGTAGGCATGATCTCGATTGTTCTCATCAGGTCATCCAGTTTGGCGAGAAGTTTTTCGAATACTTCTGCATCGTTCTTGCCTGTAAGACCTACAGAACGGCCGATCTCAGCATAGCGGGCAAGTGTCTTTGGATACTGGTACTGTGGGAAGGTACCCATCTTGGTCGGAACCTCAGCACTGTTGTAACGCATAACATCCAGAAGAACAACTGCGTTTGCGATACCGTGTGGCAGGTGATGGAAAGCACCAAGTTTGTGAGCGAGAGAGTGGTTAACACCGAGGAATGCATTGGCGAATGCAAGACCTGCCATGCAGGAAGCGTTAGCCATATGGTCTCTTGCCTCTACATCGTTGCCGTCTTTATACGCACGTGGCAGATACTCAAATACCAGTTTGATCGCTTTCAGTGCAAGACCGTCTGTGTAATCGGAAGCCATCATGGAAACATAAGCCTCGATTGCATGTGTCATAACGTCGATACCGGAAGCACGGGTCAGTCCCTTCGGTGCGCTCATCATGTTGTTGGTATCTACGATCGCCATATCCGGAAGAAGCTCATAGTCAGCCAGCGGCCATTTAACGCCGGTATCCTGATCTGTGATGATGGCGAAAGGTGTAACCTCGGAACCTGTACCGGAAGATGTCGGGATTGCTACGAAGTAAGCTTTTTTACCCATCTTCGGGAAGGTGTAAACTCTCTTACGGATATCCAGGAAGTCCATGGACATATCGGAGAAGTCAGCGTCCGGATTCTCATAAAGCATCCACATAACCTTGCCGGCATCCATTGCGGAACCACCACCAAGAGCGATGATGCAGTCAGGCTCAAATGCTGTCATAGCCTTGGCTCCGGCTTTTGCGGAAGCGAGAGATGGATCTGGTGCTACATCAGAGAAGCATGTATGAACGATGCCCATCTGATCCAGTTTATCTTCGATCGGTTTGGTGTAACCGTTCTTGTAGAGGAAGGAGTCTGTTACGATGAAGCAGCGTTTCTTGCCCATAACAGTACCGAGCTCGTCAAGAGCAACCGGCATACAGCCTTTCTTAAAGTAAACCTTTTCCGGTGTTCTCATCCAGAGCATATTCTCTCTCCTTTCAGCAACGGTCTTGATATTCAGAAGGTGCTTGACACCAACGTTCTCGGATACGGAGTTACCGCCCCAGGAACCGCAGCCAAGAGTGAGGGATGGAGCAAGTTTGAAGTTGTAAAGGTCACCGATACCACCCTGAGAAGAAGGCGTATTGATAAGGATACGGCAGGTCTTCATAGCTGCCTCGAATTTATCCATCTTCTCTGTCTCATTCACGTTGATGTAGAGGGAAGATGTATGGCCGTAGCCGCCGTCAGCAACAAGACGCTCAGCTTTTGCGATAGCATCGTCAAAATTCTTAGCCTTGTACATGGCAAGTACAGGGGAAAGTTTCTCGTGTGCGAATTCCTCGCTGATATCAACGGACTCAACCTCACCGATAAGGATCTTGGTCTCAGCCGGTACGGTAACGCCTGCCATCTCGGCGATGGTAGCTGCCTTCTGGCCTACGATCTTGGCATTCAGAGCGCCGTTGATGAGGATTGTCTTTCTGACTTTCTCGATCTCGTCTTTTTTAAGGAAGTAGCATCCTCTGTAAAGGAACTCTTCTTTTACTTCTTTATAAATGCTCTCCAGAACAGTTACGGACTGTTCGGAAGCACAGATCATACCATTGTCAAATGTCTTGGAGTGGATAATGGAGTTAACTGCAAGACGGATATCTGCACTGTCATCAATGATGGCAGGTGTATTTCCAGGTCCAACACCAACAGCAGGTTTACCGGAGGAGTAAGCTGCCTTAACCATTCCAGGACCACCGGTTGCGAGGATGATATCTGCGTTCTGCATAACCATGTTGGTCAGCTCAAGGCTCGGGATATCGATCCATCCGATGATTCCTTCCGGTGCACCAGCGGCAACAGCTGCATCCAGAACAACTTTCGCTGCTTCAATGGTAGACTTCTTGGCACGCGGATGCGGGCTGATGATGATTGCGTTACGTGTTTTCAGAGAAATAAGAGATTTAAAGATTGCTGTGGAAGTCGGGTTGGTAGTCGGGATAACTGCGGCAACCAGTCCTACAGGCTCCAGGATCTTCTTGATTCCGTATGCCTTGTCTTCTTCTACAACACCACATGTCTGTGTGTTCTTGTATGCATTATAAACATACTCTGCTGCGTAATGGTTCTTGATAACCTTATCTTCCATGATACCCATGCCTGTTTCTTCAACGGCCATTTTGGCAAGTGGGATACGCATTTTGTCGGCGGCAGTAGCAGCTGCCTTAAAGATCTTGTCAACCTGCTCCTGTGTGTAGGTAGCGAAGATCTTCTGTGCTTCTTTCATTGCAGCCATTTTCGCGGTCAGGGCTTCTGGAGTGTCGATGATGGTAGGGATAGTTTCTTTCTTTGCCATGTGGAATCCTCCTGTTTTCATATGATAATGATCTGTGGTTCTGCGGGCCTGTTTTTTTATGCCGGCAGATGCTGCAGAGTTTTTGTAAGTCCCCGCGCTGCGTTGCTTGGTTGATTCAATCTGATTGAATTTTCTGTTTCAATGATTATATAGTATCAAAATTCAGAAAAAAACGCAAATTCTGAATTTTGCCGCTATGTGCAAAATGACGAACAGAAAATCAGGGGAAAATACTGTAAATTTCACTCCGCAGAACGCTGAATTATTGAAAAATCCTTTAAAAAAAATCTTTAAATTCAGCACTGTGCACAAAAAACATGTTAAATATTTGTCAGCACTGACAAAAAACATGCACACATATGAGGGGCTGGCAAAAGACAAAACGTATCATGCAGTTAAAACATTAACGTTAAACTTTTGTCAATCAATCATGAACACATTATAATTTAACAGATTTCAGACGTCAATAGCGAATGTGATAAATAATTAATGAAAATAACGAAGAATTTTGATAAATAATTCACAAAAATATCATGTCACGGTAAAGCGTCAAACCATAATTGATAAAAAAACTTGAAATTATTTGAGTTTTCAGAACAATTAAGCAAAATATATGGAGACTTTTTTCAGGAATGCAGAAAGAAATGGATAGATTTGTCTGAAAATGAAAAACAGGGCAGGAGATAACTGCCAGAATCCTGCGAGCAGGAAAGCCCGATGTTGTTCAGGGAAATTCGCCACAGGCAGAGAATCCTGCAGCCTGGATTCTTCCTGCAGAAAGAAACGGTCATGCAGGAAATGATTCCAGAAAAAAACTGCCATACAGGAAATGATTCCCGTATGACAGTTGTGTAAATCGTGTTAAAGATATATCCGAATCCTTTATAACTGCAAAACACTGCCAGAATCCAGTAAACAATAAATAATCGTCAAAATTCGATCAGCTCTTGCGGAATGCAGCACGTTTTCGATCTCTGGAATCCAGGATACGTTTACGGATACGAAGGCTCTTAGGAGTTACCTCAAGAAGCTCATCCTGGTCGATGAACTCGATTGCCTGCTCAAGGCTTAATACCTTAGGCGGAACAAGCTTCAGCGCATCGTCTGCCGAAGAAGAACGGGTGTTGGTGAGGTGCTTGGTCTTGCAGACATTCAGCTCGATATCCTCAGCCTTACCATTCTGTCCGATAACCATACCGCTGTAAACCTTCTCGCCAGGTCCGACGAAGAGAGTACCACGCTCCTGAGCGGAGAAAAGACCGTAAGTTACAGTCTCGCCTGCCTCGAAAGCGATGAGGGAACCCTGTTTACGATACGGGAAGTCTCCCTTGTATGGTGCATATCCGTCAAACATGGTGTTCAGGATACCGGTACCCTTGGTGGAGGTAAGGAATTCGTTACGGAATCCGATCAGTCCACGGGAAGGGATGGAGAACTCAAGACGTACAGTTCCGTCGCTTGCTGTGCTCATACCCTGAAGTTCACCTTTACGCTCGCTGAGTTTCTGGATGATGGTACCGGAAAATTCCTCCGGAACATCAACATATGCGATCTCGATCGGCTCCAGTTTGCGTCCGCGCTCGTCTGTATGATAGAGAACCTCCGGTTTGCTGACTGCAAATTCATATCCTTCACGGCGCATGTTCTCAATAAGAACGGAAAGGTGAAGCTCACCACGGCCGGAAACCTTGAAGCACTCAGTTGTATCTGTGTCTTCCACACGAAGGCTGACGTCTGTATTCAGCTCACGGTAGAGGCGGTCACGAAGGTGACGGGAAGTGATAAATTTACCTTCCTGTCCTGCAAGCGGGCTGTCGTTTACAAGGAAGTTCATGGAGATGGTAGGCTCGGAAATCTTCTGGAACGGAATGGACTCCGGGTTATCTCCTGCACAGAGTGTATCTCCAATGTGGATATCTGCAATACCGGAGATCGCAACGATGGCTCCGATGGTAGCACTCTTGACTTCAACCTTGTTCAGGCCGTCAAATTCGTAGAGCTTGCTGATCTTTACGCGCTCGTGTTTGTCCGGGTCATGATGGTTCAGAAGCATCAGCTCCTGGTTCACGGAAATGGTTCCGCGCTCAACTTTACCGACACCGATACGGCCTACATATTCATTGTAGTCGATGGTGCTGATAAGAACCTGTGTATCTCCGTCCGGATCTCCCTCCGGAGCAGGAATTGCATCAAGGATGGTCTCAAAAAGCGGAGCCATATTCTCAGGCTTGTCCTCAAGGTTACGAACTGCATAGCCGGCTTTTGCGGAGGCATACAGGAACGGGCAGTCCAGCTGCTCGTCAGATGCGTCCAGATCCATGAGAAGTTCCAGAACTTCGTCAACAACTTCCTCCGGACGTGCTTCCGGACGGTCGATCTTGTTGATGCAGACAATAACATGCAGGTTCAGTTCGAGAGCTTTACGAAGTACAAATTTAGTCTGAGGCATGGCACCCTCGAAGGCGTCCACAAGAAGAATAACGCCGTCTACCATCTTCAGCACACGCTCTACCTCGCCGCCGAAGTCCGCATGGCCTGGAGTGTCGATGATATTGATTTTTACACCCTTGTAATGAACTGCGGTGTTTTTGGAGAGAATCGTAATGCCGCGCTCACGCTCAATATCGTTGGAGTCCATGACACGTTCCTGGACTTCCTGGTTCTCACGGAAAACACCGCTCTGTTTCAAAAGCTCGTCAACAAGTGTTGTTTTACCGTGATCGACATGGGCGATAATGGCCACGTTACGAACATCTTCACGCTTGGTCTTCATATAATCCAAATCCTTTCTTTCCATATATAAGTAATCTTTTTGTTAAAAATGATGTCCAAATTTACAGTTTATCACATTTTCGTGAGATTACAAGATATAAAAAAATATTTTTAGTTTTTCATTTTCCAGACATATTATACCCCAAATGCACATACATTGGTATAGACGAAATACACGAAGAGGAAGGAGAGCTACTTATTATGGCAGATAAAATTATTGAAAACAATCAGGTATCGGTTATGGGGCGTATTGCCACCGGATTTACCTTCAGCCATCAGGTTTTTGGAGAAGGGTTTTATATGATGGATATTCTGGTAAAACGTCTCAGCGATTCTGAGGACAGGATTCCGGTGATGGTGTCCGAGCGTCTGATTGATATCACCCAGGACTATGTTGGGGAGTATATTGAAATCCACGGACAGTTCCGGTCCTATAACCGTCATGAGGAAAAGAGAAATAGACTTGTGCTTTCGGTATTTGCCAGGGAAGTGAAATTTGTGGAAGAGGGAGAGGAATCCATACCGGTCAATCAGATTTTTCTGGACGGGTATATCTGCAAACCGCCTGTATACAGAAAAACTCCGCTTGGAAGAGAGATTGCGGATCTTCTGATGGCAGTCAACCGTCCTTACGGAAAATCCGATTACATACCATGTATATGCTGGGGAAGAAATGCCAGATATGCTTCGGCTTTTGAAGTAGGCGGACATGTGCTGATCTGGGGCAGAATTCAGAGCAGGGAATATATGAAACGAATCAGTGAAAATGAGACAGAAAAAAGGATAGCCTATGAAGTTTCGGTGAGCAAATTGGAATATGTTGAGTAACATTGGACAGGTTATGGAATATTGGTGGGAACATTAAGGTAACACTTGCATTTCCAGCCAATCTGCGGTAATATAAGAAAAATTAAAAAAATGGGGAATTACCGGTTTCACTAAACAGTAAGAGGAAGAATCATGGAAAAAGAAATAACAGAGGTTTATTGCGGGAACGGGAAAGGAAAGACGACACTGGCTATCGGCCAGGCTTTGCGCTTTGCCGCGCAGGGAAAAAGTGTGATCATCATACAGTTTCTCAAGGGCAGGGAACGCAGAGAACTGGATTTTCTTGAGGATCTGGATAATCTTGATTTCAAGATTTTCCGTTTCGAAAAAATGGACACCTGCTATAATGACCTGAGTGAGCAGGAAAAGACAGAAGAGAGAACCAATATTCTCAACGGCCTTAATTTTGCACGGAAGGTAATTGCTACCGGAGAGTGTGATTTTCTGCTGCTGGATGAAATCCTCGGGCTTATGGATAAAGGAATCGCTCCAGTTGAGACGATCATCGATATGCTTAAGCAGAAGGATGAAAGTATGCACATAGTTATGACCGGACGCTGGCTTCCGGAAGCGCTGAAGCCATATGTGGACAGTGTTACCACAATGACAACAGAGCTGACCGGACAGGAACGGAAATAAGCAACAGTTCACAGAAGAAAGAAGGAGGAAGACAAATGGCAATTTTTAAAGGAACAGGCGTTGCAATCGTAACACCTATGCACGAAGACGGTAAGGTAAATTATGAGAAACTTGAGGAGATCCTTGAGGATCAGATCGCGAACAGCACAGACGCCATCGTTATCTGCGGAACAACAGGAGAATCTTCTACTCTGACACACGGAGAGCACCTTCAGACAATCAAGTTCACAATTGACAAAGTTAACAAACGTGTGCCTGTAATCGCAGGAACAGGTTCCAATTGTACAGAGACAGCAATCATGATGTCCAAGGAAGCAGCTTCCTATGGTGCAGACGCTCTTCTTATTGTAACACCTTATTATAACAAGGCTACACAGAAGGGACTTATCGCTCATTACACAGCAATTGCCAATGCAGTTCCGGAAACTCCGCTCATCATGTACAATGTACCGAGCCGTACAGGCTGCAACATCCAGCCGGCTACTGCAGCTTACCTTGCAAAGAATGTAAAGAACATTGTCGGAATCAAGGAAGCAACAGGAGATCTTTCCCAGATCGCCAAAATGATGTCTCTGGCAGACGGACAGCTTGAGCTTTACTCCGGAAACGATGATCAGGTACTTCCGATTCTTTCTCTTGGCGGACTTGGTGTTATTTCCGTACTTTCCAATGTTGCACCGAAGTTTACACATGACATGGTCATGAAATATTTCGACGGTGATACAAAGGGAGCAACAGAGGATCAGCTGAAAGCTCTTCCGCTGATCAACGCACTGTTCAGCGAAGTAAACCCGATTCCTGTTAAGACAGCTATGAACCTTATGGGAATGAACGTAGGACCGCTTCGTATGCCACTTTGCGAGATGGAAGAAGACACAAAGGCAGCTCTTGCAAAAGAGATCGAGAAATTCGGCCTTAAGCTTGCAAAATAATCAGACTGTAAGCGGAAGGTAAAGGAGAATATACTATGGTAAAAATCATCATGCATGGCTGCAACGGACATATGGGTCAGGTGATCAGTGGCATTGTGGAGAAAGATCCGGATGCAGAGATCGTGGCAGGCATCGACATTGCAGATCAGGGAAAAAACAGCTATCCGGTATTTACCGATATTGATACATGTCAGGTAGAGGCAGACGCGATCATTGATTTCTCCTCTGCAAAAGCAACAGACAAGCTTCTTGAGTACAGTGCCGCACGCCAGATCCCGGTTGTTCTCTGCAGCACAGGCTTAAGCGAGGAGCAGCTTGCGAAAGTAGAAGAAACATCCAAAAAGGTTGCAGTGCTGAAATCTGCGAACATGTCTCTTGGTATCAACACACTTCTGAAACTGGTTCAGGACGCTGCCAAGGTTCTTGCAACTGCAGGATTTGACATGGAGATCGTTGAGAAACATCACCGCCTGAAAGTAGACGCACCAAGTGGTACTGCACTTGCACTGGCAGACAGCATTAATGAAGTTATGGATAACAAGTATCATTATGTATATGACCGCAGCCAGAAACGTGAGAAACGTGACGATAAGGAGATCGGAATCTCCGCAGTTCGTGGCGGAACCATCGTAGGTGAGCATGAGATCATTTTTGCAGGTCAGGACGAAGTGATCGAGTTCAAGCATACTGCATATTCCAAGGCTATTTTTGGAAAAGGTGCTGTAGAAGCAGCCAAATTCCTTGCCGGCAAACCGGCAGGACGTTACGATATGAGTGACGTGATCGGCTGATCCTGACAGGTTGACAGTTTAATCCGTAACAGAATGATACAGGTAATAAAAACGGGTTTCGTGTAAAAGCGGAGCCCGTTTTTTTGAATGAAATTGCGAAGCGATTTCATTCATGAGCATGTAGTGGAACGGAATGCGAATGTCCGCTATATGGCCTTATAGCAAAGAATATTTTTGAAATTTTTGCCAGGATAGAATACTGGAAAAAGTGCCATATTAGGAATACAGAATTTTTCAGAAAAAGGAGAAGATCATATGAAAAAATGGAAGGCGATTCTTTTTGGCACTTTGCTCACTCTGTCTCTGTGTACATTTACAGCCTGTGGTACAGAGGTAAATAATGCGGATGAAACTGTGGACGAGAAAAATAATGATGAGAGAAATAAGAAAAAAAATACAAACGAAAATACTGCCACAGAAAATGGAATTATGGAAGATGAAACAGATAATGACGGTGTGATGGACAACGGCGGGATCATTGAAGATTCTGGCACAGATAACAATGAGATGGCCGGTGGAAATATTACCGTGACTCCTGCGGGAAATGGAAATAATACAACAGCAGCGCCTGGAACTACAGATGCCAACGGAACCGGAAATGACGGAACGGTATCCGGTGAGCTGGGTGACAGTGTGAAGGACCTGGGCGACGGCGTAGGAAATGCGGTGGATGATATTGGCAATGCAGTAGGAAATGCGGTAGAGGGCAGATAGAGTTGCTGTTTATTTCGTGGTCAGCAACTGTAAGGTAACCTGGTGCTACAGATATTTTACCACAGCATTGCATAAAACTGCTTCTGATGCTATTATCAGTGCATGGAAAGAAAACGGAGGACAGGATTATGAAATTCAGACCATGCATTGATATACATAACGGAAAAGTAAAACAGATCGTAGGAGGAAGCCTGAAAGATCAGGGTGATCAGGCGGCAGAAAATTTTGTGTCAGAGCAGGATGCGGCTTTTTATGCAGAGCTTTATAAGAAGGCGGGATTAAAGGGCGGTCATGTGATCCTTTTGAACGGAAAAGATTCTCCCAACTATGAAGCGACGAAAGCCCAGGCGCTTCTTGCCCTGAAAAGATATCCCAGAGGACTTCAGATCGGAGGCGGTATCTGCCCGGAGAATGCGTCAGAGTATCTGGAGGCTGGTGCCAGCCATGTGATCGTAACCTCCTATGTGTTTAAAAACGGAGTGATCTCCTGGGAAAATCTGGAGAAGATCCGGAATGCAGCAGGAAAAGAACATCTTGTGCTGGACTTAAGTTGCCGCAAAAAAGACGGTAACTATTATATTGTCACAGACCGCTGGCAGAAATTTACAGAAGAGATCGTGACACTGGAACTGATGGAAAAGCTTGGAAGTTACTGTGATGAATTTCTGGTCCATGCAGTGGATGTGGAGGGAAAGGCTCATGGTGTTGAGACAGAACTTGCGGAACTTCTGGGACAGTATACAGCTCATCCGGTAACTTATGCAGGCGGTGTCGGCTCCATGGCAGATATTGAGGAACTTCGAAGGGCAGGACAGGGAAGACTGGACGTGACTGTTGGCAGTGCACTGGATATTTTTGGCGGAAGCATACCGTTTGAAGTTCTGGCAGAGATGAAGTAGAATAGTTGCATATTCATGACAAAAAAATCCTTTTGCAGGAATATATTGAATAAATTTAGAAAAAATTTGTAAAATTTTTGAAAAGTGATGTTAAAATTCAACTTAATGTGTTATAATAGCAACATAAAACAGCAAAGGGGATGGAAGTCATGAAATTTATTATTAGTGGAAAGAATATAGCAGTAACAGAAGGACTTAAAACAGCTGTTGAGGACAAGCTTGGTAAACTTGAAAGGTATTTTACTCCTGAAACTGAGATTTCAGTAACCTTAAGCGTTGAGAAGGATCGCCAGAAGATCGAGGTAACAATCCCTGTGAAAGGTAACATTATCCGTTCCGAGCAGGTAAGCAATGATATGTATGTATCCATCGATCTGGTTGAAGAGGTAATTGAGCGTCAGCTTCGTAAATACAAGAACAAGATCGTTGACAAGCAGCAGGAATCCACAAACTTCCAGAAAGCATACCTTGATAAGGATTATGAAGAGGATGAGGAAGTTAAGATCATCCGTACCAAGAAATTCGGAATCAAACCAATGTATCCGGAAGATGCATGCGTACAGATGGAGCTTCTTGGACATAATTTCTTTGTATTCTTCAATGCTGAGACAGAGCAGGTTAACGTAGTTTACAAACGTAAAGGTAATACTTACGGACTGATCGAGCCGGAGTTTTAGGCAGAAGTCTCTGTAGGAGATCATGGGTGAATGATCTTTTATAAAAACTGAATATTGAACGACTGAGAAAAGCTCCGGGAATCTGCGTGGAAAATCTGCAGATTCCCGGAGCTTTTTTTCAGGGCAGAAGAACAGCTCCGGACACGATTTGTTAATTAATTGTTCATTGTTTTTATAACTGGAAAGTGGTAGAATATATACCATATGTGATCTGGATATCAACAGAGAACTGGAATGATTATGATGATTGGAACGAACAGTGTCCTGGAATGATCCTGAATCGGATAGATAAGAGACTTAAATGTCCTATTTCGAATAAAATGATTGGAGCAGAAACATGAATGTTTTTTCAAAAGTATTTGGAACCCGCAGCCAGCGTGAGGTAAAGCGTATCATGCCGCTGGTTGAGAAAACCGAGAGCTATCAGTCCCAGATGCAGCAGCTTACCGATGAGCAGTTACGGGACAAAACCAGAGAATATAAGAAACGTCTTGCAGAAGGCGAAACACTGGATGATCTTCTTCCTGAGGCATTTGCCACCGTACGTGAGGCTGCCAAGCGTGTGCTTGGAATGGAGCATTACCGTGTACAGATCATCGGTGGTATCATCCTTCACCAGGGCCGTATCGCCGAGATGAAAACAGGTGAAGGTAAAACTCTTGTTTCCACACTTCCTGCATACCTGAATGCCCTTGAGGGAAAAGGTGTCCACATCGTAACTGTCAACGACTACCTGGCTAAACGAGATGCCGAGTGGATGGGTAAAGTCCATGAGTTCCTTGGCCTGACTGTAGGCGTGGTACTTAACGACATGAAGCCGGAAGAACGCCGTGCGGCATATGGATGTGACATCACATACGTTACCAACAACGAACTTGGATTCGATTACCTTCGTGATAACATGGTTATCTATAAAGAACAGCTTGTTCAGAGAGATCTTCACTACTGTATCATCGATGAGATCGACTCCGTCCTGATCGATGAGGCACGTACACCTCTGATCATTTCCGGACAGAGCGGCAAATCCACCAAGCTTTATGAAGTATGTGATATCCTTGCACAGCAGCTGGAGCGTGGTGAGGCCAGCCATGAGATGACCAAGATGGCAGCCATCATGGGTGAGGAAGTTATCGAGACCGGTGACTTCGTTGTAAATGAGAAAGACAAGATCGTCAACCTTACCGAACAGGGCATCAAGAAGGTTGAGAAATTCTTTAATATTGAGAACCTGGCAGATCCGGAGAATCTGGAGATCCAGCATAACATTATCCTTGCCCTTCGTGCACATAACCTGATGCATAAGGATCAGGATTACGTTGTAAAAGATGACGAGATCCTGATCGTTGATGAGTTTACCGGACGTATCATGCCGGGCCGTCGTTATTCGGATGGTCTTCATCAGGCGATCGAGGCGAAAGAGCATGTTAAGGTTAAGAGAGAGAGTAAGACTCTTGCAACCATCACTTTCCAGAACTTCTTCAATAAATATGATAAAAAAGGCGGTATGACCGGTACAGCCCTTACTGAGGAGAAAGAGTTCCGTGATATCTACGGCATGGACGTTGTAGAGATCCCGACCAACCGTGTGGTACAGCGTAAAGACCTTGACGATGCCGTTTACATGACAAAGAAAGAGAAATTCAATGCAGTTGTAGAGGCTGTTAAGGAAGCACATGCAAAACATCAGCCGGTACTGGTTGGTACGATCACTATCGAGACTTCCGAACTTCTCAGCAGAATGCTGAAGAGAGAGGGAATCCCGCATAATGTACTGAATGCCAAGTTCCATGAACTTGAGGCTGAGATCGTAGCTCAGGCAGGACAGGCAGATGCCGTTACCATCGCAACCAACATGGCAGGCCGTGGTACCGATATCAAGCTTGACGATGTGGCAAGAGAGGCCGGCGGTCTGAAGATCATCGGTACCGAGCGCCATGAGTCAAGACGTATTGATAATCAGCTCCGTGGACGTTCCGGACGACAGGGAGATCCGGGTGAATCCCGTTTCTACATTTCCCTTGAGGATGACCTGATGCGTCTGTTCGGTTCCGAGAGACTGATGAAAGTGTTCACATCTCTTGGTGTTGAGGAGAATGAGCAGATTGAGCATAAGATGCTTTCCAATGCCATCGAGAAAGCGCAGGAGAAGATCGAGTTCAACAACTTCGGAATCCGTAAAAATCTTCTCGACTATGACCAGGTTAACAATGAGCAGAGAGAGATCATCTACGAGGAGCGTCGTCAGGTACTTGACGGTGAGAACATGCGTGATGCCATCTACAAGATGATCACAGATATCGTAGACAGCATGACAGATATGTGCTTCTCTGATGATATGGATTCTTCGGAGTGGGATCTTGATGAGTTCAATACCGCGATCACTCCGATTATCCCAATCCACCCTCTGACTGCAGAGAAGGTAAAAGGCCATAAAAAAGACGAGATCAAGCATATCGTGAAGGAAGAGGCTGTGAAGCTTTATGAAGCGAAAGAGGCTGAGTTCCCGGAACCGGAGCAGCTTCGTGAGCTTGAGCGAGTAGTTCTTCTGAAATGTATCGACAGCAAGTGGATGGATCACATCGACGACATGGAGATGCTCCGTCAGGGTATCGGCCTGATGGCATACGGCCAGAGAGATCCGGTTGTTGAGTACAAGATGAACGCATTTGAGATGTTCAACAACATGATCACTTCCATTCAGGAAGATACCGTACGTATGCTGTATCATGTTCATGTAGAGCAGAAGATCGAGCGTGAGCAGGTTGCAAAAGTAACCGGCACAAACAAGGATGACAGCGCCGGCCCGAAGAAACCGGTTCAGCGAAAAGAAGATAAAGTATATCCAAACGATCCGTGCCCATGCGGAAGCGGCAAGAAATACAAACAGTGCTGCGGACGTAAGGCGGCTAAGATCTGAGAATGAAGATAAAAATAGTCTCACCTGATGATATGGTGGGGCTATTTTTGTATAAGAGCAGAGAAAGGATATGAGAATATGGCCATTATAAAAACAGCAATTCTTCAGACACACGTATATGAGGAAAAATCCCGTAATATCACCCAGGCAGCAGAAATTCTTGTCCGCCCGGAACTTCAGGGAATCGACCTGGCAGTCCTGCCCGAAATGTTCTGCTGCCCCTACGAGAATAAATACTTTCCGGAGTATGCGGAAGCCGAAGGCGGGGATACCTGGGAAAAATGTTCCAGGCTGGCAGCAGAACGTGGAATTTATCTTGTAGCCGGAAGCATGCCGGAGAGAGATGCAGCCGGTCATATTTACAACACATCCTATGTTTTTGACAGAAACGGGCATCAGATCGGGAAACACCGGAAGATGCATCTTTTTGACATTGATGTAAAAGGTGGCCAGTATTTTAAAGAATCAGATACCCTGACACCGGGAGATCAGGTGACAGTTTTTGACACAGAATTTGGAAAGATGGGCGTTTGCATCTGCTATGATTTCCGCTTTCCGGAACTTGCCAGGCTGATGGTGGATCAGGGGGCAGAGGTGATCATTGTGCCGGCGGCTTTTAATATGACAACAGGTCCTCTCCATTGGGAGCTGATGTTCCGCCAGAGAGCCGTGGACAATCAGGTATACACCCTCGGGGCCGCACCTGCCAGAGACCTGAATGCCGGATACCATTCCTGGGGCCATTCCATTGCCGTGGATCCCTGGGGAAAAGTCCTCATGGAAATGGAAGAAAAGCCGGACGTAAAAGTTGCGGAACTGGACCTGGAGGAGGTAAAAAAAGTCCGGGAACAGCTGCCTCTTCTGAAGCACCGGAGAGGGGATATCTATGAATTGTCGCAGATAAAATAGAAATGCCTGAACCACGTTTTCGTTGTAATTTTCAGGCCCATATGGTATTGTATAAGACAGGCAGGAGTTCCTGCATCAATATATAGAAAGAAGGTGAAGCTGTGGTTGAGTTAGATCAGTTCAAGAGTATTCTTGCAACATACACAGAGCCATTAGTGGAAGTGAGGGATTCACTTTGACCTCGCTAACAAAGAGCAGAAGGTCGAAGAATTAGAGCGCGAGATGGAAGCGCCTGATTTCTGGGATAACGCAGAAGTATCTCAGATGAAGATGAAACAGTTAAAGAGTCTCAAGGATGATATTGAGACATACCATAATCTGGAAACACAGATGGAAGATATGGAAACCATGATCGAGATGGGATATGAGGAGAATGATCCGGAGATCATCCCTGAGATCCAGGAAATGCTGGACGAATTCCAGGCAAGCTTTGACAGCATCCGTGTGAAGACACTTCTTTCCGGAGAGTATGACGGAGAGAATGCCATCATTAAGCTGAACGCAGGAGCCGGTGGTACAGAGGCATGCGACTGGTGTGGAATGCTTTACCGTATGTACAGCAGATGGGCGGAGAAAAAAGGATTTGCACTGGAAGTACTGGATTACCTTGACGGTGATGAGGCCGGTGTGAAATCCGTAACCTTCCAGGTAAACGGAGAGAACGCCTACGGTTATCTGAAATCCGAGAAAGGTGTTCACCGTCTTGTACGTATTTCCCCGTTTAATGCGGCAGGAAAGAGACAGACATCTTTTGTATCCTGTGATGTTATGCCGGATATCAAGAAAGATCTGGACGTTGAGATCAATGATGATGATATCCGTATTGATACCTACCGAAGCAGCGGTGCCGGTGGACAGCACATCAACAAGACATCCTCTGCGATCCGTATCACCCATTTCCCTACAGGAATCGTGGTACAGTGCCAGAATGAACGTTCTCAGCA
>ENA-OROP01000793-OROP01000793.1-human-gut-metagenome-genome-assembly--contig:-NODE-793-length-33253-cov-35.019820_pt1 | contig 33253 bp, 28 predicted proteins | sample MGYA00242132_ERZ509056 | MGnify/ENA primary metagenome ERZ509056 (study PRJEB26280, sample SAMEA2338768) | human gut metagenome | biome: human gut; feature: human-associated habitat; material: faeces...
AGCAAAAAGTGAGAGCATGGGAGCAAAACATATACTAAATTCACTTGGAGAGAAATCCTAAGTTCAAGTCATAAATGAGACAGTTGATTGAGAATATCGTGTAGAAATATAATTTTAGAGAGAAGAAGATGAAAAAACTCATCTTTCGCTGAATTCAAGTTATAAATGAGACAGTCCAAAAGAATTAGGTATATATCTAATTCCAGATAACGGGTCTATGTAGCTATTTCGAATTATTACGGAATAAACAAAAGTGAGATTTCACAGAGTAAAAATCACAATTCTAAAAGAAACTCCTTCCCCCCTCTTTACAAACAAAAGAATGCGAGAGCCGGAAAGGAGTATCAATTTTACTTTATGATTGTTTCTACATGTCCATTCTTGAAAAAAAGATAAAAAGAACTAGAATACATCCACTGCACCTCTCCATTTGATTCTGAAACTGTCTGTGGTTTACCAAAAGCCAGCAAACATTCATCTTCTGTCATGCCCTTTACCGGTTTTCCGATGCTTATCTCATTCCAGTGGCTGATAGGAGAAAGTTGGTTAGTACTAACAAAGTCAAACATCTTATTCAGCATTTGCGATTCTATATGCACAAAATCATCCATTGTTTCCTTATGAGAAGTCCTCTTCTCCGGCTGTAGTTTTTCCATCGGAGTCAATTTCTTCATTACAACAACCAATGATTCTATCTGAATATTGGAAAGATAGTAAACCAATTTTCCGTCTTTTACCTGAAACTGAGCTGTACAATAATATGTATTCTTTTGTTTTGCATCCGCTTGAGAAGTAAGCACCAGGTTGCAACTAAAACTCTTGGCAGGAACGCTTACTTCCGTTATTCCCTCACGCTGTACGGAACAGACGTTTTTGATAGTCCATAACAGAGCATTGGCATAAATATTTTCATCACTCATCGGACTGAAAGGAATGAATCCATTGACTACATATTTACTACCATCTGCACTGACCGGATAAGTTTTCTTTTGTTCTGTAAAAGTTTGTGCAATCAAAGAGGGTAATATCCCACCCAATAAAAATACAATTGCCAAAAGTCTCAGTCTCGTTATCATATTCTGTTATTTTAAGAAAACAGCATTCACTTTCTTTTCTTTTTATAGAAAAGACGTGAATGCTGAAATTTATATGCTTAAAAAGGTTGTTTCAATTAAAAAGCGATACCCAGACGAATCATAAAGTTGCTAGTCTTAATGCCATCAGCATCGGTAAATACATCAATGAATCCACGCTGATAAGTAAGATCCAGATTGAAACGGTCGTACCATACGCCTACACCAATATTCATACCTGCATCGAAATGATTATAATCTACTTCAAGAGCATCAGCAAAATCTCCCCAGCTAATGCTTTCTCCATCTTCTTTCATTTTGCTGGTATAGTCATAACTTGCAAAAACTCCTAAGTGCGGATCAATACTAATATTATCTGCTACTCCGATTTTCCATCCGAAAGTAAACGGTGAATATTGAACATTGTGTGCGATACATTTCATGTCGTCAACTTTAAATCCACGAGAACCAAGAGCGAACTCCATTCCCCAATAAGCTCCTGCACCACCCAATGACTTCTGATAGCCTAATGTCGCATTATAACCGATGTTTGAATCTGTTCCATCAATTCCGTCACCACTAAGGTTCATCATGTTCACGCCTGCACGCAAGAACCATTGTGTATTACTAGCTTGCTTTTGAGTCTTAACGATTGTGCTTCTGGATGATACAATCTGTGCCTGTGTTCCTACGCACAACAAAAGCGCAGCAACAATTGATAATACTTTTTTCATTATTGTCTATGTTTTTAGTTATTAATTCTTATTCTTTATAACGGGGGCTATTTTCGTTCTATCATCAGCACCCGAAAGTTTTTGAATGCGTATCCATTCGTAGTCTTCTGTCGTAGCAGTATGCCAGTTTGTGAACACTCCCGGATAACCTACAACCGTAACCGTATATCCTCCCGATTTTTCATCGTCTTCTATCTTAAAAGTAGCTCCCATGATCACATCACAGTCATTCTTGATAGTGGACAAATAAGTTCCCCATGCACGGATATTATCAAGTTCCCCTTTCATGGCAACTTCCACTTCTTCTTTGCTCAGTGTCCATTCATCCTTTATACGCCCTTTTTCTTCGAGTATTTTCACCTCAACAACTGTGGGTTTTACACAAACCTCAGTCACTGCATCTCCTGCACGTACCTGTGCATCACGAAATTTGAAGACAGTCTTTTGTGCATATGTCCCGATTGCACAACCAAAAGCCAGCATGATAATTAGAAATAGCTTTTTCATTTTCTTTTGTGATTATATGTTAATACAGCGCAAAGATATGCTAAAGGAGTATACTTGTAGAGAAAAACATAGTTCCAAGAGCGATACAAAACTGTGTCCTATTTGGAGACACTCAAAGAAACCCGAACATCAATGCTATCAGAGAGGTCACGAAAAAAATCATGTTCGAGAATACAGGAGATACGCCAAAGGAGATGAATGTCAATATTTTCTTTCTGAAATATTTTATAGACATTTGGACGTGTACAACACAATTGTTCAGCGAACCAAGTGACCGTACGCCCTTGGTCGTGAAGTGTGCGTTCAATAAGTCGTCCTGCATGAATCATACTATTTTTATCTATACACATCTCAAGAACAAATAACTATCTGGTCTTATGCTCTTTGCACGAATGGCAAGAACACCGATGCAATCATACTTTCTCTATTTTTTTCTATTTCTTCCCATTATTAACCAAATTCATATTAACTACTCAGGTTGTTTTTTGAATTTAGCAATAATTGTATAGTCAACTTCTTCGTCTTTCCATTGAAGTGTCATCTCATCACCTTTGAGAGATTTGACCTGCCATTCTTCAGTCCAACTATCACTCAATGCAACTTTGATTTTGTTACCAGATATAGTCCAGGCAAAAGAGTAATGTCCCATCAGTTCCAAAAGCTGGTCGCTACCACTGTCTATATCCCCCTCATACTTACCATCTGCCAAGTGACTACTGAAGTTAATGTAATAGTCATCACCATTATAGTTACTCTCCCATGTTTCGCCATCCTCACTCCAACACTGATAATAACAAACCCAATATCCAGTGACGGATGCGGTGTTTACATCCGTATTATCATCCTTACTGCACGCTGCAAAAAGCAGACAACACATGACCAGCGCAAAACTGGACCTCATTATAAACTTTTTCATACACAATAATTTTAGTTAATATTCTTATCTATTAAGATATAGGTCACAAATATATATAAAATTATTATTGGCGTTTTTACGCAAAATATCTGTTTATGATTAAACGGCTAAAAGGGATGATCATTCTATTTAAAAAGATGTTTATTATGCATATTTTTTAAGCGCAAAACCGGAGAGCATTGATAAATATTTCCCTATTTATTGTTTTTCTCTTCAAGAATGTCAGAACATATTATTTTATGTAAGATTTGTACGATGAAAGTATTTGCTCTATCTCATTTAATTCTTCAGCAATAAACTCCAGATGGTTTAAAGCTTGCAAATTATCAGCCAGTTGATTTACTGAACTAGCTCCTACAATCACCGACGTCATCCGTTCGTCTCTCAACACCCATGCCAATGCCATCTCTGCCAGTGTTTGCCCACGACGACGGGCGATTTCATTCAATTGCCGGGCGACCTCCACTTTTTCAGGTGTCACCTGCGAACGTTGGAGAAAAGTAGAAGAACGTGCCGCACGCGAACCTTCGGGGACACCATTCAAATACCTATCCGTGAGTAATCCTTGTGCCAAAGGAGAAAAGGCTATAAAGCCGGAACCATATTCGGCAGCCAGCGGAAGATTTTCAGCCTCAACTGCACGGTCGAACATACTATAACGATACTGGCTGATAAGACAGGGGACACCCGCTTTTGCCATCATTTCATAAGCAAACCGTGCTTGCCGAGGAGGATATTTAGAGATTCCGATATACAGTGCTTTTCCTTGTCTGACAATATCGATCAAGGTCTGAATCGTTTCTTCTACCGGAGTGACTCCGTCATAGCGATGGCTATAGAAAATATCAAAATACTCCAGCCCCGTACGACGGAGACTCTTATCGATACTTGCCATCAGGTTCTTACGGGAACTGTTTCCGCCATAAGGCCCCGCCCACATATCATGCCCGGCCTTGGAGGAAATTATCATTTCATCCCGGTAACCGTGAAAATTCTCCTTCAGAATTCGCCCGAAGTTTGCTTCGGCACTCCCCGGAACAGGACCGTAGTTGTTTGCCAGATCAAAATGGGTGATCCCGTGATCAAAGGCATACTTAATCATATCCGCTGCCACGGCAAAGTCATCAACACTACCGAAGTTGTGCCATAATCCCAAAGAAATAAGAGGCAGTTGCAATCCGCTTTTACCACAATACTTATATTTCATCTGATCATAACGACCAGTAGCCGGTTGATAATTGTCCATAAGAGTCAATGATTTTTCTTTCTACAAAGAAAAAGAAAATATTTCAATAACGATTATTCTATTCACTCTAAATTTCATTCTTCAAGATAACCGTAAAATATTGGAGAATGTATGTCTCACACAGAGATACATCCTCCAACAGTTCAAGAAACAAACCCTAAAGAAACTTACTCCAACAAATTCTCTTTGAATTCTATTTCTACAATGCGTAATTCGTGCCCGGTTTTATCGCCATCCTTTGCTTTAAACAAATCCAGTTCATTAGCAACAGGGGCAGCTACTTCTACTATTTGCCCGAAAGCATCTCCTTCCTTACTTGTACCCTTGAGCCGGATAGTGATTTCATTCGTCAACACAGGCTTCACATCTAAGTGGACATATCCCAGACTCTTGTCTGTATCTCCGCTCCAAATCAATTCTTTACCCGCATAAATTTCCAGCGGATAGCTGCGCATACGCCATCCGGTCAACTTCAGACAGACTTCATCCACACGTGCGGCACGTTCCAACTGATAGGTTATCCATGCAGTACCCGCTTTCCCGTCATTCCGCCATTCACTCAGTTCATTATCATCAAAGCTGTTAACCGCACACTCGCTATTGGCACCTGCTATGGCAGAGACAATGCCGACATCGACCTTTGACACCTTGTATGAAGGAGTTTGCGGAGTCTCCCCACGAGTCAGCCTGCCTTCCAGTTCATCACCGGGGATATAATCGCTCAAACCGTTCTTTACTTCAACAGGCATAGAAGCGAAGCTAATTTCTGCCGGTTTCAATCCGGTAGCCTTCGCCGTGATACAAACTGTTCCGGCAGTGGTGAGCGAACGGATCAACGCACGATTGATGCCACACTCTACCGGCAAATCTTTTGAAAGAATATAATTATTTTCTCCTTGTGCGATACCGCCTCGCCATTCGGCAGGCCCTTCCACCTCAAAGTGGATCAAGTCATTTGCCAGCGGACAACGGTTCCCTTCTTTATCGATCACTTCCACCTGAAGCAATACCATATCCGCACCATCCGCTTTCCATCCTTCAGGACTTTGAATCAGGCTCAACCGGATTTGTTCCGGCTTACCTGCCGTCTGCAATTGAGTGCGGCAGCATTCTTTTCCGTTTTCGTCATATCCCACAGCTTCCAACTTGCCCGGCACAAAAGCGATATCTCTGAAAGTATACAGGAAATGGTAGCCCCGTTCGCCATTCCCCAACGATTTCCCATTCAGGAACAACTCTACCTTATCGGCACTCGATACGACATATACAGGTTTCACTATCGTATCATCATAGTTCCAATGGCCGACAATATAAATACGGGGACATTCCGTATCTACCCAGCCGTCCCACATCACCTGATGTGCAAAGAAAGGATCTTTAGGGATACGCATGGCATCAGTCACCCCGCTACGACGATAATTTTCGACTCCACGGTAATGCGTATTGGTATCGGAAAAGATAATCTTCACACCACCCGAACTGACACGATCTCCCGTTCCCGGACGTTCCCGCCAATAATCGAACCAGCGAATGATATTCTCGACAGTAAAGGAATCCTGATTACGGTTGTAGACACGCGCATCCACCTTCTTCTGTACCTTATTGGTGACAGTAGATTTATAAGAACTACTGCCCTCTCCATCCTTGTGATAAGGATAAGAATAGTCATCCCAATATTTACGTAACCCCTCGTCACGGCAATACTCCATAGCCCACATCGGATGATGCGCACTTTTATTGATATAAAGCATTTCGCCGCCATATTCCGCTTCACGGATATCCAGCATTTCGCGGGAACCGATTGCACGCCCACCATGAGGATCATACAGATCACGGATTCCTTTCATTTCTATCATGTGCTCACGACTGATAGACTCATTGCCACATTCATAAAACAGGATACTCGGATTATTGCGGTTATAAATGATAGCGTCACGCATCAATTCTGTACGCTGTTCCCACTGACGTCCTTCACAATCTTTCTCGGCATCACCGGCCTGCATAGCCTGAATCAATCCTACACGGTCACACGACTCGATATCCTGTTTCCACGGAGTGACATGCATCCAGCGCACAAGGTTCGCATTGCCCTCTACCATCAGATGATTGCTATAATCGCTCAACCAGGCAGGCACGCTCATCCCGACTCCCGGCCATTCATTGCTCGTCCGCTGTGCAAAGCCCTTCATCTGAATAACGCGATCATTCAGCCAGATCATTCCTTTACCGAAACGCGTTTTACGGAATCCGGTACGGGTAGCGACCTCGTCTACTTTCCTGCCATCTACCCACAGACTTGTCTTTACCGTATACAAATAGCCATATCCCCAACTCCAGAAATGCAGGTTGTCTACCCCAGATGCCGCTTTCAGTGTGATTGTTTCACCCGGTTTCACCACCGCTTGTGTTTCTCCGAATGTCTTGACGGATGTCCCGTCACGGTCTATCAGTTCCACTTGATAAGATACTTGCTTATCACGATTATATTCGTTCTTGATTTCCGACTCCGCATGAATGACAGCTTTCTGTGATTTCACACGAATATCTTCAGCATAGACGTAGACTCCGGTCGTTTTGAGATTACTATATAAAGGTAAAGTCTGATACAGACGGTCGGTGACATGCAACCATACATTTTTCGGAATGCCTCCATAATTGGCATTAAAATTCTTATTGCTCCACTGATATTTCGTACCTGTTGCCCGTTCTTTATAATTCCAGTCATTGTCGATGCGAAGTGCTATTACATTTTCCTGTCCATACTTAATGTAAGGAGTCAGGTCGAAGCCGACAGCCATCACGCCATTTTCGTGCAGACCGATATGATGACCATTAATATAAAAATCCGCCCCTTGACGAACTCCTTCGAACTCTACAAAGACCTTCTTGTTTTTACTATCGCCCGGCAGACGAAAATGCTTCCGATACCACATAATCGTATCGGTCAGTTCATCAATACTTAAGCGAAAAGCCTCATCTTCATTGAAAGCATGCGGCAAAGTCACTTTCTTCCAGTCCGAATCAGAAAAACGTATTTGCTTTGCTTCCGGAGTATCACCCACATAAAGCAACCAGTCTGAATTGAAATTATATTTATTACGGACATCGGACGATGTCACGAACTGGCTTATTCCAATAAAAGCCAAAAAGAAAAAGAGGATTCTATGTCTCATAGTATGTCTATTTATCTGTTCGTGGCAAAGCTAGCGCAAAATACCACACCTGTCCATAGACTAAAATACAGATTGCATAGAGATTTGTTCAGAAAGCATAGAAATGAAGAATGATGAATGAAGAATTGGCTGCGCTATCACGCTGCAAAGTAATTCTTCATTCATCATTCTTCATTCATTTAAAACTGGAAATAAATAAACGGCTGAATCTCCGAACTCTTCATCTGGATAACCAGATAGATCAAAGCTACCATCAGCAGGGCTTTCCCTAAAAACGGCAGACGAATGACTCCACGACAAGCAGCATTTTCCCAACTATCCGGGGTGAAATGGAGTAAAAAGCCGAGTAGCATCAAAGCAAACACACGCCAGTAACCCTCAATCAACTGTGGGAAAAGTTGCGGACGGAAGGTGGTGAATATCTGCCTCAGCATGTCCATCGAGTTCTGAAAATCGGCATTACGGAAGAAAATCCAGCAGAGACAGACAAAGTGGAAAGTGATAATGACTCCGAATACACGACGCCAGCCATGACTTTGCTCTCCTTTCTTACGACCGGTGATGGACATCCACATTTTATGCAACGCCAAAGCGATGCCGTGAAAGGTCCCCCAAAGCACAAAGTTCCAGGAAGCACCGTGCCACAGTCCACCCAAAAACATGGTAATAATCAGATTCAGATACTGGCGGAACTTGCCTTTCCGGTTTCCTCCCAAGGAGATGTACAGGTAATCGCGCAACCAGCTGGACAATGAAATATGCCACCGCCGCCAGAATTCGGTGATAGAAGCAGACTTATAAGGAGAATTAAAGTTGAGATTGAAATGAAAGCCCAGTAATAGAGCAATACCGATAGCCATATCACTATATCCGGAGAAGTCACAGTAAATCTGCAAAGCATAACCATATACTCCCATCAGATTCTCAACACCGGAATAAAGGGTGGGATTGTCAAAGATACGCTCTACAAAATTGACACTGATATAATCGGAAATAATAGCTTTCTTGAACAAGCCGGAAAGAATGAGGAAGATTCCTCGCCCGAACATTTCCTGAGAGACGAAAAGCGGTTTCCTGATTTGCGGGATAAAGTCACGGGCGCGTACGATAGGCCCTGCCACCAACTGCGGGAAGAAAGATACATAAAACGCATAATCCAGTATGTTTGTCAAAGGCTTGATGTCTTTCCGGTAAACATCGATAGTATAGCTCAATGACTGGAAAGTGAAGAATGAGATACCCACAGGCAAGAATATATCGAGTGCGGTAAACTCTCCTCCCATCAGCGAGGCAATCACCCCTCCCAGGAAATTAGTGTATTTAAAATAAGCAAGAAGTCCCAGATTGACTCCCAGACTCAACGTTACCAGCCCCTTACGCTTCCAACGCCCTTCGGTACGGTCCATCCATTGCGCCAGCAGAAAGTCGCAAACCGTGACCAAAGCCAACAGAAAAAAGTATGTACCACTACTCTTATAATAGAAATAATAAGAGAAAAGCGTTACAAACAGGATACGGGCTGTATACTTACGCTGCAACAGTGCATATACTACCATAAAGGCAGCAAACAGCCAGAGGAAGATACCACTACTGAATATCATCGGTGCCTGCGGATCGTAGGCAAGCACATCTTTTAAACGGCTGAAGTCAATATCAATGGGAAACATAATCGTTATAAGCTTGGATAAAGGCCTGGTATAATAAATTTCCCTGCAGGATGTATCCTTCGGGTAAATAATGTACATGATCGGGACGCATCAGTTTCGCTTCCGTCCAGTTGGTGCAGGCACGTCGCTTGCCCCCTACTACATCGTACATATCCCAAACGAGCAGGCGGTGGTCTTTGGCGTAGCGACGAATCGTTTCTGCCGCTGTAACTGTGCGGGGATTGATGGCGTATGTCCGTTTCCGCCGTCTCTGCCGGAAACTTTCGTAAGAACCCGGAGGAGTGGTCAGGAGAATGGGGATATTGGGAAGGCTGTCACGCAACAGTTTGATAAACTCGTCCATCTGGTTATAATGCAGATTGACATTATACCGGCGATTGTGACTCTCGTTTGTTCCAAAAGAGAGAATCAGCAATTCGGGCTTCAAGGCTACAATATCCGCAATACGTCCCGGATGGGTAAACGTCAGACAAGTGGCTCCGTTCACTCCCATATCCGTATAAGAGACAGCCCCAAACGTTTCTTTCAGCAGCGTTCCCGTAGTTTGCGGATAGATATGCCCCCGAATATGGCTGTCACCAATATGAAGAATACGCACCGTATCTTCGGAAAGGCCGGCACGCACCTGACGAAGCCGTTCAAATACGGGTGTCAACAAAGCAATGCTGTCGATAATCTCATTCCTGCCGGTTTCGCGGAAAGCGGAGGGAAAAGATGTCTGCACCGGGATCGTGTCATTTGCCCAGTTCATTTCCCGCAAAGGCTTTATGTGCTTCAAGGTCTTCCCCAATGGAGGACAAGCAGGGATACGGTCTTGCGCCATTCCCTCCGGAAGAAAAGAGAAAACTCCGGAAAAGACTAAGATAAAGATACGCAACAGGCTACTTTTACTCATAAGCACGCCTCCTGTCATATTGTTCCTTACCGTATATCAATGTTTCATAAAGCAATCCGGCCAGATGCTTGCCTCCGCGAAAGTTGATATGCGTATAATCATAGTTCGCCATCGAAGGTTTGGCATGTACCAAATTCGCCATACTGCCCTCGCCGCCCATCGCTTCGAACATATTCCAAAAAGCAATGCCGCTCTCGGCAGCAATGTTCTGCTGATAGCGAATCAGGTTCTTGACTCCCGGCATAGTACGAAGTTCACCGTCTTCAGTCTTATAATCACGGTCACCGACACTTAACAGCAAAATACTCGCCTGTGGAAAACAGTTCTTCAGATGCTCGATAGAAGTAAGCAGCCCTTTCTGATAGTTATCATAATTGCGTCCACGCTCGGTAGCCACGTTCAATCCGTATTCAAGAATAATCAGGTCATAAGGACGTTGCTCGTTAAACTGACGGAGCATTTGTTGCGGAATACCACGCAATGACAAGCCGGAACTACCGCGCAAAGAAAAGTTATCGAGAATGATTCCTTTCTTTCCATCCATGGCCAATCCGTAGAAAAGGGTGGAGTCGGCACGATCTACCGTCCACCGTACAGAGCCGATACGCCCCTCTACAGAAATCTTTTGCAAATCACCGGAAGGTGCCAAAGAGTAGTTCTTATTCTCTCCCCGGTTCACACGTGCAGTAAGATAAACGGAATCTTTATTGTAGAAGAAAATCGAAGCTCGCTGGCAAGTGTCAAGAAGCGAAGCATATTTGCTTTGTCCTCTCAACTCGACGTATGCCCCTTCACGGGGAATAAAGTAATGTCCGGAAATACCTTGCTTCTTTTTATCGAAATAGACGCTGTCCGTCACCGCATGGCTGGACCATCCCCCGAAGGTATGGCGCACAGTAGGACGATAGCCACTCGTCATCGAAGTAATCGTGACAAATCCCACACCACAACCTCCAAAACGTTTCTGAAGCATTTCGCGCAAATCAGCCGTGAATATATCCGCCTCTATGAAAGAATCACCGAAAACGGCTATACGCACCAGTCCGTCATCCTCCGGATTCGAAGAAGAAGTACGATCGAGTGCTTCATAAAAAGAAGCCATACCACAACGGGTGGAGTCACCGTAATCTTCAATACAAGTCATGCCTGCACGACATGTATCAACAAAAGCCGGCTTTACAACCGGAGGTAAAGGTATACTGTCAGAATCGGCTGCCGCCACTTCTTGCTTCGGATAGCGAAGATCACTTAAAATATCGACACGCCTCATCGTGTGTCCGTCGATTGTTATAGCCGGAAGCCAATAAAGTCCGAGCAGCGCTGCAAACACTGTCAGTACAAACCATAACGAATATTTCAGGTAGTTTTTGATAATCTTCATCTTATAAATAGATATAGGCTCTCCTTTTCGTTCTTGTTTTTTACCCGGTGCCGAACCACCCCTTCATCGGTGCCGGAGGAGGTCTTCATCGGTGCCGGAGCACAAGCTCATCGGTGCCAAACGTTTTCGGGCTACAAAGATAGACAAAAGAGAGAATAAAGAAGGGAGAATCTACATTATTTATAGATTCTCCCTTCTGATTATTTATTCACAGTACGAGCGCTAGATCGTCCGTTCAATGTTCCATACAAATGCACGCAAGCCCAACTGTTCGGTCTGCAAGTCCATCTTGTGCAGTGTATCCAGCAACGGGTCAACTTTATTGTCATCAACTACCGTAAGGATAGCAGAGCACATGCTAGGCCAGGCATGGCTGCCGAAGTGCGGATCACCTGTCTTTGAACCACGTCCCTGCACCTTTTCCAAATATGTAAAGCCACGGCAGTTCAGACGGTCGAGCAATGCCATAATCCGTTCGTAATAAGCCTGGTCGAATGTTATCAATACTGATTTCATATTTCTTTTCTGTTATTTCTTAATAATTTCGTCTTTATGTTCCTGGAAGTAAACATCCAACTCGCGCTGACGATGAAGTTTACGACGTCGGTTCTTGATACCGGTTCCGGCAAATACACAGTACAAGGTAGGAATCAGAATCAAAGTAAGAATAGTCGATATTGTCAGACCACCGATAACGGCAATCGCCATCGGACTCCACATTTCAGAACCTTGTCCGCCACCGATAGCCATCGGGATCATACCCAAAACCGTAGTGGCTGTCGTCATCAATACCGGACGCAGACGGCTCTTGCCGGATGTCACCACAGAGTTGATGACTGCCATACCCCGCTCTCGACAGAGGGTGATATAGTCAATGAGCACAATACCATTCTTCACCACAATACCAATCAACATGATACCTCCCAGCAAACTCATTACACTCAACGTACTGCCTGTGAAGAACAATGCCATCAAGACTCCACTAAATGCAAACGGCAGAGAGAACATGATAATGAACGGATAAGTCAGTGACTCAAACTGTGCTGCCATTACGATGAACACAAGAATGACAATCAGAATACCCAGTGTTCCCAAATCACGGAACGAATCCTGCTGGTCCTCGAACGAACCGGAAATCTGAATGGTCACTTCCCCCGGAAGTTCCATCTTATCGATAATCTTATTTCCGGCTGCTACTACGTCACCCAACGGAGCTCCCGAAATAACGGCGGACACAGTAACGATACGTTCACGGTCTTTACGTTCGATGGTAGGGGGCGCGAAACGTTCTACTACCTTTCCGACATCCTTCACGCGTACTGATTCTCCTTTTGCATTATAAATAAGGATATTCTCGAGGCTTTCCAGACTGGTACGATATTCGGGTGCATAACGCACTTTGATATCATACTCATCTCCATCCTCACGATATTTGGAAGCAACGGCACCATTGATACGATTACGCAAATAATTACCTGCAGTAGCCAGGTTCAGTCCGTGCATCGCCAGTTTCTCGCGGTCGAAATCAACCTGATATTCAGGCTGGTAATCGCTACGGCTGATGTTAACCTCAGTTACACCTTTCACGTTCAGCAATTCACGTTTCAAACGGGCGGCCACGCTATCGGTCGTCGTCATATCATATCCGTATATCTCAAAATCGGCACTTGCCTGAGCAGACATACCGGTATTGCTACCTCCCAGAATAACCTGTGCTTTACTGAACTCCGGATAAGCTTTCAAGTCCTGACGCATCTCATCGCAGACTGTTTCCAGCGAAATATCACGGTCGCCCGGGTCCACCAGACTGATGTTGAAGGAAATGATATGCGAACCGTTGTCCTGCATAGAAGCCCAAGTATTATCGGAATCTGCCTGACCTACAGTATAGTTACATACCTTCATGATGTCCTTATATTTAGTCAGCCACTGATTAGTCAGTTTCTCTGAAAGCTCCTGCGCTATTTCCTTTCGTGTACCGATCGGCAACTCAAGCTGAACAGCGATACGGGCATTATCCTGTGCAGGGAAGAACTCCGTACCAATGCCTTTTGCACAAAGCAAACTGACAACAAAGAAAGCGATACAGCTCACAATCACAATCGGACGATGACGAACTGCCCAGTTCAGCATCTTCGCATACCCGGTATCGAGTCCGTCTAACGCCTTCTCAATCGGAGTAAAGAAGAGCTTGAACATTTTCGACGGTCTCTTTTGCAGGCGGAGTAATTGCGAACAGAGCATCGGGGTCAGTGACAATGCCGCCACAGTAGACACAAACATGATGGCACACATCATCCAGCCCAACTGCTTGAAAAGTACACCGGACATACCGCTTACCATTGTCAACGGAAAGAACACGGCAATCATGGTCAGTGTAGAAGCGATTACGGAAATCGCCACCTCATTCGTTCCATGCACTGCAGCCTGTTTCGGGTCCGAGCCACGCTCAATATGCGTCGTCACATTCTCTAGTACCACAATCGCATCATCCACCACCATACCGATGGCAATAGACAGAGACGAAAGCGAAATAATATTAATCGTATTTCCGGTAATTGCCAGATATATGAAAGAGGCAATCAATGAAAGCGGAATCGTGATACAGATAATCAACGTCGCGCGCCAGCGTCCTAAGAAAAGGAACACGACAATCACAACGAACAACAGAGCGTACATTACAGTTTCTGCCAAACTGTCAATCGTGTTCAGGATGTTATCGGAAGTATCTACAATCACTCCCAGCTTCACGTCACTCGGCAGATTCTTCTGCAAGCGCGGAAGGGCTTCTTCTACTTTACGGGAGATTTCTACAGAGTTGGCTCCCGACTGCTTCTGAACTACAATCATTGCCCCCTGCACACCATTATTGTAAGTCTCCTGCGCACGTTCTTCTACTGTGTCAACAATTCGTGCCACATCACGCAGAAATACATTGGCTCCATTGTGCGTACCGACTACGATATCCGCCAACTGCCGGGAATCGTCAAATTCTCCTTCCACACGGAGTGCATACGTCTCACTACCGATATCGAAGTTACCACCCGGAATATTCTTGTTTTCGGCTCCGATAATAGAGCTGATTGTCTCAATGCTCAGATTATACGCTTCCAGCTTATTGGGGTCGCAGTATACCTGAATCTCACGCTGCGGTGCACCACTGATGGACACCGTACCCACACCGGGGATACGTGCCAGAGGGTTAACCACACGGTCATCCAATATTTTGTAAAGCGCAGCCTGGCTCTCATTAGCCTGTACCGAAAGCAATACAATAGGAATCATGTCCGTACTGAACTTGAAGATGATCGGATTCTCGACATCATCCGGAAGCTGAGAACTTACCATGTCAAGTTTATCACGCACATCATTCGTCAGCACGTCAATATCATTACCAAACTCAAATTCCAGCGTAATCAATGACATGTTCTCGGAAGAACGAGAGGTAATATGTTTCAGGTTACTCACCGCATTCAAGGTATTCTCCAGCGGTCGGGTAACGTTATTTTCTATATCCGAAGCACTTGCGCCAGGATATGCGGTCATTACCATGATCGTATTTGTATCAATATCCGGATACAAGTCGATAGGTAACTTAGACAAAGAGAAAAGACCAAAAATCACCACTGCCAGAAAGCAGAGGGAGGTCATAATCGGTTTCTTAACCGCACCTTCGTATAAACTCATTTCTTTATCGTGATTAGTTTAATAGTGATTTTACTTCTCGATCTCTACTTCTGTACCGTTTATCAGACGTGCCTGTCCGGCCACTACCACCTGTGAGTTATCGGGCACACCGGATTTCAGCTCATACTCCGAGCCCATACGTCTGCCTAACTCTACTTTGTTGTAAGACACCTTGCCATCTTTATAAACGTACACATAGCGATCACCGGAACCTGCCTGTTTCACAATAGCCAAGTCGGGCACTACGACATTATCCGCCGTACCGAAGTTCAGAGTAGCACGGGCAAACATTCCCGGACGTACACGCTGATCTTTGTTGTCCAACTTGATCTCGATCTGGAAAGTACGGGTAGTTGCGTCGATAGTCGGATAGATCAGGCTGATAGTTCCCTTGAACAGTTCGTCACCATATACATCCAGCTTCACATCTACCGGTTCACCTTTCTTCACTTTCGTGAAATAGGTTTCAGAAACGTTGATCATCAGCTTGACCGGAGTAATCTGCTCGACTACCAATACCGGACTGCCTCCGCTATACATATCACCATTATCATAATTACGGGCAGTGATTACTCCATTGATCGGGCTCAACAGGAAAGTATTCTCCACCAGATTATCATAGGCAGTCTGCTTCACATCGAGCTGCATCTTCGAAGCATCCCACTCTGATTTAGAAGCACCACCTACTTTATATAGCTCGTCAATACGATTAAATTCTATTTTCTGATTGTCCAGTTGCAGTTTCGTTTGTGTCAGATTGGCTGCATCCATCTGTACCAACTTCTGACCTTTGGATACACGGTCGCCCACTTCTACCAGAATCCGGTCGATGCGGACAGGTGACGAAGGAGCAATGTTGTTCTTTACTTCAGCTTCCACCGTCGCTGTGTAATCCTGTATCTGATCTACGGGACGGGCCGTTACATCAGCCACTTTTACTCTAGGCTTCTCGTCTTCCTGTTTCAAAGCAGCCTTATCTTTTCCACCCGTACATGAGGTCATAACTACTGTCAATAGCAGAGCCACTAATTGGATACCTTTTTTCATATTCCTTAGTTGTAATTTTAGTTGTCTATCTTCTTTATTGTTTTCCCAAAACCTGATCAAGGTCAGCCTTCGCTGTCAGGTAATCGTAGATTGATTGATTATAAGTAAGTTGTGCCTGTGTCAGGGATACTTGCGAACTATTAAGTTCGAGTACGGTTCCCTTACCTACTTCGTAACGTTTTCCGGCAATCTGCACCGCTTTTTCAGCTTGCATCACGTTTTCCTTGTTGCTGACAACCTGTTCTGAACTGGCAGTCATATTGTTACGGTAGCTTACTACTTGCATATTCAGCTTTCTCTCCGTATCAATGCGGTTCCAGTCGAGCTGGCGCATCTGGATGCGGGCTGATTTTACTTTCGTAAAGTTGCTCGCTCTATACAAAGGAATACTCAGATTGAACATCAAAGATGAACTGTTGCTCCATGTATAATCAAAGAAATTGATATTCGGATTATACAAAGACTGATACTGATAAGAGAAACTCATCGACAAAGTAGGTATAAAGTTCGTTCTCAACGACTTCACGTTCTTTTCGAGCAACTTCATATTCAACTCAAACTGCTTCATCGTCGTATTATTATCCAAACTCATATCTTCTTCTTTCAACTGATTGGCAAACAGCATTGATTCGTAGTTTGTCAGATTATCGTCAGTCTTAATATCTACATCTGCCGTAATTCCCATCAGCACTTTCAACTGGAGTTTCGCCAGCGTCACAGCATTAGCGGCAGAAATTACATTTGGTTTGATGCTACGCATCTGCACCTCTGCACTGATCTTATCAAATTCGCTGACTGCTCCTTGTTGATATTTAGCGTTCACAACGTTGAAATTATCTTCTGCCAACTTATAACTGCCCTGAAGTACTTCATAACTATCCTGAGCAAGCATCAGCTGATAATAAGCTTTAGTTACCTGATTGATCAGATCCAGTTCGGAAGCACGTGACTTCTCTACCGCCAGTTCGATATCCGTCTTTGTCATTGACATAGCCCGGTAAACTGCCGGTGCAAACAAAGGTAGGTTAATGCTCAGTCCGGCATTAGCGGTATTCGTACCGTCTTGCCCCATCTTGAACGACATGTCGTTCAGTTTCATTTCAGCCGCTTTGATCGTGTGATCCAGTGATCCGTTTAGGCTTGCTTCAGGTAGCAGACTCTGCCACGCTTCCTTACTTGCAACTTTCTTCAAGGCAATTTCTTCTGCTGCCACCTTTATCGTAGGATTCTCATCCAACGCTATTTCCAGGGCTTTATCCAGCGTCAGCGTCAGCGTATTCTGCGCTGTCTGTTCTGTCTGAGCCTTTGCAAAGCCAAACGCACAGAGCGCCATTGCTGTCAGAAGCATTTTCTTGCCTGTCAATCTTTTCAATCTGTTCATAAACTCGTTTCTATTTGATCCTTAATTGTTTGTCATCCGAATCTTACTCCTATTGTTGTTCGACCCGGTTTTTACGATATTCTGATATAAATTCTTCTAAAACTCTGGCTCCTTTTTCCGTGGAAATACCACGTATATAAGTAAACATGATGGATTCGTATACTTCTATAAAAGGATATTCGTTGCAAATATCCGTATTCAACAACACATCGAACTGTTCGCGTACCAACAGGTTGACTATCTCAAAGTTGACATCCGAACGAAAAATACCTTGCTCCACACCCGACTTAAAAAAAGACATCGTCTTTTCCGAGTCACTTTCACTACGGTCTTTCATCATTGCATACACCTTCGGATATTTCTTGATATCCTCAAAAAAGCGTTTATTTGTCTGGTGAAAGATCTCAATACTCTTCTGAAAAACAGCAAGTATAACCTCCAGCACATTATTAGATTGTTCGTATATTGCCTGTAAGTATTTGTCTCTTTCAGCCTGTTTATGCAGAATACACTCCTTCAATAATGATTCCTTATCTGCAAAAACCTCATAGAGCGTACGTTTGGAAATTCCCAATGCTGCCGCAATGTCATCCATCGTAATACACTTAATACCTTTCAAAGTAAAAGCTTCTGTCACGGTCATTATGATCCGTTCTCTCAACTCTGCCTTTTGGGACGCGTCTCTTCCATGCTCCATCATCACTCTTTTTTAGATTTTGTTAGACTCAGTTTACTATAAATTCACCACTTTAGGGGAAAAACGGAACAAAGATATATAGAAAACTCAATTAACAAATCAAGTTTCCTTTTATTTATAGCCCATTTGATAAATATTATCATTCACTAGAGGTATATGAAAACAAGTGTTAATAGGAAATACAGAGCAAAAGTAAGGAATAGCGGTATATGAAGTAAAGTTTTATCGTTATGAAGAGGGAAATAACCGGTAAATGCCGGATAAATACCGATAAGAATCGATATGTTATCCGGCAGTAACAGTCACCCATTATTAACGATAAACAAAAGGAGGTTTAGTACTCTAACTTAGTCCTTTTTAAAAAAGCAACTGTTTTATGTATCTCTTTGTACATCACGATGTCATCTTTCACAAAAGGCACTTCTTTCCGATAAGCATTCAGGAAACTCTCCAAAAGCGGAGAGGTTTTCAACGGACGGCGGAAATCGATACCCTGTGCGGCATTCATCAGTTCGATAGCAAGGATATGCTCCAGATTATCCATCACTTTATAAAGTTTAGTCGCGGCATTGGCGCCCATACTTACGTGGTCTTCCTGTCCATTAGACGAGACAATGGAATCGCTTGACGCGGCATAACAGTACATTTTGTTCTGGCTGACCATAGATGCAGCGGCATATTGTGGAATCATGAAACCGGAATTTAGTCCCGGATTGGCTACCAGAAACTCCGGAAGTTCACGGAGCCCCATGATCAATTGGGAAACACGACGTTCGGAAATATTTCCCAGTTCTGCCAAGGCAATGGCTAGAAAGTCATAGGAGATAGCCAACGGCTGACCGTGGAAATTTCCACCGGAAATGATTCTGTCTTCGTCAGGGAAGATCGTTGGATTGTCCGTGACGGAATTGATTTCGGTCAGCAGTACGGAGGAAACATAGCGGATAGCGTCTTTCGTAGCACCATGCACTTGCGGGATGCAACGGAAAGAGTAAGGATCCTGTACGTGCGCCTTGGGACGTTCGATCAGTTCGCTGCCTGCCAGCAGTTTACGGAAAGCCTCTCCTGTCTCGATCTGTCCGGGATGAGGGCGTATCTGCTGGATGCAATCCATAAACGGGTCGATGCGTCCGTCGAAGGCTTCAAGAGAAAGAGCAGCTATCAGGTCGGCTTTCTTGGAAAGGCGGAAAGCTTTGAGAATGGCAAATACACCGTTGGCACTCATGAACTGGGTACCGTTGAGCAGTGCAAGCCCTTCCTTGCTCATGAGCCGGACGGGTTCCCAGCCAAATTCGTCGAGCACGCTGATTGCTTCGCATTTCTTTCCTTTATAGTTGACGTCGCCCACACCGATCAAAGGAAGGAACAGATTGGCTAATGGGGCGAGATCGCCGGAAGCTCCCAAGGAACCGCGATCATAGACGATGGGCAGTACGTCGTTATTGAAAAAGTCGAGGATACGCTGTACGGTGATTAGTTGCACGCCGCTATGTCCCAACGAGAGAGCGTGGGCTTTGAGTAACATCATCAGTTTGATGATGACAGGACGGATTTCTTCGCCTACACTGCAGGCATGGCTCTTTATCAGGTTTTCCTGCAAGGTTCCCAATTCGCCGGAAGAAATATTTTTAGTGCATAATGAGCCGAAGCCAGTGGTGATGCCATAAAGAGGTTCTTCGGAAGAAGCTATTTTATGGTCTAGATAATCACGGCATTTCTGAATGCGGAGCTTGGCTTCGGGAGCCAGTTCCAGCTTCAGATTCTCGTTGATGATCCGTTCGATGATTTCGAAGGTCAGTTCTCCGGAACCTATTTGATACACATTCTTGCTCATACGCGTAAGTCTTGGTTGACGGCATCCAGTAATTCTTTCTCTTTCCGGCAAGCGGTTTGCTCTATCCGGTCCGCTTCGGCTTGCAAGTCCAAGACAAATTCTTTGTCTTTGAGTACCCCCAGATTAATGCGGACATTCAGCAATGCCCCCAATACGGCGGATCGTGCCGCCATCATGGCTACACAAGCGTCTGTAATAGCGTTCCGATTCCCCAGACGGGCGATGTCTGCTATGACGGGCATCACTTCGAGTGCTTTTCGGGCAACTTCCATCGGAATGAGGGCGGCATGCCTGGTGGCTTCCTGAATGGCAGCGCTACGGACAGCTTTTTCTTCATCGGTAGCTTTGGGAAGTTTAAAACAGGCAAAAACTTCATCATAGGCTTCGGAGTCTTTATCAATCAAGGCGACGAATTCTTTTTGGAATCGGGTGGTAAGCGTCTGTGCGTGCTGCATTACTTCTTCGCTGGCTTCATATCCTTTCTTTCCGATGGTGAGTCTCGTCACCATCGTGGCCAAAGCAGAAGCCAGCGCTCCGCCTAAAGCAGCAATACTGCCACCGCCGGGTACCGGATCATTGCCGGCTACCTTATCTAAAAAATCTTTTACGGTTAAATCTGCTAACATGGTATTTTATGCTTTTAGTTATCAATTGACGGGGTATAACATACCGCCTTTAATAGTCATGATGACACAGTTCATGCCTACGTAGTATGGCAGAATGTGATAATTGTCCGAATTCAGTATGACAAAGTCACCTTGCTTGCCTACTTCGATGCTTCCGATCCGGTCTGCCCGATGAAGGGCAGCAGCTCCGTTCAGTGTAAGGGCAGTGATGGTTTCTTCGATGCTAAGTTTCATGTAAATACACGCCAAAGCAATGGTCAACGGGATGGAACCGGAGAAACAGCTTCCCGGATTCAAGTCTGTGGCAAGTGCTACGGCACAGCCGGCATCAATCATTTCACGACCGCGTGCATAAGGTTCTTTCAGCGCGAAAGCCGTCAGAGGCAGCAGGGTAGCTACTACTCCTGCATCGGCCATTGCACGGATTCCGGCATCGGAAGCCTGAAGCAGATGATCGGCAGACAAAGCGCCCAGTTCGGCAGCCAGCTCAGCGCCACCAAAGGAAACGATTTCATCGGCATGGAGCTTTAACAGGAAGCCTTGTTCTTTGGCTGCCCGAAGGAGACGGCGGGACTGTTCGACAGAGAAAACTCCTTGTTCGCAAAAGACATCGCAACATTCGGCAAGTCCGTTCTCGCGGATAACGGGGAGCATTTCACGAATCAGAAAGTCGATGTATTCGTCTCCTCTTCCTTTATACTCTTCGGGAAGGGCGTGGGCTCCTAAGAAAGTGGATACAATGTCGATACGTTTGTGTTCGTCATTGTTCAGGCTGCGCATTATTTTCAGTTGCAGCAATTCTGTTTCCCGATCGAGTCCATAGCCGCTTTTGCCTTCTACCGTGGTGACTCCCATAGCACTCATCTTCTTCAGAAAACCTTCGGCTGCCGAGCGAAGTTTCAGGAAATTCATTTGCCGGGTAGCTTTTACGGTACTGGCTATCCCTCCGCCATGTTCCATGATGGACATATAGCTTTCGCCTTTCAGCCGCCATGAAAATTCTTCGGAACGTTCTCCGCCAAAAACAAAATGGGTATGCGAATCGACAAAGCCCGGAAGCAGGCAATGTCCCCGGGCGTTGTAATGCCAGTAATGCTGGTAGTAGCCGTCACGATCTTCGCCACGGCTCTCACCGACGTAAGTGATGATGCCTTTGGTCACTTCTACCGTTCCGTTTTCTATGATACGGAGTTGTCCCATTTCCGCACCTTTACGGGCGGAGGTTCCTGTCGGGGTGACAATACGGGCATTGAATATAATCAGGTTTTCACTCATTGATCTTTTATTATTCGGTTCTTACTATTTCAATCATAAGTCGATATAAGTTTCAGCAGCTTTATATCGGACACACATTATTTGAATACTCCGGGCGCTATTCCATGATACGCGCTTCCAGCACCTGCTGCATGGAGAAATTCTCCAGTCCTAAATAATAGGAGGCCGTATCTATCAGCGCTTCCATCGGCACCAGACCGATGATCTCACTTCCAACAATCGTCACTCCATAGCGGCGGGCCTCAATACGCACCAATTCGAAAGCACGGTAAAGGGCAGTGCGGGTGTAATCGGTCATATTAATGGATACTTGGGTGATATTCCGCTCTTTCAGTTCCACCCCCATTGCTTTGACGTAGCGGAGACCGCCGTTGATATGCCGGATATTCTTTGCTATCTTCGTGGCTATTTCAAGATTATTGGTACTCAGATTGATGTTATAAGCAACCAGCGGCATTCGGGCACCGATAGCTACCGTTCCGGCAGTGGGATGACGCTCGGCAGGACCGAAGTCGGGCTGCCATTCGGGAAGTCTGATTTTCTCCGCCATTCCTTCAAATTCTCCCTTACGGACGGAGGCCAGATTTTCCCGATGCGGAGCTGTGGCGGACTTTTCATACAGAAAGACAGGGAGATTATATAGTTCCGCCACCCGGGAAGCCACTTCTTTCGACAGGGCGACGGCTTCTTCCATCGTCGTATTCTTGATCGGAATGAAAGGAACCACGTCCACCGCTCCCATGCGGGGATGCTGTCCGCTATGATGGTTAAGGTCTATCAGACGGACAGCAATGCCGATAGCTTCAATGACTGCATCGCGCAAGGCTTCCGGTTCGCCAACCAAAGTGACTACCAGACGGTTATGATCTTCATCATTGCTATAGTCGAGCAGCTTCACGCCGGATTTGCCACGAAAAGGGGCTACTATCTTGTCTATTTTCTCCAAATCACGTCCCTCGCTAAAGTTGGGGACACATTCGATGATCTTACTCCAATTCATATTTATTTCTCTATTTCGTTACTTTCTATTACAATACTTCTTTTATTGTCTTTTTAATCAGCTCGTCATCAGCCAGATAAGGCATCGTTATATGATACCCTTCCGAATGTGATTCATTGAAAGCCTCACTAGTTTCCATTGCATGCGGATTGCGAGCCCACGAACGGCGGGCCACTCCGCCCATCACATCCCAAAGCATAGCCGAACGAAGTATCTCGTCCACCCGTTCACTGCCGTCACATACCATGCCGAAGCCGCCATTAATCGCTTTTCCGATGCCGACTCCGCCGCCATTATGCAGGGCTACCAAGCTCATGCCATGGGCGCAGTTTCCGGCAAAACACTGCACGGCCATATCAGCCATGACATTACTTCCGTCTTTGATATTCGATGTCTCACGGAAAGGCGAATCGGTTCCACTCACATCATGATGATCACGGCCCAACATGATCGGTCCTACTTCTCCCCGCCGTACCATTTCATTGAAACGGAGGGCGATATTCATTCTTCCTACAGCATCCTGATAGAGAATACGTGCCTGAGTACCTACTACCAGCCTGTTCTTTTCGGCGTCGCGTATCCAGTTATAATTATCCAGATCCTGTCCCCGTCGATTGACATCAATGCACTCCATTGCGGCACGGTCCGTTTTTATCAGATCTTCGTGCCTACCGCTCAGACATACCCATCGGAAGGGGCCATAGCCATAATCAAAGAGTTGGGGTCCCATGATATCTTCTACATAACTCGGCCATATAAATCCGTCTTTCTCATCAACTCCATTGCGGGAAATCTCTTTCACTCCGGCATCATAAACCGCTTTCATAAAGGAGTTGCCATAATCGAAGAAGTAAGTGCCGCGTACCACCAGTTTCCGGATTACCTCAAAATGGCGGCGCAAGGAAGCGTCTGCCAGACGACGGAACTGATCAGGGGATTCATGAAGAAGGCGGGTCCGCTCTTCGAAAGTCAAGCCTGCGGGACAGTAGCCTCCTTCGTAAACGGCATGGCAAGAGGTCTGATCGGACAAAAGTTCAATATGAATCTGCTCACGTTCCGCATATTCCAGCAAATCGACGACGTTGCCATGATAGGCTACCGAGCAAGGTTCCCGACGTTCCATCGCTTCTTTTGCCAGACGGAAAGCCTCCGACAAGTCTTGTGTGACATGGCCTACCCATCCCTGCCGATAACGTGTTTCGATACGGGAGCTATCGACTTCGGCTATAATAGAGGCTGCTCCGGCTATTTCGGCTGCCTTTGGCTGTGCCCCGCTCATTCCTCCCAAACCGGAAGATACGAAGAAGTGACCACGCAAATCTTTGTCCTGCGGAATGCCGAGTTTCAATCGTCCGGCATTGAGTAATGTATTGAAAGTGCCATGAACAATACCCTGCGGACCGATATACATCCAGCCGCCCGCCGTCATCTGCCCATAGTTGGCAACTCCCATTTGTGCGGCAATGTGCCAGTCGTGCTGATTGTCGAACTGACCTATCATCATAGAGTTGGTAATAATAACGCGGGGAGCATCGGGACGGGAACGAAACAGTCCCAACGGATGTCCGGACTCAATGACCAGTGTTTGCTCAGGAGTAAGTTCTTCGAGATATTGCTTGATCAGGAGGTATTGCATCCAGTTCTGACAAACTTGGCCGGTTTCACCATAAGTAACAAGTTCATAGGGATACAACGCGATATCAAAACAGAGATTGTTGTCAATCATTACTTGAAAGGCTTTGCCTTCCACACATTTGCCACGATATTCATCAATCGGTCTGGCTTTCAGATCGCCTGCGGGGCGGAAGCGGTATCCGTAAATTCGCCCACGGGTACGCAATTCTTCCATAAATTCAGGTGCCAGTTGCTCATGCAATTCCAAGGGGATATAGCGCAATGCATTCTTCAATGCCGTAGCTGTCTGCGCCGGCGTAAGCGTATAACTACGGTCGGGGGCCCTCCGGATACCTTCTATGAAAGCTGGGTAGGGAGGTAACGTGTTGCCAAGAGTTATCTTCATAATAAGCAGAATTAAGGATTACAAACTGTAAGCAATACAGTTCTATAACTCTTCGCAATATAGAAAAAAAGAAGAGAAAAGACAAAGGTTTTGGCAGATTTATTATCAGAAAGGTATTATTTATTCTTTCTGCTGCTCACCACACAGCATTTGCAGATACTTGAAGGTATGCTTCGCTTCCTGACTGTCTTTTGTAAGGTAGGCTTTCTTCCAGTCCGGATGTTTTTCCAGCAGTTGCGCCATCTTTTCTTTTCCTACAAAATCAATCTTTCCGGTCTCACCGTTCAGCTCATAGCAGACCCGTTTAGTAACCAGACTTGAAGCGGCAAGAGCATCTCCCACATTTCCACCCAGTTTCACATCATCTTCTTCTGCAAATGTCCCACCGATTACCGACCCTAATGGCATCGCACAGAAATAGATATTTTTGCCCAACTGAACAGCCGGAGCATACCACGCCCCGAAACGCATCTTTTTATAACGCAACTTACGACAGTTGATAAATAAGTCTCCTTCAGAAGTACGCACCGCAAAACAACGCTTCTTCAACTGGCGGCACATAGATTCATCATTGCCTGCCGTTATCCGGTAGTCAGCCCCGCCTGTCAATAGAATCTGGCTTCTGGAACGCTTCTCTACTCGCAACACCGCAAGGGTATCGCCATCTTGAGCCATCAACTCTTTCAAGTTCGAATAAATGATATTCTGCGCAACTACCGGAAGGCTAATCACGCTTATCAGCAACCACAAAACATATCCTTTCTTCATAAGCCATCCTCCTTTCTTCATTCAACGCCTTTTCGAGTGGAAAGTTATAAATTTTAGCGCATAAATGCAAGAATGGAAAAAGAAATGTTGAAAAAAGAAGCCAAGAAGCCTCTTTCGCCTTCTTGGCACAGCACCTCTTACACGCAATTATCCCGGAAGCAAGTCAATCGCCCCCGAAGTTTGTTTACTCATGAGATACGGTTTATGGTTCTTTTTATAATCTTATCTTGTCTTTTTCCATCCTGAATATCAGGTGTTTTATCTGGTATATCAAGCATTAATACCTGTTATGACCGATATTATGACTTATACTGTGCCCCATACTGATGTAGCATACATAAGTAATCATAAAGAATAAGTTGTGACAATTTACATGGAAACAGACTCCATTCATATCCGTTTAAGTTTGCGACAATGTTTATCCGGACAAAGAAAGGATAAGCACCCGGGAACAACAGCAAATGAACGATTCATTATGCTATTATGCAGGCATGATTAATATATTCCGTCAGTAACAACAAATCGTTTCACGTACATGCTCCCATCAGTCCACGTACGTAAACCATTGAGCTCACATACGTGAACCGAACAGATCACGGACGTGAAACGAAAATATGAAACGAACAAAATATATTAGTCAAACCTTGTTTACAGGTTAAGGTTGCCGAGTCTTGTCTTAATATAGGCGGCATACAGGAAGTAATATATGGCATAAACAACGTACATTCATGCCTAAAAGGGAGTTCTTAACACAAATAGGCAAAGGCTTTAAAAGAGTACACTTTCTACTGATAATCAGCAAATTAACCGTATTATCTATTAAAAACAGGTGATAATAGAAAGCAGAAAAACATCTATTATCACCTTATTATCACCGGTTATTATCACCATTACTTGACTAATTATAAGACACTTATCACACAAAGGTGACAAGTGACAATAACAAAGTGTGTTTATTTCCTATGTAACTTTACTCTAAACCATCACAACTTGCTTCATCACCGATTACTGAATGACCGTTAATAAAGAGTAAATCTGCTCTTTACAAAAACACGCTCCCATTCTGCCTTTTACGAATTATATTACCTTTGTCCGAAAAGCAATATAATCGTATGGAAAAACAAGAAAATATTATAGCAACCTATCAACAAATCATTCAGGAAACAGAAAAACAACTACAAAAAGCGCGGAAACGCATTCGCTATATCAGCCTTCTGAGACTGATCTTATTCGTAGAAGCAGTAGCCTCCGCTATTATTTTTTGGTCTGATGGATGGTTAAAGCTCATCGTCTTTACCGTAATTCCCATCATCGCTTTCATTTGGCTGGTGCAAAGCCACAACCGATGGTTTTACTGGAAAGATTATCTCAAAAAGAAAATAGAAATCAATCAGCAGGAACTACGAGCACTGCAATATGACTTTTCCGACTTCGACAACGGAAAGGAATACATCGATCCGTCTCACCTCTATACTTTTGACTTGGACATATTTGGCGAGCACTCACTATTCCAGTATATCAATCGTACTTCGACCCCCATCGGCAAACAGCGTCTTGCCAACTGGTTCAATGCACATCTGGAAGAAAAAGAAGCTATCGAACAACGTCAGGAAGCGATTCGGGAACTATCTTCAGAACTTGAGTTTCGACAACAATTCCGCCTGCTCGGATTACTTTATAAAGGCAAGCCATCCGACACCTCTGAAATTAAAGAATGGGTCAACAGTCCGAGCGACTATCGGAAACACGCTTTCCTCCGTATCCTCCCGACAGCAGTAGGTATTATAAACCTCCTGTGTATCGGCGCAACGATTCTGGGATTTCTCCCTGCAAGCATCAGCGGGATAGTATTTGCATGCTTTGTCGTATTCAGTTTTATCTTCTCAAAAGGAATAACCAAAATACAAGCGACGTATGGCGAAAAACTACAAATTCTGTCTACTTACGCCGACCAGATTCTCATCACCGAGAAAAAAGAGATGCACAGCCCTGCATTGCAACAACTGAAAGCCGAACTTACAAGCCAAAATCAAACAGCTTCCCAGTCCGTACATCGCCTTGCTAAACTCATGAATGCACTCGACCAGCGAGGTAATCTGCTAATGAGCACCATCTTGAACGGCCTCCTATTTTGGGAACTCCGCCAAGTCATGCAAATCGAGAAATGGAAAGAAGCACACTCCGCAGATCTTCCCCGCTGGATCGAAGCTATCGGAGCAATTGATGCTTATTGTTCTCTTGCAACATTCTCATACAACTATCCGGATTACATCTATCCTCAAATAACTTCTCAGTCTTTCCATCTGCAAGCCGAAGCCTTAGGGCATCCGCTCATGGACCGCAATAAATGTGTCCGCAATGGAATCGATATGGAGAAACGCCCGTTCTTTATCATTATTACCGGCGCCAACATGGCAGGCAAAAGTACTTACCTGCGCACCGTAGGTGTCAACTACCTCTTGGCTTGCATTGGTGCTCCTGTATGGGCTGCGAAAATGGAAATATTTCCCGCTCGTCTTGTCACCAGCCTCCGGACAAGTGATTCACTCACCGACAACGAATCTTACTTCTTCGCCGAACTCAAACGACTGAAACTAATCATTGATAAACTCAAAGCCGGAGAAGAATTATTTATCATCCTTGATGAAATTCTGAAAGGAACTAACTCTATGGATAAACAGAAAGGTTCTTTTGCCTTAATCAAACAGTTCATGAGCATGGATGCCAATGGTATTATCGCTACTCATGACCTACTGCTAGGCACACTAATAGATGCTTTTCCACAAAATATCCGGAATTATTGTTTCGAAGCGGACATTACCAACAACGAACTGACATTTTCATACCAGATGAGAAGCGGAGTCGCACAGAACATGAATGCGTGCTTCTTAATGAAAAAAATGGGGATTGCCGTCATCGACGGTTAATCCCCACATGTCAAATTATTCCTTAAAGCCTGCTTGTATCTAAGCTATTAAGACATAGAAGTGCGATATTCAGTAATTATCAATCCATTATCCATTTATCCCTGCATCCCTGCACTTGACTATCTTAGAAATGATCTTCTGATGAATGACAATTCGCCATCAACATGAATACCATTTGGCATTAAGCACTTTAATTCAATTGACTTTTAGTCAGAAACGCAGCAACAGCTGCAGCTGCATCATTGGTAAAATAATGCACAGCAGTCACCGGCTGATATGTATAAGGTACAAACTGGAATAGCTGTACAGCTGCAAATTTATTATCAGCAGATAGTATCACGTCCATACGTATATTACCACTTGCCTCACTCTTAATCTTTGAATCCGCAGAAAATGAACCGGAATTAACAAGGTCAGTCAACTTGTCCATATGCTTCAGATCAAAGAAAATACTACGCTCTTTCGCTATGCTTCCTGTCGGAACATAGACCACTTCTTTTGACTTCCAGAAAAGCCGGAATATACCTAAAAGGAACAATCCTGTTCCAAAGACCATCAGAGCCATACTGACAGTAGACGATTTATCTTCCAGTTCGAAAGTAGAAGCAAAAGATAAAATACCAATCAGTAACATTACACAAGAAATTAAAAGACCGGAGATACTCGTACGTTTAGCGATATCGGGATGTGAAGATGCAAATATAGTAGCATCAATAGCTTGAGTTGCCATAATATTGAAGTTTAAATTATTAGTAAAAATATGAAGATAATAAAGACTGACCGGCACTATATAATTAACGCCAGCAATCCGTAAAATAATACCAATAAATAAACGTCTAAATAATAATATGCCTTAAAGTAAATACATAATATTCACTTGCAGGCTGGCAATAATAGGAAGTTGTAGTATTATAAATCCTTCCCCAATGCTGTGACAGTGAGTTATCACGGTCTGCACAACATTGCAGTACATTTCTCAGAGAAGAGAAGTATTCACCGATTTGCACACGTTGGATGCGTGTCACCGATATCTGATGGCTTTGCAAATTAGTTAATTCAGCCACAGGAAGATAAGGAGATTCTGGAGCATTAATCTGCCCCTGCGGTTTCATAGAATATGTAACAGCATGCTCTGGTTGTTCCACCTGTTTTTCAGTGAAAACATTGCCTGCGACCCCATGAAGGGCAACTGCCAGCAACAGAAACAATATTACCTTTACAAATTTTGCCATATTCTCCTGCAAATATAACAGATAATTCTTACGAAAAGTTCATTCGGTAAATCTTTTAATGTATCTTAGTATAACTAAAATATAAGGATACAAAAAAGGCTACCCGTATGAGTAGCCTTTTTTATATGTATAAGAATAACTGTAAAATTATTCAGCTGATTCAGCTTTTGGTTCTTCAGTTGCAGGAGCTTCAACAGCAGCAGGAGCAGCACTCTTCTTAGAACGACGAGTACGAGTAGCTTTCTTAGCAACTTTTTCTTTAGCCATGTTTTCATTGTAGTCAACCAACTCAATGAAACACATTTCTGCATTGTCACCTAAACGGTTACCAGTCTTGATGATACGAGTATAACCACCCGGACGGTCAGCAATCTTAACCGAGATTTCTTTGAACAATTCTGTTACTGCAATCTTATCTTGCAGGTTGCTAAATACAACACGACGAGAATTCGTAGTATCTTCTTTAGACTTTGTAATCAAAGGCTCAACAAACTTCTTCAAAGCTTTAGCCTTTGCCACAGTCGTAGTGATTCTTTTGTGCTTGATCAAGGAGCAAGCCATGTTAGATAACATAGCGCTTCTATGAGAAGCAGTACGACCTAAATGATTGAATTTTTTATTATGTCTCATTTTTTATTCTTTATCTAATTTATATTTAGAAATGTCGGTTCCAAACGATAGATTCAGACTTTCCAGCAAATCATCAAGCTCGGTAAGCGATTTCTTTCCGAAGTTTCTGAACTTCAACAGGTCAGTTTTGTTGAATTGTACCAAGTCACCGAGAGTTTCTACGTCAGCAGCCTTCAAACAATTGAGGGCGCGAACTGACAAGTCCATATCAACAAGCTTAGTCTTCAACAGCTGACGCATATGCAATACTTCTTCATCAAACTCTTCATTGCCATCAGTATCGTTACTTTCAAGCGTGATCTTCTCGTCAGAGAACAACATGAAGTGATAAATCAGAATTTTTGCAGCTTCTTTCAGCGCTTCCTTCGGGTGTATAGAACCGTCGGTACTAATCTCAAGCACTAGCTTTTCGTAGTCTGTCTTCTGTTCTACACGGAAGTTTTCTACAGCATACTTGACATTACGTATCGGTGTATAAATAGAGTCGATTGGAATTACATTAACATCCGTGCAATATTCGCGATTTTCATCAGCAGGAACATATCCACGACCCTTGTTAATAGTAATATCAATCTGCATAGTTGCCTTAGAATCTAAATGACAAATAACTAATTCCGGATTTAACACTTCAAATCCAGTCAAATACTTACCTATGTCACCTGCTTTAAATTCACTTGAATTCTCGACTGTAATACTTACTTTCTCACTCTCGAATTCTTCAACTACTTGCTTGAATCTCACTTGTTTCAGATTCAAGATAATGTTGGTAACATCCTCTTTTACTCCAGGTACACTAGAAAATTCATGCTCCACACCATCTATTCTGATAGTAGTGATAGCAAAACCCTCTAATGAAGAGAGCAGGATACGGCGTAATGCATTACCTACGGTAATACCAAACCCCGGTTCCAACGGACGAAATTCGAATTTACCGAATCTGGAGTCCGCCTCCAACATTAATACTTTATCAGGTTTTTGAAATGCTAATATCGCCATGAAATTAATTATTATTTAGAATACAATTCAACGATCAAATGTTCTTTAATGTTCTCAGGAATGTCTGCTCTTTCAGGTATATGCAACATTTTACCAACCTTAGAAGTTTCATCCCACTCCAACCAAGCGTATTTGCTGTGATTGAAACCTGCAAGAGAGTTAGCAATTACTTCCAAAGATTTAGATCTTTCACGAACACCAATCAATTGTCCTGGTTTTACTGCGAACGAAGGAATGTTTACCACTTCACCATCTACAGTAATATGCTTGTGACTAACCAACTGACGAGCAGCAGCACGTGTAGGAGCAATACCCAAACGGAATACTACGTTGTCAAGGCGGCCTTCCAGCAATTGAAGAAGCACCTCACCGGTAATACCTTTAGCGGTAGCGGCTTTTTCAAACAAATTGCGGAATTGTTTTTCTAAAACTCCATAAGTGTATTTCGCTTTCTGCTTTTCACGAAGTTGCACACCATATTCAGAAGTTTTTCTTTTTCTTGAATTTCCGTGTTGTCCGGGAGGATAGTTCTTCTTTGACAAAACTTTATCAGCTCCAAAGATGCCTTCACCGAATTTACGGGCTATTCTTGATTTTGGTCCAGTATATCTAGCCATTTCTTTTAAATATTTAATTGTTTATTCATGAACTTAATTTGTTGCAGCCGCGATTGCAGAGAAGAAATTATTGCAATCCAAAAACAAAATCAAGATCATTTTAAGTTAAAGGTAAATTAAACTCTACGTCTTTTCGGAGGACGACAACCATTGTGTGGAAGTGGAGTTACGTCGATGATCTCTGTAACCTCAATACCAGCTCCGTGGATAGTTCTAATAGCAGACTCACGTCCGTTACCTGGACCCTTCACATATGCTTTTACCTTTCTCAGGCCAAGATCAAATGCAATTTTTGCACAATCCTGGGCAGCCATCTGAGCTGCATAAGGAGTATTCTTTTTTGAACCTCTAAATCCCATCTTTCCTGCAGATGACCAAGAGATTATCTGCCCTTCACTGTTTGCAAGAGAAACAATAATATTGTTGAAAGATGAATGAACGTGTAACTGTCCATTAGCGTCTACTTTCACATTTCTCTTCTTAGCTGCAACTGTTTTTTTTGCCATATCAACAATTATTATTTAGTAGCTTTTTTCTTATTAGCAACGGTTTTCTTTCTACCCTTACGAGTACGCGCATTGTTCTTAGTGCTCTGACCTCTAACCGGCAGACCAATACGATGACGTACACCACGGTAACAACCAATATCCATTAATCGCTTAATGTTCAATTGGATTTCAGAACGAAGATCACCTTCTACTTTATACTCTGCACCGATAATCTCACGAATCTTAGCAGCTTGATCATCTGTCCAGTCTTTAACCTTCAGATCTTTATCTACACCAGCTTTATCTAAAATTTTTGCTGAACTACTGCGACCTATTCCATATACATAGGTCAACGCAATTTCACCTCTTTTATTCTGAGGTAAATCTACACCAACTATTCTTATAGCCATATACTAAATTATTTTTTTTGCAAAAA
>ENA-OROP01000807-OROP01000807.1-human-gut-metagenome-genome-assembly--contig:-NODE-807-length-32859-cov-38.042464_pt1 | contig 32859 bp, 26 predicted proteins | sample MGYA00242132_ERZ509056 | MGnify/ENA primary metagenome ERZ509056 (study PRJEB26280, sample SAMEA2338768) | human gut metagenome | biome: human gut; feature: human-associated habitat; material: faeces...
AATGCAGTAGTGGGAGAAGCAAGAATCCCCCTGCTTTAGCTGTGGGGAGTGTCAATGAAGAGATCAAGGCGTTTGATGGATGGAAGAACTGAGAGGGAATCCGTTGGATTTACAGAAAAATGGTTTCATGGTATCATAGTTTCAGAAAGAAAAGGATACTGTGAAGCCATTTTTTTAAGAGGGAGAGAAGCTGAATGGGAAGTTATCTGAATCCGGGCGGTGGAATGTTTAAAGCCTGTCTGCGGTCAAAAATCTATGTGGATAAAAGCGGGCTGATCGCAAAAACAAATGAAGTACTGGGAACAGAGCAGCGTTTTGTCTGCGTGAGCAGACCGAGACGATTTGGAAAATCCATGGCTGCCAATATGCTGGCTGCATATTATGGCAGAGGGGAAGATAGTGCAGAACTGTTTTCTGCTCTCAGAATCCATACAGACAAAAGCTTCCGGGAACATCTGAATCAATATGATGTGATCCGGATCAATATGCAGGAATTTTTAAGCGCTGCACCGGATATGGATGAGATGCTGAAGCTTCTTCAGAAGCGTATTCTCAGAGAGCTGAAGATGCAGTATCCGGATTATATCGACAGTGATTATCTGGTCTTTGCCATGCAGGATGTTTTTGCATATACCAGACATCCTTTTGTCATTCTGATCGATGAATGGGATTGTATATTCCGTGAATTTAAACAGAATATGGAAGCACAGAAAAAATATCTGGATTTTCTGCGTGTATGGCTGAAAGATCAGGAATATGTGGCATTAGCTTATATGACCGGAATCCTTCCGGTAAAAAAATATGGTTCCCATTCTGCATTAAATATGTTTACGGAATATTCCATGATCAATCCAAGAGAAATGGCAGAGTTTTTTGGATTTACAGAAGAGGAAGTAAAGGAACTTTGCAGCCGGTATAAACGGAATTTTCAGGAGGCACAGGCATGGTATGATGGCTATGAGCTGGTTGCTATAGAAGAGGGAAGAAAGAAGACATATTCCATGTACAGCCCGAAATCTGTGGTGGATGCCATGTTAAGTGGAATTTTTGACAATTACTGGAATCAGACAGAAACCTATGAAGCACTGAAAATTTATATCCGTATGAATTATGATGGCCTGAAAGATGCAGTGATAAGAATGCTGGCAGGCGATAAGGTGCAGATCAATACAGGGACTTTTTCCAACGATATGACAACGTTTCAGGGAAAGGATGATGTATTGACACTTCTGGTACATCTGGGCTACTTAAGCTATCATTGGCCGGACAAAACTGTGACGATTCCAAATAAAGAAGTGTCGCAGGAGTATATAAATGCCATCAGCACCATGGACTGGAAAGAAGTCATACAGTCGGTAGAGTCTTCCAGAAAACTCCTGGAAGCATTGTGGAATCTGGATGGGGAAGCAGTTGCAAAAGGAATTGATCAGGCACACAGAGAAATTTCGGTTCTTCAGTACAACGATGAAAATTCTTTGAGCTGCACCATTAATCTGGTATTTTATTTTGCCAGAGAGTACTATACAGTTATCCGGGAACTGCCAACCGGAAAAGGCTTTGCAGATATCTGCTTTATCCCAAGAAAGTTATACGCAGACAAACCGGCAGCAGTCATTGAACTGAAATGGGACAAAGATGCCCATGGAGCCATATCACAGATTAAAGAAAAGCAATATGTAGATGCACTGAAAGACTATCATGGAAATCTCCTGCTTGCAGGAATCAATTATGATAAAAAAATAAAGCAACATACCTGTGTGATCGAGAGGTATCATAAACAATAAAATAGATGCAAGTGCAGAAAAAGAGTCCCCTGAATACGGAATCCTATCCGTGTTCAGGGGATTTTTTACAGTGCAAAATTATATTATAAACATAAAGATTTATATAATGAACATGTATGGATAAAATATACGATGCTATTGTATAGACAGTAACTGAGATTACAGAAACAGAGCAAAATACAGAGAAAGAAGAATGCCTATGGAGAGCATAGAGGTTAAATAAAATGATTATAGCACTGGTAATATTGTCAGTTGGAATAAAAAGCTGTAAAATAGACTGTACGGTCATAAAAATTCTGTATTTTGTATTGAAAGGGAAAAAGCAGCACATGGGAAAATTAATCATTCTCAGAGGAAACTCAGGAAGTGGAAAAACAACAGTAGCGAAAGCATTACAGAAAAAGCTAGGACGTAATACAATGCTGATATCACAGGATGAGGTCAGAAGAAATATGCTGTGGGTTGATGATGGCATAGATACAAAGGCTTTGCCGCTTATGGCAGAACTTTTACGATACGGAAGGGAACACAGTGAATTTTCTATCCTGGAAGGGATCATGTATGATGAATGGTATCGTTCGTTGTTTGAACTGGCAAATGAATTATATGGTTCAAATGTATACGCATATTATTTTGATCTGTCGTTTGAAGAAACCGTGAGACGACATAATACAAGAAACAGAGAATTTGGTGAAAAAGATATGCGCAGATGGTGGAGAGAAAAAGATTTTTCTTCAGCTCTCAGGGAACAGGCTATTACCTGCGAAATGGATACAGACAGTATTGTTGAAAAAATATACTCGGATTTGAACGCAGATCGCAAAGCGATTGCGTTCATGAGCATATAAAGTAAATGTAATACAAATATGTTCAGACTGGCAGCATGATTGCGATCACGCTGCCTTTTTTGCTGCTTTCCAGTACTTTTACCTGTCCGTTATGCTGTCTGACAATTTCACTGACAAGTGCAAGCCCCAGGCCGGCACCTCCCATAGCGCGGCTTCTTGATTTGTCCACACGGAAAAACGGGGTGAAGATTTTTTCCTGATATTCAGGAGGAATGCCGATTCCGGTGTCGGAGACTTCAAGAAAGACGTAATTGACAGAGGTGGATGTATCTGTTATTTCTTCGGAAGGATGGATATTTACGGTTACTTTTCCACCGGAGTGATTGTATTTGATCGCATTTTCCACAAGATTGTACACAGCGCGATACAGCAGCAGATAGCTTCCGGTAATGATGCAGTCTCCCTCCTGCTGGATCAGTTCAACTTCTTTCTGTTCCGCTACAGAAGCCAGGTCGCAGAAAACCTCATCAGTCAGTGCTGCCAGAGAGATCCTTTCGGAACGTTCAACAGTCTGTACACCGGTCATATCCAGGAGGATTTCAGCCAGATGGGAAAGTCGCCCGGTCTGTTCCTGTAGCATGGCAAAAATCTCCTGATAATCTTGTAAAGCAGGTGCTTCCCTGCGGGCAAAGACCTCCAGGTTTGTCTGGATAACGGCAAGAGGAGTCCTCAGCTCATGTGCTGCATTGGCAGAAAACTGCTTCTGGGCAGTAAAGGCTTCATCCAGGCGTGCGAGCATTTTGTTAAATGAAACTGTCAGGCGGGAAATCTCGTCATTGGTAGCAGGAACTTCAAGAGCCTCTGAAAGGTTCTGGACCTCTATTTTGTTCACTTCCTGGCTGAGTCTGCGAAGAGGAAGTAATGCCTGACGGCTGATAAAATATGTGCAGATACTGCTGAGAAGGATGATGATTCCGGTTACCATGAGTCCTTTGGTGAGAAACAGTTTTTTGGTTAGCTGCAGCTGATCGGAAAGCTCCGGAAATAAGACGGAGGGATTCATATTAAAGGTGATGGGAGCAGAATCTGTGTTATCAATCCGTATCATGTAATCTCCTAGATCCTCCATTCCGGCAACTGCAGACTGGCTGATAAAAAAATACATCAGAATGCAGGTGACTGTCATAAGCAGCGCGGTGATCAGTGTCAGACGCCATTGAAGAGAAAGCTTTCTAGTTATTTTTTTCATTGCATATCCTCCGTTAAAATGTAACCCTGGCCGATCTTATTCTGTATCGGATCAAAGCCGAGAGCAGTGCGCAGCTTTTTTCGAAGAGAAGAAATGTGGACACGAATGGAATTGCTGAGACTGTTGACGCTTCCGTCCCAGATATGCTCGATCATTTCTTCCGGACTTATGATACGGTTCTGATGAAGAAGGAAATATTCCAGAAGAGAACTTTCCTTTCTGGTCAGAGAAAGAGGAAGACCATCGATACTGGCCTTTCTTGTACGGGTATCAAAGCTGATACGTCCGCATTGCAGACATACATCCTGCTGGATAAATTTCCTTCGTGTCAGACTTCGGATCCGTGCCTCCAGCTCTTCAAAATGAAAAGGCTTTGTGAGATAGTCATTGGCACCAAGATCAAGCCCTTCAACCTTGTCCTGGATCTGTCCTCTGGCAGAGAGAATCAAAACGGGAGTGGAAGTATCGGATTCCCGAAACTGGCGCAGGATTTCCAGACCATCAACGCCTGGAAGGTTCAGATCAAGAAGGATGAGATCATAATTTTCCACCAGACATAATTCCAGTCCTTCATCCCCGTTAAAACATGTGTCCGCTTCATAGCCATCCATGCGAAGACCCTCCGCAATAGACTGGCAGAGCTGCTTTTCATCTTCGATTATCAATATATGCATAATAAATTCTCCTAAAAAACAGTTGATTTTGCTTTGTTATCTATCATATCATGTATAGCATAAAATTCCTGTAAATTTTTTCACTTCTTAACAGAGATTTTATACAGGGGATGATATAGTAAGGCTACAGAGAGCAAGATTTACATATAAAATATACGTCGGTTCCGGATATGGGCCGGTGATATCAGAAGGGAGAATATAAACAATGAAATTAAGAACACAGAAAATAACAGCACTTATGGCAGCAGCGGTATTAGGAATATCTGCATTAGGAAGTGTGCCGGTAACAGCGGCAGAGAGCACGGAAACAGCAGATATCGGAGAGGCAATGGCGGTGGATGGAGAGGCAGTTTCATCAGATCTGGTAGCAGGTACATTTAAGCCTTCCGACGTAACCTGCAAGGCACAGGATTCTTATGAATATCCGTTTCTGGGACTGAAGCTTTCACTTTCGAAGGAGCTGTTAAAGCAGATCAAGGATCAGAGCATTGCAATGCTTACTACGGAAGATTTTGAGAATCAGACCAATGCAGTGACATATGCCTATGTAAGCTGGAGCAAAATGACAGAGGAACAGAAAAACGCCGAGATACAAAAGATGGGAACAGGATATGACGACTGGGTGGCAGGTCTGGACAGAATTGGTACAATTGGCGTTTATGACGAAGCTTCACAGAAAAAGCTGGATGAGATCACTGGCTGTACAGAGCATAAAGAGCTTGGAAGCAGCAGTGACGGGAAATACAAATATTATCTGAGCACAAACAAAGATGCAGATGAAAAGCTGACAAAGGAGCTGGAAAAGATCAAAACCGACATTACGGAAATGACACCGTATCAGAATATTTCCGTGTTTGACCAGCCACAGGATACCAGCGTCAACCCGGAGGATGTAAAATCTGTAGGAAAATTTGAAACAACAGGAATAGATGGAAAAACATATACAGAAAAAGTATTCAGTGACTATGACCTGACGCTGGTAAATATTTTTACAACCTGGTGCTCACCATGCGTAAAAGAGATTCCGGAACTTCAGGAGCTCTATAAAGAAATGAAAGAGAAAGGCGTCGGAGTAGCAGGTGTGGTGCTTGATACTACAGATGAAAAGGGAAATCAGGACGAGGAGGCTGTAAAAAAAGCTGGCATTCTTCAGGAAAAAACAAAAGCAGAGTATCCGTTCCTGATACCGGATACTACTATGATGAACGGCCGTCTGCAGGGGATTTCCGCATTTCCTGAAACATTTTTTGTTGACAAAGATGGAAATATTGTAGGCGATACCTATACAGGAAGCCATACACTGGACGAATGGAAGGAAATCGTGGAAAAAGAGCTTAAAAACGTTTCAAAGTAAAAGATGATTATTATGGAGAGTGGAAAAATGATTCGGAAAATAACAGAATCCAGGTGGATCGGACCTGCTCTGGCAGTTTTTGGAATTTTACTGATGATACTGGGAATCTGCAGAGGTGAGGTATCTGTAGTTTTTACAAAAGCGATCAACATCTGTATGGAGTGTATTGGCATTGGATAATAAGAAGATGAAAATAAATGAATGGCCGCGGCATGGGATCCAGGCATTGTGGGCGGCCCTTACAAACAGTCACATATCAGGCTTTGTGACTGGAAAGATCTATACCGGAAAAATGAAAAATGTCTGTGTTCCGGGGCTGAACTGTTATTCCTGCCCCGGAGCAAGAGGGGCCTGTCCTATTGGTTCTCTTCAGGCTGTGATTGGAAGCTGGAACTTCAAAATGGCATATTATGTAGCTGGATTTCTGATCTTTGTAGGAGCGTTGCTTGGAAGACTGGTGTGCGGATTTCTCTGCCCATTTGGACTGATCCAGGATCTGTTGAACAAGATTCCTTTTCCAAAGAAGATCCGGACATTTCGGGGAGACAAGCTTTTGAGAAAACTGAAATATGTGATCTTTCTTGTATTTGTGATCCTACTTCCCATGTTTGTAGTAGATATCATGGGCCAGGGAGCACCATATTTCTGCAAGCTGATCTGCCCGGCAGGAACGCTGGAGGGAGGTATCCCGCTGGTGCTGCTGAACAAATCCATGCGAAGTGCAGTAGGCTGGCTGTACATGTGGAAAAATACAATCCTGGTGATCACCATTATCTTATCAATTATGATATACCGGCCATTCTGTAAGTATATCTGCCCGCTGGGAGCTTTTTATTCGGTATTTAATAAAGTTTCCGTTTTTCGTTACAGAGTAGAGAAAGAAAAATGTGTTCACTGCGGAAAATGCAGAAATATCTGCCAGATGGAGGTTGATCCGACAGAGGATCCTAACAGTGCAGAGTGCATCCGATGTGGAAGGTGTAAAAAGATATGTCCGACACAGGCGATCCGGTGTGGTTTTGCAGGCAAAGATCAGACATGAATTACGTTAATTGACGAAAAATAGAATTTTCCTTATAACATTCAGTATCTGATGAATAGTACGGAAAACTGAAATGATTCAGAAAATTAGACTCAGCTCACTTTAAAAGTGAAAAAATAATTTGATAATTTCTTGACAAGTACTAATAAATATGTTAGTATTCAATCATCAAATTAATAAAGTCTTCGGTGACTGACGGAGTTGTGGGATAACCACGAGGGAGCCGGAGATTCGATGAGTCGACCGTCTGGGCAGTATTTGAAGAAATTCAGATACTGCTCTTTTTTATGGGATAAAAGATGCAGACGGTTGCAGCGGAGAAAGGAGAACATTATGGGATTTAAAAGTGACATCGAGATTGCACAGGAGTGCACAATGGAGCCAATTACCAAGATTGCAGAGAAAGCAGGTATTGATGACAAATATCTGGAGCAGTATGGTAAATACAAAGCAAAGATCGACTATAATCTCCTGAAAGAAACAGACAAAAAAGACGGCAAACTGATTCTTGTGACAGCTATCAACCCGACACCGGCAGGTGAGGGAAAAACAACTACAACGGTAGGTCTTGCAGATGGAATGCAGAGACTTGGAAAAAATGTTATGGTAGCTCTTCGTGAGCCATCTCTGGGACCGGTATTCGGTGTCAAAGGTGGTGCAGCAGGCGGCGGCTATGCACAGGTAGTTCCTATGGAGGATATCAACCTTCATTTTACCGGTGATTTCCATGCGATCGGTGCGGCAAACAACCTTCTTGCTGCAATGATCGACAACCATATCTTCCAGGGTAATGAGCTGAACATCGACCCGAGAAAGATCACATGGAGACGTTGTGTGGATATGAACGACCGTCAGCTTCGTAATGTAGTAGACGGACTTGGCGGAAGAACAAACGGTATGCCGCGTGAGGACGGTTACGACATCACCGTAGCATCGGAGATCATGGCAGTTCTCTGTCTGGCAAGTGATATCAAAGATCTGAAAGAGAGACTTTCCAGAATCATCATCGGATATACCTATGGTAAAGTTTCCGAGCAGAAACCGGTAACAGCCGGTGATCTTCACGCAGAGGGCGCTATGACAGCTCTTCTGAAAGATGCTCTGAAACCAAACCTTGTACAAACACTGGAGCATGTTCCTGCAATTGTTCACGGTGGACCATTCGCAAACATCGCTCACGGATGTAACTCCGTAACCGCTACAAAGATGGCTATGAAACTTGCAGATTATGCCATCACAGAGGCTGGTTTCGGTGCTGACCTTGGTGCTGAGAAGTTCCTGGATATCAAGTGCCGTATGGCAGGACTTACACCAAGTGCTGTTGTTATCGTAGCAACTGTACGTGCCCTGAAATACAACGGTGGTGTTGCAAAAGCAGATCTTAACAATGAGAACCTTGAGGCTCTTGAAAAAGGTATCCCGAACCTTCTGAAACATGTAAGCAATATCAAAAATGTATACAAACTCCCATGTGTGGTAGCTATCAACGCATTCCCGACCGATACCAAGGCAGAGCTTGATTTTGTAGAAGCAAAATGTAAAGAGCTTGGCGTAAACGTAGCACTTTCCGAGGTATGGGCAAAAGGCGGCGAAGGCGGAATCAAGCTTGCTGAGGAAGTGATCCGTCTTGTTGAAGAGCCGAATGATTTCACATATGCTTATGAACTGGAAGGCTCCATCGAGGACAAGCTGAACCAGATCGTACAGAAGGTTTACGGTGGAAAGAAAGTGGTTCTTACAGCAAATGCCCAGAAGCAGGCGAAACAGCTGGAGGCACTTGGATTTGGCAACTGCCCGATCTGTGTAGCTAAGACCCAGTACAGCTTAACAGACGACCAGACAAAGCTTGGTGCTCCGACAGATTTCGAGGTAACAGTAAGAAATCTTAAGATTTCCGCAGGTGCAGGATTTATTGTTGCACTGACAGGTGAGATCATGACCATGCCAGGTCTTCCAAAAGTGCCGGCTGCAACCAAGATTGACGTAGATGAGAGCGGTAAGATCACAGGACTGTTCTAAGCAGAACCGGAAACATATAATTATAAAGTATTTTTGAGGGGAATTCAGATAGAGACCTCCTCCGGCAATAAAAACCGGAGGAGGTTTTTTATGTAAAAATAAGAAAAAGACCTATAATCGAACAAATTTTCTGGTATAATAAGAAAAGAAAACACTCCGGAGGTGTATCCATGGATAAAAAAGAAGATCATATCTATATAGCCATCGATCTGAAATCATTCTACGCTTCCGTGGAATGTCAGGAGCGGAACTTAAATCCACTTACCACCAATCTTGTTGTGGCAGATAAAGAACGTACTGAAAAGACCATCTGCCTGGCAGTTTCTCCTTCTTTGAAGGCCTATGGAATACCAGGAAGAGCGAGACTTTTTGAAGTGGTCCAGCGTGTAAAAGAAGTCAATCAGGCACGTGTCACAAAAGCACCAAGAAGATGTTTTACCGGAGAATCCTGGTCTTCGGATGAACTGAAAGCGCATCCGGAACTGGCCGTTTCCTATGTGACAGCACCGCCGAGAATGGCGTTGTACATGGACTACAGCACCCGGATCTATAACGTTTACCTCCGTTATCTGGCACCGGAGGACATGCATGTCTATTCCATAGATGAGGTGTTTATGGACGTCACCCATTATCTTGGAATGTATCAGATGACAGCCAGAGAGCTTGCTGCAAAAATGATCTCCGATGTAATGAAAGAGACCGGGATCACGGCAACTGCCGGAATCGGAACCAATCTTTATCTGTGTAAGATTGCCATGGACATCGGGGCCAAACATGTAACACCAGACGAAAATGGTGTGCGTATCGCAGAACTGACGGAGCAGTCCTACCGGGAACTTTTATGGGATCACAGGCCGCTGACAGATTTCTGGCGGGTAGGCACAGGAATCAGGAAGAAGCTGGAAGAAGTAGGACTTTACACGATGGGAGACATTGCCAGATGCTCTTTGGGCGGTGTGCGTGATTACTATAATGAAGATCTTCTTTATAAAATATTCGGCATCAACGCGGAACTTCTGATTGATCATGCATGGGGATACGAACCGGTGACCATGGATCTGATCAAAGCCTACAAACCGGAAACAAACAGCATCGGTTCCGGTCAGGTACTGCACTGTCCCAGTGATTTTGAACAGGCGAAACTGATCGTACGTGAAATGACAGACATGCTGGTTCTTCAGCTTGTGGAAAAAAGGCTGGTAACCAGTCAGATAGTCCTTACCATAGGCTACGATATTGACAATCTGAAATCTTCCTCCGGCAGGAAAAAATATCAGGGCGAAATAAAAACAGACCGTTATGGAAGAAAAATTCCCAAACATGGTCACGGAACTGTAAATTTGGACAATCCAACCTCATCCACATCAACGATCATGAAGGCAGTCCTTGACCTGTATGAGCGTATCACGGATAAAACACTTCTGATCCGGCGTGTCTATATCACAGCCAATCAGCTCACAGATGAAAAACTGGCAGCGGCAGAGCCCGTATATCAGCAGATGAATCTGTTCACGGATTACCTTAAATCAGAAGTGTCAGAGGCAGAACAGAAAGCAGAAAAAGAAAAACAGGAAAAAGAGCGAAAGCTCCAAGAAGCTATGCTTTCCGTAAAAAAGAAATTCGGAAAAAATGCCATACTGAAAGGCAGCAGCTTACAGGAAGGTTCCACAACCATAGAGCGGAACAACCAGATCGGAGGTCACAGAGCATAAATGGAAAAGAAACCAAAAGGCAAATACCAGGACATCATAAACCTGCCTCACCATGTTTCAAAAACACACCCACAGATGCCCCTCTATGACCGAGCTGCACAGTTTTCCCCCTTTGCAGCCCTTACCGGCTATGAAGACGCAATCCGGGAAACAGCCAGACTCACCGATAACTGGGTACAGCTTTCCGAAGACAAAAAGCAGGAACTGGATGAAAAACTCCGGCAGCTGATAGCCGACAGGGAGAGAACAGAGTCCGTCACCATCATCTATTTCCAGCCGGATGACCGGAAAGAGGGAGGCTCCTATGTAACCGTCACCGGGCAGATAAAAAAGATTGACGACTGCAGCCAGAAAATCTTTCTGACAGATGGAACGAAGATTGACCTGGGAAGAATTGTGGATATAAAATAAAAAATGCTTCGGAGGAACAACAATGGGAAAAATACTGGATGAGGATCTGATCTACGAAATACTATCCGTGGTGGAAGAAATACCGGCAGGAAAAGTGGCTTCCTACGGGCAGATTGCACGTCTCATCGGCTGGGATAAAAATTCGAGGCTTGTAGGAAAAGTTTTAAGCATGGCAGAATTTTATGGGAAATATCCCTGCCACAGAGTTGTGAATCATGCAGGCCGTACTGCACCAGGATGGAGAGAACAGAGGGAACTTCTGGAAAACGAAGGTGTGGAATTTAAAGCAAATGGATGCGTGGATATGAAAAGGTACCAGTGGGAGGAATAGAACTTTATGAATTGTAAAGATATGATGCAGATTCCGGAGCTTACAGAGGTTCTGAAGCTGAAAGCCGGAAAAAACGGTTTGGAGCAATCTGTTCGATGGATTTATTTTGCAGACTGTCTGCAATGTGTAAAAAGTGAATATAAGATCGAAAACTATATCCACGGAGACGAATTTGTAGTTCTGACCAATCCCAGTGTTACGGATGACAGTCGGAAGCTGATGGAGATGATCCGGCAGATGTATGGGCATGGAATTACGGCTCTTGGAATCAATGAAGGCCAGATATCAGAGGAACTGATGCAATACTGTGAAGAGAAAGCGTTGCCTCTTTTTGAGCTTCCGGAGAAATATCCTCTGATCGATCTGTCTCAGATCATCTGCCGCAGGCTTGTTCTGGAAGAAAATGACCGAAATGCCGCAGAGCAGCTGTTTTCCTCTATTCTGGATGCAGAACATTTAAGCCGGGAGCGTGTGATGGCACAGGCCAGATATCTGAATATTGATCTGGAGGGGAGTTTTTTTGTAGCGGAATTTGCGTTTGCGTCCGGAAACATAGAAAGCGGATGGGAGAACGAGGATTCCCTGACAACTGGACGGAATGTGAAACGTATGATCTGTACTGAGTTTTCCGGTTACATAAAACAGGATATCCTTATCCTTCCACAGGCAGGCTCCATCCTTGCACTGCTTCCGGACAGAGAAGCGGAGGATAGCAATATAAAAGAAATTTTCGCCAGGATCGTGGACCGAACACAGCGGGAATATGGAATAGAGCTTCGGATCGGAGCCGGAAACAGTAGGGCGTATCTGGATGAGGTAAAAGACAGCCGGAACGAAGCTTCCTCAGCACTTCGGGCAGCAGAAGTTTCCGGATTGAAGGGGCAGATATTTTTTTACAGGGATCAGGGAATCTATACATTACTTTCCCATGTGGACGATTCCAGAATCCTGGATACTTATATGGAAGAAAAAATCGGAAAGCTGCTGCAGGCAGATGAACTGAACGATGGAAACTTAAGTGAAACACTGGAAAATTATCTGAACTGCAGCTGCAATGCCAAAAAGACGGCAGAAGAGATGTTTCTTCACAGGAATACCTTAAATTACAGGTTGAAAAAGATCCGGGAGATCCTGGGATGCGATCTTGAAAACCTGGATACCTGCCTGGAGCTGAAGATGGCGTTTCTGATCAGGCGATATCGGTATCGCAGATAATAGAAATTGTGCACTGTGCACAAAAAACATACAACACCAGGCCTATTGATTTCGTACCGGAAAATGCTATAATCTACCTAAATCAAAAAACAAAATAACACAGCAGATAAACGACAAAGGCGTCGGATGATAACACATCCGGCGCCTGTTTTTTTGCTTCCGGAGAGAACTCCGAGAGGAGTCCGGCAGGCAGAAAAGCCGTGACCAGATAAAGGAGGAGAAGTATTATGACAACAGCAGAATTAGCAACCGCATTACCGGAGATCGTAACAGAGCAGGTTCCAGGATCAAAATCAAAAGAACTTCTTGACAGAAGAGACGCAGCGATCCCGAAAGCACTTTGCGGAAAAACATATCCGATCTGCATCAAACAGGGATCAGGAGCCATGTTTGAAGATATGGACGGAAATAAATTCCTTGACTGGGTTGGCGGTGTCGGCGTCCTGAATATCGGATATTCCCATCCGGAAGTTATTGAGGCAGTAAAGAAACAGACTGAAAAATATTTCCACACAATTTTCAATGTATATGTGCATGACGGCTATGTAACACTGGCTGAGAGATTAAATGAGATCATGCCATGCAAAGGAGATGTGAAAAAAACATACTTTGCAAACTCCGGTGCAGAGTGTGATGAAAATGCCATCAAGATTGCAAAAGCCTTCACAAAAAGAAGCGGCGTGATCTGTTTCACAGGTGCTTTCCATGGAAGAACAAACCTGACCATGGCACTGACAGCCAAGAAAGCATATGCAGTGGGTATGGGACCGTTCCCGGCAGGAATCTTCCGTGCACCATATCCATATGTATACCGTGCACCAAAAGGATACACAGAGGCTGAAGCAATTCAGTATTATATTGATGAGCTTCAGAGAATCTTTGACGAAGGAGCACCTGCAAGTGAGATCGCCTGCATGATCGTTGAGCCGTTCCAGGGCGAGGGTGGATTCATCCCGGCACCGATCGAGTGGGTAAAAGCAGTCCGCAAGATCTGCGATGACAACGGAATTCTGATGATTGCAGATGAGGTTCAGTGTGGCAACTGCAGAACAGGAAGATATTATGCATCTGAGTACTGGGCAGAAGCAGGCGCAGCACCGGATATCATCACAACCGCAAAATCTCTTGGTGCAGGTCTTCCGATTTCCGCTATCACAGCAAGAGCAGAAGTTATGGATGCAGCACCGGCAGGAACCATCGGTGGAACCTTCTGTGGAAACCCGGTTTCCTGTGCAGCAGCACTGGCTGTTATGGATATCATGAAACGTGACGATTACGCAGGAAAAGCAAGACACATTGGCGAGGTTGTCATGAAATGCTACAAAGAGCTTCAGGAGAAATATCCGGTGATCGGTGATGTACGTGGACTTGGCGCTATGATCGGTATTGAGCTTGTAAAAGATAAAGAAACAAAAGAACCGGCAACAGAGCTTACAGCCAAGCTGATCCAGAATGCGATCCAGAAAGGTCTCCTTCTTGAGAACTGCGGAACAGCAGGCAATGTGGTACGTTTCCTTGCACCGCTTACCATGACTGATGAGCAGATGGAGAAAGGACTTGAGATCTTTGAAGACTCTTTGAAAGAAGTTCTGGAAGCTTAAGTGAAATAAATGCGGATTACCAATGTATCCACCTGATATCTGAAGATCCGCTGTTCTGCCTGCAAAGATGCAGGAAAAAGAGCAGCGGATTTTTGCTTGCAAAAAATGGGAAAGGAGGCGTAAGGCTAAAGCACAGGAGTTCTTAACCGGTATTCATTAGGAGAACAATGATACCGCTCCTGGAATTTTTTGTAAAAAAAACTAATGTTTTCGTAGCCAGCCTGATTAGCTATTGCAGTTACAGGCATGGAAGTAGTTTTTAAAAGTGTTGCTGCAGATTTCAGTTTCTGTGCCTGGATCAGCTGGATGTAAGTATAGCCTGTGTTCTTCTTAAGAAGAGTGGAAACATAGTTGGGGCTGATGTGAAAAAATTCAGCAACTTTTTCCTGGGTGCAGGTACGAAAATTATTTTCAATGTAGCGAATCAGGGGAACAACAGGCATAACCGTTGAAAATTCCTGTTCTTTTGCCAGATCATTCTCGTATACATTGATCAGTTCAGCAATGATCAGATAAAATAAATGAAAAATAATATCTCCGGAATTGACCGAGGGATCCAGAAATTCACAGAAAAGCTCTGAGAAAAACAAAGGGATCCTTCGGTCTTTTTCTGAATGAAAAAGAAGATAGTGGTCATGGTCTGTCTGCTCTGTCAGCGCGTTGACAAAAAAACGGGAGAGTACACTGTCTTTGGAAAACTGGGAAAACATACGGTCACGGAGAAATTCTTTTCGGATCAGCATACTGATCATGATATCATTTTCGCCCAGAGCGTCAATAGAATGAGGGCAGTCGGTATCAATCAGAAGTACCTGATCTTTTTTCAGAAAGACAGGTTTTCCGTCTATGTACTGAGGACAGGTACCGGAATAAACATAATTGATTTCGATATGGGAATGGACATGCTCCGGAACCGGATTGAATCTGGAATTTCGTTTGATTGAGATATCCTGCAGACCTACAGGAATATCAAAATTCTGACCGGAAACAGGATTTTCTCCGTGCATGGATGAAAAAATAAGATTGTCAGGGAACATCCGGTACATTTCCCGGCCATGAATCTGTACTTTTGGGAGCTGGTTCCAGACAGAAAAGGGATGACCGGAACGATAATGTTCTTCACTTTCCGATAAATTTGTAAGATAATGATGGAGAGAATGGATATTCATAGTGGCGTACCTCCTGTCGATATACATGGGATGATAAAGATATAATTACTGTATCAAATTGTGTGGATTTGGTCAATGAATTATGAGGAATACGTTATTTTTTTCGCTGGATCTGAAAGATATAATAACGGTATCAAATATAAAGAGAGGGAAGAAAATGGCAAAAGCAGATTATACCCAGCTGGCAAAAGAAGTAGTTGCAGCTGTAGGTGGAAAAGAAAACATTGTCAACGTGACCAACTGTATGACGAGACTGCGCTTTGTGCTGAAGGACGATAGTATTCCGGATAAAGATAAGGTAGCCGGGATAAAAGGTGTCAAAGGTGTGATGAATCAGGGAGGACAGTACCAGGTTATCATCGGTACACATGTCAGCGAAGTAGTCAAAGATGTGAGACGCGAAGCACAGATTTCAGGAGAAGGAAGCATCAATAAAGAGGATATGAAACTGATCAAAAAAGACAGTCTCTGGAACCGATTCTTTAAAACAATTTCCGGCTGCATCATGCCAATGCTTGGACCGATGATCGCAGGTGGAATCATCAAAGGAATCCTGGTAATCCTGGTAACAGCAGGAATCCTGACAAAAACAGACGGAACGTATCTCGTTCTTTATGCAGCAGGCGATGCAATCCTGTATTTCATGCCGGTAATCGTGGGATTTACCTGTGGAAAAGTATTCGACTGCAATCCATATGTAACAGCTGTCATAGGAGCAGCATTCCTGTATCCTGACCTTGTTTCAGCAGTATCAGCAGAAGGTGGAATTACATTCCTTAAGATTCCGGTTGCGGCAGCATCTTATACAAATACATTCCTGCCTATTGTACTGGCTGGTTTTGTGGCATCCAAACTTGAAAAACTGGCAAAGAAATTTATTCCGTCCATGCTTCAGCTTATGCTGGTGCCGACCTTTGTGCTGGCAGTCACAGTTCCGTTAAGCTGGATCGTCATCGGACCGGTTATGAATACTGTGTCTTCCTGGCTGTCCAAAGGAGTGTTTGGAATCTTCGGAATGAGCCCACTGATTGGCGGAGCACTTCTGGGCGCATTCTGGCAGCTGGTTGTTCTACTTGGACTTCATGCGGCATTTATTCCGATTCTGATGAACAATCTTTTTTCACAGGGATATGATCCGGTAAATGCAGTATTAGGCCTGACTGTATGGGCACTTGCTGGTGTGACTTTAGGATATGCACTGAAAAACAAAGACCCTGAAAAACGTGGAATCGGATTTGGAAGTCTTGCATCTGCACTTTGCGGAGTAACAGAACCGGCAATCTATTCCATCGCACTGCCGAATTTCAAACTGTTTGTCTGTGCATGGATCGGCGGTGGAATCAGCGGCGGAATCCTTGGAGCACTTGGCGGAAAAATGTATACCATGGCTGGTGACGGTCTGTTTCGAATTCCTGCAATGATCAATCCGGAAGGACTGGATATCAGTTTCTATGGATTTATCATCTGTGCACTGATCTCATTTGCGGTTTCAGCAGTTCTGGCATTTATCATGGCAGATTCTGGTGTGGAAGAAGCTGAGCAGGTGGCAGAACAAATGGATACCGATATGAATAATCATGTTCTGGAAGAAAACAAAATGATATCAGATAATAAAGAAACCATAATCTGTGCTCCTGTAAGCGGAAAAGTGATCTGTAGAGAAGATATCCCGGACGAAACTTTTGCCTCCGGAATCATGGGAGAAGGCGTCGGAATCAAACCGGAAGAAGAAATTATTGTGGCTCCTTTTGACGGTGAGATCACATCTGTGGTAGACACCGGACATGCAGTAGGATTGACATCTTCTGATGGTGTGGAACTTCTGATCCATGTGGGTGTGGATACGGTCAAGATGCAAGGTGACGGATTCCAGGTTTTTGTCACAGAAGGACAGAAAGTAAAAACTGGGGAAAAACTTCTGAAATTTGACAGAGACAAGATCAGAAAAGCTGGCTACAGCGATACAACGGCAGTTCTTGTCACAAACAGCGATGATTACAGTTCTGTAAAAACAGTTGCAGAAAACGTAAAACAAAAGGATACTGTGATAATAATAGAGAAATAATGATGGAGGCTTGACATGGAAAATTATCTTTATCCGTTTTTCTGGCAGCATGGGGAAGACCATGATGTTCTTAAGAAATATATGGAAAAAATTTCCGGATGTGGAATGAAAGGGGTATGCGTGGAAGCGCGTCCCCATCCGGATTTTGTAGGCGACGGCTGGTGGAAAGATATGGATTTTATCCTTGATAAAGCCAAGAAACTTGATATGAAGCTGTGGATACTGGATGATTCTCATTTTCCTACCGGATATGCAAACGGACGTATTAAATCCGATTATCCACAGTATCTGAAAAAGTATCTGGATATGCGTCGTTACGATGTCCAGGGCCCTTTAAGAAGGGCAAGAATCGATTTTTCACTTCTGAAAGGAAGACCATGGGATAAGCCGGACCCGGAGCAGGAAATCCTGAAGGTTCTGCTTGCGAAGCGCATCAGCCAGAGAACAGAAAAAAGAGATCCGGTGATTGCAGAAAGCATATGTGACATTACAGAACAGATGAATCGGGAGAGCCGTCTTCTGACTTTGGATGTGCCGGAAGGTGCGTGGAGTATTTTTGTTGTATACCTTACAAAAAAAGGCGGGGAGCAGGCAACGCAGGATTACCTGAACCCGCTGGTGCGTGAGGCGACAGAAGTGCTGATCAGGGAAGTATATGAGCCGCATTATGCACATTATAAAGAAGAATTTGGAAAAACCATTCAGGGCTTTTTCTCTGATGAGCCACGTTTTGGAAATATCAAGGGAACAGAAGGCCGTATGGGAACTGACATGGTACTTCCATGGCGGGATGGACTGGAAAAAGAACTTGGCTTTGAAGAAAAATATCTGCCGCTTCTCTGGGCAGATGCAGAAGGTCTGGAAAAAGATATTCGTTTCCAGTATATGGATATTGTCACAAGACTTTACAATGAGAATTTTACCCAGGTTCTTGGAGACTGGTGCAGAGCTCACCATGTGTGGTATCTGGGTCATACCATTGAAGATAACGGAGCACATGCCCGGCTGGGATATGGAACCGGTCATTATTACCGGGGACAGCAGGGCATGGATTTTGCGGGAATCGATGTGATTGGAGGTCAGATTGTTCCGGGAATGAATTATCACCATGATGCATTTAACACAGGAGGAAGTAATGGAGAATTTTACCATTATGCTCTTGCCAAACTTGCCGCATCCTCTGCCCACCTGGATCCGGCAAAAAAAGGAAGAGCCATGTGTGAAGCATTCGGTGCGTATGGATGGAATGAGGGCTTAAAAATGATGAAATGGATCGCAGATCATCTTCTGGTACGTGGAATCAATTATCTGGTTCCTCATGCATTTGATCCGAAAAAATTTCCGGATTTTGACTGCCCGCCGCATTTTTATGCACATGGACATAATCCGCAGTTCCGTTATTTTAAGGTGTTCAGCGATTATGTAAATCGTATCTGTCAGATCTTCCGGGATGGAAAATATCCTTCAGAAACAGGACTGCTTTATCCGGCAGAATTGGAATGGGGAGGAAATTGCATGCCTCTTGAAAAGCCGTGCCGGGAGCTGACAGAGCATCAGATTCCTTATGATATTGTGACAAGAGACTGGATCATGCAGGCGGAGATTGGAGATGGTTTCTTTGAAATCAACGGATGCAGGATGAAAAATCTTGTAATTCCTTATGGAGAAGGGATTCCTTCCGATATTGTTCCGATGCTGAAAAAAATGGTAGAGCATCAGGTTCAGATTTATTTTCTGGATGCACTTCCGGATGTCATGCTGGGCTTTTCGAAAAATCAGGAAGCGTTTGAATATGTGCAAACACATGCCAGTGTGATTGCTCTGGAGCAGCTGGGCGAGACTCTGGCTGAGTACAGAAAAGTATTTTTTGCCCAGGTTCAGCCAGATCTTGCAGTTGGAGAATATGAGCGGGATGGCCAGAGATATTATATGATTTTTAATGAAAATATCGGGAAGACCATACGTACAGAAATTTCATTGCCACATGCAGAGCATGTATACAGATATGATGCTTTTTCGGGAAAAACATATGAAGTCAGTACAGATCCTGCCAGTGGAAAATTTTTCTTATCATTGGAACCGTATGAGTCTGTGGTTCTTTTGGAGAGTGAAGAAAATCTCCCGGCAGAAGCCGTTTATTTCAAGGGTGCAGATATGGCAGCAGATCAGGAGAAGATAGCTCTTCCTGAAAAATGGAATGTTCAGTTTGCAGACAGTTTTTCCTGGCCGAAGTTTACAGAAAAAGTGCCAGTGGAGGAGCTTTGTTGTGTTCAGGAGATCGCAGGCTGGGAGAAAAAAGCCGGAACTTTACAGTTTTCCAGTGAACTTAAGCTGGAATATGAAATTTCTGCAGTGCTGGATCTGGGGGAAGTGTTTGAGACTGCTGAAGTGAAAGTGAATGGAATCTCAGCAGGACTCCGGTTATGCAGACCATATCGTTTTGACCTGACAGGGCTTTTGAAAAAAGGAGAAAATCAGATTACGATCGAGGTAACAAACTGTCTTGGAACTGCACTGAGAGATCCGATCAGCCATTATCTGATGATCGAGCCATTTGGTATTGAAGGTCCTGTTGTTATGAAGAAAATACAGAAATAATATGAGGTGGAAATATGAGTTTTCCGGAGAATTTTTTATGGGGCGGTGCTACCGCTGCCAATCAGTGTGAGGGAGCTTACCGGGAAGGCGGGAGAGGCCTTGCAAATGTAGATGTATGCCCGGCTGGAAAAGATCGTTTTCCTGTGTGCCTGGGAAAACTTAAAATGCTGGAGCCGGACAGTGAACATTACTATCCGGCAATGGAATCCATAGATATGTATCATCATTTCAGAGAAGATATTGCCATGTTTGGTGAAATGGGGTTTAAGACATACAGGCTTTCTATTGCCTGGACCAGGATTTTTCCAAATGGTGATGAGGAAGAACCCAATGAAGAAGGACTGAAGTTTTATGAAGATCTTTTTAAAGAATGTCATAAATATGGAATTGAGCCGCTGGTTACGATTACACATTTTGACTGTCCGATCTATCTGATCAAAAAGTATGGCGGTTGGAAAAACAGAAAGATGATTGATTTTTATAAGAAGCTTGTGACCGTGCTTTTTACAAGATATAAAGGTCTGGTAAAATACTGGCTGACTTTTAACGAGATCAATATGATTCTTCATCTGCCGTTTATGGGAGCCGGGCTTGTTTTTGAAGAGGGAGAAAATGAGACACTTTCCAAATATCTGGCGGCCCATCATGAACTGATTGCTTCTGCGGAGGCGACACGGATCGCACATGAGATCGATCCGGAGAACAAGATTGGATGTATGCTGGCAGCAGGAATGACTTATCCTTATACTTGCAGCCCGGAAGATGTGTGGAAGTCCATGCAGAAAGACAGAGAGAACTATTTCTTTATCGATGTCCAGGCAAGAGGCGAATATCCGGCATATGCGAAGAAATTTTTTGAGAGAGAAAAGATTGAACTGGATATTACAGAGAAAGACCGGAATGTTTTGAGAGAAAATACGGTTGATTTCATTTCGTTTTCTTATTATTCATCCAGATGCACAAGTGCAGATAATACCATTGAGAAAACAGATGGAAATGTTTTTGCCACAGTAAAAAATCCTTATCTTAAAGCAAGCGAATGGGGATGGCAGATCGATCCGCTGGGACTTCGATGTACATTAAACGCATTATATGACAGATACCAGAAACCACTGTTTATTGTGGAAAATGGTCTGGGATCGTCAGATGAACCGGATGAAAACGGATATGTGGAAGATGATTACCGGATCGAGTATCTGAGAGAACATATCAAAGCTATGAAAGCAGCGGTGGAAGAAGATGGTGTAGACCTGCTGGGATACACTTCCTAGGGCTGCATTGACCTGGTAAGCGCATCTACTGGTGAAATGAAAAAACGCTATGGATTTATTTATGTAGATAAAGATGATGAGGGAAACGGTACCTTAAAACGGACACCGAAGAAATCCTTCTACTGGTATAAGAAAGTAATTGAATCAAAAGGGGAAATTCTGTAAAGATTCCATAAAAAGTACCGGACAGAGATATTTTGATCTGCCCGGTACTTTTTATAGTTAGGTAATTGCGAAACATTACGCGTGAAAGTTTAAGAGAAGGGTACGACGGGTATCATACAGCAGCTTTGCTGGAGCTAAAGTCAAAAGGCTTGACAAAATCAGAAATTCTTATATAATTATCAGCGGTAATTAACGAGGATAATTATATAAGGAGTTTTTTTATGACAAATGAAAAGATCAAGCGGATGTTTGATGCATTTTATCAGGCAAAGCGGATCCGGGATATGCTTCCGCCACTGCCCCAGGGGGTGATGCTATCCTACATACAGTATCTGGATGTGATCCATTCTCTGCAGCGGGAAAAAAAGGATATCCGGCTCTCTGATATCAGTGATGCCATGAACCTTCCGCGTCCGGGTGTCACTAGAACAGTGAAAGAAATGGAGGCAAAGGGATATCTTCAGAAACTTACGTCTCCGGATGACGGGCGCGTTACTTACATTTCCATAACAGAAAAAGGAGAGAGGCTTTCCAGGAAGTATGATCAGGATTATTTCAGCAGTCTGGCGCCCTATCTTTCAGAGATTTCCGAAGAAGAAGCAGACAGTATGATCCGGACCATCGGGAAATTTTATCAGATCATGTGTGACAGGAGGGAACATTATGACAAATGATAAGGCAGATTTTACCCAGGGAAATATCCTGAAGAAGCTGGTTGCATTTATGATGCCGGTACTCGGTGCGCTGATCCTGCAGGCTGCCTATGGTGCGGTCGATCTTCTTGTAGTTGGAAGATTCGGTTCCACATCCGGACTGTCAGCGGTTTCCACCGGAAGTCAGATACTGAATCTGGTTACCTTTGTAGTGATCCAGTTTGCTATGGGTATCACAGTTCTGATCGCACGTTATCTTGGAGAAAAAAGACCGGAGCAGATTGGCTCCGTTATCGGTGGGGCTGCGATCGTCTTTACCATGATATCTGTCGTGCTGTTTATTGTTATGGTAGGTTTTGCACATCCGATCTCCGTGCTGATGCAGGCACCGGAAGAAGCGGTAGCGCTGACTGCATCTTATGTACGGATCTGTGGCAGCGGAATTTTCTTTATTGTTGCATATAACCTGCTGTCTGCCATCTTCCGTGGCCTGGGTGACAGTAAATCTCCGCTGCTGTTTGTTCTGGTGGCATGTATTGTAAATGTGATCGGAGATCTGGTACTGGTAGCCGGCTTACATATGGATGCAGCAGGAGCAGCTATTGCTACGGTTTCTGCTCAGGCCTTAAGTGTTGTATTTGCAGTAGTTCTGCTGATAAAGAAGAAGCTTCCGTTTACCATTACAAAAAAAGATTTCCGGCTGAATCCTCAGTGCAGACGTTTTCTTAAGATCGGACTGCCGCTGGCACTTCAGGAATTCCTGACACAGATTTCATTTCTGGCCTTGTGCGCATTTGTCAATCGCCTGGGTCTGGAAGCATCCTCCGGTTACGGAGTTGCATGTAAGATCGTAAACTTTGCCATGTTGGTTCCAAGCTCACTGATGCAGTCCATGGCCTCCTTTGTTTCACAGAACGTAGGAGCAGGAAAGCCGAAACGTGCGAGAAAATCCATGCTTACGGGAATTGGAGTTGGCCTGTCTGTGGGATGCCTGGTATTTATCCTGATCCTGCTGAAGGGTGATGTGCTGGCAGGATTCTTTTCAACAGATGCCGGCGTTATCCAAAAGGGCTTTGATTATCTGAAGGGGTTTGCTCCGGAGACACTGGTAACGGCTGTTCTGTTCAGTATGATAGGCTATTTCAACGGAAACAACCAGACCATATGGGTTATGGTCCAGGGCCTGATCCAGACGCTTCTGGTACGACTTCCAATGGCGTACTTTATGAGTATCCAGCCGGATGCCAGCCTGACAAAGATCGGACTTGCAGCACCGGTATCTACCACAGTGGGAATCATTCTGAACATCGGATTCTTTCTGTACTTCACCCGTGTGAAAAAAGAAATTGTTTCGGAAGAATGACCGGATAAAGGGATGTAAATGAGAGGGGTGATATGATATAATCAGAATCACCCCGGCAGAGGTGATGGTACTGACCCCTGAAATAGCTGCCGGAATCTTGACAGCTGTAAAGGAGGAGTACAGGATGATTTGCGGGATGACGTATTTTCAGATATGTCTGTATTTTTTGTTTTATTCTTTTGGAGGATGGGTCGTTGAAGTTATCTTCCATGCAGTAACCTTAGGAAAGGTTATAAACCGGGGATTTCTCAACGGTCCGGTATGCCCGGTGTACGGATTTGGTGTACTTTCCGTGTTTGCATTGCTTAATACGCTTCAGAGCGGCGGACATCAGATGAGTGAGGGAATGATCTTTCTGTTTGGAATCGTTCTTGCAACTGCGGTAGAGCTGGTTGCCGGATGGCTTCTGGATGTATGCTTCCATGCAAGATGGTGGGATTATTCTAATAAGCCGCTGAATTTTCACGGCTATATCTGTCTTGAGTTTTCCCTGATATGGGGACTTGCCATTGTGATGGTCGTAAAGGTTTTTCAGAAGTATGTGGAGCGTCAGGCTTCTCATACACCTTCCACACTGGAATGGGTTGTTATGGCAATTCTGTATGCGGTGTATCTGGCTGATCTTATTGTAACAGTGGCGGTGATCCGCGGACTGAATAAGAAGCTTACCCGACTGGATAAGGTACGTGCGGATCTGCGGATCGTGAGTGATAAGCTCAGTGATACTCTGGCAACAACTACCATTGATACAGCACAGAAGGTGGGAGAAGGAAAGGTTCAGGTTGCTCTTGCTAAGGCAGAGCTCAGAGATGCGACTGTGGCTCAGAGAGAAAAATCTGCCGAAATGCTTCGGATGAAGAAAGCGGAGCTTCAGGCACAGTTTGATGAGCTGTCAAGCTCTATCACAAACCATACGGTATTCGGCCAGGGAAGAATCATTAAGGCTTTCCCGGAGATGAAGCACAGAGATTATTTTGAACTGATCCAGGAGCTGAAGAAAAAACTCAGATAAGAAAAATGAAATGCGATAAAGAGGCAGCAGGAAATGTTGGAAATTTCCTGCTGCCTCTTTTAAAATATCAGAGTTTCAGTTTATCGGATTCTTTTTTTTATCATTGGTCCGATGATCATGGCGATGATCATTTTTATGAGATCTGCCGGGATAAACGGAATTACACAGATTCCAAGAGCTGCTTTGAAAGTGGAATCTGCAACGATGCAGAACCATACAGTTCCGAAAAGATAGCATACAATTGTTCCTGCGATCATACCAACGAGCTGGATCAGAGGTTTATGGCAGTTGTCAATTACCAGTCCGGCAATAACAGCCATAACGATAAAGCCGATGATGTATCCGCCTGTAGGACCGGCCAGCTTTGCAGGGCCGCCGGTAAATCCGGAAAATACCGGAAGACCTACAAGTCCAAGCAGAAGATAGATCAGATAGCTGATGGTTCCTTTTTTCCATCCGAGAAGATATAGGGACAGATAGATAGCAAGATTGGTAAATGAGATTGGAACCGGACCGATCGGAATGGACAGCGGCGCAAGAATACAGGTGACAGCTGCCATAAGAGCGGTCATGGTGATCTCGTAGGTTTTTGTACGTGGTGCAGAGACAGTATTTGTCTGGTTCATATTGAAAGAGCCTCCTTTGAAAAAGGTAATATATTTACTGGTTTGGGTAAGCAATGAAATGCTGTAAGTGTGTATGACAGGTCATATGTACAGAAGGATGCTTACGCAGATTCAATCTCATAGGTGAATCCTGCATCCGTAATGGCTTTGAGAGTGTCTTCGATTCCCTGGCCACCTTCTGTAAGATAACCGGAAGCAAAAATAGAGTCTACAACACTGAGCAGTTTTTTTTCTTCGCCTTTAAAATAAACTTCTCTTCCGGCAGCACATCGGATATCTGCTTTAGGTACAAGAAGTCTTGCCAGGCAGAGGACTTTCATGCAGTATTCTGTTGTCAGCTGGGAAATATCTGCATTTCCGAGAGGAGTTCCCTTGATCGGAAGAAGAAAGTTGATCGGCAGTGCTTCCGGCTGGATCTCACGTAATTCCAGAAGCATGTCAACAACGTCTTCCTTGCTTTCACCCATGCCAATGATACCGCCGCTGCAGATCTCGAAACCAAGTCCCTGAAGCATATGGATGTTCCGGACACGCTGGTCAAAGGTATGTGTACTGCAGATATTATGATAAAAGGAACGGCTGCTGTTCAGATTATGGTTGATCCGGTCAAGACCAGCCTCTTTGAGCATTTTTGCCTGGTGCTCTGTGAGAAAGCCTATGGAGCAGCAGAGATGAGTTCCGTGTTCTTTCATTTTGCGGATCCTGCGGGCCAGCTCCTCGATTTCTTTATCTGTAAATTTCATACCACTCAGTCCGATACAATGTCTGGATAAATGATAATCATTTACGAAATCATTGTCCTGATATAATTTGTCTTCATCTACCCATTTGTATTTATCAATATCGGCAGTGGAACGACATGACTGGGCACAGTAGGCACAATCCTGGGAACAGTTACCACTGCGGGCATTGGTAAGGATGTGGATGCTTACCCGGTTTCCCTTATATTTGTAACGTAAACTGCTGGCACGGTCAATCAGTGCCTCAAGTTCTTCGTCCGGAGTATCTAAAATTGCAATGGCTTCATCTCTGGAAAGCGATGGAGCTTCTTTTTCGCATGCTGCAGTGTTCATGTCAATACCTTCCTTTTGAGTTTTTTTGTACGGGTATCACTTTATCACATAAAAATATTGATTGTCAACTATGAATATAAAACAAGTTTACGATTAAAAACGGTAGTATTAAGGTATTGCTTAGACTTATCGAAGCAGGGAATTTCCTTGATTCGGTTAAAATAATTCTCAATTCAATATCATATCTTTATAAAATCTTAATACGGAAGCAGAGACTTTTATACTATCTTTGAAAGTAGTTATATATAATAAAATGCATTACGAGGATAGCACTGTTAAAAGTATTGATAAGGAGTTCTGATCATTTATGCCGGAAAAATCATATAAGAAAAAACATATGACATCTTTTCAGCTGATTATCATGGGGTTTGCAGGAGTGATCCTTTTGGGAACCGTTCTGCTGATGCTTCCATTTTCTTCTGCGGAGAAGGTGATCACACCATTTCATGAGGCACTTTTTACAGCCACTTCGGCGGTATGTGTTACAGGTCTTGTGGTAAAGGACACTGGAAGCTACTGGTCCCTGGCAGGCCAGACGATCATTCTTGCACTCATACAAATAGGTGGGCTTGGAGTAGTGACTGTGGCTGCGTCTGTTTCCATTCTTTCCGGAAAGAAAATATCCCTCATGCAAAGAAGCACCATGCAGGATGCAATTTCAGCTCCAAAAGTCGGAGGAATCGTCAGACTAACAAGGTTTATTTTGAGGGGAACATTTTTGATCGAAGCTGCAGGGACGGTGTTGCTGCTGCCGGTTTTTATGGGAGATTATGGAAAAAAGGGAATCTGGATGTCAGTTTTTCATTCAATCTCTGCTTTTTGTAATGCCGGCTTTGATATTCTGGGGACAGATTCCAGTATGTTTCCATCGCTGACTGGGTATTCCGGAAATATACTTATAAATCTGGTAATTATGCTGTTGATCATTACAGGGGGAATCGGTTTTCTCACATGGGATGATATTTATACAAACAAACTGAACTTTAAACGCTACCGCATGCAAAGCAAGATCATTCTCATGACTACCGCATGTCTGATCTTATTTCCGACAGTTTTTTTCTATATCTGTGACCTGACAAATTTACCCATGGAAAAACGCCTGTTAGCAGCAGCGTTTCAATCGGTAACGACAAGAACTGCCGGATTTAATACTATAAACATTTCAGAGATGAGTGAGGCATCAAAAGCAGTTATGATATTGTTAATGCTAATTGGTGGTTCACCGGGATCTACAGCAGGTGGAATGAAAACAACAACTTTTTCAGTACTTATTTTAAATGCAATTGCGACATTTCGAAGTCAGGAAAATGCAGGAGCTTTTGGGCGAAGACTTGAATATCATGTGATAAAAAATGCAGCGACAATAGCCATGTTATATTTTGCCTTGTTCTTTGGCGGCGGAATAGCGATCAGTGTGTACGAAGGCCTTCCGCTTTTAAATTGTCTGTACGAAGCTGCTTCAGCTGTTGGTACGGTAGGGCTGACGCTGGGAATCACACCGGAACTTCATGTTTTTTCACAAGTCGTGTTGATCATACTGATGTATCTGGGACGTGTAGGTGGTCTGACCCTGATCTATGCGGTATTTTCCGGAAGAAATAAGGGAAATGCAAAGCTCCCTCTGGAAAAAATCACAGTTGGATAAGAAGGAGAAAAATAATATTATGAAAAATGTATTGCTTATTGGACTTGGAAGGTTTGGAAGACATATTGCCATGCAGCTCAATCAGTTGGGACATGAAGTTATGGCAGTTGACTGGAAGGAAGAAAGAGTGGACAAAGTACTGTCATTTGTGACGAATGCTCAGATTGGTGACAGCACCAATGCTGAATTTTTACAGTCCCTTGGAATTGGAAACTATGACATTTGTTTTGTGACCATTGGAGATAGCTTTCAGAATTCTCTCGAAACAACATCCCTTCTAAAAGAACTGGGCGCAAAATTGGTGATATCCAGAGCTGAACGTGATGTTCAGGAAAAATTTCTTTTACGCAATGGTGCCGATAAGGTAGTTTATCCGGAAAAGCAGGTGGCAAAATGGGCCTCCATCCGTTATACAGATGATCATATCCTGGATTATATGGAGGTGGATGCTTCCCATGCAATTTTTGAAGTGGAAGTGCCGGAAGAATGGGTTGGAAAAACAGTGGGTGGACTTGACATCAGAAAACGCTACAATATTAATATTCTGGCAGTAAAAAATGAAGAGGAATTCAGTATTGCAATTTCACCGGAAACATATTTTACAGAAAATGATAAATTACTGGTATTAGGAGAATACAGAGCTCTTCAGAAGTGCTTCCGCATATAGCTCATTGCCATGAAGAAAAAATTTTTGACCACAGAACTGCTGCGTGATATAATTCCAGTAAACAACAGCAGAAGGAGAATGAGCTTGAAAATGGAGGATACAGTAAAAAACAGAACCTGTTCGAAACGGCCATTTGCATGGTATGTGGAAAAACCGTCTGCAAAAGATTACTTGCTGACGGTTTTTATATTTGCAGTATGCACTTTGATTGGCCTGCTGTTTCAGAAGCTGGATTTTACAGATACGAATATTGTAACGATATACATTCTGGGTGTGTTGATCACTTCCATCGTGACAGATGGTTATCTTTGCAGTGTAGCAGGCTCCTTTTTAAGTGTATTCTTATTTTGTTTTTTCCTGACGGAGCCAAGGATGTCTTTTGAGACATATGCGGTGGGATATCCGGTGACATTTTTCATAATGCTTATTTCATCCGTACTTACAGGAACCCTTGCGGCAAAGCTGAAAATGCATGCAAAGCTGTCTTCACAGATTGCCTTTCGCACACAGGTTCTGTTTGATACGGATCGTCTGCTGCAAAAGGCAAAAAGTGAGACAGAAATCCTCGGAGTTACCTGTACACAGCTGATACGCCTGTTAAACCGCAGCATCACGGCATATGTTGTGGAAAATGGAACTTTATCAGAAGGAAAGCTTTTTTCCGGGGAAAAAGAGAGCACAGAGGATTTTCTGACACAGGAAGAACAACAGGCGGCCAGATGGACTTATGAAAACAGACAGCGTGCCGGCGCATCCACACAGTATTTCTCACAGGCAAAATGCTTATATCTGGCAATTCGAAGCGGGAATAATGTTTATGGCGTAATCGGGATCCCTCTGCAGAAAGAAACACTGGACTCTTATGAATACAGCATCCTGCTGTCTGTAATAAATGAATGTGCACTTGCAATGGAGAATGTACAAAATGCCATAGAAAAAGAAAAAAATGCGGTTTTAGCAAAAAATGAGCAGCTGCGTGGCGATCTTCTTCGGGCGATCTCCCATGACCTGCGTACTCCGCTTTGTTCTATTTCCGGAAATGCAGATATGCTTCTCAGTAACAGTGACCGTCTGGATGAAGCTACAAGGTATCAGATCTACACGGACATTCATGAGGATTCAGAGTGGCTGATCGGAGTTGTGGAAAATCTGCTTTCCATTACCAGGCTCAATGATGGAAGATTGAAGTTTAAATTTACGGATCAGCTTTTGGATGAGGTAATAGCAGAGTCACTCCGGCATGTCAGCCGGAAGCATGATGCGTATAAGATCGTGGCGGACTGTGAAGAACTTGTTCTTACACGTATGGACGTGCATCTTATTATACAGGTTCTGGTAAATTTGATCGATAATGCGATAAAATATACGCCGTCAGGCTCTGTCATCAGCATTCGGGGGTTCAAAAAAGCCGGGAAAGCACAGGTAAGCGTGGAAGATAACGGCCCCGGGATCCCGGATGAAATGAAGCCACATATTTTTGAGATGTTTTATACAGGGAAAACAACCGTTGCAGACAGCCAACGGAGTCTGGGGCTTGGCCTGGCACTTTGCCGCTCTATCATAGAAGCTCACGATGGAACACTGGTTCTTTCGGATCATGCTCCGCATGGATGTAATTTTACTTTTACTTTACCATTAAGCGAGGTGACATTAAATGAATAAGACATTAATTCTGGTGGTTGAGGATGACAGACCCATACGGAACCTGATCGTTACCACTTTAAAAACACATGACTATAAATATCTGGCTGCAGAAAATGGGGCTTCGGCCATTTTGGAGGCTTCATCACACAATCCGGATATCGTTCTTCTGGATCTGGGCCTTCCTGATATGGAAGGAGTAGAGGTAATAAAGAAAATCCGTACCTGGTCGAATATGCCGATCATCGTGATCAGTGCCAGAAGTGAAGATATGGACAAAATAGAGGCACTGGATGCGGGTGCAGATGATTATATCACAAAACCATTTTCAGTAGAAGAATTACTTGCGCGTATCCGTGTCAGCCAAAGGCGGCTTGCCATAACGCAGTCAGGAAAACAGCCGGAAACATCTGTTTTTGAAAATGGTGGATTAAAGATAGATTACACGGCTGGCTGCACATTCTTGAAGGACAGAGAACTGCATCTGACGCCCATTGAGTATAAGCTGCTCTGCCTTTTATCCCGTAATGTTGGAAAAGTATTGACACATACATATATTACTCAGCAGATCTGGGGACGCTGCTCGGAAAACGATGTTGCTTCTCTCAGGGTTTTTATGGCAACACTGCGGAAAAAACTGGAGCTTGAAAAAAACGGTGTACAATATATCCAGACGCACATAGGAATTGGATATCGCATGCTCAGAATCGAGAAACCTGAGCAGGAAACCAAAAAAGATAGCATTAATCCTCAAACGATAATATAATCATCTCATATGATGACAGTTTCTATAGTAAAGATCACAGAAAAGGACGGAAACAGACGATGAAGATCCTGGGGATTGATATCGGCACAACAACAGTCAGTGTCGTAATGACAGACACAGAAACGGGAAAGCTGCTTGCAAAGGAAACAGTGGAGCATAATTCTTTTCTGCGGAGCAGTAAGCCGGAACAGAAGCTGCAGGATCCGGAACGGATCTATGAGATCGTCCGGGAGCTTCTTATAAAGCAGCAGAAGGAGAATGGTTTGCCAGATGGAATAGGGTTTACAGGGCAGATGCATGGAATGCTGTATGTGGATGCTTCCGGCAAGGCAGTGAGTCCTCTCTATACCTGGCAGGATGGAAGCGGAGAGATTCCGCTGGAAAACGGAAAAACCTGTGCAGAGCTTTTGCAGGGAGTAGGTGCGGCGGCGTCCGGATATGGTGTAGTGACACATTTTTATCTTCAGAAGAAAGATCAGATCCCGAAGGATGCTGTAAGGATGACGACGATCAGTGATTATATTGCTATGCGGCTGTGTGAAAATACTGTCCCTGTTATCGGACTTGACATGGCGGCAAGCTGGGGCTGCTTTGACCTGCGAAAACAGGAGTTTCTGTATGAAGCCCTGGAGCAGGCCGGCGTAGATACTTCTTATCTGCCGGAAGTAAGAAAGGGACATTTTTTTATCGGAGAAACAAGAGCCGGTGTGCCGGTAATGGGATCGATCGGTGACAATCAGGCGAGTCTGTTTGGTTCCGTCCGGAATCTTAAAGATACCGTGCTCCTGAATGTAGGAACCGGCAGCCAGGTTTCCTTAGTGACAGAGAGGTTTATAGAATGCAGCGGCAGTGTGGAGCTTCGCCCCTGTACCGAAAACAGCTATATCCTCGTGGGAGCTTCCCTGTGTGGTGGTCGTGCGTATGCGATGCTGGAACAGTTTTACAGAGAAGCTGCAGAAACTGAAGAAAGACTGTATTCCCGGATGCAGGAGCAGGCAGAAAAATTTGTTGAAAAATACGGAAAAGAAGCTGCATGGAAAGTAGATACAGCTTTTTCAGGGACAAGAAGTGATCCGTCTCACAGGGGCATGATCGCAGGGATCGGTGTAGAGAATTTTCATCCTGGTGCACTGACGGTCGGTGTGATCTGTGGGATTCTTAACGAACTGCATGAGCAATATGAGCAGATGTGTCAGCTCACCGGAAAAAAGGCCACACGCCTGACTGGCTCCGGAAACGGAATTCGCCGAAACTCGCTGATGAGAAGACTGGCAGAAGAAATGTTCAAAATGCCGATGGAGATTCCTGAATATGAAGAAGAGGCTGCATATGGAGCTGCACTTACTGCGGGAAAGTTGGTTGCGGCAATGTGAGAAAAATTCTGTTTGACTTTTTGAAAAAGAGGCAATATAATTACAGGGAACGAGTGGCAAGTAAGCGTAAATCCAGTTTACCGGCTACTCGTTTTCATTTTACAAAAATGAATATCGTCATGAAAAAGTGTGTAGCGTGTCAGCGTAAGTCCAGCTTATATGACAGGGTGCGCACTTTTTTTGTGCCAAAAAGAAAGGAGTTAAAACAAAATGGCGGAAAGCAACAAGATGAAGGATATGCCGGTAAATAAGCTGATGATCCAAATGGGAATCCCGATGATCCTATCTATGGCATTGCAGGCAGTCTATAACATTGTAGACAGTGCATTTGTGGGAAATATGAAAGTAGGCAGTGAGGCAGCACTAAATGCTTTGACACTGGTATTTCCGGTGCAGATGCTTATGGTGGCAGTGGGGATTGGAACCGGTGTAGGAACCAATGCACTTCTTGCAAGGACACTTGGACAGGGAAACAGTAAAAAAGCTGCAAAGGTAGCAGGAAACAGTCTGTTTTTGGGAGTGATCATTTATGTGGTTTGCTTATTGTTTGGTATCTTTGGGGTGAAAGCATATATTTCATCGCAGACAGTAG
>ENA-OROP01000808-OROP01000808.1-human-gut-metagenome-genome-assembly--contig:-NODE-808-length-32858-cov-2.614212_pt1 | contig 32858 bp, 38 predicted proteins | sample MGYA00242132_ERZ509056 | MGnify/ENA primary metagenome ERZ509056 (study PRJEB26280, sample SAMEA2338768) | human gut metagenome | biome: human gut; feature: human-associated habitat; material: faeces...
GGTTACCATCGAGGAAGTAAACTACGACGACTGCGTACGTATGGCAGCAGCTGAGGCTGAGGCAACCCCGCATGGTGTTGTTGTTCAGGATACTGCATGGGAAGGTTACGAGGAAATTCCGGCATGGATCATGCAGGGCTACGGAAGCATGGCTGGCGAGGCTGCTGAGCAGTTACGCGAGGTTTCTGTGAACCGCCCGACCCACGTATTCGTACAGGCTGGTGTAGGAAGCCTTGCAGGCGCAGTAGTTGGTTATTTCACCAACCTGTACCCGGAGAATCCGCCGAAATTCGTTGTTATGGAAGCTGGCGCTGCGGCCTGCCTGTATAAGGGCGCTGTTGCAGGAGATGGTGATCCGCGTATCGTTGGTGGTGATCTTCAGACTATCATGGCCGGTCTTGCATGCGGCGAGCCGAACATCATTGGCTGGGATATCTTAAGAAACCACGTATCCGCATTTGTTTCCTGCCCGGACTGGGTAGCAGCAAAGGGCATGAGAATGCTGGCAGCTCCGGTTAAGGGCGATCCGAAGGTGATTTCCGGTGAGTCTGGAGCAGTTGGTATGGGTGTGATCTCCACCATCATGGAGAATGATGAATACAAAGAGCTGCGTGACGCTTTAGAGCTGAACCGCGACAGTAAGGTTCTGATGTTCTCCACCGAGGGTGACACCGATCCGGACAAGTACAAAAAGATCGTCTGGGGCGGCGAGTATCCGACCGTTTAATTTCATAAGAACCAAATTAACAAGAACATATATAATCCAGGAGGGTAAAAAAATGGGACTTGATTTTGACAAAATCAAACAGGCAGCAGAGGGTTATCGCGCAGATATGACTGCGTTCTTAAGAGCAATGATCTCTCATCCGAGCGAGAGCTGCGAGGAGAAAGAGGTAGTAGCATGCATCAAAGCTGAGATGGAGAAGTTAAACTTCGATAAAGTAGAGGTTGACGGTCTTGGTAACGTAATCGGCTGGATGGGCGAAGGCGATAAGATCATCGCTATCGATTCCCATATCGATACTGTAGGTATCGGTAACATCAACAACTGGGAAGCAGATCCGTACGAGGGCTATGAGACTGACGAGATCATCTACGGCCGCGGCGGTTCCGACCAGGAAGGCGGTATGGCAAGTGCTGTTTACGGTGCAAAGATCATGAAGGATTTAAACCTTATTCCGGAGGGCTACAAGATCATGATCGTTGGTTCTGTACAGGAAGAGGACTGCGACGGTATGTGCTGGCAGTACATCTACAACAAAGACAAAATTGTTCCGGAGTTCGTAATCTCTACCGAGCCGACCGATGGTGGTATCTACCGTGGACATCGCGGACGTATGGAAATCCGTGTAGACGTTAAGGGCGTTTCCTGCCATGGTTCCGCACCGGAGCGTGGTTCCAACGCTATCTACAAGATGGCTGACATCATTGCTGATGTTCGTTCCCTGAACAACAACGGCTGTGACGAAGACACCGACATCAAGGGGCTTGTTAAGATGCTGAGCCCGAAATACAACCCGGAGCACTACGAGGACGCTCAGTTCCTTGGAAGAGGTACCTGCACCGTTTCTCAGATCTTCTACACCTCTCCGAGCCGCTGTGCAGTAGCAGATAGCTGCGCAATCTCCATCGACCGTCGTATGACCGCAGGTGAGACCTGGGATTCCTGTCTGGACGAGATCCGTCAGCTGCCGAGCGTTCAGAAGTATGGCGATGACGTTAAGGTTTCCATGTATATGTACGACCGTCCGTCATGGACCGGTGAAGTATACGAGACCGAGTGCTACTTCCCGACCTGGATCAACAAAGAGAACGCAGCTCATGTACAGGCTCTGTACGATGCACACGTAGCTCTGTTTGGCGATCATCGTATGGGACCGGACTCCACCAAAGAGCTTCGTAACCGTCCGCTGATCGATAAGTGGACCTTCTCCACCAACGGTGTTGCTATCCAGGGCCGTTACGGTATTCCGTGCGTAGGCTTTGGCCCGGGTGCTGAGAGCCAGGCTCACGCTCCGAACGAGATCACCTACAAAGATGACCTTGTAAGATGCGCAGCTATGTATGTAGCAGCAGCAAATCTGTACGACGGTTCCAAGAAGACAGATGATATTTCCCAGTTCCGCGCAGGCAAGACCAACAACGACATCAAATAATCATCAGACAATATTTCAGTAGCCGGCAGATCAGCGCGGTGAGCGCTGGTCTGCATCAAAAATAATAATTTCTTATATGAAAGAAGGAGATCAACATGGATAAAGTATTACAGGGTTACATTGACAAACTGAACAAACTGAACTTCAAAGATATGTACGAGGGCGATTTCTTCCTGACCTGGGAGAAGACAGACGACGAGCTGGAAGCTGTCTGGACTGTTGCTGATGCTCTCCGTTACATGAGAGAGAACAATATTTCTACAAAAGTATTTGAGAGCGGTCTGGGTATTTCCTTATTCCGCGATAATTCTACCCGTACCCGTTTCTCTTTTGCTTCTGCATGTAATCTGCTTGGTCTGGAAGTTCAGGATCTGGACGAAGGCAAGTCTCAGGTTGCCCATGGCGAGACTGTACGTGAAACAGCTAACATGATCTCTTTCATGGCTGACGTTATCGGTATCCGCGATGATATGTACATCGGCAAGGGCAACGCTTACATGCATGAGGTTGTTGATTCTGTAACCCAGGGTTACAAAGATGGTATCCTGGAGCAGAAGCCAACCTTAGTAAACTTACAGTGTGATATCGACCATCCTACCCAGTGTATGGCTGATATGCTGCACATCATCCATGAATTCGGCGGCGTAGAGAACTTAAAGGGCAAAAAGCTGGCTATGACATGGGCTTACTCTCCATCTTACGGCAAGCCATTATCCGTTCCTCAGGGCGTTATCGGTCTGATGACACGTATGGGTATGGAAGTTGTTCTGGCTCATCCAGAAGGCTACGAAGTAATGCCAGAAGTTGAAGAAGTTGCCAGAAAGAACGCTGAGAAGTCCGGCGGTTCCTTCCGTGTATCTCATGACATGGCTGACGCATTCAAGGATGCTGATATCGTATATCCAAAGAGCTGGGCTCCATTTGCAGCTATGGAAAAGAGAACCAATCTGTACGCTGAAGGCGATACCGATGGCATCAAGGCTCTTGAGAAAGAACTGTTAGCTCAGAACGCAGAGCACAAAGACTGGTGCTGTACAGAAGAGCTGATGAAGACAACCAAGGACGGAAAGGCTCTGTACCTGCACTGCTTACCAGCTGATATCAACGGCGTAAGCTGCAAGGACGGCGAGGTTGAGGCTTCTGTATTCGATCGTTACCGTGATCCTCTGTACAAAGAAGCAAGCTACAAGCCATACGTTATCGCAGCTATGATCATGCTGGCTAAGTTTGCTGATCCTGCTGAGATTTTAAAGAAACTGGAAGAAAAAGGAACTCCAAGAGTATTCAAATAAAATCTAGTTAAAAGATAGGTGTTTCTGAGCTGCCGGACCGGAGCGCGTCGTAAATGGCTTTCTGTCAGACGCACTCGGGCTATCGGTGGCTCTTTTTATCGAAAAAAGGGGTAATTAACAATGGAAAACAAGAAGAAAAAACGTATCGTCATTGCTCTGGGCGGCAATGCTTTGGGAAATACTCTTCCTGAGCAGATGAAGGCAGTAAAGATCACCGCAAAGGCTATCGTGGACCTGATCGAGGAAGGCTGCGAAGTGATCGTAGCTCACGGAAACGGTCCGCAGGTTGGTATGATCAACAACGCTATGGCTGCATTAAGCCGTGAAGATGCAAACCAGCCTAACACTCCTCTTTCTGTCTGTGTTGCAATGAGCCAGGCATATATCGGCTATGACTTACAGAATGCTTTAAGAGAAGAGCTTTACAACCGCAATATCTATGATATCCCGGTTGCTACCATGATCACTCAGGTACGTGTAGACGCAGATGATCCTGCTTTTGACGCTCCATCCAAGCCAATCGGTCACTTCATGACAGAAGAACAGGCTAAGATTGCTGAAGAAAAGTACGGATATATCATGAAAGAAGACTCCGGAAGAGGCTACCGTCGTGTTGTTGCTTCTCCAAAGCCAGCTGAGATCGTTGAGATCGGCGCGATCCGTTCCTTAGTTGACTCCGGTCAGTTAGTAATTGCCTGCGGCGGCGGCGGTATTCCTGTTACAAGACAGGGCAACCACTTAAAGGGCGCAAGCGCTGTTATCGATAAAGACTTTGCAAGTGAGCTGTTAGCTGAAAATCTGGATGCAGATTTCCTTATCATCCTCACTGCTGTTGAAAAAGTTGCTATTAACTTCGGAAAGCCGGAAGAAAAATGGCTGGATGACCTTGAAACCGAAGAAGCTAGAAAGTACATCAAAGAAGGACATTTCGCTCCTGGCTCTATGCTTCCAAAAGTTCAGGCTGCTGTTAAATTTGCTGAATCAAAACCAGGACGCACTGCGCTCATTACGCTGTTGGAGAAAGCAAAAGACGGTATCCAGGGCAAGACCGGTACCCATATCCATTTAGCGTAAATAAAGGGGGCATTGCATATGAATACAACCAGTAAAGAAGGATCTTTATTTGAATTAGACGGCGTGCCGAAATTAAGCCAGGCATTTCCTCTGGCATTACAGCACGTTGTGGCAATGATCGTAGGCTGCGTTACACCTGCCATCATCATTTCCGGTGCAGCCGGTCTTGAAACCGCAGACCGTGTACTGCTGATACAGGCATCTTTAGTTGTGTCTGCACTTGCTACTCTCCTGCAGCTCTTCCCAATCGGAAAGAAGACAGGTTTTCACTTAGGTGCCGGACTTCCCGTTATCATCGGTGTAAGTTTCGCCTATGTGCCAAGTATGCAGGCCATTGCTGATCAAGGCGGCATCCCGGCTATCCTGGGCGCCCAAATCGTAGGCGGTGTCTGTGCTATCCTTGTAGGACTGACGATCAAAAAGATCCGTAAGTTCTTCCCACCTTTAATCGCCGGTACCGTAGTTTTCACCATCGGCCTTTCCCTTTACCCAACTGCTATCAACTATATGGCGGGAGGTACAGGAAGCGCTACTTATGGTTCCTGGCAGAACTGGCTGGTCGCTATCTTTACTCTGGTAGTTGTTACTGGTTTAAATCATTTTGCAAAAGGATTTTTAAAACTGGCATCTATCCTGATTGGTATGATCATCGGATATATCTTTTCCAGCTTCTTTGGTATGGTAAGTTTCTCCAACGTAGCTCAGGCTGGTGTGTTCCAGCTTCCTCAGGTCCTGCATTTCGGCATTACTTTTGAACCATCTGCATGTATCGCCTTAGGACTGCTGTTTGTCATCAACTCTGTACAGGCTATCGGTGACTTCTCCGCTACTACTTCCGGCGGTTTAGACCGTGAACCAACTACAAATGAGCTTCAGGGTGCTATCCTTGGATACGGCGTTTCCAATATGGTCGGCGCATGTTTAGGATGTCTTCCTACTGCAACTTACAGCCAGAACGTTGGTATCGTTGCTACTACAAAAGTTGTAAACAGAGTAACTCTTGGTCTTGCAGCTGTGATCATCTTTATTGCAGGTGTATTTCCTAAATTCTCTGCTCTTTTAACAACTATTCCATATGCAGTACTGGGCGGTGCAACCGTTTCCGTATTCGCATCCATCGCCATGACCGGTATGAAACTGGTTATGACAGAAGATATGAACTACCGCAATACCTCTATCGTAGGTCTTGCAGCAGCTCTTGGTATGGGTGTTTCTCAGGCGTCTGCGTCCCTTTCCGCATTCCCTGCATGGGTAACAACTATTTTCGGAAAATCTCCGGTAGTTATTGCTACATTAGTAGCTATTATCCTGAATGTAACACTTCCAAGAGATAAAAAAGCCAATTAATGATGTTCAGAATGTTTAAAATGTTTCATTATTAATCTGGTCTCTTTTCTATCCTCAAAAGAGGGATGTCACCTGACGGCTTTTTAAGCCGGGTGACATCCCTCTTTTAATTTGTGTATCTATTGACTCACAAACACGCGCTAACGCACTCATTCTATTCCATCTCAAAAGTTACGCTTACCTGGGCTTCTATGGACACTTCTCCCGGCATAACGCCCATATCTGCAGCAGCATCCTCCATCATCATCTGCTTGGCAGAAGCACCTGCTGTATTGTATCTCGCCTGAGGATAATAACCATCTTCCGATATATTTACTGCCTTTACAACCGTCATTCCTGCAGCCTCTGCCATGGCATCTGCCTTGTTCTTTGCCATTTCTACAGCCATTTTCAATGCTTCCTGATATTTTTCATCATAGTCACTGCAAAGATACTGAACACTGTCCAGTTCATTGACACCGGAAGCTACAGAAGCTGTAATGATCTTTCCTGCGTTTTCTACCGGGATATCTGAAACTGTGATGCTGGTACTCATCTGATAACCTGTAATCTTCTGGCGTCCGGAATTCCAATCGTAAATAGGACTCAAACCATAATCCGATGTCTGGATGGACTTCTCTTCCACTCCCAGACCTTTTAAAGTCTCCAGGGTCTGATTTACATTTTTCGCATTTTCTTCCTGGCATTCCTGGGCTGTCGCTGCCTGTGTGTATACACTATACTGGATCTGGGCCATATCCGGCACTGCCTTTACTTCTTCCATACCGCTTACTGTAATACGGTTGTCACTGCTATCTCCCTGCTGCACCTTTACAGTATCCGGGATCTGCACACTGGTGCTGCATCCCCAAAGTCCTGTTGCCGTTAAAACACAAGCTGCCGCCAGCGCCATGTTTCTGTAAGTTTTCTTCATAATACGTTTCCTCCTTTTACTGTTTTCTTCTCCTTTAGAGGACATCTGCTGACCTCTTTTATAATTCTATTCTAGCAGATTAAGATTATTTTTGTTTTCTTTTCTCTTAATAATGATTTGCCTGTTTATTACAAATACCTGACAAATAAATGGCACATTATCTTACACAAAATGCAGACAATTCTCCCCTCTGCTGTATTGACATAAAAGAATGAAAATGATATGATACTAAGAGTAGCATTTCTTCGTTGGCCTACCAGATAAACAAAAACTGAGTATTCCATTCAGGGGTTGTACTGGTTTCGACGGGGGTCATGCAGCTGGTGAAGCTATCCCCATGCGATGGGTTAAATGGCAAAATTAAAAATAAACGCTAACGACGAATTAGCATACGCTGCCTAATGGCAGCTGTCAGACTTAAGGCACCTACACTTTAAGACCCTGGCATCGACTATGTAGGAAACGACACATGCAAAGCTTTGCGCATGCGGGCGTATTATGAAGCTACTAAAACCGTCAGAGTGTTTCTTCCCGGACGGTAGAGGGAATGTCAAATAAGGAACTATGATAGTAGAAGAACAGGGAATTGATTTTCGGACAGGGGTTCGATTCCCCTCAGCTCCACTAAAAAAACCGCGCAAACACGCGGTTTTTTCTTTTTCCAATTTAACTTGTATTACATTTCATCTTGCATATGGTTCTATTCTGTCAGCTTTGGATACTGCAGCGCCCCATCCTTCTGCGGCGTAAGCACCACCGGTTCCGTTGCCATCCGGCCGTCTTCATCCAAATAATACCATTTCCCGCTGATGGTCTGCAGTCCTTTCACCATAGCGCCATCCCTTCCCAGATAATACCAATGTCCCTTATACTGATACCACACGTTATGGACCATTATTCCATTGCCATCAAACCAGTACCAGAGATCGCCATCTTTATACCAATCATTAACAACATAATTTTCCGAACCATCTTTCAGATAAAATCTCCAGCCGCCATTCTCCTTCTGCCATCCCATTTTCACTGGTTCCATTATCCATGTTTTCATAAACTTTTCCGGTGTTTTGTACTGTTTGATTAATGGAGTGGGCGCACTTCCCCAGTCAGGCAGATACAAATGGGGCTTATCTACAATGCTGGACCAGTCTCCGCCCCAGGCAAGACCAAGTTTCTTGCCAATTTCAGCAGCCTTCCTGAAATGACCTTTGCTGTCATTATAAGCGTCATCTGCTATCTTCCCATCTCCATCCACATCCATTTTCAGATAAAAATCAAAGGCAATCCCCCACTGGTGCTGTGACCGGTAGGAACTGCCTTTTGCATTGGTTACGATATTTCCCGGTTTTGTACGCCCCTGAGCATATAAATCATCTTGCTCTGCTTTTGTCCTGAGAGTTTCCCCGATTTTGATCTGCAAGCCTTTGGCGGCACACTTGGAAATCAATTCTGTTGCCAGCTTCTGTAAACGTGGATGGCATAAAGTAATATCTCTCATAATTTCGCCTTTCTTTTGCACCGGTGAAACTTAGTATTTTTCTCCGGTCAACTCCTGATACTCTTCTTCTGTCAGTTTTCCAGCCTGTACCAAAGTTCTAAGTCTATCTTTGTCCCAATATTTTGGATAGTATTTTTCAGCCAGGTTCTTTACACTTAACATATGCGCTCCTCCTTATAAATCGGTTCCTGTCATTACAGCCAAAAAGTCTATGTCAGCTCTATTGTGTTTCACCTGTTCTGTCACTCCTGGTTGGGACAGAATCAGTGTTACAGCCCTGCCCATTACAGCTTCAGCTTTTACGCTGCCATCATCATTATAAGTTGCGGGTTGCACCTGTGCATTGTCATCTACACTCTTGGGATTTCCCAAAGCAGTATAACCATCATACACGGCTAATGTCTCCCCAGTGCCATTGATGATTTTTATCTGATCCGTGTTGGAAGCGTTGGAGAAAATAGTGATCAGATCTTCAAGGTTGTCATCCGACAAAAATGTCAACTTAAGGCTGTCGCTAAACGCATCAAGCCCGTTTACTACTAAATCAAATTCTTTTTTATTTTTTAACTTTAATTTTTCATTCATTCTTTTTTTCCTTTCTTTTTCCTTTGTACTCAACTTATAAATTCTGTTTACATCTTCCGATTTTTCTTCCACACAGTTGTTCCGCTATATAGTAATTTAAACTTTTATTATAGAGGCGAAAATCCAAATAAAGATGTAAAAACATTAGCAAGTGGTATTTACCAAATTGACGGTGGAAATGAAGCATACACCCCCACCAGATGGGGAATGTTGATTGTCTTTTCGGCACCTAATTATGGATATGCCCTATTTACTCATACAGATGGATCTGTGTACGTGCGCACATGGTCTCAAAGGAATGGTAGTTATTATATCGACTGGAAGAAGTTATCCAATTAAAATCATGCATCTGTTTTTTTAGAAGTATACATGTAAATGATCATTTACAGATTAAAAATAAAATACCGTTACATTTACAGTAGTCCCCTGATCAACTCTGTTTAATTGATACTGCCCAATATTTCCAAATAGTCTTAATGTATGGTTATCATCTTGCACAATAACCAAATATCTGGCAGATATAGCAGCAATTATTGTACCCGAAACAGTAACGGCAACTTGAGAATACTGATCCACAGTTGTAGTAAATGATTTGCTTTTGATTTTACTGCTATCTAAATTACTATTTGTTTGCTCTATCTTCTGGTTCATGGCATAGGCTAAAGCTGCAGATACACCCTTTGTTGCATCATTGGTCTGTACGCTTACCAGATCAGTCAGCTTAAGCAATTTGTTGGCCGCCTGGTCTACTACCCAGTCTACAAGATCCTGGGCTGACACGGTGCCGCCTGCTTCTCCTAGCACTCCGCTGGTATCCTCTGCCTGCACTGATGCCAGGGCTGTAGGGTTAAAGCCTTTTGCCATCAGCTGATAATTAATGTGATCATCTGTAGGTGTGATGCCTTGTACAGTCTTCAAGGTAATATATGTACTGTTTTCATACATTACCATTGTAAGCTGTTCATATGCTGTTTCCGGATTGTATTCTCCACCATTGGTAAGCATCCACTTACCAAGATCTGTTGTGCTTGCCACTATGCCACCTCCACTAATACATGGTTATTTTCAACTTTAACTGTTACTGTTTTTCCTTGTTTACACATCAAATGCCCTGTTGATGCAGCCAGATAAAACTCCGGTAAGATCAGATTTGCATATGTCCCAGCCTTTTCAGCTTCTTCTTTCGCCTTTTCGCTATAATATTTGCTGTTATCAGTATCTTCCCCTGTTCTGGAACCAGTACCACCCACAGCATAGCTTATAGATGATTTATTATATGCCTCTGCTTCTTGCGCTGCTGTCTGAGCATCAAGCATATACTGCCGTAAAGTCTTCTGCAATGTAGGCTCCAGCTTATCTGCTGTAATGGATCCGTCTACTACATTGGCTGATATGGTTGTCCCGTCCAACTTCATGGCAACCGTTGCTGTACTGGAAACGTTATAAACAAAACGCTGGAAACTGATCTTCTTTATGGTTCCGTCCTGCTGGACCAGTACGAGATTACCGTCTTCGTCCAGATCAAGCTTCGTTGGCATCATCTCAATAGGAAAATCTACCGTTTCTACAGTGCCATCCTTATGTGTTACAGTTACAATCCAAGTGGATGTGTCAACTTCCCATCCAGTTATAAATTTGGCCGCATCCGATGCTTCCAGTTTGTCCTGGGATAGGCCAAGGATATATTGCGCACATTGCAGGATACCATTATCCATATGGCGCAGATTTGTCTTGCCAACTGGTGTGGATGTGTCCGGGTAGTTCACCCAGCCTATAATGCTATAAAACAGCTCACTCAGCTTCATTCTTTGCTTCCTTTCCGGACTGCTGTGGTTTTTCCGGGATTTCTTTAACGATTCCACTGTCAAGGATAGCCGCAGCCTGTGCCATAAGCTTTATATTGTCAAATCCTTTTACAGCCACCATATTAAGTAGTGCTGTTAAAAGCTGGATATCCTCTTTTTTGTACTCTACCTTAGCCATGATCAACCTCCACTTTCCGCAGGATAAATTGCAATGCCTTTACTATCACCGGGATGTAATTTATATACGGGATGGAATAATATTTACCATTTTTAGTATACAATGGCATTTCCGTGCCCAGATCTGCACACATTTTTTTTACTTCCTGTGCAATAAATCCCAGGCTTTCCGCATCGTTTACATTCAGTGCATAGGCTACCGGCCGCAGCCCTTTTATCACTTCTACAGCAAGCTTTTCATGAACATCTCTGATGTCATGCTTTAATCTTATGTCTGACCAGGTTTCCCCAGCCATTGATGAATAAACGCTTACACAGCTTATTCGATTAGCATCGATATTTTGGCAGTTAATCGCTCCTGAAAAATCCGCTCCTGAATTAAATACCGCATTACCTCCAACTTCCAGATGGTTTGTGTAAATCGTACTCGCACCGATGGAACTTGTATTTGCAGTTCCATCAATTTCTGCACCGGTAATCTTCAGTTTTCCATTTGCCAATATAATACTTCCGTCATTGCTTTTAAAACTGTTCGCTACCACATCACCTGTAAATGATCCGCTGCTTGCCGTCAGTTTACCGTCTGCCGTCATAGAGGAATATGTAGAACTCCAGCTAAAACGATTCCCTTTTATGCTGATCCCACCGGTTTCCACCGAAAGTTGATTTGATATGTCTCCCTGGCTGACTTTCAGTTCAATCTTATCACTGACTACGTTAATAGCTGATCTCAGTTCTGCTTCCTGACCGGTAGCTCTCGTAACTTCCAGGGAAATCTGATTAGCCATCTGGGTAAACTTGGAATTGGTTCCCTCTTCCAGATTGGTAAGTTCATTTGATATTTCTTCTACAGATCGCTTAAGGATAGCAGATAAGCCTTTTATCTGTATCAATTCACTTTCAATGCTAAAAGGTCTTGATAATTCCTGGCTTCCAGTGCTTTCATAGCTGTCCATAGCTCCCTGAATACCCGTAAAGGTTCTTTTCATCACAAGGGTATTAACTATCCCGTCTGTAGTCTCCAGACTGATCCTATCCCCTATTTCAATCCACGGGGACCCGTTTGTAGATATGGTTGCGGGCTGGTATTCCAGACCGTTTACGACGTTTTTAATGTTATTGGCAATTCCTATCATCTCTGATGTGGTCTTGCCATATACCAGCATGTTTCCTTCAATGATATAAACATTTTGACCGTCTCCTGTGCTGGTTCCGCCTATGTCCCCTTCTTCCTGACGGATCTGTACGGTATCTATATCTGGAACTGTGTACTCTTCACTCTCGGCATTCTGATAGATTGTGATCCGCGCGGATATATCCTCTTTTTCCGGAAGTGCGATATACCGCAGTTCCCCGTTCTTATTGATGTTTCCAAATACTCCATTGATCTGGCAGATCTGCTGCAGTACTTCCCGCCCTTTCAAAGCTGTAGGATTTATGGTCTTTTCTACCTGCATTTCATCATTAACAAGAACTGCATTTTCTTCCCGCACACCTACAAATGAACAGAGTGATTTACGAAATGCTTTTAATGTCATTGGAAAACTCAATGCATTATACCAACCGGACACATCTACATCAAAACGCTGCATCCTGTCATAGGCTATTATCTTTCTGGTATTCTTGTCTTCCTGCTTGGGTGTAGACTCTACTTTAAACAAGCCCAGGACCATGCTATAGCCACCAAATGACTCTGTAGCCATAAATTCGCGGCCTGAAATACTCTGGGTCAGTCCCGTTACTGTGATTTCAAACTGGGCTGCCTCACACGATCCAAAGCTTAGATCTTCGTCTGAACACAGGCTTTCTGTAATGGCAAGGGAATCTGTTACTATCTGATCATCTTCTATGGAAAAATCCACAGCGTCCGCAGACATTTCAGAAGGATATAAATCCTCTGAAGGATACAGTGTTTCAGACGGGTATAGAGCATGATATTCTTCTTTAAAAAAAGTCAGCTTAAGACTTTTTCCACCATATTCGTTAAACAGGTCTTTATAAACCTGATCGATCTCTATCATCTGCTCCGCTCCTTAATACTGGATCATTTCAATGGTTACTTTCTCATAATACATTTCACCGGTGTCATTGTCTGCTATGTGGTCAATAGCAAACTCTGTATCTGGGATATAAAAAGAACCGGTGCCATATACACATGTATCTAAATTCCAGTAGGTCACTCTGTACTTCTTTTGAGTAGCATCCTGCAGACCATTGGCCTTAATGGAATTAAACAGATCCTTTTCCCTCTGGGATAATGGTCTCAATTCCAGATTAAGAGTTGTTTTGAAATTAGGAGATGTCACCCTCTGCAAGGACTCATTATTATCTCGCCAAGCCTTTTTCTCTATTCGCTGGTCCGGTGTTGACCTGTACCGGGTAAGGAAGCTGTTTGGAAGCTGTGTGTTCCCAAACATTACCAGATAACCTCTATAGTCTTTCTGCATGCCTTACCTCCTACACTAAGACAGGATTTTTTCCCGTCCTTTTCTTTTCCTGACGGACAAATTTAACCGTAGATGCACCCATTTCTTTGCCGTCCAGATAGATATATCCTACGATATCACCACCACCCAGGCCGCCAGCTTCCTGAAGTGCCTCTTTTAGTGCCTGTTTCATGGTTGACAGCGGAGAGACAACCTCTGTTTCTTTCTTGTTATCTCCCAAGATTGCAGCAAATTCACCAGCACGAGGCGGAACCACTGTACCAGAAGCAAGGCGGGGAAGTCTGACTTCCTGAAGCTGGAACCCAAAAGTCTTTCCACCAATCTCCGGGATCCAGTCAGGCACATCAAAACTGACCCTATTCAATGCTCTGACAATATAATTCACTGCATTCTCTGCAATGGATACAATGCCATTGAAAACACCTTTAAAGATATCCTTAATACCTTCCCAGGCTTTTCCCCAATCGCCGGAGAATGTTCCATTGATAAATGTTATGAGGCCGTTTACTGCCTGTTTGAGGCTTTCTATGACCTCATTCAAGCTGGGAAGCATATCTGTGATACCCTTTTTCAATCCTTCAATCAGATATCCGCCCATTTCTGCCATAACAGTTGACGGGCTATGTATACCAAATGCATCTTTAAAGCCATTTAGGAACGGCTGGAATACATGTTCTTTGATCCAATTCCCTATGTCCTTAACTGCATCTATGATACCATTAAGGATACCTGCACCCCAGTCTCCACCAGCCTGCTTTGCGTACTCTGTAAAGTAGCTATTCATGCTCTCTATAGAGTCATGGAACAGACCATAAAGGAACTCGCCTAATGATGCAAGGGCCGCTCCTAACCCATAAAACAGGCTAGCAGCAATTCCTGCATAGTCTATAGTGGCAAGTCCCTCGGCTATCTTTTCACCGGCCTCTTGCCAGTCTGTTTCTATCAATGCCGCACTGATACCATCACATATACCTTTTGCAAGCCTGCTTATAGCTTGTGCGTAGCTTTTAAGGTCAATATTTGCAATCGCTCCATTAATGCCTTTTCCCAAGGCAGTTCCCGCTTTAGACCAGTCAAAGGTTGTTACAAATCCTAATAATGTTTGAAATACAATATTAAACTTTGCTACAAACAGCTTTCCCAGGTTTTCCCAGTTTACTTCATCAACAAAACCGTTAAAGCCCTTTGCAATCTTGCTTCCAAGTTGTACCCAGTCAATACCATCAACCAGAAGATTTAATGTATTCACAAGGGTATTTAAACCAGCGCCTACCGTCCTTCCCATTAAGTCCCAGTCAATATTTTTGACCAGGCTGTTAAAGGTCTGTGTAAAGGCATTTACAAAAGCTGTGATCTTTGGTCCAACATGATCCCAGTTAATAGCATCATAGACTTTCTGAAGACCTGCATTGATCCCCTGAGCCAGATATGCGCCTAATCCGGTCCAGTCCTGGGCCTTGATCAGGCTGCGGATCTTATCAGCCATGCCCTTGATCGAACTTTCAATAGGTGTAGTCTCAAACATCTGGGACGGGGATACACCACCGCCTCCACCGCTTCCGGAAGAAGAATCTGCCTTCTTAACATTTAATTTGTCAAATGCGGCCAGTTCTCCCTCTGCTTCCTTGGCAGCACTTCCAGTCTTTTTCAGGGACTTAGCATAATCCTGCTGTACCTTTGTAGCTTTTACTACTGTGCTTTTTCCGGTCAGTGCTGCCATAAACTGAGCAATGGCCGTTACTGCGGTATTAAGCAGTCCGATCAAGTAATTAAGCGCCGGAGCTACTGCAGATAATATGGGCGCAAATGCTGTTGCAAAACTGTTCTTAAGCTGTGTCATGGAAGACATCAGACTGGAAATATCTTTATTGGTTGATCCGGAATATTGCGCCAAGTTTTTAAATCCTTCAGCAACGGCACTTCTCATCTTGCCGAACAGTGCATACAATGTCCGGATACCTAAGCCATACTTAACCAGATTTTTCAGGCTTAATGTAGTCTTATTCGCAGATTTATGGATTCCAAACATACCGGTAGTCATCTTTGCAAGCCCGTTTAAGATCGGCTTACCTACCAGTTTTCCAAGACTTACAGATGCCTTTGCCGCCAAGGAGACTATGTTTTTAATTCCTTTTGCTACTGTTTTCAGTATCCCGCCAGACAGCATTTTGACACCTGAGCCCAGAGACTGGAATCCCTGTTTAACTCTGTCAAGTGTTCCTGCACAATCTGAAGTTTCTCCTTTTGCCGCTGCCAGGCTTCCGCCATATTCCTGTATCTTCTGTTTAAGAGCCATAAAGGACGTATTCACCCGGTTATTAACATCAGCAAGCTTCTGTTGCTCTGTTTCAAGCTGTGCTGCTGTCTTTTGTGCCTCTGCCGTATTGGATCCGGTTTTAAAAGCACCTCCGCTGTTTTCAAGGGCCTGCTTCTCAGCAGTAGCATATTCCAGAGTTTTAACCAGCTGATCAGCGTCATACTGCATTCTGGCATAGGCTTTACTGTTGGTCTTTCCACCTGTATTTATGAATTTTTCCTGGCGTTCTTTTAATGCTGCGAGTTTCTTTTCCGTCTCTGCTATCTGCTTCTGGATCTCTGCATATTCTTCTGTAGGGATCTTCTGGGAGTTAAATTCTTCTATTTTCTTTTTCAGGGCTTCAACCCGTTTTTCCTGTGCTGCATACTGGGCATTTACCTTTGAAAAGGAATCCAACTGTTTCTGAAGCGCTATCTTAGATTTATCTCCAATACCACTGACTGTCTTTGCCATGCGTTTGGCAGCAAGTTCTATATCTTTAGATCCGGCTTTAAAGCCATCTTCTGAAATTGTGGTATCAATCAGTATTGTTCCGTCTGCCTGCACGCTCATACCTCCTTACAGCCACTTTTCAAGGTTTGCAATCTCCTGTTTCTGCTCTTCACTCTGGACTACCGACAGCTTAACCAGGTCCAGATTTTCCTTTTCAAATTCCTTCTCCCATTTTTCCAGCTTTTTATGTCTTGCTTTCTTCTGCCTGATCGATAACACCTGGGAAAAGAGACCGTCTTCCACTTCCATGAAATATCCTAGGAATGTCCACCAGTGCATGTATTTCTCTGCACGAAGTTCTTTGCCAGCCACTTTATTAACAGCTGGCATAATGATAGCTGCGTCATGCTGCCAGTCAATGACCTTTTTCTGTGGTTTTCTCTTATCATTCAGACCACCATCTATAAAATCGGCAGCCTTTTTGCATGCCTCTTCATAGCAGTGTACAGGGATTGTATCCGAATCCACATACAGGATCTGATACATGGCATCCTGCTTTTCATAATCATTCAGTTCCGGATCTGCACAGGCTATGAGAATATCCAGTATGACCCGAAAGTCCGACTGGATATTGTAATCAATGCCTTCGATATTTATTACTTTTGGAAGATCATAACCTATCATTTCTTATACTTGTCCGTGTACTTCTTTACCTTTGCACTAGTCTTCCGTACTCTAACATCCAGCTCTTTTTCAATGAATCCTGCAACAACGCTTAACACATATTCACATAAAAGAGTTCCGTCTGGACGTGGGGTAAATGGATTAGCTCCGGCAAACAGAGCTTCTGATGCATTGGTATTTAACAGATAATCAAACTGCTCTTTTACTTTATCTGAGATGGCATACATCTTATCAATGTCTTCCCCTTCTGGAAGCTGTATCTTCTCAAATTCTGCTGCCACTTTCTCATAGCGTTTTACTATATCCAGATCCGCAGGGTTCCAGTAAAATCCGCCTGTCACATTTCCTTTGCTGTCAACAATATCGATCCACTCCCGGTTATCCAGTACCAACTGTTTTCCCATTTAAATCTCCTTTAACCTAAATCTGATGGTGTGAATGTTTTCTTGCTTACATCCCATGTACCTTTAACCCTGTTTCCAGCTTTGTACACAGTAAATGGAGTCTGTATGCCGGATGTATCGCCGCCTACACTGTTCGGGATTAAGTAAACATCTTCTCTATAAGCCCATACTGCAGTAGGCGCAGCATCCTCGGTTAATCCTGGCTTTAACAGCACATCAACCATAGTGGTTTTGCACTTATCGCCTGTGGCTCTTGTATTGGCCAGATCCATGATCTTGTTGCTGAGCGTATCGTCATATTCTTCGTAGTAAAAAGGATCTACATCTGACTGTACTTCATAGCCTGAATGCTGCACTGACTGTTCGCCTAAGATGTTTTTTGTAATCTCAACATCAGGGTTCAGCTCTTCATTATATTCTTCTAGGTTTTTTCCGATTCTTACATAAGTCGGAGTTGATGTGCTAAAAGCTGCGTCAATGTAATGTGCCAAGTACTTACGTTCAATCATGTTATCATTTCCTTTCTATGGTTAAATTTCTATGTCATTTGTATACTGCACTGTTACTGGCAGTACCCAATCTTGTACTGAGTTTTCATTTGGCTCCAGGCCGTATGAGTTATCACGGGTAATTCGTTTTATAATCCGGCCTTCTGACAATGCTGGGAAAGTCGTGAGGCGCGTTTGAGTGCCATCTAGTACTACCGGTTCATGGCACAGCCACTTCCCAAGGGTGTCAAGGAACTCTTGCGCGCTAAGCTTCAGCCTCTCTTTGTTTGATGCCGTCCGGTACACAACATAAAAAGGATACTGGCACTTTTGATGTCTTCCACCGCATACGTCTTCAGTTTCGGCATACACCAGCGCACCGTTATCAGCCGAAAATGCTATTCCAGAGTCTTTGGCAAGCTCTTCAAATTTAATGACAGTGCCGTTCTTAAGACCCGGATACTGATTTAAAAGTGCTTTAACGGCACGTGTCAAAATCTCATATCCGCTGGCATCAATGCCAATTGGCTTACTATCCATGTTTTCCTCCTCCAGCTATGCGTTTAACGTCTTTGATCCATGTTTTTTGGTCCGCTTCTTTTGCAGCATCAAACCAGTGGTCTTGCGCTTTCGGATGAGCCTGATGCGTGTAAGATATGTTTTCCCGCGCATTTGTCTTTCCGGTGTACTCACTTACAAGTACCTTGCGCGCTCCACGCCTCGCCCAAGGTGATCCAGTCTTTTCGTCCACCATGACTTTACCCTCGTACAGGTATATGCCTTGTGGGCCATAAGCAGCAAATACTTTTCCAGTTCCCTGTTCCGCAGCACTGGCGGCTCTGGTTGCGTTTATAAAGCTGTCAGTTATCATTGGCATAAAGGGTACCATGCTGTTCATGACAGCGCCGTCAAGATGGTATTGTGCCCGCCTGTATTGCACTTCAAAACGGTCATATCCTATCTTCATATGTACATCCCCATCAACAATGGAAAACCCCTTAAAATGTCGTGTCTTTGCGCTCATTTACTTACCTGTGATCTCAAAATGTGGAATAACAGTATACGGGCCACCTACACTGCTGACCTTATAAACATTATCCCTTTGGCTGTTCATGTACTGGTAAAATCCGTCAAGATAATCATCATCCGTTACCGTTCCGCCCGTCCATTCTCCAAGCCAAAAAAAGTCATCTGGTCCAAATGTTAGGCGCTCTGGCAGATCATCATTGACCTGTCTACTCCACTCTTTTGGTGCTAACCATAGCATAAAGCTGTCACCGCTTTGCCGTACCATCACATTGTCGCCGTCCGGAATGTAAGATATATGCAGCACAGCATTGTCAGAGCTGTCGGGACCGTATTTTTTTAAGATAGCGCCATGATCCGTTATCAGATCAACGCCAGGAAGGACATGCGGATACCAGTACACCTTGCCGGTTGTCAAGGATTCGTAGTAGTTAAAAACCGTCACTGTTTTGTCATACATAATATTTACCACCCACTACACTTTGCCTCGTTAAATTTGTCTGAAAACTATTTTACTCTTACAATGTTTCCTTTACATTCCTCCGGCACACTGCCGTAAAATATAATGCTTTCCGGGTGCAATCGTTCCACCATTGCATTATATCCGGATAAGAATAGGCGTTTTTTACCTATACTGTCATGCAGCCCACGGAAGATACCGCCACGGTTCCGCCTTCTGGTTTCGTTTTCGTCATAGTTTCCATAGGAGCTGTTATCGAACCATCCCTATATCTGACATACTTAATATTTCCCGCCTGATATAACGTTTCGTACTCTGTTCCATACGGCTTTCCCTTATCGCTCATACCACTTGCTGATCCGCGGCCACCCATTACTTATTTATGCTCTGCTTATATACCTGGTTCACTCCTGTGGCTGCCAGTCCATTGAACATTCCCACAGCAACTGCTGTAATGTAGTCCGATGCCGGGAAATCTGGGATAATTCCCATTCCGACCGCTCCAAGAATTCCACCAATAACCGCCATTATTACCGGAATCCATTCATCAGAGATTCTTTTTGATGCTTTACAGCCCATTCCTATGATGTAGCAGATCATAACGATTGCTATACACGAGCCTAATGTTGAAATGTCCATCATTCAGATACCTCCTCATAAGTTTTTTCAAAAATATCTGGTTTGCACGGATATAATTCTCCGTTTACACCCTGGATAACATAATCGCCAATAGATACATGATGATTGCCTTCCAGAGTTTTGATATACAATTCTGGAGTATCAGATGGTTTCGCCCTTGGAATGATATAATACATTGTTCCTTCTTTAAAGGCTTTTACTGCCCAGTCCGGCACATAATACTTACCGTCCCTATCTTTCAAATCGCCATCATACTGAAATGCTTCAATTACAACTGGTTTCTTTCTAAATTTCATTGATATACCTCACGCAATTACATCAAATCATATTCGTTGAACACTTTAAAAATCTTCGGTGACTGAATAGCAAACCAGTCGACCATTTCTTCATTCACAGCCCAACTGTCAGCACTGTTTGAATTAGAATCAAGTCCAGATTCGAGCAGAAATGCATGAATGATTTCGTGTCTAACAACCTGCTTCTGATAGCTTTCAAGGTCTGCCTTTGCTCCAATCTGTCCCTGCGATGCCTCCATATCATCAACCACAATTTCCCGTGTTGATAAATCAATATAGCCATCTGCATTTGTCAGATTCGGATATTCTTTCTCGTTCCCGAACTTCATGCTCCATTCAGAGCCTAAGATATTAACCTTGAAATCCTGCATATAAAATCGGTATCCCTTCATCCGTCCTTACTCCCATCAGAAGCGGTAAAGCTATCTTTAAGAGTAAGTCGTTCGTTTTTTGTGCATCTCCGGCGGCGGCATATACTGCGCTCCATTCTTTAGCACTTGCCCCCATTTGCTGAGGAGTGGCGTAAGATTTAGACTCACTACCAGACGATACAGATGTAACTATTCCAGTAGCGGTACCACCGCCAGGGATAGAAATTGATGTGCCGATTGCGGCTGATAGTGCATTTTTCTCAGCTATATCAATCTGATACAGTGCTTCAGCAACAGCACAGATCGCCTTTTTTATACGTTTCTGCTGCCGATCATCGGACGGTAATCCGTCTGCCAGCCGGTCAAATGTCAAGCCGTCAATAAAGTCACTTGCCCTCTCAGACATCCTCATAAAATCAGATTCCGGCACGACATTGCCGAAAAATGATTTTTGGTAAAACTCATAATCTACATATGCCATGCCGGAACCTCCTCATTACTGTGCGGTTACAGTCGTATGACCTGCGCTCAGCGCTTTATATGTGCTGTCGCACTCAACTACAGTGATAACCTGGCCGTTGGCCGCTGTGATATCGCTCTTGCCGTCCCATGCGCTCCAGTTTTTCACATTCTGTCCATACTCTACAGTGGTCTCAGAAGATGCCACTTTGTACTTATAGACGTTACCAGCGTTGCCCTTTTCCGGATTAACAGTAATCTTTGTGGTACCGCTGGATGATCCAGCTGTAGACTGTACAGTCAGATCGCCAAGAGTCTGAGATGCCCCAAATGTAATCACAGAAATAGCATCCAGATACTCAGCAAACAGCACCATACCCATGATTGCGAATGCCTCAGATACAGCAGTGCTGTAGTTGCCCTGAGTATGGAAGCCGATCAGATTGGTTTCGCCGGACACTGTATAGGAGAGCCCAGCACGTGCAAAGTCTGAATCGCTCGGATCAACATAGTAAAGAACAATGTTGTCTACCGGTGTAGCGATTACCTTGCCACGCGGGATATCGCTGTCGGACAGCAGGAACACAGTATTAAATCCCATAAAATCTTTCATATACTGGAATCCGAACTGGTTCTGAATAGTGATATTTGCAGCGCCAAGATACTCATATACATCAAGGATGTTTACAAAGCCTGCAATACCATTCGGAATGGAACGATGCATGTTTTTGAATTTATCCTCAACGCGGCCTTTTGCCATAGCAAGAGCCATCTGGAAAGTGTTCTCGGTAGAGGTAAGGGTACCGGTCTTAAGATAGGTGTAAAATCTTCCGGTTACATCCGTCTGGAGCTGGAAGAGGAACTCTTCATCTGTCATCTCCACAGCCACATCGTAGCCATAAGTCTTGATTGCCTCGATGGATACAGCCTTTGCGTACTTCTCCACATCCATTTCAGCATACTCTTTTTCTTTTACCTCGAATTTGGAGTACGGAATTTCCTCTCCCTCTGCGACCTTACCGCTCTGTAAAGTTCCGGTTGCATATTTGGATTTCAGAGTTGATCCCGGCTCTTTTTTTATCATTCTCAGCACACCAAGAATTTCGGATAAGTGCTCCCAGTTGCGTTCAAATCTGGTTACAAAATCTACCTCTCTCGCGCGTACCTGAATGTTTTCTGTTTTTATAAGATTTGCTTTTGCCATAAAAGTTAAGCCCTTTCTGCCCGTAATTTGGGCGCCAGTCAAATCACTGGATTAACAACGATCACTCAAACAGTGACATGTTGCTTGCAATTGCAGCCTGTCGTTCGCTTGTATCTTTGATGTCCATGATTTCTTTTTTGGTCATCTTTCCACCCGGATGATTATTGCGGGTTATCCCTGTTGTAAATCTCGCCTGGTTCTGCATAGCGGTCTGCTGATCTTCATCAACAAATGCAGACGCATCGTCTTTTTTCATCTGATCCAGCAGATCATTAAGCCCCAGTATCCTTCCATCCTTAAGCTTAAGACCGGCGTCTTTGATGTCTGCCATAACAGCCTTTTTAGCAGACTCGGAAGAGAATTTAACATCTTCCAGTGCAGATTTAAGAGCATCAGCAAAATCTCTTTCATAAATTTTATTGTTAAAATTTTTCTCTGCATCTGCTGCTTTTTGCTTCCATGTGTCGACCTCTGCCTTGACGTTCTCTGGATCAATGCCATCAAAGCTTTTGAGTGTAGCTTCTGCTGTCTCTGCCCGTTCCTTCCAACTGTCACGCTCACTTTCGACCTTTGACAGTGTTTTAGAAACTTCTCCGGCATTCTTGTAATGCTCAGACAATGCTTTTTTTACATCTGCCTTCTTATCTTCCGGGATGTCAATACCAAATGATTTGAGTGTTTCAATAAGTTTCTGCATATCATCCTCCTGGCCGTGTTTATTGACCTGCCGCCGCAGGTAATGGATTAAGCCCGATAGACCACGGGCGGGGTAACTCCGGCAGCCGGATTCGAACCAGCGCTATGAGAGTCAAAGTCTCATGCCTTAACCGCTTGGCAATGCCGAAAGCTGATAGCCGGACTTGAACCGACAACATATTGATTACAAGTCAATTGTTCTTCCATTGAACTATACCAGCAAAATGGACCGCCAGGGACTTGAACCCCGGACCACCCGGTTATGAGCCGGGCGCTCTGACCAGCTGAGCTAGCGGTCCTAAAATGCCTGGCATGATTACATACCAGGCATTTACAAGGGGAAAAGAAAAACTCTGCTTATAGCAGCGGAATCCTCGCTGCGGTCGTAAGCCGCATTAACAGCCTATCAGCTACGAGGTGAAAGGAGGAAATTCAAGGCCAGTCAAAGCACTTGAATTTTGATCTGGCAAGCGCACGCCGGAAATTTCATCCGCTTTTCAACCTCCAGGAATGGCCTGTTTATATTAAGGACGTGCGCGGGAGGTGTGTGATAAAACCATGAAAAGTAACCAATCCTCTTCACATCTACATTCTACCATTTATCTATAAGTACCTTGTCCACACATCTACAGCATATCTCTAAGCTTATCCACATAGCGCTTCACAAGATCGCGTTCTTCGCGGCATTCTGCGTCCTTTGACATATCACCGATTTCTGCCGTAAGCCCATCCAAGTGTTCCTCTAATGCGGCCAGCATTTTACGCTTACAGTCCTCTGATTTGCCGGATCGATAGCTCTGCTTTTGCGTCATGTAATCATCATAAGCATCTCGACCATCGCTCCGGCTGTAATGTCCACGCACATAATGCTCACCACGGCGCATATAGGATGATCCGCGGTCATAATCTGGCATTCGGCCATCAGAAGCGCTATAACGCCCCATGTTATCACGTCCGCGGCGCTCGCTGTAGTCACCTACACGCATCTGTTCCAAAACGGTCATATAATACTCGCCCTTTTTATCCCAATACTCTGTGTTTTTAATGTCTTTATACATATCAATCAGCTTAAAAGCCGTGTCCAGATTGCCGGAGGTGAGGCCTTTTTCAGCAATGTTAGATATCTCATCTTCAATACGTGCACATAAATCTTTAATATCTCTCATCATCCCACCTCCTTATGCTACCCGTGTTACCACAAGATTTGCATTTGCTACGGTGATAGCCTGGGTACTGGTATTCTCTACCGCAACATTAAAGCAGCATCCGCGCGGCACATCAATAAAGATTCCGGCAGATACGTTGTTAAACGCTTCTACCGCGGTCGGTGTGGAAATCATCTGGGACGATAAGACAGGCTCACCGCCGATTGCAATAGCAAGAGAAATTGCTTCCGCTGTTCCTCCAGTCGGCACTGCGATATTCGCAGAAAAGCTAACAAAATAGCGGGCCTTGCACTGATTAGTCATTCCTCTGAGGGTAACAATGCCGCTGCCTTCCCGGTGCTGCACGCATGCGGTTCCTTTTACAGCGGTGTTGGTATACACCACGTTTCCGTTTGCTGCCACTTCCTGAGCGGCAACAGCTAAATATTCAGCCATATTGTTTTCTCCTTTTTCATATCGCAAAAAGGCAGGTCTAAGCCTGCCGATTTGCGTAATACCGGCATTGCGCCGAACATCCAACCATATTGCCGATGTCAGGAATATGGTTGGAAGATACAGATATGATGTTGTTGTCAGCAGTTACAGCCCGTATTGCAGCCGTAATATACGTTCGGGTTCGGCACCTGGTATGCCGGAATCGGTGCCGGATTGATCGCATTAATGAGCTGCTGGGTCTGTGCTGCCATAGCGGTAGTAAGCAATGCACTCTGACGATCCTGAGATGCAGCACGTCTGAGATCATTGTTTTCAGCCTGGAGGGAAGAAATCTTCTCGTTGCACAGGTAGTCCAGAATAGCTCTGGTTCCTGCGTTCTGGCTGTCGATAATGTCTCTGGTGTTGTTGTTCATGGTGTTCTGGAGTGCACAGGTGTTCTGCGCCATGTTGTAATTTACGCCCTGGATTGCTTCCCGGGTCTCGCAGCAGCACTGAGCAAGCTGCGCCTGGAGTGCGTTAGTGTTCTGCATGTTGGCTACAGTGTCGGCGTTAATAGCCTGCTGGATGCCGAAGCCAGTCTGCATGACGTTTGTATTGATGCCGTTGAATCCGGTAAGCATACCGTTATTCATGGCATAGAAGCCATCACACAGGCCGCTGGACAGGCCGTCCAGTTTGCTGATAACTGCCTGGTTGTCAAAGCCACGCTGGATTGCGGAATCGGTGTATGCGCTTCCGGCTGCTCCACCTCCGCCGTTTCCCCAGCCATTGCCACCCCATCCGCAGAAAGCGAAAATGAATAAAACGATGAGCCACCAGACACCGTCTCCGCCAAACATTCCATCATTGTTCCGGTTGTTGGTTCCGGTAGCCGCCGCAATGTCGGCTAAGCTGTAAGTTCCATCCATATTGATATCTCCTTTGATTTATTTACATTCCCGGCCAGGATAATGTACTATTTCATGCCGCCCAGCATCCGTTGAAACTGCTGTGCCATCTGCTGAGCCTGATCAAGCTGCGCCTGTGATATTCTGCCAGACTGCAACATCTTTTGTACCTCAGCTTTTGGGTCTCCCTTAAAGTTTTGCTTAAACTGCGCAAACTGCTGCATCATCTGCATGCCGCCGAACATTTGGAATAATGGGTTACTCATCTGCTGCCGCACCTCCCTTTGATCTCCGGCTCTCTGGTTTGGCAGTAGAGCCGCCGCTTGCTGGAAACGAATTTATCTTGTCCAGAATCTCATTGCATTTGTCAAAAAGGTCCTGGTACTCTTTACGGGTAACATACATATCATTCATGGCAGCTTCCGGTTGTTTCTGTGGCATTCTGCCGTTTATTTCGTGATACTCAAATACGCGTAAAGGTTGCGGCATGCCGGATACATCCGTTGACTTGATGTAAAACCGCTCCGCTTCGCTGTCCATCAGCAGTACGCATGATCCGGGCGCAACAAGGTAAGACTTTGCCCCAGTCTCTCCCTGCACCCAGAGTATTCCTTGGTTATTTGTCGGTGCCATCGGCTGCGGGACGGGCTGATATTGGTTCATCTGCGCCATACGATCCTGATACGGCTGGTATGGCTGATACATGTTCGGATATGCTGCCATGTTCGATTTCCTCCAATTCTTCCAAAAAGATCAAAATATCGTGGTAATCGGTTTTTATAGGTATCTCTACCTCATCGTCATCGGAAAACATCTTCTTCACGCTTATATTTTGGCATAAAAAATAAGCCCCTGACAGTTCGTCAAAGGCTCAATAAAGTATCTATAAAGTTCCACATATGCGAATGATCTTTGAGTTTACCGGCTGATCCGCTTCGCGGTGGCAAGGCTCACATTCATGTTTTCTGCGCAGATCTCCATTGGCACGCCTGCGGCTCGGTATTCAAATAAAGCTCTTTCCTCTGGTGTAAAATTCGCAAGTTTCCGGAAGTGGTTTAGCTCCGGCACTGTAAAATCATACACTTTCAAGATGAGATCTATTACCCCTCACTTTCTATCGGCTCATATGGTAGAGCCAGACATCTATTATAAAGATCTTCGCCTGTTCCATTGCCTCCAAGTGTCTTGTATGGACGAAACATATACTCAAGATTGTCTCTGTCTTCCAGTGTACAGTACTTACGTTTTAAGTAAAACGTACACGCCTGATAGAGCCGATCATGGAGAAGTGCCAGAACTCCCGCATTAATAGCATTTGTTCTCGCGCGTTCCGTCTTCAGCTGTTTAGACAGTTTATGATATGCTCCCGAAAGTACTACTGATATAAGGCCAAACAGCCATGATACCCAGTGTGCTGTTATGTACAGTATAATCATTTCCATTGTATACTCCTTAGTTATGATTTTTCTCCCAGTAATATATAGGAATTTCTCCCCCGCTATCCCAGGTATCGTATATATGTCCGTCCTGCACACAAACAACATGGCCATCAATGCAAAGTATGTACGTCCCATGCTGATGCTCCGTGCAAAAATCAGCTACTGTATAGATGTTTTGGATATGATCGTCTATCATATGCCGTCGATATCCCTTTTCTTTTAGATATGCGCCCCATACGTAATTAGCACTTGGCATATCAGACAGCATACAAGCCTTTACCATGATGCCGGAGAAAACCGTCTCCCAGTCCTGCCCTGTTGCCTTACAGATGGCCCGGATAACGCAGTCACCTACGCGCTTACCGGCTGGATTCGGATTGTAATACTCCCACTCAACATCATATTTCATAGCATTATCCTTTCTTCAAATACGCATATCTTTTTGCCGCTCCTCGCGCCTTTGCCGCCTGTTCTCTTCCCCATTTGGCAATTCTGAGGCGGTCATCCAGTAGACGTAAGTCATTGGCTTTGCAAAAATCATTGTACGCCCGGTTCTGCCTCTGTAAAAGATACGACTTTCGATCTAACTCCTCTTGTAGTTCTATCCTCAGTGCATCATCATTGCAGGTGTCTACAGCCGTTTGCAAGCCCATAACCATTTGCTTTGTCTTTCTGATTCTTCGCTCTAATGCTCGCTGCCTCTGCTCTAACTTTTCCAGCCTCACATTATCCTCTGTCTCTATATCCTTATACGGGTTGTTTACCCCGTCACCGGGTCCAAAGCTGTGGCGGCAGTTCCAGCCACTTAACCCTTCGCCTGTCCCGTATCCAGTCACAGAAAATGGCGGGTATCGTTTATCTTGCCCCGTCCGGCTGTAAAACTGTCCTTGCCACCACAAATGGTTACCTGGATTCTGCCCGCCGTCTCCCGTTCGCGCCCCAATATGTGCCGACACAAGGATTATATCCCACTCCTGTTCCTTCATGCGCTCCATAGATATATCACCGGCTGCCTGGGCGATTCCCGTACGAACAGCCCGTGCCGTAGCTGTCTCAAGTGTATCTTTGTGCCCTGTTGGATACTGCACCACAACGCCATTCTGCGATATAGTGTCAACAGCCTCTTTTACAGCCTGTGTGTAAGAGACAGCACCACTCATAACCTTATGATATGCACTATCGCATTCGCTTATAAAAAGGCTTTGAGCCGCTTCCGCTGTTGTTCTGGTCATGTTTGACCACTCTCCCATAGTAGCCTCATAGTCTCTTTGCAACATTCGCAATAGCACCGGGGACTGTTCCAACGCTTCTGGTGCAATCCCAGCCGCTTCGTATATGGAGTTATCATAGGCCGCAGCTTTTACGTTTGCATCCTCCATTGCTGAGGCAACTTCTTTTCTTTGTAAGCGCGTACGGATAGCGATTTCCTGTGTAATATCTTCCAGCAAGTATCCGGCATCTTGCAATATTTGTAGGCGCCACCGGTCGGAAGAGGTAAATATATATTTTTCTCCACGCCCCAGGCGGATCATGACAGCTTCTATGATTCGGCTGATAATATAGTTATGTAGCGAAGATGCTATATCCTCGCTACCCTCTGCTATTTGTCTCAGATAATTTGGTGTCAGCATTCCTCACCTACTCCTCTTCAAATAGTCCTTTTTCTTTCGGTTGTGCTTCTTCCACCATTGCTTTTGCGTCCTCTTCTGTCATACCCTCAAATTTGACAAAATACATCCATGCCGGGACTTTTCCTTGTGCCACATACTGCCACCATCTGCCACGGTCAGCTTCGCGATCATAAAGGATATCCCCAAAGTCGTAGATGACATCATACGTCCCTACAGGTGATAGGCCGTACAGATCCGCGTACACATTAAGGGCATATACAGTATCATCAAGACACGCTTCCAGTTGATCACGCACATCCTTGATAAACTGGACAGTGCGCTGCTGGTCGGCTTCTACACCTGTTGCCGTCTGGATTCCGGAAGACTCATTAAAAACAAAGTACCCGTTTGCGAATCCGGCCTTGTATCCTATCTGACTTAACAAATGATTGATTCCCTTGATTCTGACATCTGTGTTAAGCTGTGGGTTGATTTCCTGATAAAATTCTTTCTGATCATTGCCAAACACGTTTTTTACATAATGTGGCAATCCCTTTGCATCAGCCGGGCCGCGGTGTTTTATACTCTTTCCGCTTTCGTAAAGCAGACGATCATCGGCCAGAATAATTTTTTGACTGTCAAATATCTCTCCCGCATTCCGGCTGTATGCTATGTCAAGGTCTTTCAGTTCTTCCACGGCTTCGCGGAATATCGGAAGCCCCAGTGGGGACGATATATCTACGTTGTTTGCCTGCGGCGTGCGGAAGATACCGAACATTGGCTTGTCCAGTGGCTCCCCGGATGCCTTAAGAATCGGCGGTGTGTCCTCCAACATATCGGCCCATTTGGTTTGCGTAAGCGGTATCGGGTCTCCCAGACTTTCCTCCGACTTAGAAACGTACGCTCGGTTGCTTACATAGTAAGGATAGATCGTCACACCATCCTGCACCGTCTCAACAAATCTGTGATATTCCAGACGGGTGTACCATTTCTTCCCGGACTGGTACGAATCCTTGAAGATAATGCCGCGCACAGCAAGATTGTCGTAATCAACAAGCAGCACGTCCGCCGGGGTAAATGCATCCAGGCTTGTGCCGTTTGGCTTTAAAAACACCGTACCATATGCACAGCCGTACTCCACCCAGTCTCGAAGCTTTGGATAAACTAAATCTATCTGCTGCTGTAGCCATTCCGCCCGGTCACTGCCTTCCAGGTGTATACCAATTCCAAGAGTTACTAGGCGGGCTGTCTCAGAGCAAAGAGCCTTTGCAAAATTGATAGTCTTAATACCCTCATCATCGTCCAACCACTCCGGCTGACCGTGGTATATCTTCGCACACTGATCTATAGCTTTTTCCATCTCTGGAGATACGATGGATTCCACATCAAAGTCGTTCTCTGCCTGCCGTTTAAAAATCATGTTAAACCACCTTTTTATCGTTGATAATATTCCCACTATGCACTATTCCCCCGTCTCTCCCACAGCGATTCCGTAGCGTAACGGGTCGCATCAATGAGATGGTTATTTTTGTCTGGATATCCGCTTATGACGTTGCCGTCCTTATCCCGCTCGTACTCATACTCTTTAAATTCGTTGCAAGCGTTAGGCGTTCTGTTCGGGTCCATGACAAATTTTTTCCCTTGTAACCACTTCATTGAGTACTCAATGCTGCCAGGTCCTTTATGTGCTGCTCTGGCTGGTAGCCCTGAATCTCTGTAATCCTCAACAGATTTTGGCTCTGCACTATCGCATGTTATAACATAGTCATCATATTTGCGCCGTTTGATTTCGGCGGCTGTCCAGCTGTTCTTTTTCTTGTTTTCATAAATCTCGTCTATGAAATATATGGTTTCGCGCGCCGAATCGTAATATATCCTTACAAAAGCATATTTATCTGGGTACCATCCCCAGTCAACACCTTGATATATGCGATCCATGATTTTGATTTCTTCATCTGTGATAGTGCGCTCTTCGATAAATTCGAAGACGTTGCCGCCGTTTCCGTTCGCTTCACCCATATACTCATTTTCATATGCGCTTGGATTGACCTCTTTTAGATGTTCTGCATCGTTAAGAAATTCCTCTCCCAGCCAGTCATCAGGGACATCTTTGTATGTGCTTCGCATAACAACGGCGCTCGCGTTTTTAAACTCTGCCTCTACAGTATACTTATTGGCCCAGTTGATCTTGCTTCTCGGTGGGTTAAATGATTTAAACTTATATGCTTTGTCGCCGCCACGTATAGCAGACTGCTGGATACTTCTAACTTCTTCCGGTCCGGCAAACTGGTCTAATTCCTCGAACCACACAATACCGATATATCCGAACTTCGGCTTAATTGATTTTATTTTAATCGGATCATCCGCGCCTCGGAAATAGATTTTCTGTCCGGTTGGCTTATACGTAATCTCAAAAGGCGATTGTTTGAATTTAAACTCTGCATCAATGCCAAGCTTTGAGATCGCCCATTGTAGCTGCGCATATACAGAATCTTTTATGGTGTTTCCGACTTTTCGCAGCACAAGCGCATGCATATCAGGATGTTTTTTTATCAGCTCCGGGATAATACATGATATGCAAGACGATTTCGAGGATCCTCGCCCGCCTGGAAGCACATACTCCGTATGCATGCCGCGCCGGATGTCGCGAATCATCGGGTGGAATACATCCGCCACCACATCAAGATCGATGTGATATTCTTTTGCTGCTTTGGCTTCATCTTCTGCCTTCTGCTGTGCTTCTTTTTCCTCTTTTACGGCTATAGCTTTCTCCAAGTCAGACATGGCCTTTAGCTGTTCGGAAAAAGCCGGAGCGAAGCCGAATGAATCTTTTACTTCCCCCCGTGCAATCATGGCACGGCGCTTCTGGATGTCAGCAAGAGACATGGTGTCAGTACCGTTGAGCTTATCCAGTTGATCTTGCTTCTCGGCTATATAGGCTGATACATCAGCATTTTTCAGCAGTCTGTATCCTTCTGCCTCAGGCTTCCTATATCCAGCTTTTCTCGCCGCATCAGTCGCATTCCCGCCATTTTCTATGAAATTTTTTGCGAACGCTTCCCGCTTTGGCGTAAGCCTCATTTACTCACCGTCCTGTCACTACTTCCAACCCTCTAGCGCTTCCCACATTTCTTTCAATACCATAACCGCATCCACCTGTGATGCCGTCCTGATGATTTCATAGTCCTTTGTCTTCCACTTGTCCCGCACATATTGCAGCGTAGGTGTGCTCACGCTGTACATAGTTATCATCCGGTTCTGATCCGCGCTGTAAAACTGGCTTGTGCCTATCTTTGTTACAAACCGCTTTGTGAGCAACGCTCTTTGCAGCTTTCTTTGTATCTGGTTAAGGTTCATACTATCACCCTATTTTCATTTTATTCCAGTGCTAAACAAGGCGTATCACCGTTTTTGCGATGATGCGCCTTGTTGATTACCGTCTTGTTTAAATAGAAATTTATGCAAATCTCAACTGCCCATCTATATCTTCTTCCAAGCGGTCTGTCCGGCAATTCGGCAATCGCTTAGCAACACACAGCTCTTTCAGATTCGCCCTCACCAGTGCCGTAGGTATCGGCGGACAAACTGCATTCCCACAGCGTCGCACCTGTTCGGCCCGGGGATATGCCTTTCCTTCGCAGTCTCGGTCAATTATGTAGTCTGCCGGAAATCCTTGGCACCCATACAAGTCCTTCGGCTCCAGCATCCGCAGACCAATATCAACAATCTGGTATTCAGTGCCGTATATAGTTACAAGACCGAATCTATCCTGCGCTGTGATCGTATCAAGCGGCTCTTTTATATCCTGTCCGGTGCCTGATCCATAATACTTTGTCAAAAATGCTCTTACCTCTCCAAAATGTCCATCTCCAGCAGTGATCGTATGCAAAGGTTCCCGCATATCCTGTCCTGTTCCGCTTTTGTAAAACTTGCTGATAAAGGATGTCACAAGACCATAACGATTCGAGCTGTCCACTGTCATGATCGGATCTTCAATGCCCTGCCCGCGGACTTCATCTTTTGTTGTTTCTGAATGGTATTGAATCAGAATCGGCATTTTTATGTCTTCTGATTCGTCCTCGATGATGAACGGATCTGGATTATCCAGCACGAACTTTTTCACCCCTCTCGCGATTCGATCCATCGTCTTTCTGGCAAGTGGGCGCACCGCGCGGATTCCGTATTTCTTTTTGATTTCTTCAGATGTGTCAAAAATACTAGGGCACGGAAGCGAAAAGTCAAGCTGCGTATATGCTCCCACATATGGTAAACGCAATCCTGCGTTCACCTCTGCACAGTCCGCCGGTCCGTGTGTAGGCTTCGGCCATACAATCTCTTTCCCGTCGCATCTTGCGATCAGAAAGAATCGTTTCCGCATGGTCGGCGCACCGTAGTCCGCTGCAATCAGCTCTCGGTACTGCACTTCATAGCCCAAATCCATAAGCTGCTGCACGAACTTATCAAATGTATTTCCCTGTTTGCTCTTGATTGGATGATGCCCGCGGTTTAATGGTCCCCACGTTTTAAACTCTTCTACGTTTTCCAGCATAATAA
>ENA-OROP01000809-OROP01000809.1-human-gut-metagenome-genome-assembly--contig:-NODE-809-length-32807-cov-3.942355_pt1 | contig 32807 bp, 30 predicted proteins | sample MGYA00242132_ERZ509056 | MGnify/ENA primary metagenome ERZ509056 (study PRJEB26280, sample SAMEA2338768) | human gut metagenome | biome: human gut; feature: human-associated habitat; material: faeces...
TTAAAAATGTAAAGTGACTTGATTATAATAGTATAAATTTCAAAAATATATAAATATGCATATCTATAGATATACTTATAACATATGTTTTAAAAGTATGCAAGTAATATTTAAAATAAATAAATAATATTAATACTTGCAATTATAGACGAGTTATGTTAGTACTAAAATATAAGAAAGAGGTTGGTTTGAATATAATCTTTTAAGCGAGATGATAGAGCACTTGAACGAACCGTTTTATGATGGCCAATATTTGAAATAAATATTATAAAAAAGGATTGTATCACTACTCTTGACAATGAATTATAAAAAATCCCGGTCTGTCCACATTACATACAAAACATATGTAAGTAATGGGACAAGACCGGGATGAATAATTCAGGAACAAGTCTGAATTACTTAGAACGGATTTCCTTAACTAAAGCAACAGCTTCTTCTGTCATCTTCTGAATCTTGTCGAATTCACCAGCTTTAATCATATCACCTTTAACCATCCAAGAACCGCCGCAGCAGAAAATCTTGTCACATGATAAGAATTCTTCAAGGTTAGATGTGTTGATACCGCCTGTAGGCATAATTCTTACTGTTGTGTAAGCTGCACACATAGCTTTGATCATCTTGATTCCGCCAGCTGCTGTTGCAGGGAAGAATTTAACTCTTGTAAGACCTCTCTTAACAGCCTGAGCAAGCTCAGAAGGTGTTACGATACCAGGCATAACAGGAATATTCTTTGAGATACAGTAATCTACAACTTCAGGATCGAAACCTGGGCTTACGATAACTGATGCACCAGCTGCAACAGCTCTGTCAACCTGTTCTGTTGTAAGTACAGTACCAGCAGCGAGTACCATATCAGGATATGCTTCGTGCATAAGACGGATAGATTCCTCAGCAGCTTCTGTACGGAATGTAACTTCTGCACATGGAAGACCACCTTCAACTAAAGCCTTTGCTAATGGAAGAGCATCCTTTGAATCATTTAATACTACTACTGGAATTACTCCAAGTTCTTCAAACTTATCTGCTATATTACTCATTATAATAATAGCCCCTTTCTTTTATTTATTCAGACATATTTTAACATAATATTTAAAAAACTACAATGATGTGATTGTTTTATTTTTGGTTATATCGCAGGTAAGTTTTATCCATTCGTGAATTTCACGGCGGGCGGAGTCTTCTTTTCGATATGCGGCAGAGAATGGAATTAAAAGATTGGGGTCACCAACCTGCATTATGGCAGAGTTATCTGATAATTTCATGGAAGAAAGGTAGCTGTTTAACGTAAATGCAATTCCGTAGCCCTGTTCGGCAAGACGGACTCCGGCATCAATACTGCTTATTTTATAAGTAAGTTCCGGAAGAACATCTGCATAAAGAAGGGCATCTTCTTCAAGCTGGCGAATGCTTTGATTGCTGTGCTGTAAGATAAATCGTTCTTTTTTTACATAGGACAAATCAAGCCATGGATAACTACAAGTGTCCTTTTTTACGGTCATTGATGCGGCAGGATGGTTTTTGGGAAGAATTGCAACAAGGCAGTCGTTGTAAATCGTTTAATATGTAAGCCGTGAGTTAATTATACTGTTATATCCAAAAAACATATCAATGTCACCGGCAATAAGCTGTTCTTCAAGCTCAGGAAGATGACCATCTATCGCATAAACAACAGATTGAGGGTAAAGTTTGTTAAATTTAGTCATGACAGTCGGGAAAAGAGATTCTACCTGACGTACCATATAGCCGATACGCAGCCTGACTGCGACATTTTTTCGGATGTCAATCATCCTGTCTTCAAGTTCAAAGCATTTCATTGTAATTTCTCTTGCTGATTTGACAAATTCTTCGCCGGCATATGTAAGTATCATTTTCCGGCCCTTACGCTCAAAAAGCTGCAGACCGAGAGAGTTTTCTAGCTGCTTCAAATGAATGCTTAAAGCCGGCTGTGATAGAAACAGTGCATCAGCGGCTTTTGTGAGATTTCCGTAATTTGCTATAGTAAGTATATATTGCATATCCTTTTCTGTAATCATAAAAATTTCTCCATGTGAAAGTATAAATTTAATTTATACTTTCGATAAAAACATATAATTTCACTTTTGGTTTTTACTATATTAAAATATAAAAAGACAATCGTCAATAACATTACAGTTACTGATAAAATGTTAGTCGAATTTATTTATAATCAGGAAGGAAAAAATTATGCAGCCAGAAGAAAAGCAGAAGAAAAAATGGAAAACGCCGCATACGTTTGTAATTCTTGTTGCAATTATCATTATTGCAGCAATAGCAACGTATCTTATACCGGCAGGTGAATTTACAAGATTTAAAGATGCGGCAACAGGAAAAACACTTGTCGAGGCGGGCAGTTATCACAGAATTGCATCTAACCCGCTCAATCCTTTATTAATTCCGTCAGCTATATACACAGGAATTGTAAAGTCGGCATCAACAATTACATTTATGCTTATAATCGGAGGTGCATTTGAAGTAATTACATCAACAGGTGCCTTGACAGCATTATGTAAAAAACTTTCAAAGACATTTTCAAAACATAAATATGCAGTTATTCCTGTATTTTTAACTTTATTTTCAATATTTGGATTTACAATGGGAATGTCATCAGAAGTAATGATATTTGTGCCAATCGGAATAACACTTGCTTTATTTCTTGGACTTGATAAAGTTACAGGAACAGCGATGATTGCACTTGGTGCAGCAGTAGGCTTTACGGCGGGTATACTTAATCCTTTCAATGTCGGTGTGGCACAGGATATAGCAGAACTTCCGCTTTTTTCTGGAATGGCTTACAGAATAGTTATCCTTGTCATTCTTCTTGCCGCTACAAGTGCATATATAATTATTTATGCAAAAAAAGTAGCAGCGAATCCTGAAAAGAGTGTTATATATGGAATTCAGGAAGATACAGAATATCCATTTGAAGATGTATCTGACAGTATATCAAAGAGCCAGATAGCAGTTCTTGTAATCATGGCAGCAGGATTTGGAATACTTATTTACGGACTTTCTAAAAAAGGCTGGTATTTTGAGGAAATGTCGGGATTATTTATTTTTATGGGAATAGCCTGTGGGCTTGTAAGTGGTTATGGACCAAGCAGGATTGCAAAGGAATTTGGCAATGGAGCAAAAGGCATTGTTGTTGGATGTCTTATAATTGGTATCGCACGTACAGTCGAAGTTATATTAAGTGATGCAAAAATTCTTGATACAATTGTCTATGGAATTGTTAATATTGTTAATGTTATGCCGGGTTCAATTAAAGCAGTCGGCATGTTTATATGCCAGTCACTTATCAATTGTGTAATTGTATCAGGAACAGGTCAGGCAGCAGTAACGATGCCTCTTATGGTACCCGTATCAGATCTTGTTGGAATTTCACGCCAGACAGCAGTTCTTGCATTCCAGCTTGGAGATGGTTTCTCTAACTCTGTGCTTCCAATGTCATCATCACTTATGGGATATCTTGCAGTATCAAAGATTCCATACAGCAAATGGCTCAAATTTATGATGCCGCTTTTCCTTATATGGACTGCATTGGGCTGTTTATTTATGCTTGGGGCACTTATCATAGGATATTAAAATGGAAATAAAAATGATGAATAATTTAAAACAAAAACTTGGAAAATCAATAGAAAACCGTCGCGATGAGCTTACGGCAATGGCTGATAAAATATTTGATTTATCAGAAGTGAGCGGCGAAGAATATCAATCCGCAGAACTTCTTTGCAGCTATCTTGAAAAAGAAGGGTTTGAGGTGGAAAGAGGAATGGTATTTCCTACAGCGTTTCGTGCTGAATGGAGAAACGGAAGCGGAGGTCCTGTAATCGGAATCCTTGTTGAATATGATGCACTTGAAAAGATAGGACATGCATGTGGGCATCATCTTCAGGGACCGGCAGGGATTGGTGCAGCAATAGCAGTAAAAGAATGTATGTCAGAGTATCCATGCACAATTGTTGTGTATGGAACTCCGGCAGAAGAAACTCTTGGTGGAAAGATAGTTATGCTTGATAAAGGATATATGAAAGAACTTGATCTTGCATTTATGTCACATGGCTCACCTAATACTTCTGTAGATGAAAAATGTATGGCACTTGAGAATTTTGTTGTAACTTTTCATGGCATAAAGAGTCATGCCGCAATAAGTCCTGAACAGGGCAGAAGTGCATTAGATGCGGCACTTTTATCATTTCATGCAATAGAAATGCTTCGTGAACATGTAAAAGATGATACACGCATGCATTATACAATTCGTAATGCAGGAGGTCCACCAAATGTTGTGCCGGATTTAACGGTTGCGGAATATACACTTCGATCTTACAGTACAAAATATCTTGATGAAGTTGTTGAGCGGTTTTATAATATAATCAAAGGTGCTTCGCTTATGACGGATACAACTTATGAAATTCAAAGGGACCTTCCGTTTAAGAGTAAAGTTGTATGCCATAAGGTAAACAATCTTCTGATGGAAAATGCGTCATATGAAAATGCACCTGCAATTGCACCTCCGCGTGAGAAAACAGGCTCAACAGATTTTGGAAATGTGCTGTATGAAGTGCCGGGTTCATGTATAAGAATTGCTTTTACACAGCCTGATGCACAGCCACATTCACAGGAATATCTTGATGCCGGAAAATCACAGGCGGCACATGATGCAATTGTTTATGCAGCTAAAATCATGGCGGATTCAATAAGTGATGTGCTTACTAATCCGGGACTTTTAGAAGAAATAAAAGAAGAGTTTAATGCTGCAAAAGAAAAATAAAATATGCAGGAGTGCAGTTGGGTGAGAGATGAAATGAAATGCCGCTTTTGTGGTGGTATTGTTAATTTGACAGATTCAGTATGTCCGCATTGTGGAAAAGAAAATCCACTTGGAAAAAAATATAATGCTGATATGAAAAAATATCAGGAAAGAACAGATGCAGCAGATGCCAGAGTGATGACGAGCCAGTCATATACTGCGAAAGTATATGTGCGTGGAATATATATAATTATATTGCTGGCTGTTTTTCTGGGGCTTGCCGTTTATATGACTGTAAGTGGCAAAGAATTTGCAAAGAAACAAAAAAAGGCGGCACAAAATTATGATAAAGTAGTGGAGAAGCTTGACAGATATTGGAATTACAAAGATTATTATGGATTTTATAATTATTGTGATAATCTTGAAATCGCCGGCTGGTCAGACGGACCATTTCTTTCATATCATCCACAGATAGAGGCTGCACAGATCTATATATTTGTAAATGATTATATTGCAAAATATCTTGCTTCTGATAATATTTATGATAAGAATAGGGCATTGTCGGATGCCTGTAGTCTCCTTGCGGAATTCTATGATTACAATAATCTTCACTATATATATGGAAAGCCGGCATATGGCGAAGATTCTGACACAAAGGTAAGAGAAATCCATGATGATATGTGTCTGATATTAAAGACGTATTTTTATATTAATGACGAAGAATCAGAAAACATAAAAAACATGAGCAGAAGTCAGATACAGACAGTGATTGAAGATAGTATTAACAGACATGATTCGCAAGGAGACATAAAATGAGTGATATGAAAAAAACAGTAACATGTAAATATTGTTCAGCAGAGTATCCTGAAGAACTTGCAAACTGTCCATATTGTGGCAATGCCAATTTTTACGGTCAGGAAAAAATATATATGCAGAGAATGTCGCAGATAAGAAAAAGACTGGCATCCCTTGCTTATATTGACAAAAAAATAATTTTAAAAGAAATCTTGAAAATTGCCGGAATTACTGCTGCCGTAATAGCAGTTATAATAGCTGTGATTTTTACAATTATATCAATTAACAAAAATAATTATTCAAAGCAGATAAATGAGATGAGAGGGAATATTATTAATGAAATCCAGTGAAAAAAGCCACAAAGCATCAATGAATAATTTTGATAAAGAATATAACAGGACAGAAAAAGAAGTTTATAAAAAGACACAGAAACGTGAAAAAATTGCTTCTAAAACTGCTCTGTCTGCTGTTATACCGGCAGTATTACTTATATTGTTCATATCAGCATTTTTGGTTGAACCGATTAATAAGGCAGTAAAAAAATCAAAGATTGACAGCAGTAAAGTTAAGATTAGTGAACAGATATATTCTTATCTTGATAATGGTGACTATGTAGGTTTATCTAAGTATAGTGATTCAATTGATGCATTGGATAACAATTCATTTTCAGAAGAATATCCGGTACTTATGGCTGCAAGATATTATTCATGGTCGCAGTCATTTATGAATAAACAGGATAATAATTATAACCTTGAAGAGCAGGATATATCCGGTTTAAGTGAATATCTTTCAAAATTTTATTATTACTCCCAGATTTCAGCATATAACGATAAAAATAGTACAATATCAGATAAAAATAAATCATATCTTGATAAGATGAGAAAAGATATGGGGAATCTTTTAAAGCAGTATTATCATGTTATTGATGATGATTTAGATAAAATAGCAGAGTATTCGCAGGCATCAATAAGCAGATGTCTTATAGAGAGGAGCTTACATGAAAATTAAGAAAAAAATTGTAATAATGGACATTATTATTGTGCTTCTCGTCCTGGTTAATGCCTGCATGATAATAGCAATAAAAGAAAACAGTGATAATATTAATGTTGACAGTAAAACATATTTCCTGATGAAGTTATATGGTGAAGATGAGTATGGAAAAGCTGTTGATTATGCACAGAAATATTCATTAAAACTTGAAGAAAATAAAAAGAATGCAACACAGGATTTTAAAGAGTGTGTGGCTGTTGCGGATTATTATAAGGCGGCATTTTATAAAAATGTATATGCTGTTGGCAAAGACTCACAAAAATTGTCACAGATGGAACAGAATATGGAAGATGCACAAAAAAGAATGGGGGAAATGTCCCCCATAAAAGTAAAAATAGACCGCATGTTAGAAGAACACATGGTCGCCAATAATTAATTTATCATCATCAATGCTTCCGCGGTAAGCGTGGAAATAGAGGCAGTCTACGTTAATATAACCATTAAGGACTGCTGTTGCAGCTTCAACACATGCACTATCTGCACCTCTTGCAAGGACTATTGCAAAACGTCCGCTTGCAACCGGCGAAAATTGTCCGGGAGCAAATATGACTTCCTGTATTGTATTGGCAAAACGTGGATTGCGTACACGGTTTATAATGACACTTCCCACAGCACATTTTCCTTCATATGACTGGTTTCCGGCTTCACATTCAATAATAGCTGCGAGCATATCAATGTCGGAAGCAGTATAATCTATATGGGGATAATTGTTTCCCCCGGCATTTAAACTGTTATTTTTTTCCTGCTCACGTTTGGCAGCTTCCTCGGCTTCACGTATCCGCTCTTCTTCAAGCTGTTGTTCATACTGGAGGGCAAGTTCTTCAAACTTTGTAATATCATCACTGTTAGATGCAAGCTCCTGTTGTTTTGAATCAAGAAGTGCATTAAGTCGTTCTGACTGTCTGGATGATTCAGACTTTAATTTATCTAAAGAAGCATAATCTTTTTCAAGTTCATCACTGTTTTCGGCTATCTGCGTTATTATATTTTCCATTTTTTCAAGCATTCTTCGGTCATATGAAGACAATTGCGTCACATATTCTGATTTTGATAAAAAATCGGAAAGTCCCTGTGAACTTAGAATGATATCAAGGGCATTCTGGCTGCCATGTTCATACATATATTGGATCCGTAATTTCATTGCAGCGTATTGTTCGGTTTTTTGTTTGTCAAGTTCTTCTTTCTGCATAGAAAGGTCGTCAATTTTATCTGATAAATCCTGCATCTTTTCGTCAATTTCAGTAAGAGACCTGTTGATATCATCAATCTGTGAGACAAGGTCTGACATATCGGATGAGATATCCGCCTGCTGCTGCCTTAATTCCTCAAGTTTCTGATTTGCATCGTCAAGGTTATCCTGTGTAGTTGCATATGAAATATATGGAATTGTAAGAGACAGACTCAAAGTGCAGGCAGCTAATATATATTTTTTATATGTTATAAAATTTTTAAGCTTTTTTAAAATAAATCCCAAAATAAAACTCCTTAAAAATCATGTCATTTATTAGCATAATTATAATATAAGCGTACTATAAAGTCCATTGGATAAAATTGCAAGAGACGTTTTAAAGTGTTATTATTAACAAAATAAACAATATATGAGGAATGATATGTACGAACTTGATGATTTGAATATGGACGAAGCTGTTTTAAAACAATATTCAGGAGAAGAAGAAAAAATTACAATTTCGGAAAAAATAGATAATAAGAAGATAGTTTCAGTTGGGGCATTTGCGTTTAGTGAGCATAGGGAAATTGTTGAAATAACACTGCCGGAGACAGTCGTTTCGATTGGTGCACATGCATTTTACAATTGCAGGAATCTTGCATCAATAACACTTTATGATACCGTTACGGATATTGGTGATGGTGCATTTAAAAACTGTTACAGGCTTCATAACATAAATATAATCGGAACAGGTCTGAACACTAAGTGTTTAAAAGGTGTTTTGTCGGAAGTAAATAATGAAGTTAAGGTGACTATACATTACGACGATGATGATGCCGTGCTGGTATTTCCATATTATCTTTATAATTATGAAGAAAATACGCCGGCAAGAATTGTTAATCAGATTACGGAAGGTTCAGGGATACAGTACAGGGAATGTGTCGACGGTACTGATGTTAATTATATGCAGTATGACAGATTATTTCAGGCAGGAATGTATATTGATGTTAAAGATGCATCGTATAAGATTGCATGTTACAGGTTGAAGTATCCATATAAATTATCTGAAGATGCAAAACGGCAGTATAAAGATTATCTTAATAAAAATATTATTGAGATAGTGAATGATATGGTGAAAAATGAAGATTATGACGGTTTAAACCTTATATTTTCCATGGAAATACTTGACCGTGAATCATGTATGTCATGTATAGATACTGCAAGAGAAAATTCTCATATGGAGGGGCTGGGGCAGCTTCTTGCATATCAGAAACAGCATTTTGCACCTTCTCACAGAAAGTTTGAATTTTGAATCCAATGCAAAATGATATTAAAAGTGATATATTGATATTATCAACAAACAAAGTGGCAGCTTTATTATTATAGTTAAGGAAAGATAAGTGGAAGACAATATTAATACTAAGAACAAAGAAGAAAGAGATTGGGAAAAGACGGGAATAAAGGTTCTTGATATGGCAAAACAGGAACTTTTTCTTGGAATGCGTTATATGTTTCTTGCATTGAATATGCTTGGGTATAAGGCGGACAGGCGTATCAGGTTTGTGGCGACAGACGGCAGCTTCCTTTATTATAATCCTGTTCTTCTTATAGAAAATTACAAAAAGAATCCGACAGATGTCAACAGGGCGTATTTACATATGATAATGCACTGTCTGTTCAGGCATATATATGACGCAGAAAAGTATAAAGACGAATACGATATACAGCTTTGGAATCTGTCATGTGATATATGTGCAGAATATCTTGTTGATGGAATTGAATTAAGCTGTGTTATAAAGCCGGAGAATACAAAGCGGCAGCAGATATATAAGGAGATTCTTGATAAAAGCCGTGTGCTTAGTGCAGCTAATATATTTTATATATTAAAGACGCAGATGAATAATCAGGCACAGATGTGGATTGCATCAGGGGAGTTTGAAGTTGACGACCATGCATACTGGTATGCAGATCAGAGCAATAAAGATAACAGAAGCTCCGATGAAGATAATAATGAACAGGAAGAAAAGTGGGAGAATGCTGCGAAGAAGATGCAGTCGGCAATGACATTTGATTCGGGTAGAGGAGATACAAAAGGCAATCTTTTAAAGATGCTCAAAGCAGTTAATCACAAGGAAATATCTTATCGTGATTTTTTGAGAAAATTTGCTGTGACAAGAGAAAGTATGCATGTGGATATGGATTCATTTGATTATGGATTTTATAATTACGGAATGACTGTGTATGGTAATATGCCTCTTATAGAAGAACTTGAATACAGGGAAGAGAGCAGGATTAAGGATTTTGTTATAGTGATAGATACATCAGGGTCATGTGCATTTACGCTTGTCCAGAAGTTTATTAATGAAACTTTGGGAATTCTTACAGAATCAGATTTGTTTTTTGAAAAAATCAGACTGCATATTATACAGTGTGATAATCAGGTTCAGGAAGATATTGTTATAAATGATTTGAAACAGGCAGAAAGTTTCAAGGATAATTTTGCTGTAAAAGGTTTTGGGGGAACAGATTTCCGGCCGGCATTTAATTATATAGAAAAATTAAGACAGATGGGAGAACTCAAAAGTCTTAAAGGTGTGCTTTATTTTACGGACGGATATGGAATTTATCCTGAACATAAGCCACCATATGATGTTGCATTTGTTTTTCCTGAAATGTATGATGCAGACAGAATTGTGCCGGGCTGGGCAATAAGAGTTGAATGGAAAGTTGAGGAATAACATGAATATTGAAAGAGCAAAGGAAGAAATAAAGAATACAGTAAAAGCATATCTTGCAAAAGATGAGGATGGGAATCCGCTTATTCCGTCTGTGCATCAAAGACCGGTACTGCTTATCGGACCTCCGGGAATTGGTAAGACTGCAATAATGGATCAGGCAGCAAGAGAATGTGGTATATCACTTGCTGCATATACTATGACACATCATACAAGACAGAGTGCGATGGGTTTGCCTTTTATTGATAAAAAGGTATATGATGGAAATGAATATTCAGTTACATCATATACAATGAGTGAGATTATTGCATCTGTGCATGATAAGATTGAGAAGACAGGAATAAAAGAAGGTATTTTATTTATAGATGAGATAAATTGTGTATCTGAGACACTTGCACCTGTTATGCTTCAGTTTCTTCAGGCAAAGATGTTTGGAAATACGAAAGTTCCGGATGGATGGATAATTGTTGCAGCGGGGAATCCACCGGAATATAACCGTTCAGTCAGGGATTTTGACGTTGTTACACTTGACCGTGTCAAGTATATAGAAGTTACGCCGGATTATGATATTTGGAAGAATTATGCACGAAAAAAAGGCATACATGCAGCAGTTCTTTCTTATCTTGATGCAAGACAGGAGAACTTTTATAAGATAGAAACTACGGTTGAAGGCAAGCGTTTTGTCACAGCCAGAGGATGGGAAGATCTGTCTGATATAATAAAGGCATATGAAAAGCTTGGAATTTCTGTGGATGAGCAGGTGATTTCACAGTATCTTCAGGATGAAGATACTGCTATGGATTTTGCCAATTATCTTGCATTGTATTACAAATATGAAAAATCTTACAATGTCAAAGATATTCTTTTGGCAAATACAGCACAGAGTGTGTATACTCGTCTGGCAAAAGCACCATTTGATGAGAGAATAAGTGTAGTGAGTCTTGTCCTGGGAGCATTAAATGCTGAATTTAAAAAGTATTACAGAATGACAATGACGGCACAGAAACTTTTTGATGAATTAAAGTTTTTTCAGAAAAATGAAGCACTTGTATTTTCGGATGTTGTTAAAGATATGAGAAACACATATCTGCGTGATAAAGAAAAAGGCCTGTGGGATGAAGATGCACAGGCTGTTAATGCGGCTGTAATACGTGAAATTGGTGATTATGAACTGGCAGTAAAAAATGCAGGTGTCAGTGAACATACAGATGTGTTTACAATAATTTCATCAGAATTTATGAAACTTTCAGATAAACGTGAGGCATTATCACAACAGATTATGTTAGAATTAAACAATGCTTTTGATTTTGCCGAGAAAGCGTTTGGACATGGACCGGAGATGGTTCTGTTTGTGACTGAGCTGGCAGCAGGATTTTACAGTATATCATTTATACAGGAGAATGGTTGTGATAAATTTTATTATTACAATAAGAATATGTTAAGAGATAATGCAAGACAGCAGCTTTTGGACGAGATATAAGCAAAAATACATTGCTTCGGGAAAGGAAATGTTATGCTTGAATTAAATGGAATAAGAAAAACTTATGTTACGGGGACGACATCGGTTGAAGCTCTTAAAGGGATAGATTTGAAGTTCCGTGACAGTGAATTTGTTTCAATATTGGGTCAATCAGGATGTGGAAAGACCACTCTTCTTAATATAATAGGAGGACTTGATAAGTACACAAGCGGTGATTTGAAGATTAATGGCAGATCGACAAAAGATTTTAAAGACAGGGATTGGGATGCATACAGAAATAATTCTATTGGATTCGTATTCCAAAGCTACAATCTTATTCCGCATCAGACAGTTTTGTCAAATGTTGAACTTGCACTTACATTGTCTGGTGTGTCAAAAGCCGAGAGAAGACAGCGTGCAACAGAAGCACTTGAAAAAGTAGGTCTCAAGGAGCAGATTCATAAGAAACCGAATCAGATGTCAGGTGGACAGATGCAGAGAGTTGCAATAGCGAGAGCACTTGTCAATGACCCGGATATACTTCTTGCAGATGAACCTACAGGAGCACTTGATACACAGACAAGTATCCAGATAATGGATTTGCTAAAAGAGATTTCAAAAGACAGGCTTATAATAATGGTAACGCACAATCAGGAACTTGCAACACAGTATTCAACAAGAATAATAAGACTTCTTGATGGAACAATAACGGATGACAATAATCCATATAATGGTGAAGACGATAATATTGCAACGAAGACAGATGAGGATTCTTTAACTGATAAAAAGTCTGGTAAAACAAAGAAAAAGAAGACATCTATGTCATTTTTTACAGCGTTAAGCCTTAGTCTTAATAATCTTATGACAAAAAAGACAAGGACAATCCTTACTGCTTTTGCTGGAAGTATCGGAATTATAGGTATTGCACTTATCTTGTCAATATCCAATGGTATTCAGAATTATATTGACCGCGTGCAGAGAGATACACTTTCAAGTTATCCTATACAGCTTCAGAAAGAAAGTGTCGATGTCAGCAGCATGATTGAGAATATGATGGGTAATAAAGATAAAAATGTTGATCATGACAAGGATAAGATTTACAGTAATAACATTATGACTGATATGGTAAACAGTATGGTTGCTGAGGTAAACAGCAATAATCTTAAAGCATTTAAGTCATATCTTGAAAATCATAAGTGTGATGTTGATGGTTATATAAGTGATATACAATATAGTTATGATGTTCCGTTATACATTTATTCAACTGATACATCAGATGGTGTTACACAGCTTAATCCAAGTTCTGTTATGGAAAATATGTATGGAATGTCTGTATCAGGTGACGGCATGATGTCAGCGGGCATGCAGAATACAAGTGTATGGTCACGTCTTTTTGATAACAGACAGATGCTTGATGAACAGTATGATCTTATAGCCGGAAGCTGGGCAGATAATTACAACGAAGTTATGCTTGTGGTAGATGAAAATAATGAGATAGATGACTATACATTGTATTCACTTGGATTTAAGGATCCGGCCGAAGTAAAGAAAATTTTTAAGAATGTTATGGCTGGAAATTCATATGAGACAGAAGAAACACAGTATACATATGATGAAGTCCTTGACAAGAAGTTCAAACTTGTTCTTCCTACAGAGTTGTACAGATATAATGATACATTTGGAATATGGGAAGATTCATCACATGATGATGAATATATGACAACAGTTGTGAATAATGCTGAAGAGGTTAAGATTGCAGGAATTATAAGAAAAAATCCTGACGCGGCAAGTGTTTCGGTAAGCAGTGGTGTTGCATATACAAAGGATTTAATGCCTCATATAATTGAAAAAGTAAATGAAACACAGATTGTAAAACAGCAGCTCGCAGACCCTGAAAAAGATGTATTTACAGGAATGTCATTTGATAATGATAAGACATCAATTTCAACACTTGAAAATAACAAATCATTACTTGGCATAGCAAGTGAAGACAACCCTTCAGAGATTGATATATATGCTAAAGATTTTGATTCAAAAGAAAAACTTCAGGATTTTATTAAGAATTATAATGACGAAGTAACAGCTGATGGAAGAGATGAGGATACAATAAATTATACTGATTATGTAGGAATCCTTATGTCATCTGTAAGTACTATTATTACAGCAATTTCTTCGGTTTTAATTGCATTTGTAGCGATTTCCCTTGTGGTTTCATCAATAATGATTGGAATTATAACATACATTTCAGTTCTAGAGAGAACAAAAGAAATTGGTGTTTTAAGAAGTATAGGTGCATCAAAGAAGGATGTATCAAGAGTATTTAATGCAGAAACTCTTATTGAAGGTTTTGTATCAGGGGCGATGGGTATAATAATAACATTGATTTTGTGTATACCGGCTAATGCTGTTATAAAAAATGTAACAGATATTTCTAATGTGGCACAGCTTCCTGTTGCAGGTGCAGTGATTCTTGTTATTATAAGCATGCTGCTTACAACAATAGCAGGACTTATTCCGGCTAAGATGGCAGCAAAGAAAGATCCGGTTGTTGCATTAAGAACAGAATAATATGATTTACAGGCTATTTACTTTCAAACTTTACTGTGTTAAAATATTAAATGGTTATTTAAAAAGGCTTTTGTGTTAAAGTCGCAGAAATGGGGTAGGTGTATGAACAGTAAATTAAAAACTCCGGCGGTTGAGCAGCTTTTCGAGGCTGTTCTCAGTCTTGAAAATAAGGATGAGTGTTTTGATTTCTTTGAAGATGTATGCACAATCAATGAATTACTCTCATTGGCTCAGAGATTTGAAGTTGCAAAGATGTTAAGGGAACATAAGACATATCTTGATATAGCAGAAAAGACAGGAGCATCAACTGCAACAATAAGCAGGGTAAATCGTTCACTTAATTATGGCAACGATGGATATGACCGAGTATTTAAAAGACTCAATATGCTGGAAGAAACAGAAGAATAAATGATAATTGTGTAAATAAAAATCCCGGATGATTGTATAAAATGATTTTCCATAATTTAGTATATGGACTCGTCACAATCATCCGGGATTTTATAATATAAAATTCTGATAAAAATATTTATTTCTTATTATCTTTTTCATTAGATTTATTGTCTTTGATATGCTTTGAAGAGTAATCATCAATAAGTGTTTCAATCATATTTTTTTTCATATAAACATCAAAACTTAAAAGTGATATAAGACTGAATAACTCAAGGAAATCACGCTGTTCTTCATCTTCAACATATTCAAATGACTTGCCGGCAATGCGTGCTTTTTCAAGTGTATCTCTTGAGAGAGCTGCAGCTTGTGATTTGCATAAGTTAAATACTTCTCTGTATATATCTTCCATATCAGGTGTTTTGTCTGTATCAAAACAGTTTTCAGTAAGCGGATTAATAAGCTTTTGTATATCGCTTATTGAAAGAAGATTTTTCAGGTAGTAAATAAAAGCAAGAATATAAAGATGATCCCTTGAATACTTTTTTTTGACGGGAGGCGGAAGAAGATTGTTTTTTGTATAATTATTAATCATTGTCTTAGTAAGAATCTTGTCATCTTCATGGCGTTTACTGTCACTTAAATGTTCATCCATAAAAGTTGTAACCTGATCCATGTAAAGATTGATGCCGGGAACATCGCCCGGCTTTATATAATTAAGCTTTGTCATCTTGCGAAGCATTGATGATACAAGCTCTTTGTTATCGTTAGCCATAGTAACCCTCGTTTCTTCTTAAAGTTTATGTCTGTGCTCTATTATATAGTATTAAAAACCATATGACAAGAGGCATATACATCCAAAAGTAAAAAATGTTATATAAAAATCTTATTGACAAAAAAATAAAACTGTATTATTGTACTATATGAGTAATACAATAATACAAAATAAGAGGTGATTATTTGGAATGGAACTTTGATGAGAATACACCTATTTATCTACAGATAATTGAACAGATAAAAAAGTGTATTGCAACTGGTGAACTTCAGGCAGATGAGAAACTTCCGGCTGTCAGGGAGCTGGCAGTAACAGCCGGAGTTAATCCGAATACAATGCAGAAAGCACTGTCACAGCTTGAAAATGAAGGTTATCTTTACTCAATAAGAACTTCCGGACGTTATGTGAGCAAACAGGCTGATAAGTCGCATCAGCTTCAAAAAGAACTTACAAAACAATATGCGGACGCCTTTATTGAAAATATGAAAAGCCTTGGTTATGAAAAAGATGAAGCAGTAAAGATTCTTGCAGATTATATATCAGGCAGTAAATAAGATAACGAACAGGATGTTAAATCTTACAGGGAAATAAGGAGATTTTTATGGATGTATTAGTAGAATGTAAGGGACTTAAAAAAAGTTATGGAAAAATTCCGGTTATAAAAGAACTTGATTTGTCACTCGAAAGAGGAAGAATAATAGGAATTCTTGGACCGAATGGAAGTGGAAAGACAACTCTTATAAAAATACTTGCCGGTATTTTAAATAAAAATGATGGTGAAGTGACAATAAGCGGAAAGAGTATAGGAATTGAGACCAAAAAGATTGTTTCATACCTTCCGGAACGTACATATTTTTCACCAAATATGAGAGTAAAAGATACAATTAACTTTTTTGAGGATTTTTATGAAGATTTCAGAAGAGACAGGGCTGAACAGATGCTTGAAAGCCTTAATATTTCAAAGAATTCAAAAATTAAACAGCTTTCAAAAGGAACAAGGGAGAAAGTGCAGCTTGTTCTTGTTATGAGCAGGGAAGCAGAGGTGTATCTTTTAGATGAGCCTATGGGTGGCGTTGACCCGGCGGCAAGAGATTATATTTTAAAGACTATTCTTACAAATTATAACGAAAATGCAAGTGTTATTATTACAACGCATCTTATAAGTGATGTTGAGAAAGTTCTGGATGATGTTGTTTTTATAAAAAATGGAGAAATAGTTTTTCATAAGGATGTTGATGTTATCAGGGAAGAAAAAAATATGAGTATTGATTCGTTATTCAGGGAGGTATTCGCATGTTAGGTAAACTTATAAAATATGAGATGAAAAGTCAAGGGTTTATGTATGCCGGTATATATATTGTTGTTATGATTTTAAGTATTGTTACATTTGGTGCATATAAGATAAATACAGCTATGGGTGGCAATCCTGTGTTTTCAACAATTTACAGATTTGCTATTGCAGGAGCTGTTATTGCACTTATTGCGATGTTTATTATTACACTTGTAATGTCAATATTAAGATACAGGAATAATCTTTTAAAGGATGAAGGTTATCTCATGCACACACTTCCTGTATCTGCAGCCAGCCTTCATTTTAGTAAAATGATTGCTTCAATAATATGGTTTGCTGCAGATTTCATTGTTTTGATGCTGTCAATAGGATTTATCACAGGTGATTTAAAATATTCATGGATAAAAAAACTTAAAATGTTCATGTCGGCAGAGACAGACGGAACTGCAACAGGGATGGTTATATCAGGTATAACAGGGACTGTTGTTGCAATTACAGTATTATATATTATTATTTCGATAATTTCGGCATTGAGCACATTTTATGTATGCCTTGACCTGGGAAGCCTGTCATATTCAAGTAAAGGAATTATGGCTTTTGTGTGGTATATAATTCTTTATTTTGTCGGACAGATTCTTTCGCTTATAGGACTTGTAATTCTTTGTATTATTATGTATGGAGGCAATTTTATGGAGGTTATGCAGATGCCGCAGTCAGATGCCGCAACAATTGATTTTGTAAAGGGCACGTTTATAATGGCAGGCATAATATCTGTGATTTTAATAATAGTATATAATTTTATAAGTATTTATATTTTGGACAGAAAATTAAATCTTGAATAAATAGCGTGACAATTAAGTACATATATTATATAATTATTTCATAGCACGGCAAAATGCCGTTAATAAAAAATATTTTTAGCAAAATCCATTGTGTAAATGTGGGGCTTTTGCAGAGGAGGATTTTATGGGTATTTTAACAAGATTTAAGGACATTATGGCATCTAATATCAATGCACTTCTTGATAAGTGTGAGGATCCTGAAAAGATGATTGATCAGTACATGAGAAATTTAGAGAGCGATCTTGGCAAGGTAAAGGCTGAAACTGCTTCTGTTATGGCAGAAGAGACAAGAGCAAAGAGAGAACTTGACGAGTGTACAGAGCAGATTAATAAGATGCAGTCATATGCTGAGAAGGCACTTACAGCAGGCAATGAAGCTGATGCAAGAAGTTTTCTTGAGAAGAAGCAGCAGCTTGTTACAACTCAGACAGCACTTCAGCAGGCATACAATGTGGCAGCAGATAATGCATCAAAGATGCGTCAGATGCATGATAAGCTTGTAAAAGATATTGATAATCTTGAGGCAAGAAGAGCAGCAATTAAAGCTACAGTTAAGGCCGCAAAAGCTCAAGAGAGAATTAATAAAGTTGGCACAAGCGTAACAGGTGCTAATAACAGCATGGAAGCATTTACAAGAATGGAAGCAAAGGCAAACAAGATGCTTGATGAGGCTAATGCAATGGCAGAACTCAATTCTTCACAGGAAGATACCAATATTGATAATCTTGCAGCAAAGTACGATGAAGCACCAAATAATGCTGCTGTTGATGATGAACTTGCAGCTTTAAAGGCTAAGATGGGCTTATAATTTTTATAAGTTAAAGGAGTAAAATAATGGGTTTATTTGGTAAACAGCTGGCCAACGTCGTTGAGTGGGAAGAGTACAGAGATGACATTATTTTTTGGAAATGGACTAACCGCGAGATTAAAAAGGGAAGCCGCTTAATCATAAGACCGGGTCAGGATGCCATTTTTATGTATAATGGCGTTATAGAAGGAATATTTAAAGAAGAAGGAAGTTTTGATATTGAATCAGATATCATACCATTCCTTTCTACATTAAAGGGATTTAAGTTTGGATTTAACAGTGGAATGAGAGCGGAAGTTCTTTTTGTAAATACTAAGGAATTCACAGTTAAATGGGGAACTAAGAATCCTATATCAATACCGACACAGTCAGCAGCAACACCGGGTGGTATGCCTATAAGAGCTTTCGGAACATTTACATTCAAGGTAGATGATTATGTAGCACTTATTGATAAGATTGCCGGTGTAAAGCAGATTTATAAAGTTGATGATGTTAAGGAACGTGTAGTTGCTGTTCTTGATCAGCTTCTTATGAAGTGGATAAGTAAAGAAGGCAAAGATATGTTCAATCTTCAGGCTAATGCATATGAGATAGCTAATGGTATTAAGGAAGACCTTGATATGCAGATTTGTAAGCTTGGTCTGACAATAACAGATTTCATGATTTCAAGCTTTTCATATCCTGAAGAGATTCAGAAGATGCAGACTAAAGCTGCCTCACAGTCTATGGTTGGTGATATGAATAAGTATTCACAGATGGCTATGGCTGATTCACTTGAAAAAGGTGGTGGACGTTCTAATATTGCGGGTGATATGATGAGCATGCAGATGGGAATGGCAATCGGTCAGCAGATGATGAATAATATGAATCAGGCTAATACAGCTTCTGGCATGCCTCAGGCGGGAACAGCACAGACAGGTAACGGACCAAAGTTCTGTCCTGAGTGCGGAACACCTGTAAATGGTGCCAAGTTCTGCCCGAACTGTGGTAAAAAACTTATCGGTTAATTTATAATAATTATAAAACTGCCGCGTTGCATAGGATGAACTCCGTGACTTCGTGGCAGTTATTTTGACTTTTAATATATGGAGAAGTAAGATGAATTTAGACGGTTTAAATGATATGCAAAAAAGAGCAGTCAAGAGAACTGAAGGACCGCTTCTTATAATAGCTGGTGCCGGAAGCGGCAAAACACGCGTGCTTACGCACAGGATTGCCTATCTTATTGAGGACTGCGATGTTGCACCATATAATATACTTGCAATTACATTTACAAATAAAGCTGCAGCTGAGATGAAAGAGCGTGTGGAAAAGATAACACCGCTCGGAAGCCAGGTGTGGGTAAGTACATTTCATTCGACATGTGTAAGAATTCTTAGAAGATACATAGACCGTCTGGGTTATGATACTAATTTTACAATATATGATACGGATGACCAGAAAAGTGTTATAAAAGAAGCGTGCAAAAAACTTAACATTGACACAAAAATGCTTAAAGAACGCACAATCATGAGTGCGATTTCAAGGGCAAAGGACGAGCTTGTCACTCCTGATGAGATGGAGATAAATGCAGGCAACGATTATAATGCAAAAAGAATCGCCGGTGTTTATCGTGAATACCAGAAAACGCTCAAAACGAATAATGCACTTGATTTTGATGATTTGATATTTAAAACTGTCGAGCTTTTTAAACAAAATGAAGACATTTTGCTTGCATATCAGGAAAGATTCCGCTATATCATGGTGGATGAGTATCAGGATACAAATACAGTGCAGTTTAAATTTGTGAGTATGCTTGCCGGAAAATATGGAAATCTCTGTGTTGTCGGTGATGATGACCAGTCAATATATAAGTTCAGAGGTGCCAATATCCAGAATATTCTTAATTTTGAAAATACATTTGATTCTGCAAAAGTAATAAAGCTTGAGCAGAATTACCGTTCAACTAAGACTATTCTTGAAGCGGCAAACAGTGTTATTAAAAATAATCTTGGTAGAAAAGACAAGACGCTCTGGACAGCTAATAATGAAGGTGAAAAGATTAATTTCTGTCTTTATGAAGATGCATATAAAGAAGCGGAAGGCGTTGTAAATGGAATCTGTGCAAAGGTAAGAGATGGATGGAACTATAATGATATAGCTATCCTTTACAGAACAAATGCACAGTCAAGACTTCTAGAGGAACGTCTTATTGTAAGAAATGTTCCGTACAGGATATATGGTGGTGTTAATTTCTATCAGCGAAAAGAGATTAAGGATATACTTGCATATCTTAAAACAATTGATAATGGAATGGATGCACAGGCATTACGTCGTATTATTAATGTCCCAAAGCGTGGAATCGGTGCAACAACACTCGAACGCATACAGAATTTTGCAGATTATAACGGATGTACATTCTGGGATGCTTTGTGTAATGCTTCGCAGATTCCTGACATCGGACGCTCTCTTAATAAGATAGAAAATTTTGTGACACTTATTCTGGGATTTAAGGCAAAACAGGAATATATGTCAATACAGGAACTTACTGAGTCGGTTGTAAGAGACACAGGATATATAGAATATCTGTCTGAGAGTGAAACAAAAGAAGAAGTAGAAAACAGACAGGAAAATATTGATGAATTTATCAATAAAATTGTAAGTTACGAGGTGGGAGATGCACAAAATGATTTTGATGATTCAGTAAATAATACTTTGGAACCGACATCTGTTGCAGGTGGCAGAGAGGATGTTCAGGTTGCTGACAATGAACATTTTAAGCCTACATTGAGCGGATTTTTGTCTGAAGTTGCACTTATTGCTGATATTGATAATCTTGACCAGTCAGGCAATCAGGTGATGCTTATGACGCTCCACAGTGCAAAAGGTTTGGAATTTCCTATTGTATACATGACAGGACTTGAGGATGGACTTTTTCCGAGCTATATGACAATCGTATCCGATGACCCGACGGATGTAGAAGAAGAACGCCGTCTTTGTTATGTGGGAATTACGCGTGCACAGAAAGAACTGAACATAAGTAGTGCAAAACAGCGTATGGTTCATGGTGAAACACAGATGAATAAAGTATCACGTTTTGTCAATGAAATTCCAAAGGAACTTTTAAATATTGAAAATCAGGCAACAGGTTATAATAAGTCAAAGATTGCTTTTGGCGGTGAGACAGAGCCCGGAGAGTCATCGAAATTTAATTTCCGTGCGAGTGCAAAAGACGCATTAAGCAGATATGGAAGCGGCAATACAACTTCATATTCAAGCTATAATACAAACCGTGTGAGTATTTCGGGAAAAACAGGATATGCAAAACGAGGAAATGTTACAAATTACGGAAGTACATCAACAGGTTATAGTAGTGCGGGAAGAACTTTTACGGGTGTACAGCGTGATGCCGTAAAAAATGTTTCTTCTGCATCGACGAATAAAAAAGTAGGCTTTGGTAAAGAATTTCCTATGGATATATTCGATTTGAAAAAGTCAGGGAAAACTGTTTCAAACATATCAAAAAATGTTGATAATCCGAGTGCAAAAACGGGTGTTGGTGCACAACCACAAGGACAGACATCTTCAGGTCTTTCGTCACGACTTGGTTATAATGTGGGAGACATGGTCTCACATGTGAAATTCGGCAAAGGAAAAGTGCTTTCAATCGATGCGGCAACAAGAGACTACATGGTAACTGTGGAGTTTCAGGAGTATGGCATAAAAAAGATGCTTGCAGGCTTTGCACGATTAAAAAAACAGTAGTAAAATCGTTTTTTTTATGATACAATGATTTTATAAAAAATTGAAATGATGAAATTGAAGAAATAAATGAAAGGGGCATATATTATGAATAAAGATAAGATTGAAGAATTAATTGCAGCCAGCAAGCTTGGTGAACTTCTCCACAAGAAGGAAGAAGAGGAAGAAAAAAATAAGTGCTGTAAATGGGTGCTTATTGTTCTTGCAGTAATCGGTGCCGTAGCTGCTATAGCAGCAATTGCATATGGTGTATACAGATATTTTACACCAGATTATCTTGATGATTTTGATGATGATTATGATGACGATTTTGAAGATGATTTCGAGGATGACTTTGAAGACGAAGATAAGTAATTATCATATTCAATTGGAAGTATAATGTTGCCACTGGTCGTGCGTCTGTTCGGCTGGTGGCATATTTTACGTACGAAGCGGATAAATTTTGTACCTGTAGAAGCTGAGAATGTTGGATTATGCAGGTCGTGAGAAAATAGAGATTAAAGCTGTCAGGCTTGGAAGGAGCATATGTGAGAAAAGGCGATATTTGTGAAGGATATGTAGAGAAAATTGATTTTCCTAATAAAGGGTATGTGTGGGTTGATGAGGATGGCATGAAGACAAGAGTTATAGTTAAAAATGCAGTGCCGGGACAGAAAGTAAGATTTGCAGTTAACAAAAAACGCAAAGACAAATGTGAAGGAAGACTGCTTGAAGTTCTCGAAAATTCACCTCTTGAAAAAAAGTGTTATGAAGAGGGAAAAGTCTGTAAATATTTTGGAAAATGCGGCGGTTGTGTATATCAGAGCATGGAGTATAGCGAGCAGTTAAAGATGAAAGAAAGTCAGGTGAAAAGCATACTTGACGAAGCTGTAAAAGGTGATTTTGAATTTGAAGGAATAATCGGAAGTCCCGTTAATGAAAGCTACCGTAATAAGATGGAATTTACATTTGGCGATGAAGTAAAAGGCGGTGAACTTGCACTCGGACTTCATAAAAGAAACAGTACGTATGATATTGTCACAGTAAACGGCTGTAAAATTGTGGATAACGATTTCAGCAGAATACTTGATTGTGTATGCAGCTATTTTAAAGAGAAAAATCTGCCATATTTTCATAAGATGACACATGAGGGATATTTAAGACATCTTCTTGTGAGAAAAGCAGTAAAAACAGGTCAGATTCTTGTTGATATAGTAACAACAACCCAGCTTGATTTTGATATGTCTGAAATTACTGAAAAATTACGAAATCTTCAGCTTGACGGAACACTTGTCGGGCTTTTGCATACTTATAACGACAGTATTGCTGATGTTGTAAAAAATGAGCGTACAGAGATACTTTTCGGACAGGATTATATTCAGGAAGAGCTGCTAGGACTTACATTCAATATTTCTGCATTTTCATTTTTCCAGACGAACTCGCTCGGGGCAGAAGTTCTTTATTCAAAGGCAAGGGAATATGTCGGAACGACAAAAGATAAGATTGTATTTGACCTTTACAGCGGTACAGGTACAATTGCCCAGATTCTTGCACCTGTGGCAAAGAAGGTAATCGGTGTGGAAATTGTTGCCGAGGCCGTCGATGCTGCCCGTGAAAATGCCAGACTTAACGGACTTTCAAATTGTGAATTCATCGCTGAAGATGTCTTAAAGGCTCTTGATAACATAAATGAACGTCCTGACTTAATTGTGCTTGACCCTCCGCGTGACGGAATCCACCCTAAGGCGTTAAAGAAAATTATCGACTACGGTGTTGACCACATGGTCTATATTTCATGTAAACCGACATCACTCGCCCGTGACCTCGAAATGCTGCAGGCTTGCGGCTACGAGGTGGAGCGTGGGTGCTGTGTGGACATGTTTCCAGGAACGGTGCATGTGGAGACAGTTGTCTTGCTTTCCAAGGGTGCTAAAGGTCCGGTGGACCTTTGTCTAGCACGGACCGAAGCGGAGCGGAGAATGGTCGACAGCAGAAAAGTGAAGGTGGACTTATCCCTGGAGAATATGGATTTATCTGAATTTAGGGGAAAAGCAACTTATGAGCAGATAAAGGCATATGTACTTGAGCAGACAGGACTTAAGGTTTCATCACTGTATATAGCACAGATTAAGAAGAAGTGTGGATTGGATGTCGGTGAGAACTTTAATTTGTCTAAATCAGACAATGCGAGACGGCCACAGTGTACACCGGAGAAGGAAGATGCGATTATGCAGGCATTTAGACATTTTGGAATCATATAGATTGTGGATAAGTGATATCGTGCGTTAAAAAAAGGATATTTTAATATTCAATGATTTTAATAAATATTTGAAAACATGATACAGAGGAAAAGGAGTTGCAGATATTATGCTTAGACATGATATGGTTGAAGCTGTTGGAAAGGAATTTTTGACAAGTAATATAGAAGCTGGTGAATATAGTTATGTTCAGGCGGCAGGTGGAAAGGCTCAGCTTGAAGCAAAGGTTGGACATCCAATTTCACATTTCAAATTAGATATTCGATTTGAAATGGAAGATGTTGTTGTTTTGATTGAGACAAAGCAGGATTACGATGATGGTGATGAGAAACAGTTACGTGAGTATTTGGAAGAAGAACGTGCTATTCATCCGGGAAAGAAAGCTATTTGTATTCTTGCAAATACAAACAACGATAAAATCAAAGTGTGGAAATCATTTGTTGATGATGAGCATGTATTAAAAGATGAAGCCATGCTGGATAGAATGTCTCATTATGTCAGATTGTTTAGAATCAATAAGTCTAATGACCGTGAAACAGTTCTTAAAAATACATATTCTTTGAATGAGTTGCTACACAAAAAGGATATTGATGAGAATCTGCGTAGCCAGTTTGTAGGAACAAGTCTTTTGTATATAAAAGACCTTGTGAAAAAGAAGGGCGTAGTATTGATTACAAAGGAATTTGTTGATTCTATGAAGGAACTATGGAGTTTGATGACACCAAAAGGTATCAGAGGTGCTATTGAAGGTGTGTTATCTGATTTACTGGATGGTTCTGATAATAAAGCAAAGAAGATCGAATTACTTCAAAAGAATGTTCTCGGGAATCAGAAGGTTAGAGCATTAAAAACTATGGATTGGGTAGAAATTCTTGAGACAATCTTGTTGGACATTTACAGATACATTGATACTGAGAGTTCAGAAGGTCAGGATATTCTGAATATGTTCTTTATTGCATTTAATAAATATACAGGAAAGGCGGATAAAAATCAGGCATTTACACCAGACCATATTACAGAGTTTATGTGCCGTGTCACAGGTGTAGATAGAACAAAACGTGTCCTTGATGCTACTTGTGGAAGTGGTTCTTTTCTTGTACAGGCAATGGTAAAAGAACTTGCTGATTGTAGACGTGGAAAATGTGAAGATGAGGCAAATGAGCTGATGCGTAAAGTCAAGGAAGAGCATATTTACGGAATTGAAGTTGAAGAAAAAGCCTATGGGCTTTCGACAACAAATATGTTGATTCATGGTGATGGAAACAGCAATATTAAGTTTGGAAGCTGTTTTGAGTTGAAAGAATTCATTAAAGATGCAGACCCTGACATTATTCTTATGAATCCACCTTATAATGCCAAACCGATTGGCATACCAGTTAAATATAAAGCTAATTGGGGCAAGGCAAAGGACGGTAAAGAAGACCCAACAAAAGGATTTGTATTTGTTCATTATTTGTCAGATGTAATTAAAGAAATGAATGAAGAAAGAGAATCAAAAGGGCAACCATGTAAGACAGTAAAGATGGCTGTATTGCTTCCTGTCTCAGCTGCTATTGGAACAAGTAAATTGATTCAGAATGAGAAAATTGCGATGTTAGAAAATAATACATTGGATGCTGTATTTACACTTCCGAATGAGATTTTTTATCCTGGAGCATCTGCATCAGCTTGTTGTATGGTATTTACATTAGGAGAACCTCATGTAAAAGCGGATGGAACAGTAAAAGAATCTTTCTTTGGATATTACAAAGAGGATGGTTTTAAAAAGAAGAAAAATCTTGGTAGAGTAGAACAATTTGATGAAGAAGGACACAGTAAATGGAAAGCTATTGAAGAAGAATGGCTTCGCTTATTCCGTAATCATAAATCTGTTGATGGATTATCAGCAACTGCAGAGGTATCTGGAAAAGACGAGTGGCTTTGTGAAGCATATATGAAAACAGATTATACAAAACTTTGTGAAGAAGATTTTCAGAAAACACTCAATAACTATCTTGCATATTTGATGAAGGAGGGCAAGATTTATGAATCTTAATATGAGTGACTGGAAAAAATTTATATTAAAAGATATTTTTAATATAAAATATGGTGTCAACTTGGAATTAAACTCCTGTGAAGAAACATCAGATGAAAATGCAATTGCATTTGTGAGTCGAACAGAATCAAATAACGGAGTATCAGCAAGGGTTTGTGCAAAAGATGGACTGAATCCGCAAAAGGAAGGACTTATTACAGTTGCCGGAGGTGGTAGTGTTTTATCTACATTTGTACAACCTGAGCCGTTTTATAGTGGTAGAGATTTGTATATTCTCGAAGTGAAAGAAGATGTTTCGCAAGAAACTAAATTGTTTTTGACAACATTGATTTCAGCGAATAAATATAAATATAATTATGGGAGACAAGCTAATAAGACTTTGCCATTTATTGAAATAAATCTTCCTATTCAAAACAATGCAGATGGTACACCATTCTTTGATGTAGATAAAAAGTATTCTGATGATGGATATGTTCCGGACTGGAAATTTATGGAAGATTACATTAAATCATTGCATCACAAACCATTGACAACAAATAATAAGAGAGAAAATGTATTACATCTTGATGTTGAGAATTGGAAAGAATTTATAGTTGGAGACTTTTTTGACATACACCCTACTAAATCTTTAAAGGATGTTACATCAAGTGATTGTGTTGAAGGAGGAATGACTCCTCTTGTTGTGAATCAGTCATATAATAATGGAGTAGCTGGTAGCGTTAATTGTAAGCCTACTGAAAAAGGTGGGATTATAACATTTAGTGATACATGGGAAGGAGAAACTTTTTTTTATCAACGAGATGATTTTATCGGTTTTTCGCATGTTCAAGGCATGTATCCAAGACAGAAAATGTGTGAAAACGTATTACTTTTTATGTCTACTATACTTGAATTTGAAGCAAGTGATAGATATAGTTATGGTCGAAAAAAGCGAAGGGATCTTATAAAGAAATCTTACATTAAACTTCCAATCAAACATAATGCAGATGGAACACCTTTTATTGATGAGAAACATACATATTCAAAAGATGGATATGTTCCAGATTGGCAGTTCATGGAAGACTATATTAAGTCGTTACCATATGGTGATAGATTATAGGACACGGGTACCGGACACAGATAATTGTGGTGCAAAACAGTGTGACCAAGATTTTGCTACTATTATTGCGGAAGAGAATTTGAAGTCTGAAGATACCTGAAAGTTCATGGAAAATGCACTCCGGGATAGTGAAATCAAAACAGCCGGAACGGACATAGATAAAGTTATGCCAGCAATCTCCCGCTTTGGCGGTGGAGGAAGGGCAAAAAAGAAAGAGAGGGTTATTGAGAAATTAAAAACTTTCTTTGAGAAATATTTCGGTATCGGCGGTTCATCGAACTTTACTGAATAGGAGCAGCACGAAACGGCAATCTATGATTTGAGTAATCAGGATACGCTGTCAATGGTAACAGAATCCCAAACTCCGTACGAGAAATAATCATAAATGAAACAAGCCACATGGGAAATCGTCCTATGTGGCTTTGCGTTACAATTTCGGATTCCTTCGTCTTAGTTTACGATGTTCCTTTGACGGCTTGGAACGGGAAAATATTTCTTTTAAGGTCTGTTTTTCTTCGACAGAAAGCTGGGTGATTTTCATTTCCAAATTTTTGCAGAACAAAATGAGTAGTCCGTTAATATAAGCATCATTAGAGGCTTCTGTACTATCTTCTGCAGCAAACTGAGTTGGAGAAGTAAAATCATCAATGATATTTTTGACCATGCTTTGATAGTCAATATCGCTAGCAGTGTTGCTGTCTTTCATATGGGTATTTCTTAGATCAGAGACGATTGGTTTTAAGTCTTCCAACAGGATGTTTAGGTAATACTGTTCTGTCTCAATGTGAGAAGTATCAAATATTTTTGCAAAAGCATCGGTGGAGTCGGCACCGAGTTCGTTCAGTTTATATCTCATCACATCAAGAAAAGCGTTTGCTATCTGAATGCCTTTATCATTAAATCCATCAATATAGATTTCCAGGTCAGTCATGAATTTATGGAAGCTTTTATGAGACAGTAATTCTGATAATAACCGTGGATTATATTTTTCATCAGTCAGTATTTGAACTGCATCATCATTGAGATGCAGTTCGGATACTGACTTATTTGTATGTTCACGTAGTTCGGTTCGGCAAAGAAGATAATCGGTGCTTACTTGATAAAAGTCTGCAAGCGTCAGTAGATTGCCAAGTGATATATCTACATTTTCATCTTTCTCATAGTTGCCGAGTGTGGAACTCGGGATGCCGGTAGCATCAGACAATTCCTGCAATGACATTCCTTTTTCAGCGACTCTCAAATCTTTCAGTCGTTCCGGTATGGTAAGCCTTGTGTGCATAGTACATTCCTCGTTTCAAAGATATAGATAGATTACCATGATATTGGTAAAGAATAAAGTGAATTCTAATTCATGTCTTATCCAGAATATTGGAAAAAATCATAAAGAGGATATTTTTCCAGCATCTTGGATATACCGGATTGGTATAAAAATTTTGAGAAAATAGTTTCATACAATGAATTGGAAAGGAGTACAAAAATTATGGAATGTTGTAAATGTATCGGTATGAAAAAAGCCGGAAGGTGCAGCTCCATGAAAAGTCATTTTCATGGTTTTGGGGGATTGGGGGCGTACACCAACAAGCTAAAAAGCCATTTTGTACGTACAAATGCACTGCTTGCCAATTAGCTAGCAATATTTATGTTGCGAGAGTTGAATTTTAGGCAAGAATTGAGCACAAAAGGTTGTTAATGACGAAAGAACTTTAAAGTATATGGAGAATCAGGAAAAATGGAAAATACAAAATATGATGATAAGTTTTACAGATTACCGAAACGATTATTTAAAGAAGATCAATTTAGAAGCATGACGAATGAGGCAAAGACACTTTATATGATTTTGTTGGATCGGCGCTGCTTATCAGAGTGTAATGGTGATGCATGGAGAGATGAATATGGAGCTATATTTATCATTTTTACAATCAAAGAAATGATGAAGCTGTTGCATCTGGGAAATAAGAAAATTAACAAGATGCTGAAGGAACTGGAGGTACATAATCTGATTTATCGAAGCCATCAGGGATTGGGAAAGCCGAATAAGATATATGTGTGTGATTTGTTGAAAGCAGATAACTCTAATTGGCTGACAAAGCAATTTAAGCACAGAAAGGAGCGGACAAATGAGAAAGAGATATTATGATGATGCAAAAGAGAATGCAGCATTTGAGAGATGTGTAGATGTTGTGACGGTGCTGATCTTAAAATATGGACCGGCAATAAAAAGAAAATGGATTTTACGTGATTGGATAAAAAACATACAGGCTGATTGCTTTTGGAGAAGTTTAGCCTGTAAAAGATATCAGCGGTATTTAGATTGTATGAAAGCTATTGTAAAAAATGACACAACATGACATAATCGGATTGACAAAAGAAACATAGATATTTATAATATAGACAAAACGAGAATGACATAAATGGAGGACAGGTGTTTATGCTAATCTAAATTTAGGTCACATGGCTCATTGAAATCTAGGTCACTCCAGACTTTTATGTTATCCTTTATCTAGCAAAAGATAAAGGAGGCTGAAAGGAGTGATCACACTGATCATCAAACAACGTATCATCCTTGCCCATATAGATGGCATGAGCAACCGAGCCATTGCAAATCTTCTCCATCTCAGCAAGGACACCGTTAACAAGTATGTTAACGAGTATAATGAAAAACGCGAAGAATTACTTCGCATGAATCCGGATATGGATACCTCGGAAATCATACAGGCTTTTATTGAAAAGCCGACTTATGATTCCAGCAATCGGATTCCCTCTAAAGCTACGCCGGAGCTTTTAGAAGCTGTCGAGAAATGTCTTCAGCTAAACCGTGACAAGCGTCTCATGGGGATGCAAAAGCAGACTATGAAAAAGATCGATATCCACGACTATCTCAAAAAGCAGGGGTTTGATGTAAGTTATTCTACTGTAAAAAGAGCAACCCAGTACCTTGAAACCAAACACCAGGAAGCTTTCATAAGGCAGGAATATATGCCCGGTGAGATCTGTGAGTTCGACTGGGGAACAGTCAAACTTGATATCGGGGATTCCGGTTACCAAAAGTATCAAATGGCTGTCTTTACCTCCGCATACGGAAATTTCAGATATGCCCGCCTGTATCTGACACAGGACACTGCCGCATTTCAGGAATCTCATGCAGATTTCTTTACTTACAGCCATGGTGCTTTTCAAACAATGGTCTACGACAACATGCGGGTTGCTGTCAGACGTTTTGTAGGGCTTACCGAAAAGGAGCCCACAACAGCACTCACAGAACTGTCCATCTATTATGGTTTTAAATTTCGTTTTTGCAACATTTGCAGCGGAAACGAAAAGGGACATGTAGAACGCAGTGTCGAGTATGTACGACGCAAAGCTTTTGCAGGTCCCGGATGCGATAAGTTTGATTCTCTGGCAGAAGCCAACAAGTTTCTGTTTCGTGAATGCATGAAGCTAAATGCAAAGGCTATCTACGATGGCTCTGTTCCGGCAGATACCTTTGAAACTGAAAAGGAGTTCCTGCTCCCGGCAATGCCGAAGTTTGAAAGCTGCATGAAGAGCAAAGGCAAAGTAGATAAGTATTCTACTGTCATGGTTTCCAGGAATCATTACTCCGTTCCGGATACTTATGTATCAAAGGAAGTGGATGTCCGCCTTTATACAGATAAAGTTATCATTTATCACGATGGAAACATTATAGCCAGACACGACCGGAATTTCGGGATCCAGCAATGGAAGATCGATATCTACCACTACTTAAGAACCCTGAAAAGAAAACCGGGTGCCCTGCATCAAAGCACTGCACTGCTTCAGTCGGACACCCAAATAAAAAACATTTACGAAAAGTATTATAGCAAAGATGTCAAAACTTTTCTAGAGGTTTTAGATGTCATATATGAATACGGTGTTGCCGCCGTCTCTGAAGCCTTAGGCAGGATTGAAAAAATCTCACCTTTTGATATGAGCGCGGATAAAATAGCACTCATATGTGCCAAAAAGGAAGAAGATGCAAAACAAACAAATATAAAAACTGACCGCTTAAGCGAGAAATCTAAAACAACGCTTTCGCAATACGACCGCCTTCGCAAAGTTCAGAACCAGTCAGAAAGGAAGGTGGTATAATGAAGGCAAAAATCCAACACGAGATCCAGGAGTACTGTAGTCTGCTAAAACTGAATGCAATCAGTGAGCATTTTGAAGAAGCAGTATCAAGCGCAACAGACTATGAAGGCTTTCTGCATCAGCTTCTTCGTATGGAAGTAGATGCTGAGGAACAGCGCGCAAAAGAACGCAAAATCAAGGCTGCCAAATTTCCATACCGGAAATATATCGAAGATCTTGAAATTGATCATCTCCCTGAAGGAATGCGAAAACGATTACCGGAATTATGTTCCCTTGATTTTATCAGAGAAGGGAAAAACATCATCATGACCGGTAATCCGGGAACCGGCAAAACACACACTGCCATTGGTCTTGGAATAAAGGCCTGTGAGCAGGGCTACCGCGTCTTGTACACAACCATTCCTTATCTGGTCACAGAATTAAAGGAAAGCAACAGCAAGCAAAAACTCCGCGCGTATCAAAAGCGTTTTGAAAAATACGACCTGATCATAGCGGATGAACTTGGATATATATCCTTCGACCGGGAAGGTGCTGATCTATTGTTTACAGTACTTTCCCTGAGGGCATCCCAGAAATCGACCATTATCACATCAAACCTCACCTTTGAACGGTGGGACGAGATATTTGGAGATGCTGCCATTACAAGTGCAATCGTTGACAGGCTTACATATAAGGCCTATCTGATTGATATGGAGGGCGATTCCTACAGACTTCGGGAAACACTTCGCAGCAACGGAACCGACTTCGAAACTGTAACTAAGTAGTAACTGCACCTGCGGAAGGAATGCGGCAGGTGCCAAACCAGGTCAAAAGTGACCTAATTTTCAATGAGCGGTTGACCGATTTTTCGGTTGACATATGCAACAGGGTAATGGAGAAATCGGTAACACTTGAAGAGGCATTAAAAAGAATTGAGGAGTTGGAAAAAGAGAATGCAGAACTTCG
>ENA-OROP01000812-OROP01000812.1-human-gut-metagenome-genome-assembly--contig:-NODE-812-length-32787-cov-5.145790_pt1 | contig 32787 bp, 16 predicted proteins | sample MGYA00242132_ERZ509056 | MGnify/ENA primary metagenome ERZ509056 (study PRJEB26280, sample SAMEA2338768) | human gut metagenome | biome: human gut; feature: human-associated habitat; material: faeces...
TACACAAACTCGTTGTTCCTGCGTAAATATCCGTATAGGAGACAACATTTGTTGTTTCACAGAGGTACTTCATATTCTGTCCATCATAAGCATATGGATATTCTTTACGCAGGATATTCCCTGCTCCATTGATATCTGCATTGATGAAAAATCCCCTGTCTGTTTTATACAGTCCTCGGCGCACCCTCTTCCCCGAAAAAGTATAGCTTGTCGTATCGCCTTTTTTATAGGCAGGAATGGAATCTAAGTCTAACAGGCTTGCTTTTGATGTATAACTTTCTTCCCGGAGTACAACAGGTATCCCTGCTTTTGCAGCGGTATACCGGAGGATATCCAAAAACCGACAAAACGGAATAGCGACAAAGTTCTGGTTGTTCCGTGTGCCAATGCAGATATTCTGCTTCTGGTCTTCATTATGTCCGGCAACGATAACTTCCACCTGCTGCCGCTTTGCATAACGGACAAGATACCACGCTGTTTTGTAGAAGAAATCCCGCAGGCGTGTCTCCCGTCTCCGGCTGAGTGTATGGAGTTGTTTCGTTTTTTTCACGGAATGAGTGCTGTCACTGCCTTTTGTGACTTCAGAGAGAAGTCTGGCTCTCTCCTTATTGAAATTCTGGTTCATTGATTTTATAGCCCCGCCTTTGATAAGGAATGGCGTATCTCCGAAGTTATTGGCAACCGCACAAAAGTTGTCCACGCCTACATCAATCCCCAAGATGCGTTTCGGGAATTTTGGTACTTCTGGAAGAATAATATCTTCTTTAAAAGTAAGCAGGATACTATACCCACCATACTGCGGTTTAACCTCTGTCTTCACATAGGTCATATCTGAATACAGAGATTCCCTGCCAACCAGTACAGGTTGCTTGTGATTCACAAACCGCAGGTATGCACACCCATCCTTACGGATAAATTTCGCTGTCTGGTTCGTATAAGCGGCAGTCATCGCAGGATTTTTGACATAGCCTGGTATCCTCGGACGGGCTTTGTATTTCTCTGGATGGATAGCATAGTCTTTCCGCAACTGAAAATAAGACTTCCAGCTCTTAACGGTCTTCTTTATCGCATTTTGGTTTACCTGGCTGTTCATCCGCCGATAGGTTGGATGGTCTGTATACTTAAAGATGGCATCTAATACCGTATAGGATAAGAACCATTCCGCTCTTGTCGGATAAGGAAAAACCTTGCATTTTAATCTTGAAACACGGACAGCTCCAGCCATCCCTCCCGTCTTTTTACAGTCTTCCCGTTTTTTGCAGTATACTTCATAGGCATGAGCATTTGCTTTTTGAATCCCAGTAAAGACATAATGAAGAACTTCTGTTTCATGGGAAGTCCGTTCTTCTGGAGACTTCCGCATTCCTGTCATTGTGTTACGAATGAAGAAGTTTGCTACGTTGTACATGCACTTGGCGGCTGTGGTGTTTTCTTCGAAATATCTGCATAACACAGCATCTTTATCTGGTTTTGTCATAATCTTCCATGTACGCATACCATGCATCTCCTTCCTATAAGAATAGTAGTTGTTTAAAATCAAGTAAGTTCTTGATTTTGCTTATATTATATCATATAAAATGAATAAACGAAATTCATCACAACAACAAGTAGAATTAGTTTAGAAAAAGTAAAGGCGCATTCATCCGCAGGCAACTGAAGTTGACTGCGGTTTTCTGCTTAAACTTTGATAATAATATTATACCATTAGAAAAAAATGTTTTTACAAGAGCGCTCATAAAAATGTCTTCTTTGAATTTTATAATACGGATGACCTCATTAATAATGACCCCATCGCTATTTTCTCGTCATCGTCTGTGATATTTCCCCTTACTTGGGAGGCATTCATGTATTATTGACAAATATGAATCACGAAGTTATAATAGAGCCACTAGAACATAGCCGTTAACCGGCAGAATAAAAGACATAGCTCCCAGGTAACTGGTGAGCAATATTTAAAGACTTCATAGAAATATGAGGTCTTTTTTCGTTAATTTTAAAGGAATTTTTAAATAAAAAAACAGCTATAAAAAGCTGCTTTTTCCCACTCGGCTGGCGTACTTAAGATACGCTTAATACAAAATATCAGTGATCGAATGTATACAGTGTATTTCTACCTGTATAAATATTATATACTATATAGTTGGAAAAATCAATACGTTTGATGGAGTCATATTATTGATAAATTTATCGAAATGTGATAAGATGAAATCATCAACAGTAAGTCCTATGTCAGTGCCGTTGTCGAGGTAAATGTCATGCGTTGGCATCGCTGCTAGGCTATTGGTAATTTAGACATTAAAGATAGTCGCTTAGTTTTGTTAGGACTTGGGCGGCTATTTTTTTGCAGATGTTACCCATAACATCACTTTCTTTGAAACTCTCTCTCAAATCGACCAGGAACGAAAAATAACTGGTCAATCAATTCGTAATCATCATCTGTGGATTTTAAAATATAATCATATAAGTGAATAAATCCCAAAACTTTTTGTTCTGAATTTTCATCTAATGTATTTATGGTGGAAACAATACCGCTATACGCCCTTTGTTCTAACCAGCTTTTTAATCTTTTAACCAGCATTTTATTCTGATCTTCTCCGTCTAACAGAGCATATTTATCGTATATTTTGTCAACAATATCTGCATAATTTCTATAAAAATCCAATAGTGGGGCTCTGTATCCAACTTCACATTCACCACATGCTGATAAAAATTCTTCTCTATTCATTTTCTCTCCTTTTTTACACATATTTTTATAATCACTAATTTGATAAATTGACATTTTCATAGCTACGTGATAGTATGATTATAGAAAAAGAGGTTGCCGATAGCCGGTTAGCCCAATTTACTATTTGGATGTCAAAGATAGTCGCTTAGTTTTGTTAGGACTGGGGCGGCTATTTTTGTGGTAAAAAAAGAACCCATACCATCTGGCATGAGTCCTCTAAAAGAATCCGATTCTTTTTATCTTTTTTTCACTTTTATACATAAAAAAACAGCTATAAAAAGCTGCTTTTCCACTCGGCTGGCGTACTTAAGATACGCTTAATACAAAGTATCAGTAATCGAGTGTATACAGTGTATTTCTGCCTGTAACAACATCATATACTATTTATATAGAAAAATCAATACGTTTGATGCAGTCATTTTTACAAATTATTGATATAACATCGTACTCCATATAATTCTGACAAAACAAAGCTTCTGTATTTTAAGCTATATGAATATTTTAAAAATGACAATACGATTAGTTTTAAATATACAAAAGATGCATCAAAAGCGAAGAGCATACCTGAAATTATACAAAATTTTATCAATCGAGGAAAACGTTAGTTTTCTTCGATTTTTATTTTCCCCAATGTATCAATCCCCCAGTATCGGAGTCCACGCATTATGTATTCCTTTATTTCCTGCTCACTAATCTGATCATCATGGACATCTATATCAAAGGAAACGCTATGTACCACTTTGTTATTATCCTTTTGGGCACATTCTTCTCTTTCTCTCTGATATTTTGGATTATCATAATTTTTAATAGCATTTCTAATCTGCCTGTCACTATACTGTGCAAAAATATCTCTTGCTTCTTCCTCTTTGTATAATGCCTGTTTTAATTTATACAGCGGATAACTAAGTATTAACTGTTCTGTTTCATGCATTTCATCCATTCTCTGTGAAAAATCATCGAAAAGTTCTTTATGAAAAGAATAGTAATAGAGTTTAATAATACCTATCTTTAAAGCTTTTAGCTGCCGTTCAACATCTTTGAAATACACATATTTTTCTTCTCTCGAATCGTCATTCAATCTTATGTAGCTTAAAGGGTCATTTTCCGTCATAAAATAACGAATCATGCCCAAGTAATCTTCAAATACATCTAGTTCATATCGAAATTTTTTCAAAATCGCCCTATCTAAATAATTTTCAGGAATTACAGCAGGAGAAATTGATGACGTTTCACTTGAACGAAGCTGCTCTAATTCTTCTTCCTGAATATCCTCTTTATTTTTTTCTACCTCTTTTTTTGCTTCTCTTGCTATCTCATTAAAATATTCTTGTATGCCGCCAACCTCATTAATATGATTCCGTATCAGGTCCGCTTCATCCTCTGTATCAGCATCACTGATGACTTCATATAAAAACACATTATCTGCATTCAATAAATATTCTGAATATGGAATGATTTTTAAAGTTTTCGTATTATGTTCCTCAACGATTAGATATGATTTCATAATTTTTATATCTCCTTTCTACTACATATTTTTTCTAATATTAATGTGTATATTTTAATTAAATTATAAGTAGAAATCTCCCGGTTTTAACCGGGAGATGAATACGCCTTAAAGAATGTTCTTATTCTGGATATTGATTCTGTATATATCGTTTTACCACATCTTCACTCATATTCCCCAATGTACTCATGTAGTAACTGTGAGACCAGAGATGTCCACCCCATAGCTTATCTGCTTTTATCTCAGGATGATTCTTAAAAAAGATCTTTGCACTATGCCCTTTGAGTGCCTTTACTACATTCGATGCTGCATATTTTGGCTTAAAGCTGATGAGCATATAGACATGATCTGGCATCACTTCCATTGTTTCCACGGTGATTTATATGTGATATGATAAAGACATGAAAGGAGGGCTTTTTATGCATACGATGTCACAGATGCCATATCATATCGGATTCAAAGTAAAACTGTATCCATCCGATTACCAGAAGCATTTGATCGCTGTAAATGATGGAGCAAAACGGGCAGTCTATAACCATTTAGTCGCCTGTGGGAACGAACGCTACCGGTTAGCAAAAGCGGTAGACAGTATCCTTTTATCGCATCCGGCTGCATATGTCCCTATGTACTTAGAACGGATAGATTATCTGCAGTCTGTTTCTTTTGATGTAAAAGGGATACAGAATGCCCTGCCTTTTCTTTACGGGAAAGAGATCGATTCACTGGCAGTCGCTAATGCGGTCAAAAACTACCGTTTCGCATGGAAGAATCAGAAGGAGCAGCATAGAGGTGTTCCTATGTTCAAGAAGAAATCTTATGAGCAGTCTTATCAGACAAATGCACAGTATAACACCAGGAAAGGGATAACTACCTGTAATGTACGTTTTCTTGATAAGGATCATGTCACGCTTCCCAAGCTGGAACGGATACGCATCGGCGCTTCCCCAAAGATCATCGGGTCTCTGCTGCACCGGACGGCAGATACCCGGATAGGAACGATCACGATACAAAGAGATGCTGTAGGGGAATACTGGGCTTCTTTTGCCATCGCCTCTGATGAACCATTTCACCAGAAGCTGGAGAAGACAGGTTCCATGCATGGGATCGACTTAAATCTTATCGATCTGATCAATGATTCTGACGGTGGTATCCGTGAGAATAAACGCTTTTATGCCTCTTCCCAGCATAAACTGGCAAAAGCACAGCATAAGCTCAGCCGGAGGGCGGAACACGCCAGGGCGGAGGGACGTAAGCTACAAGGTTCTGTGAATTATCAGACACAGCGTAAGAAGGTGGCTTATCTTCATCGAAAGATTGAACGGCAAAGGACAGACTACCTTCATGTCCTCTCTAAGCGGGAAGTTGAGAACCAAGACTTTATCGCTGCGGAGGATCTGAAAGTAAGTAATATGAAGAAGAACCATCATCTTGCAAAAGCAGTCTCTGATGCATCCTGGCGTACTTTTCTGACCATGCTCCAGTATAAGGGGGCATTCTATGGCAAGACAGTTGTCCTTATCCCGCCACAATACACAACACAGACATGCAGTCATTGTGGCTATATCATGAAGGGAGAAGAACATCTGACGTTATCTGACAGGGAGTGGGATTGTCCAAACTGCCACACCCATCATGACCGGGACAGGAATGCCGCCCAGAATATCTTAAATAAAGGGTTACAGAAAGCAAAAGATACTGGTCTGTGCCTATAAAAAATATATATCCTGGTATGGCAACTCACCAGGAAACCGTCTGGTCATTGGTGGACCTCCACTCCTTCTCCTGCGGGAAAGGAGCGAGTCTATTGTATCCAGATAAGATTGGAGTGCATTTGTTAGATAATTACTGACCCTGTTCCTCCAAGCTCCTGACTTCTAGTCAGGAGAAGTTGACCTCATACAACTTGCATTATATTATTACAGAAAAAACACACTAGATTGAGAATTAAAACAAATTTCGGTCTGGTGTAGCACAACGCTTTTCAGAAAAGCTTATATACCAGAAACATCTCCGCATAATTAAAAAAGGTGCTATTTTTCTCCGAAAAATCCAGCAATTAAAATTTCGGAGAAGTGTAGTATTTTTTTGGGAGAATTTTATAGTCTTATAAAAAAGAACCCATACCTTTTAGTATGAGTCCTTCAAAGTTGGTTTTATCAAATTTTAGCTGCGGGAGAATTTTTTAAAGTTTCCTCTACATAACTGTTTAATGACATTTCGTGGGCAGTCGTGTATAGCACTAACCGTTTATGCAAATCAGGCGAAATTCTCACATTAAAACTACCTTTATATGCCGTTTCTGGAACAATTCCATTTTCTTTGCACAATGTAAGATAATCGTCTACAGCTCCATGAAAATCTTCTAATAATTCTTTTGCCGTTTCACCTTCATAAGAAATTAAGGAGCGAATCCCCATAACTTTTCCATACAAGATACAATCTTCTTCGGAAAATTCTACACTTCCAATATATCCTTTATATTCCATAGTGTTTTTCATACCAACCCCTCCTGTTCTAATTTGTTTAATAATTGTTTTATTTGATAAGCTTTTAACTCTTTTTGTGGATGTGGTCGATGAAGTAAGATATTTTCATGTCCAACGCTGGCAAACATTACGCGAGAACCGCTTGTTTTACCCTTATTACAACGAAAATACCCCAGATATTGCAACAAAGCTTCTGCTTCATTAAATGTAAAATCTTTTGGACATGATTTTAAGCGTAAAATTAGTTTTTCTTTTTTGCCCATATATAACTCCTATATTTATACTATACTTTTTTATGTGATAATGCAACTAAAAATAGTTACTTTTTATGTATATACCCTTATGTATGGCATACTCATTTGATAAAACATTGTTTTTCCTCCTTTTTTGAATTTTGTTTTACAATTTTAATATGGATAAAGCCAACAAATATTTTTACAAGAAAAAAAGAACCCATACCATCCGGTATGAGTCCTTCAAAAGGATCCGATTCTTTTTTATCTTATTTCACTTTCATTCCCTTAAATATTTTCTCCGGAAATCAACAAATTTTTTAAAGCCTTTGATATTGTACCATTTTCAACAATCTCAGCATGTTTTGAAAAGAAACTTATACTGTCATGTATTACAGGATCATCAACATCTTTCTCTATTAAAAATGACTTTCTATTGACTATTCCATTTTCTATTATAGCTGAAATATACCTATTACTGTTTAATCCATTTATCAATGTTAAATTAAAGAGAATTTTTCCAGAAATATTTTTAAACGCCTTTTGTACCTCATCTAATGTTGAAATCGGGCTAATATATGTGGTAGCAATCACCAAGTAATCATACGAGCTATTTTCTAATCTGCTAACTTCAAAATTTTTCATACTACCACCTTTCTTTCAATTTAATTTCCTATTTTTTTATATGTATTTTCAATCAGCTCAGATACCTCGGATATAATTGTAATAGCTTCTTGTCTATTTTCAATAACTTTGGTATTAATCAAAATTTGATCAACATGAAAAAGTACATGCCTGTTTCGTTTAAAATAATTATATATTTCTTCCAAAGCTTTAAGAAACTCCGCATCCCCTATTCTGGTTGCCATACTTGAAATTACTATTCTTTTCTCATCATCTTCAGGATCTTTATTAAATACTGTTCCAAAATTATGTTGCTCATCAATTACAATTCCTTTTAAATCAAGCAAATATTTTAAATATCCCTCCAAAGCTCTTAATGCCGGAAACGCAAAACAAGAATAATCTTCAAAAACTTTTTCTGTATCCATTAACGAAATTGAAGGAGTAAATAGTTTCCATATAACATCATCAACATTACCAGCATATGCCGTCGGCATCATTTCTGCAAGTTTGCTTCTTGCATTATCAATATCTGTGTTTGTTTCTACAAATGTATTTGTTGCTTGTATAATATCATTCATTTCTACTTTAGGTGAATATGAAACAAATGATAAAAATTCATTATACAAATATAATGGTTTTCCCTGTACCACTAATCTATTGTTTGAATGCAAAATGAGTGTTAATTTATCTCCTATTTCACTAATAAATACATATCGTTTGTGCTCAACATCATCGTGTTCCTCGATATTACCATTACATAATTCTTTTAGAAATTCTATCGTTTTTTGAACCCATTCGTCTCCAATAAACATAGAAAATGATTTTTGCTCCGTTGTAGCTTTATATCCCCTAAGCTCTATTTCTTCTTTTAATTTGTCAGAATATTTAATATTTTTTCCTATAGAACACAGGGTAGTCTGTCCATCATTTCTCTGATATATATCTAAACTTGCTTCCACTCCATTTACAATAAAGGTATATCGTTTTTGATTTTTCATCTCTTTTATTCTACCGCCTGATGCATCGGACCAAATACTCTTAACTACATCATTCAATAATTTTTCTAATTTTTTTGAATCTCGCACAATATACATACTCTTGCTTGATGAACTTACCTGTTCAGCTTCCTTTACAGTCGGAATTATTATTTTTTCTTCTATATCATGTTTCTTTTCACATAAATCTAATGCTTGTTTTGCTAATTCATCTGCTATATCATTAAATTTATTATTGGAATGTCCCTTAACTTTAATAAATTTAATATTAACCTGTTGTTTTATTTCATCATAAAATGCCTTATAAGCTTTTGTCCCTTCTTTCTTGGCTTGCCATTGCCCTAAACACCATTTTGCAATTCCCTCATAATCATGGTAAAGTGCAATATTTTTAAGAGAATTCTTTAAAGCATACTGCATGGCAGCTTCTGCACCTTTTATTTCACCTGCCACATTATGCATCTCTGAAAGAGTTGCATCATTAAATTTATCTGCAAATTTATATTCTTTCCCCTCTCTTAATACAATCATTCCGTAAGAAAACTCTTTTGTTGAATCATTGTAACTACCATCGACATAAATTTCTGCGTCTGGTATATCTGTTGAATCGTTTGCAGAATTATCCATGCTGTCTTTTAAATAACTTTCCGCTTCTTCATAGGTTTTAAAGCTTTTATATTCTGCTCCTGAAAAACCATCTACCTGTTTTTTACATTCATCCCATGATTGAAAAATACCCGTTGTTTTTCCTTTTTTCACTGCATAAAATTTTTTTGCCATATGTCCCCCTTTTCTGAAAAGACTCATTATTATACTAGATTTTTTTATTTTTATCAATAGTTTTTTTATTATAATTCAAATTATTTCCTGTTTTATTCGAATTATTCCTTGCTCTTTATTAATTTTTATCTTTATTATATATAAGATATTGCAACACCACAATACACAAAATAATCAGAATGATAAATCCAACATTATAAGAAGAATTTCACTAAACTATGGGTTATGGCTTTTTACAAGAAAAAAGAACCCATACCTTCCGGTATGAGTCCTTTAAAAGAATCTGATTCCTTTTACTTTATTTCACTTTCAGCCCCTTAAAAATCTTCACATAAGCCTTCTTCATTTTCTTCGGCACCTTGATAACCATCTTCTTGTTTACACCCTTAAACGCTTTCTTATTTGCTGTCTTTTTCGTAAGCAGCACCGATTTAATAGTTACCATCTTTAAGCTCCTGCATTTAAAGAACGCATTGTTGCTGATCTTCTTTATGTTCGCTCCGATCGTTACTTTCTTAAGCTTCTTGTTGCCGTTGAAAGCCTTTGTTCCAATAGCTGTTACTTTGTAAGTGATGCCTTTTGCCTTGATGGTGGCTGGGATGATGACGCTTCTTGCGACTTTGCTGGTCTTATATACCATCACTTCTGCCCCGGCTTTTGTTACCTTGTATGTGCTGCCAGAAACCGTATATCTTGTTCCAACTTTCGGATAAGCAAGTTTCTTTGTAGTAACTGCCTTTTTCTCTTTGCATCGCTTGCAGATGTAAGTAATCGTGCCTTTCTTGGTGTAGGTAGGGGAGATAACGGATTTCTTTTCCCATGTGTGTCCTAACGCTGGGATGTTCTTTCCAATCTTTAAAGTGATGCCGCAGTCTTTGCAGTAGGCGTCCCCTGTATACCCATCATTTTCACATGTCGCTTCCTTTTTGCCTAAATATCCGATGTGGATGTGTCCGGTAGCTGGGATCTTTTTGCCGTCAGAAAGTTTTTCTCCGCAGTCTGTACAGTAGGTATCCCCGGTGTATCCCTCGTCCGTACAGGTTGCTTCCATTTTGTTCCGTATCTCCGTGTGCTGATGGTCTGTCTTTGGGAGGACTTCTCTCTTTTCATCTCCGCAGACCTTGCAGACAAAGAGAATGTATCCGTTCCTCTTGCAGTTTGCTTCGTTGCGCTCCCGCTCTTCGTATTCGTGGGCTTTTCTGGCAATCTCCGTACCAGAGGATAACTTCGTGCCACAGTCGGTACAGTAGACATCTCCACTATAACCCTCTTTCGTACAAGTTGCTTCCACTTTGTTGCGGACTTCTGTATGCTGGTGTCCGGTTGCTGCGATCTCTTCTGTCTTGGTTGCGCCACAGACCGTACAGGTGTAAGTCTTAACTCCTTTTTCGGTGCAGGTAGCAGCTTTTGTCACTTTGCCTCCATCCCATGTGTGTTCCGTGGTCTTGGCGATTGTCTTGCCATCAGAAAGCTTCTCTCCACAGTCTTTGCAATAGGTATCACCGGTATAGCCTTCTTCTTTGCAGGTTGCTTCCTTTTTGTTGCGGATTTCCGTGTGCTGGTGTCCGGTCGCAGGAAGGCCTTCTCGTTTTTCGTCCCCACAGACCTTGCAGACAGAAAGAACATAGCCGTCTGTTGTACAGGTTGGCTCCTGCCGGTCTTTCACTTCATAATCGTGTGCTTTCTTGGAAATCACTTCACCAGAAGATAACTTCGTACCACAGTCTTTACAATATGTGTCTCCGGTGTATCCTGTCTCGATACAGGTTGCTTCCTTTTTGTTACGGATCTCGGTGTGCTGATGTCCGGTCGCAGGAATCTCTTCTGTCTTTGTTTTCTGGCAGACTGTACAGGTATAGGTTTTTATTCCTGTCTCTATGCAGGTTGGTTTCTTAGTCACAGTGCCATCATCATAAGTGTGGTCTGTTTTTGGTGTCTCTTCTTCTTTTGTCTCGCCACAGACGCTACAGGTGTAAGTCCTTACTCCCGTGTGTTCACAGGTGGCTTCCGTTGTTACCTTGCCATTATCCCATGTATGGTCGATCTTAGGTATCGCCTGTCCGGAAGAAACTTTGGTTTCACAATCGGTACAATAGGTATCTCCTGTATAGCCCTCTGCCTTGCAGGTTGCTTCTTTTTTGTTACGGATCTCGGTATGCTGGTGTCCGGTCGCAGCGATCTCTGTTGTTTTTGTCTTACCGCAGGATGTACAGGTATAGGTCTTTGTTCCGGCTTCCGTACAGGTCGGCTGCTTGGTCACGACTCCGCTGTCCCAGCTGTGAGTGTGGCTGTCACTCCACTTCGCATAGAGGATCATGTTGTCAGTCGTATTATTGATCGTCAGTTTCTCTACTCTCTTGGTGTAATCTTCATCGGTATACCATCCGACAAAGGAACAATCCGGTTTGGACATGTTCCCGCCAAACGGCAGGTAATTCGAATCCGTGAGAGAGGTGAACGTGTAAGTAAAGGAGTAACTGTCCTGCCACCGGCTGCCGCTTCTGTTTGTATACGTACCGCCAGGGAAGCTTAATGTGACCTTGAATTTTGCTTTTTTCCACTGTGCATAGAGGACAGAGATAGTATCCGCTGTCTTTGTTCCTGCTTTGTATGCCGTGCCACTGCCATCCTTCTTTGTGTTCCAGCCGGTAAACAGATAACCTTTTTTCTTATATTTACAGGCAGGGATCGTCACTTTCGTGCCAACATAACCAAAGAATGGCTCGTTTGCGGTCGTACCATCGGACCCGTTTCCGTCAAAACGGACAGTAAAAGCATTATCTCGGAAGATGACCTGCCGTCTCTTCCATGGAGAGATGTTGTTATCGGTATAACCGACATCCAAAGGGTTGACGTTTTCTGATATAATGGTTGGCATGAATGCGGTATCACTCGAATCCAACGGTACGGAGATGTCAAAGGCACTCTGCCCCACGTTTTTTACAGTATCCGGCAGGTTGATATACATCAGATCATTCATTTCTGCCATCGCATTCTTTCCGATCGTAGTCAGTTTTGTGTTACTAAGGTCGATCTTCTCCATAGCTCCACAGCCAACAAACGCTTTTTCTCCAATCTCTGTGAGGCTATCCGGTAATTTAACGGATGTTAAAGCGGTATCCTTTGCAAAAGCAGAAGCCGGAAGTGCCGTAAAGCTGCTCTTAGACAGGTCTACTTCTTTCAATGCACTGCAGGAAGCGAACGCATTCGCTCCGATAGAAGTCAATTTACAATCAGAAATTCCGGTGATCTCTTCTAATTTCTTACATCCTTCCAAAGCACTTGTTCCGATAGAAGTCAATGTCTTTGGCAGGTGGATACTTGTGAGCGCATACATGTTGCTGCATATCGTATCCGGCAAAGATGTGATCGTAGCAGAGGAAATATCAAACGTCTTTAAATTATAACATCCAGCAAATGCATCCGTTCCAATCTCACTGATCTTACAGTTAGAAAGTCCCTGTATCTCCTCTAACTTCTTACAGTTTGCAAACGCATCATCTGCTATCTTTGTGACCGTAGATGGAAGTTTTACGGTCTTTAACGAGGTACAGTTAGAAAAAGCATTCTCTGGTATCTCGGTGATACTGGAGTTTGACAGATCGATGCTCTCCAATGATCGACAATCAGAAAAGGCTAATGTATCAATAAAATCAATTCCCTCACCCTTGTTATAAAAAGTAACATTTTTCAAATTAGAAGCATTACAAAAAGCCCTATATGCAATTCTCTCTATTGGATTTTTTACAGTGAGCGAAGTAACCATTGCATTATTATAAAATGCTCCACTGCTGATCAATTTAAGCGGAATACCATCTAATTCAGGCATATCAACAACAACATCCATCGGCTCTGTATAATATTTGCCTTGCAGTGAAATAGCCCATCGATCCGTTAAATCCCAGTCATCATATTCTGCATCCGCTGTCTTTTCTGGCCAGTTATAATATAATTTAAAGTAATTGTTATCCTTCTTTAAACCACTAACATCATCTATCTTAAACCAATCACTACCGGCTCTTGAGTATACATTAAAGTTTGGTACACCACTGGTCGGATCACTGTATACCCATTGTTTAGTATCTTTATCATAGGAAATATTGCAGGCATGATCTTCATTGGATACATAACAAGCAGGAATTCCTAATATCTGCACCATACGTTCCATGATCTCAGCCATCTGTCCACATACACCACACTTATTTGTCCAAGCTTGCGTCATTGTCCAGTTTGTATGTCGCTTTGTAACATCATATTTTATCGTTTTCCCCACATAATCACAGATAGTCACGATTTTCTCATAATCCGTCTTACAATTTTTAGTAACCTCTTTTGCCGCTGCCTCCATCTCCTTGTAAACTGTTGTTGTCTTATCCACTTTTTCCGACAACAGGTGCTTACTTGGGTCTTTGTAGGTGTTGATCAGGTCATTTACTTTTTTCGTTGCTGTCAGAGCTGGGAAGTATTCTTCCGGATGCTCACGAACGCAAAACTTTTGTGTACTTTTATCAAGAACATTATATCCAGGATTTTCAATATCACAAGCACCAACTTTTGTATTATATTGCTCAAACTGAAATTCTTCCCCATCATAAAGGATTTTTCCTTTTAAAAACTCACCTTTCGAATCAAATGGCTCGACATCATAATATTTCATAGTCTTTCCGTTTTTTAATATTTTTACAGACTGAAATATACTTCCATCTGGCAGAATATAATCTCCATTTGTATCCTGCTTAATAATCACCGTATCTTCCGCTGCCTGTACCGGATACGTCATAAATAGACTGCATCCCATTGCAAGTGTCAATGCAGTGGCTATCCCATAAATCTTTTTTCTCATAAAATCTTCCTTTCTTAAGTTTTTTATATCATTATTTTTATCATATCATATTTCTGCCGAATTTTTATAAGAAAAAGAATTGAATTCTTTAAACTCTTTAGAATATGGCAACAAACGGTGTTAACCCCCTACCTACTTTGTTGAGGAAGGGGAATGCACACCTGGTTTATTGATAAAACATACATATATGTGTGTAATAATTTCACAGATATATGAGTGTAATTATATCACAACTATATCTGTGATAAGAAAACACTCATGTATCTGTGGAGTTAAAGCACACATCTTATGCTTACTATCATGGAATCGGATTCTTTTCATAAAAAAAAGACTCACATCCGAAGATGTAAGCCTCATTTATTTTTTATCGTTCTGGCTCATCCCATGATTGTTGTGGATGCTGTAGGTTGTAGATCTGCTGTTTTAACTGTTGATTCTCTCGTTGGGATTGGGCAAGTTCCTTTTTATAGTATTGTAGTTCCTTTCTGACATCTACAAGTTCTTCCTCTGACCGTTCCAACTTCTGTTCTGATTTTTCCAAATCCCGTGTCAAATCACGGACCTGCGTTATATTTTCCCCATTTTTCTGAGCTAATGCATCAATACCAACCTTTATGGCTGTAACATCAACCCCTTGTTTTTCTACGTCTTTCCGGAAGCCTTCCATCCGGATTGACTCATCATGAAGATGATCGAGCCTTGTTTGTGCCGCCGAAAGCTGTTTTTCCAGAGCAGCATGTTTATCATTTATTTGTTCTTTCAATCCAGTATGTTCTTTCGATAGTCCAGCATGTTCTGCAGATAGTGTATTATTTTTAACATTAACACTGTTTTTTAATTCAGCATGATAAACATCCATTTTTTTATCTAATTTTTTTAATGTATCTTTTTTTGTTAGTAGATATGTTAATAATATACCACCAATATTAAATAATCCAGCAATAATAGCTGCCTCCATGATAATTCCTACTGTGTCACTTAATCTTAACGATTGTAACACAGTTCCACTTATTTGTGTTAAAAACATCATGATTTTCTCCTTTCTTCTATTAATATAGAAAAGGACGGTTCATAACCGCCCTTTCCATCGCTCTTATTTTATTGGTTTCTTTCTCTTTTTCATCTGATAAATACCTAATCCGATAAACAATGCCATTGCCAATACGATTGGCAGATAAGATAACCAGTTCTCGAATCCACCGGTAAGTGGTGGAGTTGGAGTTTTTTCATTATCCACGTCATAAGTCAGATCGTAGAAGTAATACAGGTCTTTTGCTTTATCGTATTTTCCTTTTGAGGTATCTGCTTTCATATCTTCAGCTTCTTTTGTAGTCAGTGCCATCGGCACGGTAACATTGATCGAATCTTTCATCAGTGTGTAGCCTGGAAGAGTCTTTGTCTCAGTAAGGACATAATCGCCCGGGTCGAGGTTATCGAACAGAATCTCTCCGTTCTCATCGGTCTCTTTTGTAGCAACCAGTTCGGTCTTCTTATCAGCAAGGATTTTTTCAATCTTAAAGGTGACTCCCTTTAACTTCTTCGTCTTGCTGTTTCCACGTTTGATGACTTTGATACTGGATGAGATCGCTGCGTTTTCAAACGTACCTCCGAATTCCTGATGGTCTTTATCTACCGTAAAGGCGATATATGGTGTGCCATCTTCCTCCTTACCGGCTGTCGCATTTTCAAGGTCAGAGATCTTATTAAACTCATACCGGCTTTCAGAACCCGATTCTGTAATCTTATAGTCTCCCCAGTCGAGGTCGTCAAAGGATACGAACAGAACCAGATATTTTTTTCCATTGATTGTTATGACATTATCCTCATCGGATACCGTATTTTTGGTAAAGGTCACGGTCTGTTTATCCGTATACTCTTTTTCATGAACCGTCTCTCCAGTGATTGTAAAAGTAAAGCTCAGATCGCCATGACGGAGATCTAAAGACTCGACCGGGATCATCTTGGATACGGAAACGGAGCCTAACCGCGGGTTGCTCTTATTGATCAGCGATGTTTCTGTCCGCTCTGTGACGGAATCGGCATCTTTTGTAACAGTAACATTGGAGGATAGTTCGTAGTCTAGTACATCTTCTTCTTCCCATGTATACTCAATCTTCTGGCTACCCTTATACTTCGGCAGGTTGATCGTTTTTGCTGACCAGTTGTTCTTCTCAGATAATACGACATTTCCATCGGTGATATCTGTTGTCGTTCCATCACTCTGTTCTAATGTCAGCTTTTCTACCCGCTCCCCGTCAGCTAATAAATGAACCGTTACGGAATCCGGACGGAGGTTATACAGATTTTCCTCATCATTCCATGACTTGGCAATCTGTGCGGAAGTATACTGTGCATATGTATTCGTCAGGTCGGTATGGATATATGTGTACTGGCTGTCAGAGGAAGTGGTTGTCTTGGTATCTGTCAGTTCATAGTCCTTTGGTAAGCCGGACGTATCCTCTTCCCATGTATAAACATACTCTCTGCCGACATCATCGTATTTTGGTAAGGATTTGTCTTCTTTTACTGTAAATGTCCAGTTATTACTCTCATTTAATACTGTAGAGTAATCATCTAATACTACACCATTCTGCAGCAGGTTAACCTTAATTTCCTTTGGTCTCTTCTTCGGTGCATTGTCATTGTCCTCCCAATACTTGGTAACGGATGGGATGACTGGTTCATCACTTGGTGTCTCTTCCCAGTTGTAGAACGTCACACAGTTCGTCTCGCTGTCTTTGAAGTAACCATCTTCATACTCTCTGGTATCCTTTTTCCAGACCGCATCATCCGGTACGACTTCTTCGTAATAATACTTGCTTAAGTCGATATCATCGTCAAATGCGTAGATCCATCCTTTTTCCTTTGTCAAAGTGATAGTCTTATATAAGTTCGTCTTTTCTTTATCCGTATACATGTGGATCGTTAATGAATTTGGTCGATCCTCTTCTTTAACAAAACCTTGTGTCTTTTCTTCTCCCCAATTCTTCGTGATCGTAGGTGTCTTGATATCCGAGAATGTCAAGGCAAAGGTATACGTATTTTCTGCCAAATTGTAGGTTGCTGAGATGGTATCCAGGTTGGCGGCATTGACTTTTGATACAACCTCGTTGCTGCTTAAGTTTAAGTAATCGATGTTCGGGATATACGCTGTGTTCTTTTCTTCCTGTGGATATAAGGAGTAACCTCTTGGTGGTATCACTTCCACAATCTTGTATAAGTTCTTCGCATCCGGGTTTACCGTATAATATCCGATTGGCAGCTTGTCCATACCGGCACGTCCGCCATCGTCCGTATCTTTGTCGATACTTTTGATAGTCTTGATAAAGTCACCCTCTTTGATGATGGTCTTGCCGTCATAACTCTTTAAGTCCGTTGCTGCATAGACTTTGAACGTAGCAGACAGACCGGAATCTTCGGCATCCGCTGCCCCTTTCTTTGCGGCATCGATCTTTAAGAGGGATAAGGAGATGGATCTCTGTGTATCTTCCACATCCGCCTCTGTCTCCGGGTGTTCGTCCACTTTCGGGTCAAGCTTTAAAGTAGCTGGATCTTTGACATCGATCGTGACTTTTAAGATACCCGGATGTCCTTCCCCGCCATCTTCCGCCTTTGCATAATATGGGCTGCTCTCCTTTAACTGGATCGTAACTTCCAGTTTTCCAGATCTTTTACTCTTGTCATCGGCAAAGGTCGGGTACTCTGGACTGATGGATGCGATGTCATCATCTGTTAAGTCTGTGATGCTCTCACCCTCGCCATCACTGTAACATAACGCATAGTTAAAACTGTCTGCTGTAAGTTTTCTTGCTGCTAATGTTTCCTCATCTTCCGTATCTGGGTCTGTGTAGAGGTAGAATTCCTGTTTTGGTACGGTATAGATCCCTGTCTCTGTCGGCTCGGTATTCGGTACTTTCTGGTCGGTATCCCCAACATAGATCTTCTTTAACACACCGGAGTTAGCAAACATCCCTACCGTAGAGTTTAAGCTGCCTGTCTCCCAGTTTGAAAGGTTTAATGACGTTAACTTTGTGCAGTAAGAAAACATCTTGTCTGCATGAATCATGTTTGACGTATCGACATGATGAAAGATGACACTCCGCAGCTTCTGGCACTTGTAGAACATGGAAGAAGAGATCTTGTTGAACTTCACTTCCTGTTTTGTTGTCTGCGTGGAAACGTAGAACGTACCCTCATCCTCCGGGTCTTGCCATAACACGACCGTACTCTTGCTGTCGGCTGGGGTCGGGTTGGCTTTTGTCCCTACCCTGTCTGCGGAGACATCATAGACCGCTTTGGCACTTGCTGGTGCTTTTTCATAAGTAAAGATTACTTTCTGGGCGTTGACGATATAAGGATTTAATTGCTCGCCTGTACAGAGGAAGTAATCCCCGTGGCTTGGCTGTTCTTTAAAGTTCTCATCGTCCGGCTGCCAGGAACCTATATCAAGGTCCTTTGCCCCGGCATCCCATGTGAGAACGACTTCGTGTGTCTCCGTATCGACATCAAAACCGTCCGGTGCTTTTGTCTCTTTGATATAGTAATGCCCCATGAAGAAGTTCTTCGTGTAGCTTGTCTTTTTGTTTGTAAAATCGGCATAGCCCTTGCTGTCTGTTGTGACCTCATCGATCTTTTCATCTTTTTTCCAGATCACATTTCCGGCATCATCCATGATGTTCTCCCCGGCATATAATGCATAGACGGCTCCAGCTACTCCGGTATCTTTGTAAGTAAACTCTTCTGTACCGGAAGCATAGCCTGTCATAACATTTCCTGTCTTATTGATACGGATACGTCCGTAGATCGGAGAATCATTAAATCTGCTGTAGGCACTGTCCGCGTTGCTCTTGTTGGCACGGAAAACGATTTCTCCATCCGTTTCTGCCACATGGTCTGCATCGATCGTGATGACCTTTTCCTGATAAGGGAAATCCGGGTCAGAGGAATCCTTGCCGGTATCTTCCTCACTTAAGAGATACCCAGCCGGTGCTTTTGTTTCTTTGATCTTGTAAGTACCAAAGGAAAGCCCTTTTACCGTCACTCTTCCAATCTCGGTCCCGTCTTTTCCGTCTCCTGTGTAGTATTTTCCAAGTTCTTTCCAGTTATCTCCCTCTTTTTGATACAGGGTAAATTCGGCATCTTTTAATAAAACGCCAGTATGGGTGGAATGTTTTTCGATGGATAATGAGATCGGAAGTTCCTTATCCGTATATCTTCCATCCTCATCCCCCAGTGTAAGGATATGTTTTTCCTGTTCCTTTGTAAGGGTGTTTCCTTTTACGAACGCAGTCATTTCTTTTTTACTGAAAACACAGTCATCTTCCCTTACCACAAAGACGGCATCCTCATTGTTCTCTTCGTTTAATTTTTCGTGGAACTTCGAGCCATCTGTCTGTTTCAAACTGTAGACACCCGGCAGCAGCCATGGGATCGACACCTTTCCCTCTTTGTCTGCTTCACAGATGACCTCTTTTTTATCCGGGTCTTTTAAGTAAGTGCCATCGTTCTTTAAGACCTTAAACTGTGCCCCGGCTTCCGGTTCCACTGTCTTTTCGTCTTTTGTCTTAAACTTCTTAAAAGTGGCGATACCGTAATTGATCTCCTGGTAGTTGTTCTTTTCGCCAGACCACTGCGTGGAGCCTTCATTATCCTTCCGCTTTAAGTCAGCTGAAAAGATCGGTCCGCTCAGGTAGTAGCCTGTGGTACCAGAGGTCTGCACGATCACAAAACCGTCCTCTCCGATCGCGGAATGCATCCGTCCATCCTTATCTTCTACACAGTCGATATCCACGGAAGCTTTTCCTGCCTCATCGGTCTGCATGGTCGCAAGGACAGCATCCGCATACTTCTGTACAAAAGCATTCCGTTCTTCCTGTGTCCAGTCCTCCCCGTTTTCTCTTAAGTCAGCAAGGTCAGCCTTACTGATGGAAGAGACGTTCATGACAGCAAATCCGGCATCCGGTTCCATGGTCCGTCCCTCTTCATCGTATTCTTCCCTGTCCTGATCAAAAGCAACTTTATATTTGTCAAGATAGATCCGGTCACCCTGATAGGTATTGTCTACGGTATATTCGAACGTAGTCGCTGTCCCATCCTCGTTTCCGAGATCTTCTTCTGTTACCGTAAATGGCTTATCTTCCATGAACTTGTAGGAAGCGGTTCCTTCTATCTGCTTTAAAACATAACTTCCTGCCGCTTTAATCGCTGCACTCTTTGCGTAGCCATTTTCATTCGTTGTAAATGGCTTCCCGATCATGTTTCCATCCGTATCATAGATCGCAAACTTCGCTCCTTTTTCCGGATGGTATGTCTTTGTGCCGCTTAACTCTGTCTTGCTCATCACTTTATGAATGGTTACGGAGCAAGGGAGCAGTTCATCCACGGTCTCTCCACTGTCAGATGTCTTGCCAAGCACAATGTTCCTGCCAGAATAGATATCATTTTTATTCGCGTCCGTATCATCTTCAATGTGAAGGGAGAACGGACCAACTTTAGTCATGTTTTTTGGGAGTCCTTTGCTTGTCAGTGTCAAGGTATAATAGCCATATGGGACATCTTCCCATGAAGCTGTACCATCTTGTGCAGTTGTCTTTGCCACACCATCCGTATATGGAGTATCTTCTGAAAATTTAGAAACAGCTTTTAAGGTGAATTCGATTCCCTTTTCCGGTTTGATCCCCGTCTCGTTCACAAGATCATTGACATATTTTGTGATAGTCACGGTTCCTTTTTTTGCTTCCTCGTTGGAAGTAAGGGAAGTGATTGTCTTTCCACTTTCTTCTTTTGCCAGCAGGGTGTCACTGGACCCATTGTCATATAAGATAAATTTATGTGCCTCCGGATCTTTTTCGAATCCGTTTGGAGCCCATGTCTCTTTGACCCAGTAAGAACCGGCTGTTAATTTTCCACTGTTTCCTTTATAGACCGTCTTTCCATTCTCCGTCTGTTTGGAGATATTGATGGAAGAGACTTCGGTTCCTTTGGCACAACTGGAATTATTATAGACGGTATAAACAGCACCTTCCAGAGAAAGGTCTGCGGAATAGGATTCCTTACAGGTCTTATACAGGCTGATCGAGCCATACTTTGGTGTATCCGAGAAGGTATAACTGATCGATACTGTGTTTCCCGTCTCTTTTTTAGTCACGGATTTTACTTTTCCATTCACTTTGATGATATGATTCGGTACGCTGACCTCTTCGATCTTCCAGTTTGCGGAAAAATTCGCTTTGGCTTTTGCCGCTTCATCCGCTGCATTTTTGGCTGCCTCTTTTTTCGCCGCTGCCTGCGCTAATGATTTATCCGGATAGTTTCCATCGTTTTTACATTTTTCTTTCTGTTTTTCCGTAAGCTTATCCCAGTTTGTCACATATTTCTTTTCCGCACTTCTTTGTGCAGAAAATGTCCTCGTGACCTTACTGGATGCCTTTCCATTACTGCCAGTAGTCAGGTTTACGGTAAGGGCTTTTCCATCTACATCTTTTGTTGTCGCTTTGAATTTTGCACCACTTACGGCTTTTTTTGTAGTAGAATCGGTCTTGGTCACTTCCACAGATACTTCTTTGGATACTTTTCCTGTTTCTTTTGCTGTCACCGTATCATACTCTGGTTTCGTCTTTACCCAACGGAAATAAGGCTGATGCGTGATCGTGTTGCCATCTTTACACTTGGTGTTCCTATATACAACAACATAGCCTTCTACTTTGCGCTTTTTAACTTTATTATAAAGTGGTAATATCTTTTTTTGATAATTCCATCCCTTACTAGCAGCTAACTGTGTCAAAGCGGTTTTTACATTTTTTCCCATACTCTCAGCCCAGACATAAGTCTGGATAAAATAGGACTCCCGCTCTGTTGCATTAGATGGTTTAACATCTTCATAGAACCAGCACAACCCTTTTGCGATCGCAGTAGTATTATGGATAAATTCGGCATCATTGGGCTTCGTAGATTTCCAGTTAGAAGCAAAAACTACTTTTTTTGTATAAGTATCGCCCGGATGTCCACGCCCAACCGCATAGCCGCAAATGACACGTTTGTTACCATCATCCGCATCATCCATTACGAATTTACGAAAAGGGGTCGTTGATTTATGTCCTACTTCATCAATCGCTACTGCTCCCATATCCGTGTTAGAATGCAGTTTATGTCCTGTTTCTTTGTAATCTTTGATCGTGTCTGCTGCCTGTACCTGCAGCGTACCTTTTGAAAATACCCCCGTATTTGCAAAATCTCCAAAAACAAAAGCAAAAATAAAAACAAAGATAAATAGTCTCTGTAACCATTTTTTCACTATCAAATTTTTTCACTCCTTCCTATTTTATATACAGTCGGTAATCTTATTTTTCTCTTTTGCAAAAAACTAGGGTATTTTTTGCGATAATCGATAAAAACGCATTTTGTTTTCTCCCCTTTCTGTTCTTTTTATAATCCTTACATTTTCTAATATGTTTTTTTTGGTAGCTCAGCCGTTATGTTTTTTGTGAAAAATTCTGAACAAAAAAAGACCCATACCCTTTCAGGTATGAGCCTCTTAAGGAACCTATTTGATTCCCTTACTTCACTAAGCCTTCTTTTAAAATTCCTTCTTTTAAACCACAAACTTTCTTAGGAACCTTAACTACCAGTTTCTTATGAAGTCCCTTAAAAGCCTTTTTGTTTAAATTCTTTTTTGTAAACTTTACAGACTTGATCGTGATCTTCTTTAAGTTCGGACATTTGAAAAATGCTTTATTAGCAATCTTCTTTACATTTGCACCAACAACAACAGATTTTACTTTCTTGTTGTTCTTTACAGCCTTTGCTGCAATAGATGTTACTTTGTAAGTAATGCCTTTACTTTTTACAGTAGCAGGAATGGAGATTTTCTTCGCATTTTTCTTTGCTGCGATAAAACTTACTTCTTTTCCTGCTTTTGTTACCTTGTAAGTCTGACCTGCTACAACAAATTTTGTGCCAACTTTAGCTGCTTTTTTTGCAGGCTTTGTAGGATTTACCACTGTAGTGTTATCCTTCTTGTCTGTAGATGGTTTTGTATCATCCTTCTTGTCTGTAGATGGTTTTGTGTCATCTTTCTTATCTGTAGAAGGTTTTGTGTCATCCTTTTTACCTTCTGTAGTGGTGTCTGCCGGTTTAGACGGCTTGCTTTCTTCCGGAAGTTTTGCAATCTCTTCTGTCTTTGTTTCACCACAAGTTAAACAGGTAAATGTCTTTACGCCTGTAGATGTTGTCGTAGGAGCTGTTGTCACTTCTCCATCATTCCACTTATGTCCAGTTGCTTTTTCTGTGATTTCTTCTTTTGTCTCATCACAGGTAGAACAGGTATATACCGTTTTTCCATCTTTTGTACAGGTTGCTGGTGTTACTTTTGTTTTCTCCCAGCTGTGTCCCAGAGGCTGTGTCACTCTTTCTTCTCTCTCGCCACATTCCCTGCAGACATAAAAATCTTTTCCAGATTCTGTACAAGTTGGTAACTGGCAGGCATTGCTGTCTTCTTCCCAGTCATGCCCATGCGCTTTTTCATCTACTTCACCTTTTTCCAATAAAGTGCCGCAGGCAGTACAATAGGTATCACCTGTATAACCATCCTCTGTGCAGGTTGCTTCATGGTCATTATAAATACCGATATCATCTTCATCATGTGGGCAAGTCGCTGGATCTGCAGTCAATGTCTGTTTTTCTTCAACCCCACATCTTTCACAGACTAAATAAAAATTTCCATTTCTAGTTGTTGCATTGCTAAATTCATGTCCAAGAGGCTTAATTGTTGCGTCTTTCTCAACAATACTACCGCAATCAGGACAATACATATCTCCTTTTCCTTCTGTTGTACATGTAGGCTTAACCGTATAACGCCAGTATCCAAACTCGTGGTCACAATCTGCCGGATCAATCTGTGCGGCAAATGTAGGAACTGCCATAGTCATTGCCATAATACCTGCCATAATACTTGCTAAAATTTTCTTTTTTGCCATTTTTTTCTCCTTTTTTCTTTGTATACCATTTACTTAGTTCTTTCTATTCAACAGGGATGCGGATTTCTCTCCGTCACTGTTGATAATCTTGGTTCCTCCTTCACGATATTTATATCATCATTGAACTACTCAAGAATTTTTATAAGAACTTTTTAGCCCCAAAAAGAAGATTCCCTTTTCAGAGAACCTTCCTTTTCCTATTTTAGAAGCGAGAAATATCCCGGATTATTTGCCGTATCTATATGTGCCATCCTTGAGTCAACGCTATTTTTATTATAGACTGTTCCATTATTGCCTAAGATAGATATTGCTTTATAGAACATATCAGAATCTAGGAATGGTCTTTGGATGAATCCTGTACCCGTCTTTTTCCACTGTGCATATAAAGTTGCCGAGATCAAACGATTGTCGTAAGTCGCTCCATTTTTATACGAAATCGTGTCTGTGTACTTATCAAAAGACCATCCACGGAATTCGTATCCTATTCTCGTAAATGTATTCACAGGAAGTGCATAAGACTGATTTCCTTTATGAGTGACACTATTTAGCTTTCCGGTGCCGCCATTTGCATCAAAGCTTAAGGTAAAATCGTCTACATTGTATAAAGCATACAACGTGACAGTGCCACCGTCTTTTATAGCACTATATTCCTGTCCAGGTGTGTATGATGTTCCTGTTCCATCCGGTTTTGTATTCCAACAGGTAAATTCATAATTATTCTTTTCCGGGCTGACACTATTTATATATAGTCCGTGATCACCATACTGCATACGATCTGGATAATCTGTCTTTGTTTTTTCTTCTAATGTCCAAAGCTGTGCAACGGTATGGTTTGGCGTATACTGTTCTATCCAGGTATTATCTTCTGCTCTGCCATTTATGACATCTAAACATTTGTTTGTCTGCTTATTGTAAATGCTAACCTTACCATTTCCTTCATCGGATAAATACCAGAGATAGTCTGCTTTATCATTTTGCTGATTCCAAAGATTTATTGCTTTATTCGATTGATCTACATTAGGATCACCATCAAGATTCAATGCCAAACCATTATGAACGCTGATGATATAATAATACTGTGTATTTTTATATCGTTCAAAGAGCCACTGTGTTTGTGTAGCAGCATCATTTTTCCCAGAATAGATAACCGTTGCCGGATTTGATCTAGGCTCGTAGTCCATTCCATATACATGCATGTACATATTCGTTCCACAATCCGATTTCATATAATATACACCGTTCGGGATTATCTTGCATCCATTCAGACTTGTTTGATTTTTCAAACTTGAAGGAAACGAACCGCCCTGTAGATTATAAACGAAGTTATGCTTATAAGCTGTCCAATGGGCGTACAGTGTCGTATCTGCTGTGATCTTATTTGTCGATGATGCTTTTGTTCCCCCAGTTTTTGCCGTATACCAACCATCGAACTTGTACCCTTTCCTAGTTAGATTATCTAATGTGCCATACTCTTTACCAGTTATCAGCGTCCTTGTAGCAGGAGTTGAAGGACCTCCATTTGCGTCAAACTTTAAAGTATACTCTTTCGACCAAGATGCCGTTACTGTTTGGTCACCGTTACAAAGAGTTACGGATGTAACCGCTTTCTTGCTTGAATTGTACCATCCATTGAAATGATAGCCCGATCTTGAGACTTCAGGTAATGAAGTTACACTTTCACCACAATATTTTTTAAACTCTAAATTTTTACCATTCTTAGAACCACCATTTGTTTTGGTAAATGTGCCAGAATCAGGGTTACAAGTCAAAGTATACTGGTCCCTTTTTACATATGTAGAAAGCGTGGTATGAAACCATGCTAAAACATCTTTTTGACCCTTAACATGTCCTTTAAGCATGGATGTATTGTTGAGATTTAAACGAACTGGTATAGTGATTGTACGATCCGAAGTATTATGTCCAGCGTATTTGCTAAAATTATAAGAAATATCATATGGAGCTTCTTTTTGTCCCTTTGGAACTGTTACCCCGGTACCAGAAACAAAACTAAAGTTACTATCTGGTGTTTGACCCTTAGAATTTTTGCTTATATTTTGACCATTCAAATAATAATGCGCTTTTAATTTGAATGAAATGTGAAATAAGATAGTATTATAATAACCATTAGAGTCTTTTACCGTATTTTTTTTCCCTGCATCCGATACTTTTAAGTCTGTGACAACACTACCGTTTGGAGATGGATTTGTTATATCAGATATTACTTCAACAGGTCTTGATCTGCTAGTAAAGAGGGCTTTATGATCACCTGATTCTGTAAGTGCTGTTTTTTCTCCTCTATAGTATACATAAACAGGCAGATTAGCATCACCCACCTTTATATAACAATAACCATTGGGATTATAATTTTTTTCTGCCGCCAGCGCAACATTATAAAACAAAATCCCGCAAAAAGCGATGATCAATAAAAAAGCAATCCCCATTGGCAGCCATCTTTTCCATTTCGGAGCCGCCCTGCTTTCCTGTTTATTTCCATTTTTTAACCTTGTCATGATATCATCTTCTCCTTTCCTGTTACAGAACATCTTATATCCATTTTTCTGACAGGAGATGCCCGTTTTTTTGATGATCTGTTTTTCTCTGTTTTACTCTGAGTCAAATTTTTCTCCTTTCTGACTTTTAGAAAAAATAAAAGTCTATTTATAGGTTAGTATGAAAGATTAGGAAAATTCAATGAACATATACCCAACCCTTCTTTGCATTAATATGTTTTTTCTTGCAAAACAAAAAGCCCCGGCTTTTGCCAAGGCTTTACAACAAGAGAAATTTACCAGATTTAGGTTTTCTCCACTCATGGTTCCGGCAGGACCATATACCGACAAATTTTCAAAATAAGGAGTTGTGTGTTCTCTTGTTTGTTTTTATATCTTATCATGCAGAAAACAGAAAGATATTTTTATAAGAAAAAATTACTTGTTAACTATCTGTTCCTTATTTTCGAAACGAAGATATAAGCAATGCAACACAATATAAAAATAAATGCCACTACTTTTATGGTATTTTCCCTTTTGATATCTGGTGTAGATGGTTCATAGGTTATCGTTTCATCTTTTGTTGTAACCACGGTTTTCTTAGTTGTTTTCTTTGAATCTTTTTCTTTATTTTTTGAAGTGCATCTCTCACAAAATACTAAATAACGATATTTTCCATGGGATCGGTATGGGTGACAGGTAAGAAGAGTGATCATATCCTTTCCTGGCTGAATCTTTACCTCGTCACTGTCATTTGGGTATACAATCTTGATACGTTTTACGATATAGGTAAGCTTTTCCCATTGATTTTTGATGTAAACTTTATCACCGATCTGTAGTTTTTCGATTTCCCGAAAATAAGGTGCGCCCTGGTATCCCCTGTGTCCGGCAATTACGGAATTTGTGTTGTTCCCACCAATCGGCAAAGAGGTATTGCCTAAGACTGTTGCGCCTTTTGCCATGTTCTTTTTGGTCGCCCGCACATAGAGCGGCAGCTGTACATCCATCGCTGGGATCTTGATATATCCACACCGTTCTTCTTTAAACCCATTAAGAGGGATAGGGAACCATGTATAGGAAAAAGCATCCTTAAAATCCTTTTGTCCGTTTTTATAAATATCTTCGTTATATTTCTTAATCGACTGGTAAAACGAATCGGATTCCTTTTTCTTCTTTTGTTCTTTATTTTGTTTATAAGCATTGTCTACTTCTTTTTGGTAGGAGATTGCCTCCATATGTATCTTTTCTGACCTTACTGCGGGATAGAGGCTCATCCCTATCCCAAGTACGATCAGACATACACTAAAAAGAAACCGAAAAACTTTTTTCAGCATGAAAAGCCTCCTATCGTTTTTGTAATTTCTTTCTGATGAAAGAAATAATGAACAGGACAATGCTTGTGATGCCAATCCCTAACAGGATTGCTTTCTGGTAAGTCCGCATCCATTGGGAACGTCCTGCTTTTTTCTTTGCACGTTCTTTTTCGTAAGCTTTTGGTGAGTATTTTGTCCGTTTTCCCCTGACTAAGAGGCGATGGGTATTTTGTCCATATGGGGTACATGTGACTAATGTAACAAGGTCTTGTCCATCTACGACACTTAATTTACTTGTATCTTCTGGCAGGACTACATCAATCCGGCAGACCTCATAAGCTAATATCTTATCTAAGACACGGATATAGAACTGATCCCCTTTTTGCAGTTCTGTAAGGTCAGTAAAGAGTTTTGCTTTGTTCAAACCTGTATGTCCCGTAAAAACAGCATGGGTATCTTTTCCACCAACTGGCAGGGATGTCCCTTCTAAGTGTCCGACTCCTTTTTCAAGGACACTGTTTGACGTTCCATGGTATACCGGCAGATCTACATTAATTGATGGAATCTCCAGCGAACACATAACACCGGTATTGTCCAGATTTAAGAGCTGGTAGTATTCTTTTTCGCTTATTCCGCCATTGGTCTCTTCGGAGAAAGGGTCTGTGAGGACAACATGGGAAGAAGCTAGTTTTTCATTATATTCTCTTGCTTTTTCCAGCATTTCTTCCTTTTCTTTTTTATCTGTATGTTTTACTTCGTTCTCATAGGTACTGATCGTAGATTTTGCTGCATGTTCGTTGAGATAATTTGCGATCCAGGGGTAAACGAGCAATGCGACTCCTATAAGGATAATAAGTACCTGTATTATCTTTTTTTTCATTTTTCAAATCCTTCCACGTACAAATACGTGGGCTTTTCTTCTTATATTTTTTAAACGTAAAAACCGGGGAAGGGGATACCATCCCCTGTCCCCGGTCAGAAACGAAAGAATTATTTATTTTTATTAGCAGGCTGTTTCTTCTTTCTTTTTGTTTCTTGTCATGGAGTAAACGCCTCCTCCTAAAAGTCCTGCTCCTAAGATTACTAATCCAACAAGACCGGTTCCACCAGTAAGAGGCATATTAAAGCCCTTGTTGTTTTCAATCGCCATCTTTACTTCAGCGTTTGGAGATGTGGTATCTCCTGTAGAAGAAGTAAGGAGTGTGCAAGGTTTACTGTCTACGGTTGCGGTTGCAGCCTGGATGTCACCAACATACATATCTGTCTTACCAATTGTTCTACCGTTTGCTGTCTCACTTGTTGGTCCTGCCACTGCTTTAGACCCGATGTCTGTTGTCGCTGCGTTAACCAGCTGTCCGTCTTCATTCTTGATACCTGTGCCATAATTAGCGATGATATTATCAGCTGCAGCGTCATCTAAACCTGTCGTACCAGCTACGGAAGCCTTGATATCACGTTTTGTTTCTTCAATATTAATAACCATCTGATCTTTTAATAAGGTATAACCGTCATCTGTTGCAACCTCAGTCAGCTGATATTTATCACCCTCTAAACCTTTGATATAGAGTTTTCCTGAAGCAGCCGGAGTAAAGGTTGTTGCCTGTGCCTTGTCCATTGTCTTTCCTGTCACATAGTAAAGCCCATCTTCTGCTTTTTTAGCGATAACATAATATGCATCAGTGGAGTTATACAGTTTGAACTGTACTTTTGTTGCATCTCCTTTGTTATCAGAGAAAGTCTTTGTCAGGTCGATACCATAGGAGTATACATAGTTTCTATCCTGTAAGGAGTTACTGTACTTATTGTTTGTACGGCTCCATACGAGGGAGATATCATTTGCATTACCGCTGTCACCTAATGTAACGGATGCATCAGAATTTACAGTTGCTGTATAATACAGTACCATGTAGTAATCAGAGTAGCCAGCTTTTGTAGCCCCCTTATCACCTACGGCTTCGTATGGATTGGAAGCACCTTTTACATTTGTACCATTGATTTGGTTAAGTCCTGCCTCTGTCAAAGTGATCGTTGCTTTATTGGCTGTCACTTTTTCAGTCCCGTCTTCACCAGATACGGTAACTGTTGCATAAGCAGCTTCATGTTTTCCACCATCAAGGTTCCAGATCTCTTTCGCATTCTTTGTATTGTTAGCTTTTGCATCAGCAGCATTATCATAAAAAGCAATCTTGAAATCCTTGTTATAGTTAACACCAGTAGATAATGCATCTGTAAATGTATACTGGCTTAAATAAGTAGCTTTTGATGTGATATGTGGTAATTTAGATACAACACGGTAATCAAGAAGGTCACCTTCGGATGCAGTTGTTGTATCATCATATTTAAAGTCGTTGCTGTAACCCTTACCGTCCTTGCCGGCTTCTGTATTGTTTGCGCTAGTATATCCGCCTCGGTTTGCAACATAAGCCGCATCTGTAGTATCTGCTTTGTTTTCTGCAGCAGTATCTGCGTTATAAACGATCAGGGATTTGGAGTCAAATGCACCAGAATAATTTGTATCCTTGCTGGAAGTAACTACGCCGTTTCTGTCTTTTGCATCACTGGAATAAGCGTTTCTGACAGCTTTATCGATCGTGGGGTTTCCTGTCTGGTTCTTTGGATAAGATACGAAATCATACAGCCATTTTTCACCACCGATACTGTCTGCCACACCGTCTGCTGCATGGTCTGTGTTTGTATTGGTATCTGCTGCAGTATTTGTGAAAGGCAGGCTGATGAACCATGGGTTAACTGTAGATGTAACCTGTTCCGGCACCTTTGTTTCTACCATCAGATATAATCCTAATGGAAGTCCGCTCTTTGTAGCAAGTCCATTCGCATCTGTCTCGATCACACCAGTATCTGCTGTCTGTACATCATCACTGTCTTTATTCTGATCTTTATATTCAATGAGGTAAGATTCTAATGCATTCTTTGCAGCAACATCATCTGCTTTAATGATCGCAGCTAATGCATCTTCAATCTGTGTGCTTGTGTAATGTAATACACCTGCATTTGTACAAGGTGCAGAAACTCCATCCCCTGTCATCACTGTGGCATCTGCCTCATTTAATTTTAAGATCTGCGCTAATGCAGTTGGAATCTCATAAACAACTTTAATGTTGCTGCCTGTTCCATCTGTCTTGCTGTACTGTTCGATGTTACCGACACGTAAATATGTAAACTGTACACCCTGGATCGCATAATCAGCCAGTGCATTCTCTACGCGGTTATCTGATTCACCGGTTGCTTTATATTGCCCTTCGGTATAATCTCCAGCTGCTTCTGCCGATGTGATATCATATTTATGGACAGTGATGCTTCCTGTTTTGGAGGTATCAATGATATCGGCATTTGCCAGGTCTTTTGTAGTTGCTGTATTGTTTGTGGTATCTTTGGATGATGCAGCGGCTACAGGTACGGCAGAGAGAACGGCAGTATAAGTAGGGGCACATACGGATGCTAACATTGCGGTAGCCATGGATAAAGCTGCGGCTTTTTCTGTAAATTTCTTGAACTTCATTAATTTTTTCTCCTTTTTTATTTACACTTTTTGTTATAAATTAATTAGTTTATCTGGTTTTCGGGGTCTATCTCTCACCCTCATCGTATCTACGTCCTTTCTTTTGTTTAATACATATAATCAACAAGTGATCTTCCTATGCTGTTAATATGTATTTTTTGATTTCACTTCGTATCCCACTGCTGTTACCTCGTGTTATCCGTTTGTAATTCACCAGCAGGCAACAAAAAGCGATTGTGTTTTTTGATTTGCGTTTCGTGATACACCAACGGGCAACTGAAGTTAACCGCGGTTTCTTTACGAGACTTTCGCCTCGCTGGGGGAACACAATCCCTCTATCCTTTGTGACAGGGATTACGTTTTGTTTTAATCCCCAGCCGGTATCCTCGCGAAGGCTGATCGCCGAGCAAAACCCGGCAGTGCTTACTTCTTGTCAGTAGGGGATACCGATATCTCCGCCACTACTGACGCTAGGTTAACTATACAATTCATCTCGCTACCTGCATTTCATTTAGAGGTTAGGAGAATCCTTGTTTTTTTATAAAACTGCCCTCCTTCCTAAATCAGATATTTCATATATCATTTTTTAGAAGAGAAACATTTTTATAAAAAAAATTTAGTTGTTAAAACCTGATAGAATTGCATACCTATCAAATTTTGACTACCATATAAAAATCAAATACCTCTCACTCAATCTCAATTACCTGACCTAGATAAGAAGTTCTTGCATTAACCGCTAATAATATGTATTTTTGATTTTGATGAAGATTTGAGAATAAATGCAGGTATTGCAGAGCAAAATTATTTTTGCAATCTCCGATTTGTTTTAAAGGAAAATGTTTAAGAAAAATTCTTGAAAAGTTCACATAAATGACAAAACAGAAGTTATATGAGACGCATAAAAAAGAATCGAATTCCAAAGTTGTCTATCAGTAATAGCAGAGTAACACGCCCATAGGAGCGACTGCACCGCATAGGTGTGGAGACTTCATACAAAAAAGGGACTGTAAAATAAGTCCCTATTAGCCGTTTATAAGAAATATAGATAAGAACTAATAAAAAGGAAGATACAAAAATAATAAGGAGAACTAATATGGGAGCATGTTTTACGGTAAATCTCGAACTTACTTTTTTAGACGAAGCTGCCGCTGTAAAAGCAATGCAGGAATACATCCATACAGCAAATGCTGATTTTGGATTAGAAAAACATAAGAAAAGAAGCGTTGGAAGGGAAATTGTAAGGAAATATTGTTTTAATCCCCAGCCGGTATCTTTGCGAAGGCTGATTGCCGAGCAAA
>ENA-OROP01000821-OROP01000821.1-human-gut-metagenome-genome-assembly--contig:-NODE-821-length-32582-cov-4.411873_pt1 | contig 32582 bp, 30 predicted proteins | sample MGYA00242132_ERZ509056 | MGnify/ENA primary metagenome ERZ509056 (study PRJEB26280, sample SAMEA2338768) | human gut metagenome | biome: human gut; feature: human-associated habitat; material: faeces...
ATAAGAAAAAGGGGAAGAGCTAATCCGACAAAAGTCGAATTTTGCAACATCCCCTTAAAATTAGTCGCGAAGAAGTTCGTTAATACTTGTCTTCGAACGCGTCTTGGCGTCTACGCGCTTAACGATGACCGCGCAGTTAAGGTTGTATTTGCCGTCAGCGGAAGGCAAGCTTCCGGGAACAACGACAGAACCGGCAGGTACTCTGCCGCGATGAATTTCGCCGGTGGTACGGTCATAAATCTTCGTGCTCTGTCCGATGAAGACACCCATGGAGATCACGCTGTTTTCTTCAACGATGACGCCTTCAACGATTTCGCTGCGGGCACCGATAAAGCAGTTGTCCTCGATGATGGTCGGGGTTGCCTGAAGCGGCTCGAGAACACCGCCGATACCGACGCCGCCGGAAAGGTGGCAGTTCTTACCGACTTGAGCGCAGGAACCGACCGTTGACCAGGTATCGACCATGGTGTTTTCTCCGATGTAGGCGCCGATGTTGACAAAGGAGGGCATCAATACAACGCTCGGAGCGATGTAGCTGCCGTGGCGAGCCACAGCAGTGGGCACACAGCGGATGCCGGATTCTTTCCAATCGGCTTCGGAAAAATGATCGAAGCGGGAGGGGACCTTGTCAAAGAAAGAGAGGTCGCCGGCGCGGACCATTTTGTTCGGATAAAGCTGGAAGCTCAAAAGAACGGCTTTTTTGATCCATTCATGGGTGACCCATTCGCCGTCAATCTTTTCGGCAACTCGAAGCTTTCCCTGCTGAAGCAGTTTGATCACTTCATCGACGGAGTTTTGAACTTCGGGCGGAAAGTGTTCGGGACGCAGCCCGAAAGATTGTTCAATAATTTGCTTTAATGCTTCCATAGTTATTCCTCAAAAGGGTCAAATTCTGCAATTCTTTGGGCGGCCTCTGTGACTTCCGGTACGGTGGCTACCAGTGCGATGCGAATGTAGCCTGAGCCCGGATTAACACCGTTGACTTCCCGGCCAAGGAAACTGCCCGGGAGGACGGTGATGCCTTTTTTCTCATAGAGCCGTCTTGCATAGAGTTTATCGTCTATAGGCGTTTTCGCCCACAAATAAAAACTTGCATCGGGCATTTCTACTTCCAGCGCTTGTTTCAGCAAAGGAACGGCGGCCTTAAATTTTTCGACATAAAACCTTCTGTTTTCCCGCACATGTTCTTCATCATTCCATGCCGCGATGCTGGCGTGCTGTACGGCGCCCCCCATGGCGCTGCCGTGATAAGTTCTGTAGAGCAGGAACGGTTTGATCAGTTTTTCGTCGCCGGCGACAAAGCCGGTACGCATGCCGGGGATGTTAGAACGCTTGGATAAGCTTGAGAAGACGATGAGACGGTCGAAGTTCGGTCTGCCCAGAAGTTTGGCAGCGCTCAGTGCGCCGAGCGGCGGATTGTCCTCGTCAAAATAAATTTCCGAATAACACTCGTCGCTGCCGATCACAAAACCGTACTTGTCGGAAAGGTCAAACAATTTCCTCCAATCCTCCAATGACAGAACCGTTCCGGTCGGATTGTTCGGAGAGCAGACAAAGAGCAGCTGGGTGCGTTTGAGGACATCTTCCGGTATGGAAGAGTAGTCGGGTTTAAAGCCTGTCTCAGCCGTCATCGGGCAAAAATACGGTTGGGCGCCGGCCAATTTCGCGGCTCCTTCGTAAATTTGATAGAAAGGATTCGGCATGACAACGACCGGGTCTTGGGTCGGATCAATCAGAACCTGCGTTAAAGCAAACAGGGCTTCTCGCGATCCGTTGGTCGGCAGAATCTGAGAAGCAGGATCGAGTTTTACGCCGTAGCGTTTTTCAATCCAGTTCCCGATCGCCTCTTTCAGCTCAGGATAACCGCCTGTCGGAGGATACTTTTCAAATAAAGCCTGATGGTCGAAGAGGACTTGTTTGACGGTGTCGGGTGCCGAGTGTTTCGGCTCGCCGATAGAAAGGGAGATCGGTTTGAGATCCTCGGGAAGTTTGGCGCCTTCCAGAAGCTTGCGCAGTTTGGCAAAGGGATAGGGCTGAAGTGTATTAAGCAGCGGGTTCATAACAACTTATCATTTTCGTCGGAATATTCACAAAATTTTAGCGAACGAAGAAGCAGTTGCCGCGCTCGAAAACTACGAAATGCAGATCAGAAAAAACAACGGCCTGTTGAAACGGGCCGCTGAGGAAAAAAATCGGATTAACCGCGAGTCGGATCGTTCGATTCGAACTCAGGCAGTTCAACCGGTTTGACCGGTGTCCAGCCTTCTTTACGGTATTCAGCAACGACCGTCGTGTAGATGCCGCCGCGGACCCACCATTTAGCCTTGAGTCTTATGAAACGAGGAGAAGTGGCCGCAACGAGATCGTCCAGGATCTTGTTGGTGATGGCTTCATGGAAAGCACCTTCCTGACGATAACTCCACATATAGAGTTTCAGTGCCTTGAGTTCGACATTCTTCTGGTCCGGAATGTAGTCGAGCAGAAGTGTGGCGAAGTCGGGCTGTCCGGTTAACGGGCAAAGCGACGTGAACTCAGGGATTTCAATGTGAATTAAATAATCCCGATTCGGCTGAGGATTCGGGAAAGTCTCAAGATTCTTGCAAGGAGCTGTAGACATGAAAATTATTTTTCCGCTATGTGTTTAATTAGAGGCCATAAATTATAAGGTCGCGGAAAGAAAGACAAAGCGGTTTGAACCGCCGTGGGTAACGCGGAAAAAATAAAATTGCATCAGTTCGTAATACGGTGGTTTTCTTCATAAGCCTGTAGAATATTGAGACTTGAGTAGTAGCCTGCGGAGAACACAACCGCAGGTTTAGGATTTAGCTAAAGAAAGATGAATATGGTTGGAATGGGGGTAACGATAGTCCTGATCCTTGCGGTTGGCGGTGTCGGCGTTTGGTATTGGCTTCGAATCAAAGAGACGTCAAGTCATGAGAAAGTCGAAGTTAAAACACCTCCGAGGATTCCTCAGGAGCCGATTTTCGGCGAGGATTTGATCAATTCCGGCGACATTAAAGTCGACGAGATTAAGAAGACCTCACCTCCTGTTGAAGAACCGCAGTCTGAGTCTCAGTCTCCAGAAGAGACGATCGAGGAAGTTCAGGAGGTTCTCCCGAAAGAAACCGAAGAGGAAGAGGAGCCCGTTGAAACTTCTCCGGTATTGGAAGAGATTGATGACAGCGGTTTGCCTAAATATGACCCCTTTGTCACGGAACTCGTTCGCATTACCTTCAAGAAGCCGGTAACCGGCAGCCAGCTCGCACCGTTCGTTAAAACGGCAATGGAAAATGCTCCGAGAGGTCTGCTGCGCATCCTGGCGCTGGAAGCCAACAGCAACCGCTGGTTCGTGCCGGATGCGATCGGCATGTTCTCGGCAATTGCCTTCTATATTCAGCTGGCTTCCGGTAAAGCTTCTTTCGACCAGGTGTCCCTGTCGAATCTGTATCAGCTGGTTTTCCTGCGTATGGAAATGAACTTGGACGGCACTTCAGAAATGAAGGAAATGCAGCTGCTGAACAACCATACGGATCAGCTCAACGCACTTATCAAGAATTTCGGCGTGCAGATCACGCTTCTGCTGCGTCCTTTAGAACCGGTTTCTATCGATGATTTCGAAAAAGAAACGATGCTCTTGGGCTTAAAGCGCAGAAGCATGACGCATTATGAAAAGCTGGGTGAGCTGGTTTTGGATAAAAACGGCAAACGTCAGGGCAACCGTAAGGGCACGATCGAACTTCGCTGGCTGGACGACAGAAATATTGCGATTTCTCTGAACGTTCCGCTGATCGCTCCTGAAAGCGATCCCCTGCGTCTGCTGATGACGGCTGCCAACGCTTTTGCGGCCGTGTTTGATGCCAAGATTGTGGATCCTAAGGGATGTGAAATCTCGGGCGCCACGGTGTCTCTGCTGAAGCAGGAACTCGACCGCTTCTATAAGCAGATGCGTGAGAACAATATCGAGCCGGGCAGCGTTAGGGCACATCAGCTTCTCGATTAAAAAGATCCCAAATTTATCATTCTGATTCAAACATCGGATTCCCAGCGAGTACAGTAAGGAACCCGATGTTTTTATTTGGTTCAGGTACGAAATGGAAGAGCAAGACAAGAAAAAATTAGAGGCAGTTAAACTCCGAATGGAGAAACTGGCCGAGGAGCTTGAAAAGCACGACAAGGCTTATTACATCGACAATGCTCCGACGGTGTCTGACGAGATCTATGACTCGTTGTTCCAAGAACTGGCGCGACTGGAAAAAGAATATCCTCAGTTCAAAAGTCCGGTTTCACCGACGGAGCGCGTCGGTGCAACCGTCCAGAGCGAACTGAAAAAAGTCACGCATGCCGTGCCGATGCTCTCCATTCATACCGAAACGGACTACACCGCTCAAGGCGCTTATGATTTTGACGCCCGCGTAAGAAGAGAACTTGAACTGACGCCCGATCAGACGATTGATTATGACTGCGAATTGAAATTCGACGGGCTGGCCATTAACTTGCGTTATGAGGACGGTGTTCTTGTTCAGGCCGCGACCCGCGGAGACGGCTACACCGGTGAAGACGTTACAGCGAACGTCAAAACGATTAAGACGCTTCCTTTAAAGGTCGATGGCTTCCCGAAGATTTTTGAAGTCCGTGGCGAGGTGATCATGCACAAGGAAGTGTTCCGCAAGCTTAATGAAGAGCAGGAAGCGGTCGGAGCGAAGCTTTTTGCCAACCCTCGTAATGCAGCAGCCGGCAGTCTCCGCCAGCTGGACTCGGCCCTGACGGCGAAACGCAATCTGAACTTTTATGCCTACGGCTACGGCGAAGTGAGCGAGATGCCGGCCGATACCCAGTCGGGACTGCTTGATTATTTGAAATCTAAAGGCTTCCCGGTGATCAGCAATCGGATCGTCGTGCAAACACCGGAACAACTTGAGGCATTCCATTTAGAAGTCGCTCGTATTCGTCACGATTTGCCGTTTGATATTGACGGCGTGGTCTACAAAGTCAATAGTTTTGCCCGCCAGAAACAGCTGGGATTCGTCTCCAGAGAACCTCGCTGGGCCGTGGCCCATAAATATCCGCCGGAAGAAGTTCAAACGCAGGTTTTGGATATTACCGTTCAAGTCGGACGCACCGGCAAACTTACGCCCGTCGCTCGCCTCAAACCCGTGTTTGTCGGCGGAACCACCATCAGCAATGTTTCTCTGCACAACGAAGAATTCCTACAGAACATGGGTATAAAGATCGGAGACACGGTCGTTGTCCATCGTGCCGGCGACGTTATCCCCGAGATCGTCCGAGTAATTCCCGAGCTTAGGCCGAAAGACGCTAGAGATTTCGTGATGCCGGAATTCTGTCCGGTCTGCGGTTCTCACGCTTATAAAGAAGACGGAGAAAAGGATCGCCACTGCAGCGGCGGTCTTTTCTGCCGCGCTCAGCGAGCCCAAAGCATTCTCCACTTTGTCAGCCGCAAAGCCATGGGCATTGACGGTATCGGGGAAAAATTGGCCGAACAGCTGATTGAACATGATTTGGTTACTACGGTTGCGGATATTTACCGTTTGACCGTCGACAAGCTCGTCGGTCTGGACCGTATGGGACAAAAATCTGCCGAGAAACTTGTCGCCTCTATTGAAGCTTCCAAGAAGACCACGCTTGAACGTTTCTTGTACGCCATCAGCATCCCGGAAGTCGGAGAGGCTACGGCGAGGAATTTAGCATCGCACTTCGGTGCTTTAAAACCGCTGGAAGAGGCTTCGTTAGAACAGCTGCAGGAAGTTGAAGACATCGGTCCGTCGGGCGCGGAAAACATTCTGCACTTCTTTGCCGAACCGGCGAACATCGCGGTGATCAATGACCTGATGGATCGCGGCGTCGTGTGGGAAGAGGGTACGGGCACGAGTGGCCAGGAACTTCCGCTGAACGGTTTGACATTCGTTCTGACCGGCACACTACCAACGCTTTCCAGAGACGAGGCCAGCGATATTATTCGTAAAGCGGGCGGAAAGGTAAGCGGATCGGTCTCTAAGAAAACGAGTTATGTTTTGGCCGGCGAATCTGCGGGATCCAAACTCGCCAAAGCCGAGGCTTTAGGCGTTAATATCATAGACGAACCTGAGTTATTCAAAATGATCAATCAAGGAGTAAAGGCGGATGGCTAATTTTGCGTTGATCGGCGGCAGCGGTTTGGACCAGTTGTCTCTTTTAGAAGGCAAGGTCATTGAGAAAATTGACACTCCCTACGGTAAAGAGCCGGTCGAAATTTGCCGTGGAGTGATTGACGGACTGAACATCGTATTTTTATCTCGGCACGGGACGACTGAGAAGAAGCCGCCGCACATGATTAACTATCGCGCCAACATTTGGGCTCTTTCACAGTTCGAGCCCAAAGCCGTGATCGCATTGGCTTCCGTCGGCGCTGTTTTGCCTGAAGATGATATCGGTGCGATTGCCGTACCCGATCAGATCATTGACTATACCTGGGGCAGAGAAACCAGCTACAACACCGGCAAAGAGAAGTTCATTAACTTCATTGACTTCACTTATCCGTTTGATATGGATTTGAGAGAAGCAATTGTTGATGCTTCTGAGGAGCTGGATCTTCCGATTATTGACGGCGGTACTTACGCCTGCACTCAAGGTCCGAGACTCGAAACGGCGGCCGAAGTTGATCGCATCGATAATGACGGCGGTCACTATGTCGGTATGACACTGATGCCCGAGTCATGCTTGGCTAGAGAGTTAAATCTCAAGTACGCAGCGATTTGCCAGATAGTCAATACTGCAGCCGGCCGCGGAGCCTCTGAAAAAGGCATCGTGCTTGACGATACGAAGGAAGCCCTGACTAAAGCGACAAAGGAAAGTGTGAATTTAGCTCTTGCCACATTCCGCTCATTGGCTGATTAGAACTTTTGTTGACTAAAGCAAAACCCGCCGTTGAGGCGGGTTTTGCGTTTCCGAAGGGACCTTAACTAAAGCTCCAAAGCTTCCAAAACGGCTTTTTCAAATTCAGCGCAGAAGACGGGATCCCGCAGCTTAAAGCTTTCGATCAGGAAGACGTCCTCCGCCCTTTCTCCCAGCGTCGTGATTCGGGCTGTCACAAGATTGATTCCGTACTGCACAAAGACTCGCGCGATGGATGCCAAAAGGCCGAGCCGGTCGGTTGTGACGATCGAAAGCATGTATTGTCTTCCAGAGGCATCGGGTCGTAGCGAAGCCTGCGGTGAGATCGGGAAGAGCTTGGATTGACGGGACGGGCGTCCGCGAAGAGGCGGCGGAAGCTTTTCAGCCAAATCCAGTTTTTCTGCGAGGATTTCTTGGAAACGAGCGAACTCTTGTTCGAAGTCGGGGTCTGAGCCGTCGTCAACGACGATGAAAGAGTCGACCACTCGTCCGTCGTGCCCCGTGTGGATACGGGCTTCGGCAATGGACAGACCGTATTGCTGCAGATTAGAAACGATGCGGGCAAAAAGTTCGGGGCGGTCCTGCGTCAGGATAAGAATTTCGTGTGCGTGTTCCATGCCGCGCAGCGGTCTGGATGCGACAAACGACTTCGGAGAATCGAGATGCGGCAGTAATACCTTGGCGTGCCAAACGATATTCCGCACGGAGTGCTTCATAAAGTATGCAACGTCAAAGTTATCCCAGAACTTATTAATTCGATCTCTCTGTTCAGGCGTAAAGCGCGTCAAGCGCAGCGCATCTTTACGACGGCGGGATACCAATAAATCTCTGTCGATGCCTTTGCCCTTAAGGAAACGGGCGGTCGAATAAAACAGATCTTCAAGAAGTTGGGCTTTCCAGGCGTTCCAAATTTTCGGTCCCGTCGCTCGGATGTCACAGACGGTAAGCAGATAAAGACTGACGAGGCGCTCCATCGTTCCAACTTTCTTGGCGAAGTTTTCAATAACCTCCGGATCTGAGATGTCTTGCTTTTGGGCAACCATACTCATGGTCAAATGCTCACGAACGAGGAACTCGATGTAGTCAGCGTCCTCATCGGCGATCTCAAAATCTCGACACATCTGCCGAACAATCTCCGCGCCGATTTTGCTGTGGTCCCCGCCTCTGCCTTTACCGATGTCGTGGTAGAGAAGAGCAAGAACCAAACGCCAGCTTCCCTTCATTGCCATCATGAGTTCGGTACAGAGCGGCAGCTCGTGGGCGTTTTCACTGTGTGTGAAGTTTCGGAGATAACGAATTGCAAGGAGTGTGTGCTGATCGACCGTGTAAGCATGGAACAAATCATGCTGCATTTGACCCACGATTCGGTTGAAAGACGGCAGCAGTTTTCCGAGCACGCCCCAGCGGTTCATTTCTTCCAAAGCGTGCCAGACGCCTCTGCGTCCTTGGATAATCTTCAAGAATGTCTGACGATTGACAGGATTTTCAGCCCATTCTTTGTTCATCAGAGAATGAGCTTCAAATAAGGCACGGTAAAGTCGGGAAGACTTCATCGGAATGTCCGGATGACGTTCCTGAATTAAAAAGGCCTCGAGAATTCTTTCAGGGTTCTTCACGAAGACGTCGGGAGACTCAAGGCCGAGCACGTCGCCCTGACGCACAAAACCGCTGCAAATGGGTTCACCGGTTTGTTCGGGCTCTTTAGAGTAGCGCTCTTTAATGGCCTGAAGAATGATGGAGTTGAGCTGGCCGATGGTTTTTGCATTGACGTAGAAGTGCTGCATCATCACTTCACTCGGACGCCGGCCGACAGTCCCGACAATGCCCAGCGCTTTAGCCAGCGGTTCCTGAATTTCGAAAATCAATCGGTCTTCGTGGCGGTTGGTGAGCAAATGCATATGAATCCGCAGCCGATAAAGGCTTTTGGTGACAGATTCCAAAAGTTCGCATTCTCGGCGGGTGATCAAGCCTTTTTCAAAGACTTCCTGCCAAGTGTTGCCGAGATGAGCCGCCCTGAGCACCCAGATCAAAATATTCAGATCTCGAAGACCGCCCGGGGCTTCTTTAATGTTCGGCTCCAGAGCATAAGAGGACTCGTGGTACTTCAAATGCCGCTGCTGCTGTTCGATGAATTTTGCCCGATAAAACTTTTTAAGATTCAGATTCTTTTCCATCGTTTCCGAATAGGTCTTAAAAAGCTCTTCATTTCCGGCGATGAGGCGCGACTCAAGCATCGCCGTTTGAGCAGTAATGTCGACTTCGGCTTGTTCAAGGCATTCTTCGATGCTTCGCACCGAGTAACCGACGGTCAAACCGAGCGACCATAAGTTGCCGATCACATCGGAAATCGTTTTTAAGTCCTTGTCTCGGACGCCGTCAGGCAGAAGGAAAAGAAGATCGAGGTCTGAGTAGGGAAATTGCTGCTCTCTGCCGTAGCCTCCGACGGCAACGACAGCAACATCCTCGGATAATTGATTCAGCTTGAGAATCGCCAAGACTGCCTTGTCGGCAGCCTTGGCGTGCGCAGAAAGATAGGCATCGGCGTCAACGTCCGCCAAAAACTTCTTTGCTAAAACTTCTCGCTGATCTTTAAATTTTTTGACGATTTCGTTGATTTCCATAGCCTTGAGATTCTTTCTTTATTAATTTAGGCAGAAGGTTTTATCCATGAGGGAGCAGGCGGGCATTTCGGCGAGACCGTCAGAACTTCGTATCCGGTTTCAGTGACGAGAATCGTATGTTCCCACTGGGCGGAAAGACTTCTGTCTTTGGTTACAGCCGTCCAGCCGTTCGGAAGAATGCGAAGTTCTTTTCTTCCGGCGTTGATCATCGGCTCGATCGTGAAGATCATGCCGGGCTTCATGACAGCGCCGGTGCCGAGCTTGCCGTAATGGCAGACCTGAGGATCTTCGTGGAAACCGACTCCGACCCCGTGACCGCAGAATTCACGAACGACGCTGCAGCCCTGAGGTTCGACAAAATGCTGAATTGCATAGCCGATATCTCCGAAATGGGCGCCGGGACGCACGATTTCAATGCCTTTCCACATGGAGTCGAAAGTGACATTAATGAGGTGTTTAGCAGCAACGGAAATATGGCCGACGGAATACATACGGCTGGTGTCTCCGTAATAACCGTTTTTAATGACGGTCACGTCAATATTTAAGATATCGCCGTTTTTGAGCACTTTCTCATTTGGAATACCGTGGCAGATCTGATGATTGACGGAAATGCAGGTAGCTTTCGGATAAGGATTGGTGCCGTCCGGGTCGTAGTTAAGGCAAGCGGACTTGTCTTTGAGGACGTCTTCGGTATATCTGAGCATCAAATCATCGAGGTACTCGGTGGTGACGCCGACTTTAACAAACGGTTCAATGTAGTCGAGAACCAAAGCCGCATCGCGGCAGGCCGCCCGGATGCCTTCGATTTGTTCCGGGGTCTTAATAAGAATATTGTCAAACATTGATTAAATCTGACTCGAAAAAGTTTTTCAATGCCGCAATTTTAGTGGATTCACCGATGAGCGGAGTTATCTCAGCCTTATATAGGTCAACCGGAAGAAAGGTGGCGATCATTCTTTAAATCGCCGCTAAAACAAGGTTTCATTTGTTTTGTCTCAAAAAGGAACGTCAAAAGGTTGTAACGCCTCTTTTCAAACGCTTAACTCTTTGAAAAAGCATGATAGAATTCCGCCCCGATCCGGACGGAAACGTTTGGACTTTTTTGTTAAATAGCGCAGTCTCACAACAGGGTTCCATTCGGAAAACGTGAGGCTGTTGGAATTAAACCCTAAAGGAATTAAAGATATGTCATCTCTGAGCATGCGTGAACTGCTCGAAGCCGGTGCACACTTCGGTCACCAGACTCGTTTTTGGAGCCCCAAAATGTCCCAGTACATTTTCGGCTCTCGTAACAAGATTCACATCATCAACCTCGAAAAGACTGTTGCTAAGTTCGACGAAGCTGCCAAGTTCTTAACAAACCTGGCCGCTCAGAAGGGCACCATCCTTTTCGTCGGCACAAAGCGCACTTCCCGCGACGCCATCGTTGCTGAAGCCAAACGCGCCGGAATGCCTTATGTTGATCAGCGCTGGCTGGGCGGTATGCTCACCAACTTCAAGACGGTTAAGGTTTCCCTGAAGCGTCTTAAAGAAATGGAACAGAAAGTTGCCGACGGCGCTCTTGAAAAGATGACCAAAAAAGAAGCTCTCGACTTCACTCGTGAACTCGAAAAGCTGAACAAAGCTATGGGCGGCATCAAAGAAATGAACGGTCTGCCCGACGCTCTGGTCGTTGTTGACGTTGGCTACCACAAGATTGCTATTCAGGAAGCTAACAAGCTTGGTATTCCTGTTGTCGGTATCGTTGATACGAACCACAATCCTGCTGGTGTTGACTATGTCATCCCGGGTAACGACGACAGCGCCCGCGCTGTTGCTCTTTACGCTAAAGGATTTGCTGACGCAATTCTTGAAGGCAAGAACAAGAACCTTGAAGACACTGTCAAGGCTGCTAAAGACTCCGACTTCGTTGAAGAAGCCGCTGTCGAAGAAAAAGCTGAGTAATTCGCCTCTTCTTGTCTGAAGTACCAAGGGAAGGGGCGTTCGCGCCCCTTTCTTTTTAAACCAATTATTTTTTAAGGATAAAACAATGGCTGTTATCACTGCCGCAATGGTTAAAGAACTTCGTGTTAAAACCGACGCTCCGATGATGGAATGCAAAAAGGCTTTGACAGAAGCAGACGGCAACATGGAGCAGGCTGAAGAAATTCTTCGCGTTAAGCTCGGCAACAAGGCCACTAAGGCTGCTAGCCGTATTACCGCTGACGGCGTTGTCGCTATCTACATCGACGAACCGGGCAAGATCGGCGCTATCGTTGAACTGAACTCCGAAACCGACTTCGTTGCTAAGAATGCCGACTTCATCGCTTTCGCCAACGATATCGCCAAGCTCGTCGCCGAAAACAAACCGGCTGACGTTGCTGCTCTTTCCGCTCTTCCGCTCAACGGCTCTACCGTTGACGAAGTTCGTAAAGGCCTGATCGGCAAGATCGGTGAAAACATCTCCATCCGCCGCTTCCAGATCATTGAAGGTAAAGGCAAGCTCTCCACATACATCCACGGCGGCGCCAAGATCGGCGTTATCGTTGACGTGGTCGGCGGCAACGACGAAGTTGCTCACGACGTGGCTATGCACATCGCTGCTTCTAAGCCGAAGGCTCTCGACAAAGACGGTGTTGATCAGAACCTGATCGAAACAGAACGCCGCGTTGCTATCGAAAAAGCTCGCGAAAACGGCAAACCGGAACACCTGATCGAGAAGATCGCCGAAGGTTCCGTTAACAAGTTCCTCAAGGAAGTCACGCTTCTTTCTCAGCCGTTCGTTAAGGACGACTCTAAGAGCGTCGGCGAACTCCTGAAGAGCAATGGTGCTACAGTATCTGCATTTGCGCTGTTTGTTGTCGGTGAAGGTCTTGAAAAACGCAACGACGACTTCGCTGCCGAAGTTGCTGCTCAGGCTGCTGCCGCACGTGCCTAATTGTTGAACTTTTTTCGGAGTAAACGATGAGTAAGTCTGAAACGCCTAAAACCAAACGAATTCTGCTGAAACTCTCCGGCGAAGCCCTTATGGGCGACAACGCCTTCGGCATCAGCCGCGATACGCTTAAAAGCATCGTCGGCGAAATCAAGGAAGTAGTTGACTTAGGCGTTCAGCTTGCGATCGTGGTCGGCGGCGGCAACATCTTCCGCGGAGTCGCGCTCGGCTCTACCGGTATGGATCGCGCCACCGGCGACTATATGGGCATGCTGGCCACCTGCATGAACGCAATGGCACTTCAGGATGCACTGAGAAACGCCGGTGTTGAAGCCCGTGTCCAGTGCGCCCTGGATATCGACCAGGTTGCCGAGCCGTACATTCGCGGCAAAGCATTGAGCCATCTGAAGAAAGGCCGCGTTGTGATTTTTGCTGCCGGCACCGGTAATCCGTTCTTCACAACGGATACTGCTGCAGCTCTGAGAAGTGCGGAAATCGGAGCCGATATGGTTCTGAAAGCCACTCAGGTTGACGGCGTATTTACCGCTGATCCTAAGAAGGATCCCAACGCAAAAATGTATAAGTCTCTGACCTTCGACGAAGCCATTCAGAAGAAACTCAAGATTCTGGACGCCACGGCTTTTACGCTCTGCCGCGATCAAGGCATGCCGATCAGAGTCTTCAACCTTCATAAGCCCGGTGCGCTCAAACGCGTTGTGCTTGGTGAAGACGAGGGCACGCTCGTTCACGTTTAACCGAGAAAAAACGGATACAAAAAAGCTCCGGGTCTGCATCAGCGGATCCGGAGCTTCTTTTTTCGGTCGGCGAATTACTTTTCGGCTTTTTCGCGTTCGGAAGATTTTTCAGCTTCTTTCTTTTTGAGTTTGTTTTCTGCGTGGATCTTGTCGCGCAGTTCATCACTCTTTTGTTCCTGATCTTTCAGGATTGCGCCGAACATTTTTTCAATTTTTGCCATAGTTCAAACTCCTTATCAGATGTTTTGAGCTTAAGCGCGTTTGGCCGAGGAGCCTATTAAACCAACTCGAATCGAGCGGTTTGAGGCTATTGCGCTCCGTGGTAAACTCAACGAATTAATAAGGCTGTCACTGCCGCCGTTGTTTTATTTCGGCGGATTTGACCGCGTCCGTGATTTTCTGCTCACCGGCGTGCGACTAAGTTTTGCGACTTGCAGCCGAGAAATCTGCAGAGATTGGAAATTGACATGACAACTAAAGACATCTATTCACAGTCCGAACATCATATGAAGCGTTCTATTGAAACGCTCAAAGAAAACCTGATGAAGATCCGTACGGGTCGTGCTCATACCGGTTTGCTCGAACATATCACCGTCGATTACTACGGCTGCCCGACCCCGATTTCTCAGGTCGCTCAGCTCGGTTTGGCCGACGCCAGAACAATCACTGTTCAGCCTTGGGAAAAGAAAATGGTTGCCGTGGTTGAAAAAGCAATCCGCAACTCCGATCTGGGTCTGAATCCGGCAACTTCCGGCGAAGTCATCCGTGTCCCGATGCCTCCTCTGACAGAAGAACGCCGCCGTGACTTAACGAAGGTCGTTCGTTCCGAAGGCGAAGAAACTAAGGTTGCCATCCGCAATCTGCGCCGTGACGCCAACAACAAGGTTGCCGCGCTCGTTAAGGAAAAAGAAATTTCCGAAGACGACGAACGCCGTTCCAATACTGAAATTCAGAAGCTCACCGATAAGTACATCGGTGAAGTCGACAAGCTGATTGCCGAAAAAGAAAAGGAAATCATGACCGTTTAATCGGTTTTAAATCCTATGACAAGTCAGGAATTGACTGCAAAGCCACGTGAAAGGGTGCCCCGTCACGTGGCTATTGTTATGGATGGCAACGGAAGATGGGCCAAGGCCCGCAAGCTTCCGCGTCTCATGGGCCATCAAAAAGGGGTAGAGTCCGTCCGAACTGCAATCCAGACTGCGGCTAAGGCCGGAGTTCAGCATTTGACGCTCTTTGCTTTTTCCAGCGAAAACTGGAATCGGCCGGCCGAAGAAGTGAAGGGCTTGATGAAGCTTTTTCTCGTGAGTCTGCGCAGAGAGATCGCCGCTCTCAATAAAGCGAATGTTCGTGTTCGTCTCGTCGGTGATTTGACAGCTTTTTCTGAAGAACTTCAGCAGCAAATCGCAGATTCAATGAAGATCACAGAGAACAACACGGGTCTTATGCTCAATGTCTGCGTGAATTACGGAGGCCGCTGGGAGATTCTTGAAGCTGCCAAAAGATCTCGTGAGGTTCCTCCGGAGGAGCTGACGGAACAAAAATTTGCATCACTGCTGCCGTTAGCAGATTCCGGAGATGTGGACCTGTTTATCCGCACGAGCGGAGAGGAGCGCATCAGCAACTTTATGCTGTGGCAGCTCGCTTACGGGGAGCTCTATTTCACGAAAATTTTATGGCCCGATTTCACCGAGAACGAGTTTTTAAATGCGCTAAATTGGTACTCTAATAGAGAACGTAGATTTGGTAAGACTTCCGAACAAATTCAACAGGAAGCGAAAAAGGAATAGTTCATGTTGCTGCAAAGAGTCATCACCGCCGTTGTGTTGTTAATTATCATCATCGGCGCGCTTTTAATTTCCCCTCTCGCTTTCACGGCGGTGGCCGCGATTGCCATCGGATGCTGCTTTTGGGAGTGGCTCCGGATCTGTAAATGGAATAACGGAGTCGCTATGGTCTGCGGCGTTTTGCTGGCGGCCTTCCTCTTCTTTCTAGAGTATGTTTCACCGGCTGCGCTGCAAACCATTCAGTCCGGCAACGGGCTCATGATTATTACAGCTGTGGCTACCGTGCTTTGGGCTGTTATCACCGCTGTCATCTTCACTCGCCGGGCTTCCGGCTGGATGGTACCGAAAGGCATCGGGGCTTTGCTTGCCTGGATCTTTGTTCCGGCAGCTTGGTTCTCCCTCATGTATCTCTTCCGTGAGAAGGGCACCATCTACATGCTTTCCGTCTTAGCTATTGTTTGGGTTGCCGATATCGTGGCCTATTTCGGCGGCCGCTGCCTAGGCGGTCCGAAGATGGCCGAAGGCATCAGTCCGAAAAAGACTTGGTCAGGCGCGCTGACGGCTTTTGTAAGTGTCCTGGCTTTGTCGTACGTTCTTTATTGGGCTCAGCCGTCCTTCCCGCTCTGGACCAACGCTCTGATCTCTCATTTAACAGGCTGGGCTTCTGCCTTGATCCTGATCGTAGTAGTTCTGTTTTCGATTGCCGGCGACTTGTTTGAAAGTGCCCTCAAGCGCTCCGCCGGTGTCAAAGATTCGAGCAATCTTCTTCCGGGACACGGTGGTTTCTACGACCGTCTCGACGCTCAGATGAGCGTTCTTCCGCTTACCGTCTTCATTCTTCTTTTCCTCCAAGGTTACTAAGTTTCAGTCATGGAAAGCATTGCGATACTCGGTGCGACCGGCTCGATCGGTAAAAGTTCATTAGATGTCATCTCTCGTTATCCCGACCGGTTCACCGTGTATGCGGTAACGGCGAATTCCAGCGTTAAAAAACTCGCTCAAGCGGCTAAGGACAGCGGAGCTAAAGTCGCGGTTATTGCTGATAAAGAGCTTCTGGGAGCCTTACAGGAAGAACTTAGAGCTGCCGGAAGTACGGCCGAAGCTTTGGCCGGTTCGAAGGCGATCGACGAAATCGCTGCGAACCCCGAAGTCGATATCGTTATCGGAGCCATCGTCGGAGCTGCCGGAATTTCTTCTACATTTAAAGCTGCGGAAGCTGGAAAAAAGCTTCTGCTCGCCAATAAGGAAAGTGTCGTTTGCGGCGGCCGAATCCTGATGGATACGATAAAGGCCTCAGGTGCTGTTCTCATGCCGGTTGACAGCGAACACAATGCCATTTTCCAGTGTCTTGTCGGCGCGACCCAAAAAGCCAGATGTGAAGCCAATATCATTCTGACTTGCTCGGGAGGCCCTTTCCGTCAAAGACAGGACCTCTCTGATGTCACGGTTGAAGAAGCCACGCATCACCCAAACTGGTCGATGGGCAAGAAAATTACCGTTGACTCTGCGACGCTGATGAATAAAGGCCTGGAAGTTATCGAGGTCCGCTGGCTTTTTGATTTCGAACCGGAACGCATTCAGGTTGTCGTTCATCCCCAGAGCGTCATTCACTCTATGGTCCAATACGCCGACGGCGTAGTCATTGCCCAAATGGGCGCTCCAGACATGAGAAACACGATTGCTTACTCTTTAGGCTTCCCGGAAAGATTGGACGCCGGAGTAGAACCATTAAACTTCTCAAAAATCAAAACGTTAACCTTCGAAGAACCGGACTTAAAACGTTTTCCCCAGCTCGGCTACGCTTATGATGCATTGAAGCTGGGCGGAGCTGCTTCGATCGTCTTGAACGCGGCCAACGAGATCGGCGTCGAGGCGTTTATTCAAGGCAAGATCGGCTTTACCGACATTGCACGCCTGTGTCATGCAATGATGTACGGCTTCCAGCCCCCGACTCCGACCAACTTGGAAGAGATTTTGGAAACGGATAAAGAAGCCAGAAAACTGGCTCAGTCTTGGCTCGAAGGTTTTTGCGACAAACTGGAGAACTAACCTTGACATTGTTGACGACCATTGCTGCCTTTGCGGTAACGATCGGTATCTTGATTACCTTTCATGAGCTCGGGCATTATTTAGTCGCCAGACTTTGCGGCGTAAAAATTCTGAGATTTTCTCTCGGCTTCGGAAAACCGATTTTTATCTATAAACGCAAGAACGACCCTGACGCGACCGAGTGGGCGGTCAGTGCACTGCCTTTAGGCGGATACGTCAGGATGCTTGATGCGAGAGACCCTGCCTGTCCGCCTATCAAACCGGAAGATAAAAACCGTGAATTCGGGGCCAAGAATGTATGGCAGCGATTCGCCATCGTTGCTGCAGGTCCATTTGCCAATCTTCTGCTCGCCGTCCTGCTTTACGCTTCTATCTTCATGATAGGCAGCACGCAGCCGACGCCGGTTGTTGCCGAGCCTCCCGCCGGTACGCCGGCCGCCATGGCCGGACTCCATGCCGGCGACAAGATTCTGAAAGTCGGCGATTCCGAAATTAAAACTTTTACGGATCTCCGTATGGAGATGCTGAATAAGTTCGGAAGTACGACGGATATTTTGGTTCACAGTCCCAACGGCAGCGAAGTAACGAAAGAAATTGACCTCACGAAGATGAGTCTGGACCCGAAAGCAAAAGATGCCGATCCTTTTGATGAGGTCGGTCTTCATTTGAATATGGGCCATCCGTTTATCTCATCTTTTGTTGAGAACTCTGCCGCGCAGCGCGACGGAATCAAAATCGGTGACCATATTTATCGCGTCGGTAATGTTCCGGTTAAGATGCCGAAAGATTTTGTCAGTGAAATCAAAAAATATCCCGGGAAACCCGTCACATTACTCGTCGGAGACGAAAACGGTCCGACACATACTCTGGAAGTTACACCGGTAGCCGCTATGGACGAACAGGGTAATGAAATCGGCCGCATCGGCGCAGCGATCGGGGTAGATTTTCCGCACACTCAGGTTTCTTATGGCCTCCTAAAGAGTCTGGCCGAGGGTGTGAAGAAGACGTGGGATACCGCGGCGATGTCTGTTCGAATGATCGGAAAGATGTTCACCGGTGATGTCTCTATCAGCAACATCTCTGGTCCGGTGACGATTGCCGACTATGCCGGCCAGACTGCTCAGCTGGGTATTCTTCCTTTTATTTCGTTTTTAGCGTTGGTTTCCATCAGCTTGGGAATTTTGAACTTGTTACCGATTCCCATGTTGGACGGCGGCCATCTCCTGTATTATTCTCTCGAAGTAGTGACTGGTAAGCCGGTTTCTGAGGCTGTACAAGCGTCTGCACAAAAGATTGGCATCGCAGCTCTCTTTGGTTTGACTATACTTGCACTATTTAATGATTTGACGCGACTTTTGCCGTGATTTCAATCACGCAGGGTCATTTTTTAATTTATAGAATATGCCTCATCCTAAGAAGATAGCGCTAGCTTGCGCTTTAGCTTTGGCAGCGACGACCGTGCTTGCACAGGGTCATGTGATTAAAGACATTCGACTCGAGGGCATTTCCCGTACGGAAGCGGGTACTGTATTTTCGCATCTGCCGATCCGAGTGGGAGACACGTATTCTCCGGAGCTGGGCGCTGAATCACTGCGTTCTCTGTATGCCTCCGGAATGTTCCAAGACGTTCAGCTCGACATGGACGGCAACGTCCTGGTTGTTCGAGTTCAGGAACGTCCGACGGTCGCAAACATTCACACTACCGGTATTTCCGAGTTTGATGCCAAAGGTGTTGAAAAATCTCTCCGTGATGTGGGCTTAGCCGAAGGCTTTATTTTTGACCGTGCGGTGTTAGACCGTGCCGTTCAAGAATTAAGACGCCAATATCTCTCGCGTGGCCGTTACTCCGCAGATGTCAAAGTCACTGTGACGCCGGTCGAACGCAACCGCGTCCGCATCAACATCGACGTTGATGAAGGTCCTGCTGCAAAGATTCAGCAAATCCGTTTTGTCGGCAACAAAATTTATGACGAAGGCGATCTTCGCGACGAAATGCAGCTCGGTACCCCGAACTGGTTCTCTTGGTATACCAAACGCGACCAGTACTCTCGAGAGAAGCTCACTGCCGACTTAGAGGCAATTCGCGCTCTGTACAACAACAACGGTTACCTCGACTTCAAGATTGACTCGACACAAGTATCTGTCAGTCCCGATAAGTCAGAGATTTTTGTCACCATCAATATTGATGAAGGCAAAAAGTACACAATCAAAGATATCCGCTTAACCGGTGACATGCTTGGCCTTGAGCCCGAGTTTGAAGATCTTGTGGATATCAAGCCGGGTTCCGTCTACAACGCTTCCGAAGTAAATGGTCTGGCAAAGAAATTTACGGATCGTCTTTCCGCTTTGGGCTACGCGTTTGCAAGAGCAATCCCGAATCCGGTCGTTGATCCGGAAAATCCGGATGAAGTTAGTGTCGTATACACGATTGACCCCGGCCGCCGAGTTTATGTTCGTAAAGTGAACATTACCGGCAACACGCGTACTCAGGACGAAGTCATTCGTCGTGAAGTTCGTCAGTATGAAGCGAGCTGGTTTGACAGCGATAAAGTTGCCGTTTCTCGTGACCGTATCGACCGTCTCGGTTTCTTTGAAACTGTTACTGCGGAACCCGAACCCGTACCCAGTTCTCCGGACGAAGTTGATTTGGCCGTTAACGTGAAAGAACGTCCGACCGGCAACATCTCGATCGGTGCCGGCTACTCCACCTCCGAAGGTATTGTTCTTTCCGGCGGTTTCTCGCAGAACAACGTTTTCGGTACCGGTAATTCTCTATCTCTTGAAGTCAATACGTCTAAGAGCTCTAGAACTTATGCTGCCAGCTTCACGCAGCCTTACATCACGACTTCGGGTATTAGCCAGTCCTTCGAAATTTACGATCGTAAGCTCGACTTGGACGAACTCGAAATTACCGATGACGTTAAGTACGAAACGTACGGTGCCGGCGTAACTTACGGTGTGCCGATTACGGAAAACGATCAGATCTTTCTCGGCGGCAAGTTTGAAATGACCGATGTGACGGTCGGCTCCGGTGCTCCGCGCCGCTACGTCGACTATGTCAACGATTACGGCAAGAAGCCGAAGAGCATTGCAGCGACGATCGGCTGGTCTCGTGATACCCGAGACAACATTCTGGCTCCGACTCGCGGCCGCTATCAGAGATTGTTCGGTGAAATTTCTCTTCCTGTTCTTGATCTGAAATACTATCGTGCAACCTACCAGTTCCAGCAGTTTGTTCCGGTTACGAAATCCATTACTTTTGCGTTCAATACCGAACTCGGTTATGGTGACGGTTATGCAGGCAAACAGTACCCGTTCTTCAAGAATTTCTATGGTGGTGGTATCGGTTCGGTTCGCGGCTACGATACTTCCTCCTTGGGCCCCCGTGATACAGACGGAGATGCCTCCGGCGGTAACCGCAAACTCAATTTCTCTCTCGAACTGTTGACGCCGATCCCCGGGGCAGACAGAACCCTTCGTATGTTCACCTTCCTGGATGGCGGCTGGGTTTGGGGCCGCAAAGCCTTTTACAAACAAGCAGCTAACGGCAGTTATGTTGTGGATCGCTATGAGAAAGACAAGCTTGACCTCGGTGACCTTCGTTACTCCGTCGGTTTCGGTTTAGCCTGGATTTCTCCGATGGGCCCGCTTAAATTGAGCTTCGCATTCCCGCTCAATAAGAAGGACAGTGACGAGCTTCAGAGATTCCAATTCCAAATTGGTACAGGTTTCTAATAAATTTGTGGCACAATTAAACAATTGTGTAGGAGATACATTCATGCAAAAAAAATGGTTAGCGGTTGCTTTAGTTTCCGCCTTGGTTTGCTCTGCTGCGACAGCAGTGCAGGCAGAAGTTAAGATCGGTGTTGTCAGCACCGAGGTTATTCTTCGCGATTCTGCAGCTGCTCAGGCCGCAAGTAAAAAACTTGAACAGGAATTCTCTAAGCGCGATAAAGAGCTCAATGCTGCCGGTCAGCGTTTGAAAAATGACGTCGAGCGCTTCGAAAAGAACGCCGGCACAATGACGGAACAGGAAAGAATTCGCAAGCAGCGTGATTTGGCTGAAAGAGACCGCGATTTTCAGCGCCGTCAGCGCGAACTCCGCGAAGACTTCAATCAGCGCAGAAATGAGGAGCTTCAGAAGCTTCTCCGTCAGGCAAACACGGTCATCAAGAACATCGCTCAGCGCGAAAAATATGACCTCATTCTTCAGGAAGCCATCTACGTCAACCCGAAGATTGACATCACTGACCAGGTTCTTAAGGAACTCAAGTAATTTTTATCGGGCACAAGCAGACAGATGTCTGCTTGTTGCTTAATTGCCATTTAGTGCAATACGTGCGGCATGACCTGACTCGGGTTTCGGCGACTTCAAACTTGCTCTCCCTCTCAGATCAGCCGCATAAATTTTTTAATTAGGGCGATTCAAATGATTCAACAAACAGCGCCGATGACTCTTCTTGAGTTAGTAGACCGAATTAAAGAAAAAAGCAACGATACTTTATTGAGCACAATCAGTGCCAACGGAGGCAAGGCTGAAATTAAGTCCATTGCTCCGCTGGAGACCGCCGGGCACGGCGACGTTGCTTTTTTAGCCAACAGCAAATATCGTGATGCGGCAGGCGCCTGCAAAGCGACAGCTTTGGTTTTGACAGAAGAAGACAAACAGGCGATTTGGGGAGAAAAAGAGCCCGAACGTATCGTCGTCATTACCCGCAATCCGTACGCTTGGTTTGCATATGCCCTGCAAATCATCTTCCCGCAGGAGCAGCCGGAGCCGGGGGTTGATACCAGAGCCGTAGTCGAAGACGGTGCCGTTATTGATTCGACCGCAACCGTTGAAGCCAGCGTTGTAATTCGCAAAGGTGCGCAGGTCGGGCCTTACTGCTTTGTCGGAGCCAACAGCGTTATCGGCGAAGGCGTTGTTCTCGGCGAACACACTCGTATTTATCCGAACGTTACCATCTACTATGGCTGCCGTATCGGCAGACGCAATATCATTCACTCCGGTGCCGTGATTGGCGCCGACGGTTTCGGATTTGCGCCTTTGGACAGACAATACGTGAAGATTCCGCAGATCGGTGCGGTTGAAACTGGCGACGATGTCGAAATCGGCGCCAATACATGTATCGACCGCGGTGCGTTGCAGAATACCACCATCGGACAAGGCACCAAGATTGATGACTTAGTTATGATCGGTCACAACTGCCAAGTTGGTAAGAATGTTGTCCTATCCGGAAGAACCGGTTTGGCCGGCAGCACGATTATCGGCGACAACGTTCAGGCCGGCGGCGGTTCCGGTTTTGCCGGACACCTCAAGGTCGCTGCCGGTTCGATCATCGGCGGCGGGGCAGGCGTTCCGAGTTCGATCGAGAAACCTGACTACTATGCCGGCTACATGCCCGCAATGCCTCATAGAGAGTTCTATAACATTCTGTCCGTAATTAAACGTTTGCCTGAGATGCGCAGACAGCTGAAGCATCTGGCTGAAAAAGTTGATTCCCTTAAGAAAGAGTAAAAATGCAAGACATTAATGACATCATGAGGCTCCTGCCTCACCGCTATCCGTTTCTTTTAGTTGACCGAGTTTTGGAAACGAACGGTGTTGATAAGCTGATTGCGATCAAAAACGTCACTGTCAACGAACCTCAGTTCACCGGCCACTTCCCCGGCGTTCCCGTCATGCCCGGCGTTCTGATCATCGAAGCGATGGCTCAGGCCTGTGCGATGCTTGCTTTTGCAAGAATGGGCGGCGAAAGAGATCCTGAGAAACTTTTCTATTTTGCTTCTATTGACAACGCTCGCTTCAAACGTGTCGTGATCCCGGGTGATCAGCTTCGTTTTGAATGCACATTCCTCCGTGAAAAACTCGGCATGATCAAGATGCACTGCGATGCAACGGTTGACGGTCAGCTGGCTGCATGTGCCGACATGATGTGCTCTTATCGTTCACCCAAATAAAGGAAAAAATATGGCTCAGATCCATCCCTCATCCTTAGTAGATCCTCAAGCCAAACTTGCGGAGAACGTTGTCGTCGGTCCGTTCTGCACGATCGGTCCCCACGTTGAAGTCGGTGAAGGAACCACTTTGCAGAGCCATATTGTTCTTACCGGTCATACGAAGATCGGTAAGAGCAACAAGATTTATGCCTTTGCAGCGATCGGTATCGATCCTCAGGATAAAAAATACCGCGGTGAAGAAACTCAGCTAATCATCGGTGACAACAACGTTATTCGCGAACACTGCACACTCTCTGTCGGGACCGTGCAGGACAAAGGAATAACCATTATTGGAAACGGCAATCTGCTGATGGCCAACGTTCATGTTGCACATGACTGCGTCATCGGAAACGACACCATCATTGCCAACAATGTCGGCTTTGCCGGGCACGTTCATGTTGCCGACGACGTGATCGTCGGCGGCCAGTCCGGCATCCACCAGTTTGTCAAGATCGGAAAGGGCGCGATGCTGAGCGGCGGAAGCATGGTTCGTCAGGACTGCATTCCCTACGGCATGTATCAAGGTTATCCTGCCTCTCCTTTCGGCATCAATCTTGAAGGCATGAAGCGTCACGGCTATTCAAGGGCTGCCATGCACGCGGCACGCGAAAGCTACAAACTGATCTTCCGTGAAGGCAAGACCGTTCCAGAGGCCGTGGAAGCCATCAAGGCTTACGCATCAGCATTAGAAGATGAACAGGCTAAGAAAGTCTGTGAACTGATGTGCGAATTCACAGAGCAGGCAACTCGAGGATTGGCTCGCTAATGGAGCAATTGACCAACAACAGCATTATCTGGGCAGCCGGAGAGAACAGCGGAGATTATCTAGCTTCGCGTGTTCTGCCGGCTGTTGCCGCGTCTCGTCCGAATCTTAAGATGGAAGGTATCGGCGGTGACCGAATGATTCAAAACGGCTTGGATCCTTGGTTTCATGCCAGCGAACTTTCCGTCCGGGGCTATTTGGAAGTGATCCGTCATTTGTCTCGAATTTTAAAAATTCGCCGAGAAATGATGCGCCGTACTGTCCAGCTTCGTCCTGCTGCCTACATCGGAGTTGATGCTCCTGACTTTAATCTGTCGATTGAAGAGAAGGTCAGAGCATCGGGGATCCCGGTTGTTCACATGGTGGCTCCGGCCGTTTGGGCTTGGCGTCCGCAGAGAATTCACCAAATCAAACGTGCGGTGGATCATCTGCTTTTGATTTTCCCTTTTGAAGAGAAAATTTTTAAAGAAGCCGGCATTCCGAGCACGTACATCGGCCATCCTCTAGCCGAGATCATTCCGATGGTGCCGGATACGGAAAGTGCAAGACGCAAACTGAACATCGCTGCGCAGGGGCCGGTCATTGCCATTCTTCCCGGCAGCCGTAAAGACGAGATTCGCTGGTGTGCGCCGGCATTTTTCGGCGCTGCGTCCTTACTGATGAAGCAGGAACCGAGAACTCGATTCATAGTTCCGGCCGCCGATGAGCAAAGGAAAAAAGAGATTTTAGAAGTTCTCAATCGCTTTCCTGATGTCGAAGACAATACCGTTCTTTTGGACGGGAAGTCTCATTTGGCGATGGAAGCGGCTGACGCTATTTTGGTGGCGAGCGGCACAGCAACGCTTGAGGCGGCACTTTATAAAAAGCCCTTGGTCGTCGGATACGCTATGCCGGCGCTTTCGGCAATGCTGATTCTTTCCAAAGGACAGACAAAGTGGATCAGCCTGCCCAATATCCTGGCGCAGAAGACTTTGGTTCCCGAGTGCGTTCAGATGTTCTGTTCGCCTGAGATCCTTTCGTCTCATTTGCTTCACGCCCTGGAGCCGAAGCGGCAGGAATATCTCAAAGAAGTATTTTCAGAAATGCATGAAACATTGCTGAGGCCGACTGCTCAGCTGGCAACAGAGGCAATCGATCAGGTTTTAAAACGCTGATGGCTGACTATTTATTCGACGGTGAGGAAACGATCGCCACACTTGTTTGCGGTGTGGACGAAGCGGGCCGCGGCCCTTTGGCCGGACCGGTTGTTGCTGCAGCCGTGATTTTGAACCCCGATCATCCGATAGAAGGGCTCAGAGACTCAAAAAAACTGACGGCTCACGCAAGAGAAGTTCTTGCAGAGCAGATTAAAACGCATGCGCTCGCTTGGGCGATCGCCGAAAGTTCGGTTGCGGACATTGACCGAATGAACATTCTTCAGGCGACGATGGCAGCGATGCGTAAAGCCGTTCTTCAGCTTGATCCAAAACCGGACTTAGTCTTGGTTGATGGGAACCGCCTGCCAGAGCTTCCTTTCCGTGCAGAGCCGATTGTCAAAGGCGACGACTTGATTCCGGAAATTTCCGCAGCCTCCATCTTGGCCAAGACCTATCGGGACGCCTTGATGAAAATCTTGGGAGGAATGTATCCGAAATACGGCTTTGAGCAACATGCGGGATACGGTACGGCACACCATCTTAAAATGCTGGAGAAATGGGGCCCGTGTCCAGTGCACCGAATGACGTTCGGTCCTGTGGCCTTGATTGCTAAGAAGTTTGAACGGCGAGCCGATCGTAAAAAGCGAAAGGGACAGTAAATGGAATTCATGCGGATCACAAGCGCAGCTAATCCTTCGATTAAGCTTGCGAAGAATTTGGCGCAGCACTCGAGGGCGGCGAGAAAAGAAGGTTTATCTCTCGCCGAAGGGATTCATTTGGCCCGAGAACTTCTTTCGCATCCTGAGCTTGTCCGCAAAGTATTTTTAAGAGAAGGGGCCGAGAAGAATTTTGAAATATCGGAAATCCTGCAAAAGTACCTGTCGTTGAAGATTTCTGTAGTTCAGTTGCCGTCTCAAATTTATGCTTCGATTTCTCCAGTGGACACCAGTGCCGGGATAGTTTGTGAGATCCGCATCCCGGAAGAGGGAAAGATCAAAAAAGACGAGGATTGGATTTATCTTGACGGCGTCCAAGATCCGGGCAATGTCGGAACCATCCTTCGTTCCGCACTGGCTTCCGGTGTGACGAATATTGCGTTGTCACCGCAATGTGCCTACGTTTGGTCTCCCAAAGTGCTTCGTGCAGCCATGGGAGCTCATTTCTTCTGCAACATTATTTCTTCCGCCGAGCTTGCAGAGATCAAAGAAAAAACCGGAGCTGTATGTTTAGTGGCTGACGCGCGCGGCGGAAAAGATCTCTACGAGGAAAAATGGGGAAAGGGCCAAACTTTGTGGGTGTTCGGAAGCGAAGGTCTGGGTGTTTCTGAAAAAGCCCTGGAACTTTCCGATTTAACCCTGTTGATTCCTTTGGATTCCAGAGTTGAAAGCCTCAACGTTGCAACAGCGGCTTCCGTCTGCCTTTTTGAACAGCGCAGACGCCGTCTTTCAGGCATTGCGCACAAATAGAAAGCGGCCGAAGATTCGGCCGCATATCTAAATATCGATTCGGTCCGACCTCACATACTCATGTGAGGATCAATATTGATTTTGAGTTCAAGCAGGATCGTCGCTGAAATTTCTTCAATGGACTTAGAAGTGGAAGACAGATATTTAATGCCTTCACGATCCATCATCCGCTGAGCCTCTTCAACTTCGTATTCGCAGTTCTCTATGGAAGCGTACTTAGAATTCGGGCGGCGTTCGCCTCGAATTTCAGAGAGACGCTTGGGAGAAATGGAAAGACCGAATATCTTGTCTTTGCAGTTTTCCAGTGCGGGCGGAAGTTCGCCGCGCTCGAAATCTTCTGGAATAAGCGGATAGTTAGCTGCTTTGATACCGTACTGCATGGCCAAGTACAGGCTGGTCGGAGTCTTACCGCTGCGGGACACACCTACCAGCACCACGTCTGCATCTTCCAAGCCTTTGTTGGTTTGTCCGTCGTCGTGTGCCAGCGTGTAGTTAATCGCATCAATACGACGGTTGTATCTTTCCTGGTCACCGATTTCATGGCTCTTGCCGACGGAGTGGTCACTCGGAACACCGAGTTCACGCTCAAGCGGTCCGACGAAGGAGCGGAAAAGCTCGATGACGAAGGCGTTGCAGTATTCGTTAAATGTCGAAGCCAGAGATCCGGCGACGAGTGTAGAGAAAACAATCGGGCGCACGCCGTTCTCTTTGCCGACCTCATTGATTCTCAAGGCCGCGGCCTTGGCTTTTTCTTCCGTGTTGACGAAAGGCATGCGGTAGCGCAGGTATTTAAGGCCGTGAAACTGCGCTAAAACAGCATTTGCCAAAGTTTCTGCAGTAATAGCCGTCGCGTCGGATACAAAAAACACGGTACGCTGAGTCGGTTTTTCAGGGGTTTCGTTTACGTTTGAATTCATAAAATTTAACGCTGTTAGATGAAGTTACGAACTTAACGCTAAAAGAACGGCTAAAATTTAGCAAATTTTTTCACTCAATTTCGAGGTAAACATGACACAAGGACGTTTCGTCATTCCATTCAGCCAACTTCGTATGACAGATGTTGACATCGTAGGCGGCAAGAATGCTTCTCTTGGCGAACTGCTTAGCCAGCTTACAGAAGCCGGCATCAGAGTACCTGACGGCTTTGCAACGACGGCTGAAGCTTTCAGAGTCTTTTTAAAAGAAGGCGGTCTTGATAAAAGAATTGAAGATCGTCTGAGCAAGTTAGACGTTGATGATGTTAAAGAGCTGGCAAAGGCAGGCGCTGAAATTCGTGAATGGATTGAAAAAGCTCCTTTCCCGGCTCAGCTCGAAAAAGAAATCAGAGAACACTATGAGTGGCTCAAGGGCGACCAGAAGGAAATTTCCGTTGCTGTTCGTTCCTCTGCAACTGCTGAAGACCTTCCGGACGCTTCCTTTGCCGGCCAGCAGGAAACTTACCTGAACGTCGTCGGTCTCGAACAGGTGTTCGCAAGAATGAAGGAAGTATTCGCTTCCCTCTACAACGACCGCGCAATATCTTACCGCGTTCACAAAGGCTTCGACCACGCTGATGTGGCTTTGTCCGCCGGTGTTCAGAGAATGGTTCGCTCCGATAAGGGCGCTGCCGGTGTTATGTTTACGATGGATACCGAAAGCGGCTTTGATCAGGTCGTTTTCATTACAGCCAGCTATGGCCTCGGTGAAACCGTTGTTCAGGGCGCTGTGAACCCGGACGAATACTTTGTCCACAAACCCATCATGGAAATGGGCAAATTCCCGATCATCCGTAAAGTTCTCGGCAGCAAGAAGATCAAGATGATCTTCGACACAGACAAGTCCAGCGGACGCTCTGTGAAGGTGGTCGATGTTCCCGAATCCGAACGCCGCAAGTTTGCCTTGAACGACGACGAAATCGTTCAGCTTGCCAAGTACGCCCGTATTATTGAAAAACACTACGGCCGTCCGATGGACATTGAATGGGGCAAAGACGGTATCGACGGAAAACTCTATATTCTTCAGGCTCGTCCCGAGACCGTGAAGAGCCGCCAGAAGAAGGCCGATGTTCAGCAGAAATTCGTTCTTCTCGGCAAAGGCGAAGTCCTGGTAACCGGCCGTGCTATCGGGCAGAAGATCGGCGCCGGTAAGGTTCGTATTGTTGCCGGTCCGGAACAGATGGACCTGGTTCAGGAAGGAGACGTCCTTGTTACGGACATGACCGATCCTAACTGGGAGCCGGTGATGAAGAAGGCCAGTGCCATCGTTACTAACCGCGGCGGCCGTACCTGTCACGCAGCTATTATTGCTCGTGAGCTCGGTATCGCTGCTGTTGTCGGCTGCGGCGACGCAACGGAAGTCCTCAAAGACGGCCAGGAAGTTACCGTCTCCTGCGCCGAAGGCGATACAGGCAATATTTACAACGGCCTGATCCCGTTCGAAATCAAAGAAGTGAAACAGGGCGAACTGCCTGAGATCCCCGTTAAGATCATGATGAACGTGGGCAATCCTCAGCTCGCATTCGACTTCCAGTCCATCCCGAACAATGGTGTCGGTCTAGCCCGCCTTGAATTCATTATCAATAACAACATCGGCATCCATCCGAAGGCTTGCTTAGCTTACCCGGATCTTCCCGAAGATCTGAGAAGAGCGGTTGAAGAGGCTTCTGCCGGTTACGAAAACCCGCGTGAATTCTTCAAGGAAAAGATCGCCGAAGGTGTTGCCACGATTGCTGCCGCTTTCTATCCGAAGAAAGTGATCGTTCGTATGTCCGACTTCAAGAGCAATGAATACCGCAAACTCTTAGGCGGCAAGCTCTACGAACCGGAAGAAGAAAACCCCATGCTCGGTTTCCGCGGTGCAAGCCGTTACGTTTCCGAAGACTTCAAAGAATGCTTTGCTATGGAATGCGAAGCTCTGAAGAAAGTCCGCGACGAAATGGGTCTGACCAATGTCGAAATCATGATCCCGTTTGTCAGAACCGTTAAGGAAGCCAAGGAAGTTAACGAACGTCTGAACGAACAAGGTCTCAAGCGCGGCGTGAACGGTCTTCGCCTCAATATGATGTGTGAAATCCCGAGCAACGCACTGCTTGCCGAGAAGTTCCTTGAACACTTCGACGGTTTCTCTATTGGCTCCAACGACTTGACCCAGCTGACACTCGGTCTGGACCGCGATTCCGGACTGGTTGCCAACTTCTTCGATGAACGCGACGAAGCCGTTAAGATCCTTCTGGCACGTGCTATCAAGGCCTGCCGTGAGAAAGGAGCTTATGTCGGTATCTGCGGTCAGGGTCCTTCCGACCATCCTGACTTAGCTCAGTGGCTGATGGAAGAAGGTATCGAATCCATCTCTCTGAACCCGGATACTGTCGTCAATACTTGGCGCAGACTGGCTAAAGACGTTAAGAAATAATTCTTAGGTTCTAAGCTTTACCAAACGGCCGTTTTCCTTTCGGATGCGGCCGTTTTCGCGTTCTTAACCTATAATTGACTCACGGTCAAAAGAGAGACCTCAAAGAAGGGAACGCATTATGGGATTGTCGTATTTTTGGTTTATTGCCGCTGCAGTGATCGGCGCGATGGATCTTTACTTCGGCAATTTTTTTCTATTGGTGATTTCAGCTGCCGCCTTTACGACAGCCCTTTTTTCCTTCTTCCTCAGTTCCGTTTATTTACAAGTCGCCATCTTCACCGTCATTTCTCTTTTAGTGATCAGTTATTTGATGCTTTTACAGCGTCACTTGAGAGAAGTCGACTTTTATTCCGAAATTCTCCGCCGGCACATTGGTAAGACCGTGACGGTTCACGAATGGAGGCACAATCGGTACGCGACCGTCCAATACAACGGGCGAGTTTGGGAAGCCGAGATTGCTTTTAATGCGGGCGGTAATCTTCGTGCAGGGAAATACAAAATATGGAAAATGCTTTCGAACCGGCTAGTTCTGATTCCGTAGAAGGAAAAATCCCGGAGGGCGTCAGGCTCCCCAACCTTGACGATCCTCTCGTCATTAAAGATTTATTGAGAGCTCATGCAATGGCGGTCTCTAAACGCCTTGCGGAAGCCGTTCATAAAAATGTTCGTCGAGAAGAAGTCGTTCAAGCCGACCAGAGAGCCGCTGCATTCTTGGCTACAACGCTCTTAGGCCAAAATCCGGCTTACGCAAAGGCGGCAGTAAATACGCCCGAAAGGATTGAAAAGCTGCTTCGTGCGGAATTCACAGAGGCTTTGAAAGGCTTCGGGATCAAAGAGGAAGAGGCCGCTGATCCGGCCGTCTTTATGCAGCTCGTGATGTTCTTATTCACGAACCAAGTTCACGAGCTCATTAATGAACTGCAGAAAAATCCTGATGAGATCGAAGCAAAAGGTTCGCAGGCTCTCGACGCTCTGCTCGAGTCTTGGGTGAAAAAATTAACCAAAGAGAAGTGCGATGCCTAAATGTATTAAACCGAGCTGCAACCGCGGCTGCTGCGGTCACGATCACAGCTCCAAGGCAGAACAGGCTCCTTCTATCGTAGACATTGAAGTCGTCCGAAAAATCCTCTCCCAGGCTGTCGTGAATATGTGCAAGCGCGCTATTGCTTGTGCGGAAGGCGAACTGACGAGAGATGAGCTCGCAGAGAAGGATATGAAGCTCATGGAGTGGCTTGGAGAGACTTTCTGCGGCAACAACAGTCATTTTGAACCGGGCCCTGAAGACTGGACCACCGAAGGTTTGGCAGAATACATCAACCAGGCGCTGCCTCAGATCGAGGAGAATCCGGAAGGCGAGGAGATGAGTTCTGATGAGGTCGTCGTCAAAGCCTGCGCGATTTTTGTAGGGGAAGCCTATAAGGCGATCCATGATGCTTTGAAAGCCGGATTCCCGCTGTTGGATGCCGATGAGTTACCGGCGCCGGTCGCTTCTTTTGTCGAATCCTGGACCCTTTTGTTCGTCGGTGCTCCGATGGGCAGCAATAACTAAAACTGAAAATAGGAAAAAAATAATGAATAACTTTGAATACTCTAATCCCACACGCTTAGTTTTCGGCAAAGGAGAAGAAAGCCGTATCGGAGAGCTGATGCGTGCCCGTGTGCCGGCGATGAGTCCCGTGCTGGTGGTTTACGGCGGCGGTTCTGCCAAAGCGAGCGGCCTTTTGGAGCGCATCTCCGAGTCGTTAAAAACTGCCGACCTTGTGCCGATTGAATTGGGCGGCGTGACACCGAACCCGCAGCTTTCTTTTGTTCAGAAGGGTATTCTTTTGGCCCGCGAGCACAGAGTCAAAGCTATTTTGGCCGTCGGCGGCGGAAGCGTCATTGATGCTTCTAAGGCGATTGCGATCGGCGTTCCTTACGTTGGTGATGTTTGGGATTTCTTCACAGAGAAAATTACGCCGACAGAAGCGCTTCCGGTTGCCGCTGTGCTCACGCTTCCTGCTGCAGGCAGCGAACAGAGTATCCGTATTGTGATTTCAAACGGAGACAGAAAGCTCGGCGCCGGCTCTCCTCTGGTTCGTCCGTTTGTAAGCGTCATCGATCCCGAACTTTTCTTTACGCTTCCGGAAAAGCAAATTAGAGCAGGCGTGGTCGACATGATGAGTCACATCATGGAGCGCTACTTTACCCAGACCAAAAATACCGACTTTGTGGACAGTCAGGCTGAAAGCGCCATGAAGACGATCATGAAGAACGGTCTGAAGCTCAAAAAGAATCCTAAGGATTACGACGCTTGGTGCCAGATCGGTTTGGCCGGATCTTTTGCACACAACGGATATTACGGATTGGGACAGGTCGAAGACTGGGCTTCCCACGGGATGGAACATGAACTGAGCGCCTGGGATACGACGATTACGCATGGCGAAGGTCTGGCAGTTGTAGTTCCGGCTTGGATGAAGTACGTCTGGCATGCCAATCCGAAACGTTTTGTTCAGTTTGCCCGCAACGTTATGGGCGTAAAAGGCGAAGGTACCGACGAAGAGATTATTCGTAAAGGTATCAAAGCCTTTAGACGATTCCTGAAGAAGATGGGTGCCCCGAAGAATCTGAAGGAACTCGGCGCTGAGAAGGCCGATCTCAAAGAGCTCGCGAAAAAAGCGGTGGAAATTCCCGGAAAATTAGGAAATTTCCTCCCGCTTTATGAGAAGGACATCGTTAAGATTTACAAACTGATGCGTTAATTTTGATTTTTTGTGAGAGGGGATGTTGCAAAATTCGACTTTTGTCGGATTAGCTCTTCCCCTTTTTCTTAT
>ENA-OROP01000845-OROP01000845.1-human-gut-metagenome-genome-assembly--contig:-NODE-845-length-32038-cov-4.767689_pt1 | contig 32038 bp, 25 predicted proteins | sample MGYA00242132_ERZ509056 | MGnify/ENA primary metagenome ERZ509056 (study PRJEB26280, sample SAMEA2338768) | human gut metagenome | biome: human gut; feature: human-associated habitat; material: faeces...
AGACATAGCCTTGGATTATCAGCATAAAATAGTCCAAGAATATGTCCGCACCCCCCTCTCGCTTGATAAACCATATCTTGATAAACCATATATAATTAAGGAAAAAATCATTAATGCACCTAATCATCCTCGTATTCCTGATACAAGTTTAAAATTAGAGGCAATTAAGCGTTGCTTTTCTCTTGGCGAAGGTGTATAATATGTATCAAGAGATATTGGTTACAGCCGTGTCAGTATATATTCATGGTATCGAAAATTTGCCATAAATCAATCATTCCTTTCTACTACTTTCGTAAATCTCATTGTCCTATGTTTTATACTCTTGTCGTCGGGATTGGGTACGTCCATTGTCATTTCGTGATAATATTCGTTATCAGTCAACAATTTATATACCCTCTCCGACAATTCAAAACACGTTTGCGGATAATCGGCGTAAATATCAATCTGAACAGTCGTATCATTCGTAACGACCGTATTGTCATATGACATTGAGCCTTTGTCCGTTAGCGTGTAATATGCTTTGCGGGCAATTTATTAAAATTATCGGGATATGCAAAGCATACACTTACACCGTCTATTTGCTTTAAAATGTCCCGCAATTCCAAACCAATATCAAACACCGAATCACCCTCCCTACGCTAACACAAATACTTCGTATTTGCTCGCTATAACTCGTTTCACGAGTTATACACCTCCTTAAACATAGCGATTATCTCGCTGATGTTATTTTTCAGTGCAGGTACGAGGAACGGCTGTGGTGCTTGCCCCGACGTTGTGTAAAATCGACCGCCACTGTAATACGTCCAGTGTCTTTTTGACGTATCAATATGACAGTACGCCATAATCATATTAACCGTGTCCTCAATCAAAAAGGACAACAAGCTGTCTTGCTCGTCGTCCGTTATCCACACTCTATCGCTGTAGTTGTGACCGCCACTGCCACCGTTTAAATTCGGTGTTTTGCCCTTTAAACGCTCGGTAACACCTGCTTGTACATCTTTGTCATAGCTTTCTTTTATCTTGTCGATAACCGTCTTTGTGCTATCCTTGTCCTCTGCTATGATGTACTTTGCAATCTCGGCAGACAATCCGACTTTGGCAAGTTCCGTTTCGGCATATGCAACGATTTTTTCACGTTCAAACTCCGCCTTTTCTTTTTCAAAATCCTCTCTTGCCTTGTCGTCCTCTTCCTTTTTGCGTTGGTCTGCCGATAGCTTAGCTTTTCTCGCGCCCTCGTTTTCAGCGTCCTTTAGCTTTTGTTCAAGGTCCTTTTCCCATTCAGCCTTTGCTTTTGCCACTGCGTCCTCAATCGCCTTGCCCTCGTCGCCTGTCGCTGGTGTCGGTGGTGTCGGGTCTGCCGGTGGTGTTGGATTTGGTGTTGGATTTGGTGTTGGCTCTGCCATTCAAATCATTCCTTTCTAAAAAAAATTGTATAAAAATAAGACGTATAACCCCACGTCTAACAGGGAGATAATCGGATCACCATTCCTTTCTTCTATGTGTATGTTGTGCCTACTCTCACACTATCACCACCTTTCAATAAATTTGAATATCAAAAAAGCACGTCTGCAAACGTGCTTTTAGCTTAATTGTATTTTATTCTACCTCTCTGATTTTGGTTAATGCTTCTTTTGTCAATCTCTTCTTCTCGTTTCTATCCGGTTCAATAAAACCTACATTCAAATCTTTGAAATCATAATTACCACTTATATCAATCGAAAATGGCGGTCCACCAAAGCATTTTGTTGCCATATACTCTTTGCCTTCTATGATTACTCCGTCGAAAAAAAGTGGAATGGTATTATTAAAACGTAAGAATGTATGCCCCATAAAGTTCCAATATTGCTCTGCTTTTACATATTTCATAACTTTTTCACTCACTTTCTTCTAAAAGTCTTTCATATGTTTTTAACTGCTTTTGTGTTATTTCCGTTTCATTTCGCGGTATATTATACTTGTCCACTACACCCAATAACCACTTTTTCGCATCAATTTCATTCAGCAGTTCACGTTTGGGTTTTCCAACGTTTAATTCAATTAAGTTCTGCTTGAAATGATATGTTTCCTCCAACACTTCACTTACACATACATTATCTCTGAATAAAATAGTATCACCAATTATTGCTGCAGCAGCACCTTGTTTATCTAAATGTTTATTAACTTCTTCACCACCGCGAATAATAATAGCTCCATTCTTTCGTGCCTCTATTGTAAGTTGATTAAATCGCTCGTCACTAATAAAGTGAAGTTTTTCTCTCGCTTTTTCTTCTGCGGTTAGTTTCCGAAATTGTTCTTCCTCTGCTTTTATTATACCACGTTTTTCGGCATTTGCAACATATTTTAACGCATTTTTCTGTTCATCTGACAAACTGTTTTTCCATTCATCAAACGTCATATTGCCGTCAACCTTATAATTTTCACCAGTGAGCGGATCGCGTGCAATACGACTCGTCAAATTCACGTCTGCCATAATCGTAACGCACCGACAACGCGGGTGTATCGGTGGGAAGTTTTCGCCCTCAACGGCTTTGTCGGTATCAAACACGCTCCCGTCAAGACTTCCGCACCTGTCACACGTCAATTCTGACAATGCCGCTACAAATTGATATTTCTTTATACCGATTTCCTCATACGCCATCTTTTGACCTTGATTCATAAAATGTGCGGTTTCACTTCTTACAAGTGTTTCGGCTGATGTTCGTATTCCACCCGGTGCAGTATCTTTGACGTAATCAATCAGCTTATCGGTCATACGGCTTACACTGTGACCGCTGATTATACCGTCCTCAATCGTCTGTCCGACTGCCTGTATAAATCTGTCGTTATGTATCCACACTCTCTCGCTGTAGTTGTGACCGTGCCACGGCTCACTTAACACTTTATTAACCGCCTTTTGCGGTACAAGTGAAAAATCAATACCGCAGTTTAAACCTTGTGCGGTATCAAAAATATTCGTATAATACGCCGTCTTTACCGCACTGTCATACAGTTTCTTTTGCTCCTTTATAGCCTCGTTTGCAACGTGCCTAAAGTAAATATATACATTACGTTTCAGTCCCTCTAATCGGCTAATTCTCGCACCGTATGCCTGTGCATTTATGCGGTTTAGAATTTCTTTTTTGACCGTCTTGTCGTCTGTTTCGTCGTACAGTTCAAGCAGTTCTTCGTACTGCTTATCGCTGTCGGCTATGCTCATCAGCCGACGTGCCTCTTTTTCGGGTATATCAGTTGAAATATAGGCTTTAAATGTTTTCTCAATGTCATTGTTTACATTCTTGATTGCTCGCTCATATGCCTTAATTACACCGTCCTTAACGCTGTCCGCTTGCGATTGCAAATATGTTTCAACTTCAACGGCACGTTTTACCCAATATGCCTTACTCTTCATTGTAGTTTACTTTCCTTGCCGAACTTTCAGCGATACGTATATCCTCGGCGGACTTTTCCGCTTGCTCTCTGCGTGCGATTTCAACTTCTTCCTTTGCGTCTGTTATAAACGGCAGACGCTCTAAAAGTGTTTCGTCAGACGCAAGACCTTTGAGGTAATTAATCATCTGTGCTATTTCAAGTTCGTTTGCAGGCAAGTTATATGTAAATCCGATGTCAACTCTGTGCGACGGCACTTCTTTCATTGCGTTTAATGTCACTAAGAAATTGTTGTAAATCTCTAAACGTTTTCTCAATGTCTTAGCGAAATTACGTTCTTTGTTCTTGACGTGCTGTTCAAATCCCAAAAGTTTATACTTAATTGCCACACCCGACAAGTTGTTGCCGAAACTTTCGTCCGACAGATCGGGAACGTGTGACAAACGGTGTATATCGTCCTTGATGTCGTCACGCAACACCTTTGTATCAGCCTCGTTCAGCACCTTTGACAGATACTCCGCCTTTGCGTCACCGTCACCCATTAAAATACGTTCTACCAATAATTTTTTTGCCTGTTCGGTATCAAGGTCGCAGTTACACAAAAACAACAGCGAATTAACAAATTGCTCTTTGTCGTTAATTCTATCTGACATCAACACATTGTATGCGTCAATCTGCGTTATAAGCTGTTCAAAATCGCCCTGCATTTCCGTATTATTTCTGTATTCGATAATAGGTACATCAAAAAAGTAATGTGGTTCAACATTTTGCAATGACAATGCCGTATAGCTGTCAAGACCTGTGTATGTATATATAAACGATTCGTCATACACACGACAAATACTGCCTGTGCAGTAGCCGTCAAGGTCGTATTTCTTGTAGTAATATACCGCAAACAACGGCTTTTCAAATGCCGACTGTGAGTAACATACAAATGTATGCTCCGGATCCAATCGTACACTTCTCGGCTTGCTTTTTTCGTCTGCATAAATCAGTTCATATGCTTTGCCGTAAATGCTCATATTTTTTACGATTTCACTGTCCACACTCGGCATATCCTGTTCCAAATATTCGTTTTTGATTGCCTCAATATCGTATTCGTCCGACACCGCATATGTTACGGGATTGCCGACAAGATAACTCTGCGTCATATCTGTTATGTACTTTGCGTGGTTGCACATTATACGGTTGTTTGCCACGTTTTTGCCTCTTTTTCTGCGGCTTAAAATACGGTGGTCGCCCATATAGTAATCGTGCAATAATCGGTATCTCTGTCGCTCTCGCTCGTGTCGTTCAATCTGGACAACATAAACTATATATATTAGGTAAAGCGTTAAATGTAAGTGAAGCATGGCTTATGGGATATGACGTTCCAATGCAAACTGAATCACCTGTCCCATCAAACACATATCCGTTAGATGATATAAAGTTTGTTAATGTTCCTGTTATTGGTTCTGTTGCAGCCGGAACGGGTTGTCTTGCCGATAATGAAATTATCGGATATGAACCGACAGACTACGATGACGTAAAAGACGGACAAGAGTACAGATATTTAACAGTTAAGGGCGACAGTATGTATCCGAAGTTTGAAGAAGGTGACCTTGTACTTGTCAGATGTCAGTCATCGGTAGACAGTGGCAGTTATGCCGTGGTATTGATTGATGATGAAGAAGGCGTTATTAAGAAAATCGTATACGGTCCTAATTTTATTGAATTACATTCGATAAATCCGATGTACCCTGTCAGACGTTTTGAAAATGAAAATGTTTTGCGTATTCGGGTTTTTGGATTGGTTCGGTCAATAAAAAGAAAACTGTAGATAAGATTGAATTTAAGGAGATTGATATTATAGACATCATTAAATATTACGGCAGTGATGAAACCAAAACAGAGTTTATCAATCACGACAGTGAGCCGTTAATGGCGGTAATTGCACACGACCGCTCCTTACGGAGCACATGAGTTGGAATTATATAGAAAAAACTGTTCATACATTTTTACATTGTGGTCATACTGTCCAAAAATCATGTGAGTTGAAATAAAAAAAGCATCAAAATCTTCAAAAAATCGCTTTTAGGGATTTACAAAACTAAAAAAAGCATATAGTATAAGAGTGTAATTAGTTACACATTGCTTATGTGCTCTCTGGGAGTAGTCATTCCACCATACGGAAAAAGACGAAACCTGAGAGCTTTTTTTATACTTAAAGGAGACGATGAAATGATAAGAGTTGCTATACTGGTTGACGGAGGATATTATATAAAAAGAGCAAATCGTTTATTTGGTCAAAAAACTGCGGCCGAACGAGCAATAGAACTTGAAGAATATTGTAAAAAAACATCTTCTTCAAGGTAAAACTGAAACTTATTTATATAGAATATTCTACTATGATTGTCCACCTTGCGATAAAAATATATATCACCCTTTTCTACAAAGGAATATAAATTTAAAGAAAAGTGATTTATATACATGGATGAATACCTTTCTTAATGAATTAAAATCAAAGCGTAAATTTGCCTTGCGTATGGGTAGACTCTCAAGTAATGATACAGGTTATATTATCAAACCCGAGAAAATGAAAGCTCTATGTGCAAACAAAATAATTTTTTCTTATATTACCGAGGACGATTTTAGACTTGATATTAAACAAAAGACTATGGATATGAAATTAGGCACTGACATTGCCTCTATTACACTAAAAAAGCAAGTAGATCAAATTATACTGATTGCCGGTGATAGCGATTTTGTCCCTGCGGCAAAGCTCGCCCGAAGAGAAGGTGTCGACTTCATTCTTGACCAAATGGGGCAAACTATAAATGACGACCTTAATGAACATATTGACGGCATTAGAAGTAAAATAAAATATTCCATACCAAAAGAGCAATAAAAAATCCCCCTGCCTGTTGGAGCAGACAGAGGAAAAAAAATAAAGTGCGTTTGTACACAATACTCAAACCAATAATATTGTATCATAAATGCACTCTGTTTTCAATATAAAAATGAAAAGGAGTGTTATTTTTGTGCATATTTATAAAATGGACGGTAAAAAAGACGGTTTGCAGAAGTATCGTGTAAGAATTAATTTCACCGACAGTTCCGGCAAATCAAAACAAATTGACCGTGTTGCCTACGGCAAAGAAACGCCAAAGGAGCTTGAACGGCAATTAGCATACAATCTCAGTGACGAAACAATAAAGAAAATAACATTGCAACAACTATATGATGAATACATTGCCGTAAAAAAGTTTGAAGTCAGAGAAAATTCTATGCGTACTATCATAGGACGATTAGAGTTGTATATATTGCCTAAATTTAAAGATTACAAATTAAACAAGATTTCATCATCAGAGTTGCAAAAGTGGAAACAATATATTGAAACCTGTACAAATGCCAAAAAGCCAAAAGAAAAACTTTCATCAAGTATGAAACAAAATATCTTCGGCGAATTTCGTGCCTTGATGAACTATGCGGTAAAACTGGAATACATACCAAGAAATCCTCTTACTGTTGTCGGAAACTTTAGAAACCCATACAAAAATAAAAGGGAAATGGATTTTTACACCCCCGAAAAATTTAAAAAGTACATACAAGCTGCCAAAAAGCAAGCAGAACTATCCGAACAATCAACAGGAAGTATATATGAATGGAATTTCTATGTATTTTTTAATATCGCATTCTATACAGGTATGCGTAAAGGTGAAATAAATGCGTTGAAGTGGTCGGATATAGATGATAATATAATTCATGTACGACGCAGTATTGCCCAAAAGTTAAAGGGTGACGCCAGAGAAACACCGCCCAAGAATAAATCTTCTGTGCGTGATTTGCAAATGCCGTTGCCACTTATTAATATATTAAGCGAACACCAAAAGCGTTATAAGGCTATTGACGGTTATTCTGATAACTTGCGGATATGTGGAGGTATTAAGTGTTTACGTGATACAACCATAGAAAAGCGAAATGAAAAGTTTGCCGATATTGCAAATGTCAAAAAAATACGCATTCACGATTTTAGACACAGCCACGCTTCATAGTTAGCGAATAACGGTATTAACATTCAAGAAATCGCCAGACGTTTGGGACATACCAATATAGAAATCACATGGAACATATATTCGCACCTGTACCCTCACCAAGAAGAAAAAGCTGTTGAAATTTTAAACAAAATCGTGTAAATTAAAAAAATTCGTGTAAAAAACGTGTATATACAAAAACAAACCGCATAGCTATGCGGTTTGTTTGCATTTTGGTGCGGATAACAGGACTTGAACCTGCATGGGTTGCCCCACATGAACCTGAATCATGCGCGTCTGCCAATTCCGCCATATCCGCCCGACTTAACTATTATATCAAATGTACATTCAAAATTCAATAGTCAAATCCAAAATCTACTTATATTCTTTCAAAAATTTTATATCTTCCTTGGTAAGTTCGGCTTTTTCAAGCATATCGGGACGCTTTTTGAGTGTATTAATGAGTGACTGTTCCCTTTTCCACTGTTCGATTTTCGCGTGATGACCGGAAATAAGCACATCGGGAATCGGTTTATCGTGCCAAACTGCCGGACGGGTATACTGCGGATACTCCAAAAGTCCGTTAAAATGCGACTCATTTTCATACGAAGTTTCAGCAGCCAAAACTCCCGGAACAAGTCTTGAAACAGTATCAATAACAGTCATTGCGGGGATTTCGCCGCCTGTCATAACAAAATCACCGACGGACAGTTCCATATCAACAATTTCATCTATAACTCTTTGGTCAATACCCTCATAATGACCGCAAAGCAAAACGATATGCTCATAATTTGCAAGGTCGATCGCGATACCTTGATTAAACACCTTTCCCTGCGGCGACATATATATCGTAAACGGTTTATAATCAAGTCCCTCCGCAACAGACATATACGCGTCATACACAGGCTGTGCGTTCATAAGCATACCACCGCCGCCGCTATACGGATAATCGTCAACCTTTCTATGTTTATTGGTTGAAAAATCACGAATATCAATAAAATTCATTTCAAGAATATTATTTTCTCTCGCTCGACCGATTATACTGTCACCCAAAACCGCCTCAAACATTTGCGGAAACAATGTAAGCACATCAAATCTCATATGATTTTTCACGCCAAGTCCTCCAAGCCGTCCATCATTCTGACGGTTATTTTACCGCCGTCAACGTCGATATTAAGAACAACGTCATCTATAACAGGCAACAAAAGATTTTTCTTTCCCTCACGCTTTACTTCGTAAATATCGTTACTGCCTGTGTTGAAAACATCGCTTACAGTACCGATTTTTTCGCCGTCCTCCGTAACAATATCAAGACCGATAAGGTCGGCAATATAATACACGCCATCAGGAAGTTCGCCCAAAATCTCGCGTTCGGCATAAATCACTTGATTTTTATACTTTTCAGCCATATTTATATCAGTAATCTGAGAAAATCTCACGATAAGATTATTCTTCTGATACTTTATACCCTTTACGTCAAGTCTTTCATATTCAGACTTTTTCTTTACATAAACAAAATCTATATCTTCAAACACTTCGGGATAATCGGTCCAAGGAACAACCTTAACTTCACCTCTTAAACCGTGTGTATTAACTATTTTTCCTACCTCAAGCAAGTCCATAACTAAATCCTTTCTTCAACATCGGAAATTAAAATACAAAAAGGGCTCACAAATGCAAGCCCCTACTATCTTATTGTAAGATTTCAACCGCAACTTTTTTATTTTCACGACTTGCGGCAGCTTTGACAACAGTTCTGATTGCCTTAGCAATTCTACCCTGTTTACCAATCACCTTACCCATATCGCTTTCAGCAACTCTAAGTTCCAAAGTTACTGTCTGGTCCTCGTTGTTAATTTCCTTAACATCAACCTGTTCGGGATAGTCAACAAGTGATTTGGCTATTATCTCCAATACTTCTTTCATTAGCCTATCCTCCATAATTAGATAATGTTAGACTTCTTTAGAAGAGCCTTAACAGTATCAGTTGGCTGAGCACCGTTTGAGATCCACTTCTTAACTGCCTCTGCGTCAATATTAACTGTTGCAGGGTCTGTTAGAGGATTGTATGTGCCAACTTCTTCAATAAATCTACCGTTTCTTGGGTATCTTGAATCTGCAACTACTACTCTATAAAAAGGAGCCTTCTTTGCACCCATTCTTCTCAATCTGATTTTTACTGCCATTGTTCTTTCACCTCCCATAAATTATAAGCATAAATATATCATAAAGTATTTATCATACCTTATTTACGTTTTCTGAGACGTTTAAGCATTTTTGCCTGACGTCCGCCTGACAGCTGTTTCATCATCTTTTGCATTTGTTCAAACTGTTTCAAAAGCTGATTTACGTCCTGTACTCTTGTTCCGCTACCTTTCGATATACGGACTTTTCTGCTTGCGCCGATTATACTCGGCTTTCTGCGTTCTTCCTGTGTCATTGACTGAATTATCGCCTCAATATGAAGCATTTTCTTTTCATTTTCTTCAGTGTCAACGCTTTCAAGCATTTTCTTATCTATTCCCGGCAACATACCGAGTATTTGTGAGAATGAACCCATTTTTCTGATTTGCTTGAACTGTTCAAGGAAATCATCAAGGTCAAACTGTTGTTTACGGATTTTTTCTTCAAGCTCCTGTGCTTTCTTTTCGTCTATGGTTTCCTGTGCCTTATCGATAAGAGTAAGCACATCACCCATACCCAAAATTCTTGACGCCATTCTGTCCGGATGGAACTGTTCAAGGTCGCTCAATTTTTCACCGACCGACGCATATTTTATCGGCTTACCCGTAACTTGTTTTACGGAAAGTGCCGCACCGCCTCTTGTATCACCGTCAAGCTTTGAAAGTATAACACCTGTTATATCAAGCTGATCGTTAAATGATTTTGCGACGTTTACTGCGTCCTGACCTGTCATTGCGTCTACAACAAGAAGTATTTCCGTCGGATTTACTTCCGCTTTGATGTTCGCAAGCTCGTCCATAAGCTGCTCATCTATATGAAGTCGACCTGCCGTATCAAGGATAACAGGGTCGTTTCCATGCTTTATTGCGTGTGCTACCGCCTCTTTTGCGATAGTAACGGGATTTACGTCTGCACCCATTGAAAATACGGGTACTTGAATTTGTTTACCCAAAACTTCAAGCTGTTTTATAGCCGCCGGACGGTACACGTCACAAGCAACCATAAGCGGACGCTTATTCATTTTCTTTGTAAGGTTTAATGCAAGCTTACCTGTTGCGGTTGTCTTACCCGCACCTTGCAGACCGCACATCATAATGACTGTCGGCGGTTTTTGCGAAAATTCAAGTCTTGAAACTTCACCGCCTATCATTTGGGTAAGTTCTTCGTTAACTATTTTAACAAGCTGTTGTGCCGGAGTAAGCGACTCCATAATCTCCTGACCAAGTGCCTTTTCGGAAACTATGTTCACAAATTCCTTAACAACCTTGAAGTTTACATCTGCCTCCAAAAGAGCCAGCTTAATCTCACGCATTGCGTCTTTTATATCTTTTTCATTAAGCTTTCCTTTACCGCGAAGTTTTTTGAAAACTCCCTGCAGCTTATCACCAAGGCTTTCAAATGCCATAAGCTGTGACTCCTTTCCGCAAATAATCTATATCTATATTTCTTTTGATATTTCGTCAATCAATCCGTAAAACTCGTCTTTACCGTCAAAATCGGTATTTTTAAGCAACGCATTTAATTTTTCAAGCTTTGAACTTATATTATGAAATCGTTCGACTATTCCGAGTTTTTCTTCATAATTCGTCAAATGCTTTTCGCCTTGCTTAATCGACTCTCTGACGCCCTGTCTGCTTATGTCGATTACATCGGCAATCTCCGACAGCGACAAGTCCTCGTTATAATACATATCTATGGCATTACGTTGCTTTTCCGTAAGCAACTGACCGTATACGTCAAGCAAAATGGTAACATTCAAGTCCTTTGCCATTTGCATCACCTGTAAAGTTATTTTTATTTACAGGTGATATTTTACACGATTTCGGACAGTTTGTCAATATATTTTTTATCAAATTTCTTCTTTCAAATCGTCAATGTTTTGTACAATTTCACAAAACTCATCATAATTAAGCAGTCTGTTGAGCAAATCAAGGAGCATATTCGCGGAAATTTTCATAGGTATTCCGAGAGAATGTGCAAGCGCGTTACGCTTTTCACCGCTGCCCTCTCCCCCCGAAAGACCTGCTTTATACAAATCGGCTTTTGTGATTTCGCGTCCCTCTTTTACCGCCGTCGCACTTCCGTCAATCGTGCAACCCGCTTTTTTGAGGGAATCAAGGATTATATCGTCCTTAATCCCCTCAACACCCAAAAGTCCCTCTTTTCCCGGTTCTCTCTTGCGTTTTTCCTTGCCGTGAACATCGGGTACATAAGCGTGTTTTACCTTTTCTTTCGGCAAAGACTGTTTTATGTAGTTTCTTATTTTAAAGCCGGCACTGTCGGAATCGGTTAAAATAACAATTCCCGTTTCGTCCGCCATCTTTTTTATACTTTCCAATATTCTGTCGTCGGAAAATACGCAAAATCCGTTTGTCACTATTATCACCGCGTCTATAAAACGTGACAGCTTTATTTTGTCATATATCCCCTCGACAACAATCGTTTCTTTTATTTTGTACATAACAATATCCCTTTGTAAATTATTTTTCGATATTTATTTTATGCACTTTGTCTTGCTCTGTCAATACTTTCTATTATATAATTTTCCACAATGTCACGAAGTCCCTGCGGTTCGATACGTTTCTTTATAATAGTATCAGAAAATTCCGTTGCGTCTTTGTATCGGTAAAAAATATTATTTATCTGCTTGCTTTCCACTATTTTACCTCCGCCTGCATACACGGTTGTCTTTTCTATCTTAATTCCGTAGCACTTTAAATCACAATAATCTGCCGATATGCTCTCGGGTATAATATAATAATCCAAACAAATGTAAACCTCACTTTCCTTTTTTAAACTTTTGTACAAAATTTCATTATCCATATTAATTCCTCCGTCTTTTTGATATTTATGCCTCCTAATCAAGCCACCTAACCATTATATGCATAAAAATTTTTGAATATTCTAAAAAAAATTTAAAATAGGTATTGCAGTTTTTGAAAAAATGTATTATAATATTATAGCTAACTGAAGATTTGATTGGCGATGACGGCCGAGCCCGTGCGATTGAAACCCGTGAACCTTGTCAGATGGGGAACCAAGCAGCAATAAGCGGTGCTTTCAATGTGTTACGGTAAACTCGGTCGGAGCCTATTTTGATTATTACAACGCCTATATGGCGTTTTTTCGTATAAAGAAAGGTATTGGAGGTTATATGGCACATCAAGCTATTTACAGAAAATGGCGTCCTATGGTGTTTGAGGACATTGTCGGTCAAGGCCATATTACACAAACTTTAAAAAATCAGATTTTAAACGACAAAATCGGTCATGCTTACCTATTCTGCGGAACACGCGGAACGGGTAAAACAACTTGTGCAAAGGTTTTGTCGCGTGCTGTAAACTGTCTTAATCCGCATGACGGAAGTCCTTGCAACGAATGTGAAGTATGCAAAGGCATTTTGGACGGCAGTATTTTGGACGTTAAAGAAATTGACGCGGCGTCAAACAACGGTGTTGACAATATCCGTGAAATCCGTGACGATGTGCGTTATGTTTCCACAAACGCAAAATACACGGTTTACATCATAGACGAGGTGCATATGCTTTCAACCGGTGCGTTTAATGCCCTTTTGAAAACACTTGAAGAACCTCCTGAGCACGTTATATTTATTCTTGCAACGACCGAGGCTCACAAAGTACCTCAAACGATTTTGTCAAGATGTCAAAGATTTGATTTTAAACGCATAAAGCCGTCGGATATTATACTTCGTATGAAAGAAATCGCACACGGTGATAAACTTAACATATCGGAGGACGCATATGAGCTTTTGGGACGTCTTGCGGACGGTTCAATGCGTGACGGACTGAGCATACTTGAGAGAGTCGTTTCCGCCTGCGGTAATTCGATTACCGCCGAAAATATAACGGCTACTCTCGGCATTTCAACTGCCGAATCAATATTTCAGATTACAGACGCCATCGAAAAAGGCGATGTAAATAAAATAATTTCCGTAATTGACAATATTATGTCAGACGGTAAAGATTTAAGAGTGTTTATCGACTCACTTATAAAGAATTTTCGCGATATGCTTATTTGTAAAATTACAGAAGATTTTTCCGCAATGCTTGACTACAATGCAGAAGATATGGTAAAATTAAAAGCGTTATCAGACAAAATGTCTTTTGAGAAGATTTCTCACGCAACATCGGTACTGTCCGACGCACAAGCCGATACTAAATGGATGAAGTCGCCTCGTATAGTATATGAGTTGGCACTTATCAAACTTGCCAGACCCGAATATGACGATTCACCGTCAGCGGTTATGGACAGGCTTGCGTCATTGGAAAGCAAAGTTAAAAACGGTGCCGTTACCGATACTTCTTCCCTATCCGAAAGAATTTCAAATCTTGAGGAAAAGGTAAAAAACGGCGTAACGGTGCAGCCGACCGAAACGGTTAAAAAAAAAGAAGTAACCGAGAAGAAGAAGAAAACTTCGGTCAGATTATATAACCCAATTCCAAAAGAAGAACTCACATCCGACAATCCTATTGTCAAGGTTGCAAAGAATTGGGACAACATATCACGAACGATGTGCAACTCGGCAGGTTACTTAAAAGCCGCTTTGATGAACAGAAATATAACCATTGATTCAGACGGTATTATACTTTTGTTCAACCCCAAAGAAAAGGGTGCTTACAATATTGCGGCAGCGTACAAGGATAAAATGCAGGTTATTTTTAAACGTGCGTCCGGTACAGACTTTGCGGTAAAGGTTGCATACGAAAACGACATACAAGAAGAACTCATTGATTTTTGGAACTTGCCCGGCGGCAACGGTGAAGTAAATGAACCGATAGAAGTATCCGACGATCCCCTTGACAATCTTGTAGCGAATTTCGGTGAAATCGTCGAAAATGTAGACGAAAGCGAATTTACGGAATATGATTCCTCTAAGGATAACTTCTCACAGTCATCTCTTGACGATAACAATAGCGAAGATGATGACAATGCTCCCGAAGAATTTTTGGAAGGCAAAGAATTATCCCCTGAGGATGATAATAATTAATTTTAAAAACTAAGAAAGAGGTAAATTACAATGGGAAAATACAAAGGTTTTGCAGGTTCAGGAATGAACGCTAATAAGAATATGAGCAACGTTATCAAGCAAGCTCAAAAAATGCAGGCTGAAATGGAAAAGGTTCAGGAAGAACTTGAAGATAAGGTTGTTGAAGGTACAGCTGGCGGCGGTGCAGTTACAGCTACCGCTAACGGCAAGAAAGAAATTCTTTCACTTAAAATCAGTCCTGACGCTGTTGACCCTGAAGATATTGAAACACTTGAGGACCTTGTTATGGTCGCAGTCAATGATGCAGTCAAAAAGGCTGACGATATGATGGCTGAAGGTATGAGTGCCGTTACAGGCGGAATTAATATTCCGGGCTTATTCTAATATGCACGCAACAGTCATTGAAAATTTAATCGAAAAATTTGAACAACTTCCCGGTATCGGCAGAAAAAGTGCGGAGAGAATTGCTTTTCACATTCTTGAACATATGTCAAAAGAGGATGCAGTTTCAATGTCTAACATAATCACAGAGGCGAAAGAAAAAATTACGCTTTGCTCTGTATGTCAAAATCTGACCGATACATCACCGTGTAAAATATGTTCATCACCGAAACGCGATAATTCCGTTATATGTGTTGTTGAAAGTCCCGAAGATGTTTCGGCAATCGAGGCAACAAACGAATTTAACGGTCTTTACCATGTACTTCACGGTTCATTGTCCCCTATGGACGGTATAACCCCGGATGACATAAAGATTAACGAGCTTTTACTCCGTCTCAGCGACGGTACGGTTAAGGAAGTCATTATGGCTACCAACCCAACCGTAAACGGCACAGCAACAGCCGTCTATATCTCTAAACTGCTTGCTCCGTTTGACGTAAAAGTTACCCGTATCGCACACGGTATTCCGATAGGAAGCGACCTCGAATATGCCGATAAGATTACTCTTATAAAGGCTCTTGAGGGCAGACAAACTATGTAAAATATACACAGACTGTAAAACAAATACAGTCTGTGTTTTTTTGTACAAATTTTATGCCAAAAATAGCTGTATTCTTACCCTTTTTTATGCTTGACTATTCGTGTTATAAAATATATAATAATATGAAGAATATTTTTTATACTCTACAATATGTGAGGGGGTTACATTGATGAGTAGACTACATATGGGTATTGATGTAGGCTCAACAACAGTTAAAGTTGTTGTGCTTGATGAAAACAATAATACTTTATTTGCAGAATACAGACGTCATTTTTCAGATATAAAAAGCACCGTTAAAGGCCTTTTTGCAGAAGTCAAGGAGGTTGTCAAAAACGAACAGTTCACTGTTGTTATAACAGGTTCGGGCGGTCTTTTACTTTCAAAAATGCTTGATTTGCCTTTCGTACAGGAGGTTATAGCAAACAAAACAGCTATAAAAACATTTATGCCTGAAACAGATGTTGTTATCGAACTTGGCGGTGAGGATGCAAAAATCCTTTATCTTTCGGGCGGACTTGAGCAAAGAATGAACGGCACTTGTGCCGGCGGTACAGGTTCTTTTATTGACCAAATGTCTATACTTTTAAAAACAGATGCAGACGGCCTTAATGCACTTGCCGAAAAGCACACTATTATTTACCCTATCGCCGCTCGTTGCGGTGTTTTCGCAAAATCGGACGTTCAGCCGCTTTTAAACGAGGGTGCGGCACGTGAAGATATTGCCGCATCAATTCTTCAAGCCGTTGTAACTCAGACAATCAGCGGTCTTGCACAAGGCAGACCTATAAAGGGCAATATCGTATTTCTTGGAGGTCCTTTGCACTTCTTACCTCAGCTAAGACATCAGTTTGAGGAAACTTTAAAGGACAATGCGAAGTCTTTCAAAACTCCTGAAAACGCACAGCTGTTCGTGGCAATCGGTGCGGCACTTATGTACGAAGACAAGACTTCCGACATAGACACACTTATTTCACAGCTTGCAAACGCAAAATCGGTTGACGCAGAAATCACGCGTATGCGCAAGCTGTTTGAAACAGAGGAAGAACGCAAGGAATTTTTCGACAGACACGGCAAAGACGTTGCAAGACGTAAGGATATTTCAACCGCAAACGGTCCTGTATTTCTTGGTCTTGACGTCGGTTCAACGACTATCAAAGCCGCACTTATTAACGAGGACGGCGATATTCTTTATGATTATTACGGCAAAAACGAAGGCAGTCCTATTACCTGCGGTATAAAAATACTTCGTGAATTGTATTCAAAATTGCCGAAATCGGCTTATATTGCAAATGCCTGTACAACAGGTTACGGCGAACTTTTGTTAAAGACTGCTTTCAGAATTGAAGAAGGCGAAATCGAAACTATCGCCCACTACAAAGCCGCAAATTATTTTTCACCGGGTGTTGATTTTATCATCGACATCGGCGGTCAGGATATGAAATGTATGAAAATCAGAAACGGCGTAATCGACAGTATTATGCTTAACGAGGCCTGTTCATCGGGATGTGGTTCATTCATTCAGACATTTGCGGAAAGTTTGGGACTTGATACAATATCATTCTCACAAGAGGCACTTGTGGCAGACAATCCCGTTGACCTTGGTACGCGTTGTACGGTGTTTATGAATTCGCGTGTTAAACAAGCTCAAAAAGAGGGTGCGACTGTCGGTGACATCAGTGCAGGTCTTTCCTATTCCGTTGTCAGAAACGCTCTTTACAAGGTTATAAAACTTCGTGACCCCGAACAAATGGGTACTAATATCGTTGTTCAAGGCGGTACTTTCAACAACAACGCTATACTTCGTTGTTTTGAACTTTTGACAGGCAAAAATGTTGTCCGTCCCGATATTGCAGGCATTATGGGTGCGTTCGGTTCGGCACTTATCGCAAAAGAACGTTGGAACGGCGGTGAATGTGATATTCTTCGTGTTGATGAACTTGATTCATTCACATTCGATACTTCACTTACACGTTGTCAAAAGTGTAACAACCACTGTCAGCTTACAATAACAAAATTTTCTGACGGAAGTCAGTTTGTATCGGGTAACCGTTGTGAACGCGGTGCCGGACTTGAAAAAGCCAAAAAGCAAATGCCTAATCTTTATGATTATAAATACAAACGTGCATTTGCATACAAGCCGTTAAAGGCAGAGAATGCACCGAACGGTGTTATTGGTATACCGCGTGTGCTTAACATATATGAAAACTATCCGCTATGGTTTACATTCTTTACTGAGCTTGGTTTCTCCGTAAGAATTTCCGGCAGAAGTACGCACGACCTTTACGAAAAAGGTATCGACTCGATACCGAGTGAAAGTGCTTGCTACCCTGCAAAACTTGTACACGGTCACATTCAAGACCTTATCGACAAGGGCATAAAAACGATTTTTTACCCTTGTATTCCGTATGAGCAGATAGAATATTCGGACGCAGGCAATCACTTCAACTGTCCTATGGTAACATCTTATCCGGAGGTTATCTACAACAATATGGACGTTGTGCGTCAAAGCGATATTAACTTCTTGTATCCGTTTATCAATCTTGCCGACAAACCGTCGTTTAAACGTCAAATGATGAAAGCGTTGCACGATTACGGCTTTACAAAAACAGAAATTGACAACGCTTCTGAAAAGGCTTTTGCCGAACTTCAGCATTACAAGCAAGACATCAGAAATAAGGGTGAAGAAGTTTTGAAGTGGCTTGACGAACACGATGAACGTGCTATCGTACTTGCCGGCAGACCGTATCATATCGACCCTGAAATCAATCACGGTATTCCGGATATGATTACATCACTCGGCTTTGCCGTTCTTACAGAGGACAGCGTTGCACATCTCGGTCATCTTGAACGTGATATCAGAGTTGTTGACCAATGGGCATACCATACAAGACTTTACGAATCAGCGGCACAGGTTATCAAAAATCCGCGTCTTGAGCTAATTCAGCTTAATTCGTTCGGCTGCGGTCTTGACGCAGTTACGACCGACCAAGTACAGGAAATTTTGCAGTCACACGAAAAGATTTATACGACATTGAAAATAGATGAGGTTTCAAATCTCGGTACTGCAAGAATAAGAGTTCGTTCGCTTAAAGCGGCAGTCAAGGAACGTGACGATAACGACTTTATTCCGCATAAAATTGATGATTACACAATTAACAGAGTTAAGTTTACAGAGGAAGAACGCAAAAAGCATACTATAATCTTCCCTCAAATGAGTCCTACCCACTTCGGACTTTTCGAGGCGGTTATGCGTGCAAACGGTTACAATGCACTTGTGCTTGAACACGCAACGGCAGAGGACATCGAGGCTGGTTTAAAGAGCGTTAATAACGACGCTTGTTATCCGTCAATTATGGTAACAGGTCAGCTTGTCAATGCGTTTACAAGCGGCAAATGCGACCCGAACAACACTTCCGTTATGATTACACAAACAGGCGGCGGCTGTCGTGCGACTAACTATATCGCCTTCCTTCGTAAGGCGCTTAAAGAGGCAGGCTATCCGAATGTTCCCGTAATTTCGCTTAACGTGTCGGGACTTGAGGGCAATCCCGGATTTAAGATTACTCCGAAGCTTGTTGACGGTCTTTTAAAGGCTTGTACTTGGGGTGACTTATTGCTTGCCGTTACACTTCGTATCCGTCCTTACGAGGTAAACGAGGGCGAAACAAATGCGGTACACGAAAAGTGGCAAAAGCGTTTGTACAGCGATATTATTAATAATAACCGTAAACAGCTTAAACTTAAAAAGGTTATTGATGAAATAATCGCAGACTTTGACGCAATCGAAATTGATGAAACAGTCAAAAAGCCAAAAGTCGGCGTGGTAGGTGAAATTCTTGTTAAGTTCCACCCTGACGCAAATAACAATATTATTGATGTTATTGAGTCGGAGGGCGGTGAGGCAGTTATGCCGGGACTTGCGGACTTTATGCTTTATTGTTTGTATAACAATAACTTCAAACGTGATAATCTTGGTTCTAAGCGTTCAACCGCCGCACTTTGCAATCTTGCAATTTGGGGTATTGAAAGTTTCAGAAAGCATATGGCAAAGGTTATGAATAACAATCCTAAGTTCCGTATGCGTTCACCGAAACATATTGCGGATATTGCCGAGGGTGCAAAGCACGTTTTACAACTTGGTCACTGCACAGGTGAGGGTTGGTTCCTGACAGGCGAAATGATTGAGCTTATAAATTCGGGTGTTCCGAATATCGCTTGTGTTCAGCCGTTCGCTTGCCTGCCTAACCACGTTACAGGTAAGGGTATGATTAAGGAACTTCGCAGACAGTACCCGCAAGCCAATATCGTTGCGGTTGACTATGACCCGGGTGCAAGTGAAGTTAATCAGCTTAACCGTATTAAACTTATGCTTGCAGTCGCTTTTGAAAATATGAAAAAAGACGAAATGTACGACTCTGTTATGCCAAAGAAAACAGAAGTCAGAGAAACTGTTAAAATAGAAAAGTAACATAAAAAAAGCACCTTTCGGTGCTTTTTTTGTTATTCTGCTTTTACATACCGTCCCGCAAAATATATATTTCCGCTATCGTCCAATATGTAATATGTAAACGGTTTATCGGCTTTAAATTCTATTGGTTCTTCCGACCGATAACCTGATATTTTAGTGATAATCACAGTTGCGGCAGCCGCCTCTGTTCCCTTTTCATCAACATCTATCATTGCTTTTTGCAGAATAGCCTCAATTATCATACGTTCCGGATAATTTTCAAGCATTAAGCTGAAATCAGCATTTTGATTATCAAAAGCTTTTTCTATTCCCATATTTTTAAGTATGTTTACGTAGTCTATTGAGTATTCAGCTTTAAATTTCGGCAATGCCACCTCAACCAACTTGCTTGTCATTTTATTGTTATGAATATCGTTAAGAATATTTTTAGTGTCACCTAAAACAACAACCATACTTAGTCCGTTTTCATATGGCAATTTTACGGCTTTAGTGTCACCTTTCTCATAATATTTAAAATCTGCCGCTTGATGCATAAAATCAATTTCCGATTCATCACCGTTTATATCAGTGAAAGTTTCTTTATATGTACCCTCTTTTTCAAATTTATTTACCCAATCTGCTTTCATATAAATCGCATTCGCAAGTGCACATACATAACCTCTGTTTTCTTCAGAAAGTATATTGGTTATTTTGCCGTTTGTCTGTTTTTCTACCCATTCATTTACCATTTCAATACTGTCATCGTTCGTAACCGATTGAGCAGTTCCTTGGTAGTCGGTTTGTATTTTCTTTTGATAGTCGTCGGCGAAATGAGCATTTTCCCCGCTGTCCTTGTTAAACCATATTGAATTTGCTATATCAATGTCCTTATTTTTGTTATCGGTTATTATTTGGCTGTATAGGCTTGTATTCGGTGAATCAAATGCTTGCGTTATTTCTTGTTTTGTGTCCCCTACTGCCCCCTCTGACGCCATCATCATTGCCATTTCAAGCGAAAACGGAGATATAACATAGTTTTCGTCCTTAGGAAGATTTTCCATAAGTTTTTGCGTGTAGTATTCATTGTACTTGTGAGGTGCTATTGCAACGGTTTTAGTGTCCCCATCCCAATCCACATTACAATCAAGCGACTCCGACACCGCACGAAGCGGCACAAGTGTGCGGTCGTCTATAATTACTGGTGCTGTGTCAAGCCTTACTTTTTCGTCATTAACCGTCATTTCATTACTGCCGATTTCCAAACTGATTGTGTTGCCGTCATTTTTCGCAGTTATAATTTGCCTGCCGTCAATATCGGTATAATCAACACTGCAATTTAGTCCTTCAAATATTGCACGCATTGGTACAAGAACGCGGTCGTTCTGTATTATCGGTGCAACGTCAAAATCCATTGCTTGACCGTCTAACGTAACTTTTATTTTTTCCTCTGCTAACGTCGTACACCCTGACATTACCACCGCCAATGACAATATTATCGGTATAATCTTTTTCATTTTATGTCCCTCCTATTTTTCCTTTCGCTATTAATACTTTTCAATACCTCAAAAAGTTTATTAAATGTTAAATATTTCTTTTATAATATCATAAAAAGACAAAATTTTCAAGATTATTTACAAACTCTACACAAAAAGCACCTTTCGGTGCTTTTTTGTGATTATCGATATTTTATAATTATTTTCTTCCCCATCGATTATGATAATAATTTTTGGTATTTATATAATTTCCATAACTAACCTGACGTGATATACGCTTTTGAACTTCATATTGTTTCTTTTGAAGTTTAGTTTGATTTTTTTGCTCATGTAAAGTTTGTCTTGCATAATCCAACTGTTCCTCTTGCATTTCCTGCATTTTTTCACGATGAAGTTCTTCTTCATAAAGATTATATGCCTCTTTAGAGCTATCGGCTCTTCCCGTTTGCAAAACTTCTAACAAGAATAATACAGCTTTTAAATTCAAATATTTTTGAGGAATAATATCGCTTAAATTTCTCATTTCCTCGCTTTTTATAAAATCTTCTATCACTTTTTCTTGTTGTTTTAGTTCTTTTTCAATAGGTAAAATCTTTTGATTATAGTATTCTTCATTTACACGACCATTTTTTGTATTTTGGCTTAGTACACTAAATGCAACAAGCATTACTCCCATTACTATAAAGCTCAATATAGCAAGAATCATTTTATCTTTAAAAAAGAAATACAAAGACAAACATGCTGATGCAATTCCGATGATTCTAAGAAAATTAATCCACTTTCTCTTTGTTTCATTTCTTATATTTTCTTCTTTTCTGTATTCCTCATACATTCTCTCTTCTATTTCATCATAGACATCTTGTTTTTTTGCTAATTTTTCCAAAACAACTTTTGCTTTGAGTAAATGCTTAATAAATTCTTCTTTCGTCATATATGATACCTCCCATTTTTCACAAAATGTTGACATTCTTTTCTTTATTATATCGCTTAAAATATCAAAAGTCAATATATTCGTTAGTCAAACAACGACACTTGGTCGGTATCGGGCAAATCATCGAAACAGCCGTTTTCTTCAAGGATATTAAGCGGATTTTTACCTATACCAGTACGAATTCTTAAATCTTCGACGTTTCTAAATTCGCCGTTCTTTCTTTCTTCCGTAATGCTTATCGCGTCGTTTTCGCTAAGTCCCGGAAGTGCGGAAAGCGGAGGAAGAATACCGCCCTCAACCTGTCTGAAATCGGTTGCGTGTGATTCGTACAAATCAACAGGCACAAAATTAATTCCTCTTGCGTACATTTCAATACAAATTTCAAGTATCGGTATAAGGTTTTCTTCTTTCGGAGTAACAGTTCCGTCCTTTTTCTTTGCGTTGATTGAACGCATTTCTTCACGAACGCGTTCTTCTCCCCTCGCCATTACCGACGCATCAAAATCGTCCGCACGCACCGTATAATATGCGATATAAAATGCTTCGGGATAATGTACTTTAAAATACGCAATTCTGAATGCCGACATAACGTAAGCGGCAGCGTGTGCCTTAGGGAACATATACTTGATTTTTTTACACGACTCAATATACCAATCAGGCACATTATTATCACGCATTTCCTGTTCATATTCAGGCGTCAGGCCTTTACCTTTACGCACCATTTCCATTATCTTGAACGAATGTTCTTCTTCAACACCGCACGAAATAAGATAAATCATAATATCGTCACGGGCACATATTGAGTGCGACAGGTCACACTTGCCCTCTCTGATTAATTCCTGTGCATTACCGAGCCACACGTCCGTACCGTGCGAAAGTCCCGAAATTCTTACAAGTTCAGAGAATGTTGTCGGCTTTGTATCTTCAAGCATTTGACGTACAAACTTTGTACCGAACTCAGGTATTCCGTATGTACCCAAATTTGTACCTATATCCTTACCCGGAAGTAATTTCAACGCTTTATTTGACGTAAACAAACTCATTGTTTCGGGGTCACCTATCGGAATATCCCGTGCGTGCAGTCCCGTTATATCCTCAAGCATTCTTATAACCGTTGGATCATCGTGTCCAAGCTCGTCAAGTTTTAAAAGGTTTTGGTCGATTTTATGGTAATCGAAGTGAGTCGTAATAATATCCGAATTAGGATCGTCCGCAGGGTGCTGAACAGGGCAAAATTCATGTATATCATTTTCAAACGGTACAACGATAATTCCGCCGGGGTGCTGTCCCGACGTACGTTTTACACCCTCACAGCCTTTTGCAAGTCGTTTCATCTCCGCATTACGCATTACAAGATTTCTCTCCTCGCAATACTTCTTTACATAACCGAATGCGGTTTTTTCCGCGACAGTACCGATTGTTCCGGCTTTAAAAACCTTGCCCTTGCCGAAGAATGTTTCGGTATATTTATGGATTACCGGCTGATACACGCCCGAAAAGTTAAGGTCTATATCAGGCTCTTTATCGCCCTTAAATCCAAGGAATGTTTCAAACGGAATATCGTGGCCGTCTTTTCTGTACTTTGTTCCGCATTTCGGACACACCTTATCGGGCAAGTCACACCCCGACAAACCGATTTCAGACTCAATAAACTCTACGTTTTTACAATTTGGGCAAATATAGTGACCTTGAAGTGAATTAACCTCAGTTATATCCGACAAATACGCAACAAGCGACGAGCCGACAGAACCACGTGAACCCACCAAATATCCGTCCGCAAGCGAATGACGTACAAGCTCCTGTGCAATTCTGTACATAACCGAAAAACCGTAAGTCGTAATCGAATGAAGTTCCTTATCAAGACGTTTCTGCACGATTTCCGGAAGTGGGTCTCCGTATATTTCCTTTGCTCTCGTTGTCGAGTCGTTTATGATACCCTCTTTCGCACCCTCAATTACAGGAGGACATTTTTTCGCTGGAATCGGTCTGACGTCCTCTATCATATCGGCTACAAGGTTTGTGTTTTTTACAACAACCTCATACGCCTTTTCCTTGCCCAAATACTCAAATTCTTTAAGCATTTCTTCCGTTGTTCTGAAATACAGCGGTGCTTGATTGTCAGCGTCCGAAAATCCTTTGTAATTCATAAGGATTTTTCTGTAATCCGCGCCCTCCATATCCATAAAATGCACGTCACACGTTGCGACAACAGGTTTATTATACTTCTCACCCAGTGCAACAATACGTCTGTTTAGATTTTGCAAATCCTCGTCCGTATTTACCATAGGGTGTTTCGGATCGGTTTTCATATACGCATTATTGCCTATCGGCTGAATTTCAAGATAGTCGTAAAAATCAACTATTTCCTTTAATTCCTCGTCACTGTCACCGTCTATCATCGCTCTGAAAAGTTCGCCTGCCTCACAAGCTGAACCAAGTATAAGCCCCTCGCGTTTTTCTTCAAGCAAACTTCGCGGTATTCTCGGTGTTCTGAAGAAATATTTCAAATGCGATTCCGAAATCATTTCATAAATATGTCTTAAACCGATTTGATTTTTTGCAAGTATGATAATGTGATACGCTTTATTTTTCTTTGACGCACTTCTTAAATCAAAAATATCATTGAAAGTTTTAAGCTCCGTCTTATCTTCTTCGCGAAGTTTTTCTATCATCTTAACAAAAACATCAGCCGTAGCCTTTGCGTCATCCACGGCACGGTGATGATTTTCAAGAATAACGTGAAGATGTTTTGTAAGCGTATCAAGTTTAAAATTCGGAAGTTCGGGATACATACATCTTGCAAGCATAAGCGTATCAAGGTAGCAAAAATTAAATTCAAAATTATGACGTTCTGCCGCCTTTTTTATAAATCCAATATCGAACGCCGCGTTATGTGCAACAAGTATGCAATCCTTACAAAACTCAAAAAACTCACCGAGTATTTCTTCGATTTTCGGTGCGTCAGCCACCATACTGTCCGTAATACCTGTAAGTTCCACAATATTTTCGGGTATCGGCTGACACGGATTAACGAATGTAGACCACTTATCGACAATCTGACCGTTTACAACCTTTACCGCACCGATTTCGGTGATATTGTTTTTATCGTTGTGAAGTCCGGTTGTTTCTATATCAAACACGACAAACGGTGAGTCGATATTCTGATTTTCCGCATTATAGACAATCTTCTTGCTGTCGTCAATCAAATATCCCTCAACGCCGTAAAGAATTTTAATTTTTTCATTAAAGTTAGACGCTTTCATTGCGTCCGGGAACGACTGAACAACTCCGTGGTCGGTAACGGCAATCGCCTTATGTCCCCAATAAATCGCTCTGTTGATAAGGTCGTTTACGGAGGAAACCGCGTCCATCGCCGACATCTGTGTATGCAAGTGAAGTTCCACACGTTTTTCCGATGCCTCGTCCATACGAACAGGCGGTTTTTCAATTTCCGCAATGTCGTTAATCATCACAATCGTTTCACCTGCATATTGGTCGAACTGTGCCTTACCGCGTGCAACGATATATATACCGCCGCCCTTGACTCCCTTTTTCAATTTTGAAAAAAGCTTGTTAAACGGCTCGTCATCTTCCGTTTTTATAACGAACATTTTCGCCGATATTGAGTCCTCGTTATCGGTAATATCCATTGTTATAAGGTGAAATTCCTTGCCTGTTTTTTTAGATTTAATATCTCTGTCCTCAACAAAAAATACCTTACCCGAAAACACAACTCTGCCCGAATTATCGTTAATCGAATGAATTGATATAATATCGTCATTAATCGGTCTGCCGTAAAGCATATCCGAAACATTTGCCTTACCTTTGATTTTCGGGCCTGATGATGCAGACTGCATAGAGCCCTCTTGACCGGGTTCGACTTCGTAAATCATTACATTTTTGTCTTGCTGTTTAATTCTGTTATCAACCCTAACGATTACTTCCGTAAGATTACAAGCCTTTTTTACTTCACTTTCGACCTTCGCCTGCTGATAAGCGGACGTGTCAGAGCCAAGTAAAATACCTATTTTTCTTCTGTTTTTTGAAACTCTTATTTTTTCTATTTCCAAATCGGCTATATCTTTATCCGTTATCTTTGGAAACACAACACCAATTTTCGGTTTCATATAACATCTTTCTCCTCGTGATAAAACAGGCTGCCGACATTTGCCGACAGCCTTTTTGTATTATTTAAAATATTTAACGCCTGCCTCAAACAGCTTTTGGTCTTTGTTACCCGGAACGTTAAACGATACGTTCTTACCGATACGTTCACTGTGTCCCATTTTACCAAGCACTCTGCCGTCAGGACTTGTTATACCTTCAATAGCATATACCGAACCGTTTGGATTCCAGTCAATATCATATGTTGCCTTATCTTCAAGGTTTACATATTGAGTTGCAATCTGTCCGTTTGCCGCAAGTTCCTTAACCTGTTCTTCCGATGCGATAAATCTACCCTCACCGTGTGAAAGTGCGATTGTATGAACATCGCCTGTATTCACATTTGCAAGCCATGGTGACTTGTTTGACGCAATTCTTGTTCTTGCCATACAAGAAACGTGTCTGCCGATTGTGTTAAATGTAAGTGTCGGTGAATTACTGTCAAGGTCACGAATTTCTCCGTAAGGTACAAGACCAAGCTTTATAAGTGCCTGGAAACCGTTACAGATACCAAGCATTAGACCGTCACGGTTTTTAAGCATATTCATAACCGCGTCTTTAACAAGCGGATTTCTGAATGCGGTTGCGATAAATTTACCGCTGCCTTCAGGTTCGTCACCGCCTGAGAAACCGCCCGGAATCATTACGATTTGAGAATTGTTTATTCTCTTTTGCATCTCTTTCATTGAGTAAACAACATCGTCACCCGTAAGGTTTCTTACAACAAATACATCTGCCACAGCACCTGCGTTTTCAAATGCTCTTGCAGTATCGTATTCGCAGTTTGTACCCGGGAATACAGGAATAAATACTCTCGGTTTTGCAAATTTTTCTGTTGCAACAGTTATATTTCTCTTATCATAGCTGAATGTTTCAGGCTCACTTGTAAAGTGACCTGCTTTTGTAGGGAATACCTTTTCAAGCGGTTTTTTCCATACTTCAGCCGCCTCGCTAAGCGGAATATTTACTCCGCCTACTGTAAATGCGTCAGAGCCTGTTGTACCGACTGTTACGGCACCGTCAATTTCTTCTTCAACTTCAAGTACGATTGAGCCAAGCGGTGCATAGAATAGCATATCATTTGTAAGGTTCTTGTCAAATTCAACACCGATCATATTACCGAATGACATTTTTGAAACAGTTTCAACAAGACCGAATCCCTTAACAACGCTTGCCGACAATACTTTGCCGTCAAGAATAAGCTGATGAACTGTGTCATACATTTTCTTCAATTCGTCAAACTTAGGTAAATCGTTTTCGTCACGTTTAACTGTGAACATAACAAGCTTTGAGCCTGCTTTCTTGATTTCCTGTGAAATAACCTTATCAGCCTTTACAGGTGCAACGGCGAATGATGTAAGTGTCGGAGGTACGTCAAGGTCGTTGAACGAACCGCTCATTGAGTCCTTACCGCCGATTGCCGCAATACCTAATGCAAGCTGTGTTTTATATGCGCCAAGCAATGAAGCAAAAGGCTTGCCCCAACGCTTAGGATCGGTTCCAAGTCTTTCAAAGTACTCTTGGAATGTAAGATAAATCTTCTTATAATCAGCACCCAACGCAACCGCTTTTGAAACAGATTCAACGATTGCATATGTTGAACCGTGATATTGGCTCCAGCTTGAAAGTTTCGGATTATAGCCGAATGTCATAACGGTTGCCGTATTTGTTTCACCGTCAAGTACAGGAACTTTTGCAGCCATACCGTCTGACGGAGTAAGCTGATACTTACCGCCGAACGGCATAAGTACACTGTTTGCACCGATTGTTGAGTCAAACTTTTCGCATAGTCCCTTTTGTGAGCATACGTTTAAGTCTGAAAGTGTTTCAAGCCACTTTGCCTTTACGCCAGTAACAACTTCTTGCTTAAAGAAACTGTTTTCAGTATCAGGAAGTACAACTTCAATATCCGTATTCTTTGTTGCACCGTTTGTGTTAAGAAAATCTCTTGAAATATCACAGATTGTCTTACCTCTCCAGTTCATAACAAGTCTGTTTTCGTCTGTGACATATGCAACCTTTGTTGCCTCAAGATTTTCGTTATTTGAATATTCTATAAACTTATCTGAGTCCTCCGCTCTTACAACAACAGCCATTCTTTCCTGTGATTCGCTGATTGCAAGTTCGGTTCCGTCAAGTCCCTCATACTTTTTAGGAACTTTGTCAAGGTCAATAACAAGTCCGTCCGCAAGCTCACCGATAGCAACCGATACACCGCCCGCACCGAAGTCGTTACATCTCTTTATAAGTGTGGTAACCTTTTCATCTCTGAAAAGTCTTTGAATTTTTCTTTCAACAGGAGGATTACCCTTTTGCACTTCACTTCCGCAAGTAACAACGCTTTCTTCATTATGTGCCTTTGAAGAACCTGTTGCACCGCCGATACCGTCACGACCTGTTCTTCCGCCGAGAAGAATAATAACATCGCCCTTTGACGGTACTTCTCGAATAACATTCTTCTTTGGTGCCGCACCTATAACCGCACCGATTTCCATTCTCTTTGCAACGTAGCCTTCATCATATATTTCCTGAACCTGTCCTGTTGCAAGACCGATTTGGTTACCGTATGAACTGTAACCTGCCGACGCACCTGTTGTAATCTTTCTCTGCATAAGCTTTCCGGCATGTGTATCCTTTAGTGATACTCTCGGATCACCGCTACCGGTTACACGCATAGCCTGATATACATAACTTCTTCCTGAAAGCGGGTCACGAATAGCACCGCCAAGACAAGTTGCCGCACCGCCGAAAGGCTCGATTTCTGTCGGGTGGTTATGAGTTTCGTTTTTAAACATAATTAGCCATGGCTCGTCCTTGCCGTTTACGTCAACATCAACAACGATTGAACAAGCATTGATTTCTTCCGATTCATCAATTTCTTTTAAAAGACCTTGCTTTTTAAGCTGCTTAACTATGATTGTTGCCATATTCATAAGGCAAGTATCTCTGTCAGGTGCATACAAATCAGCTTTTGCAGCCTTATATTCATCATATGCAGCCTTAATGACATCGGCATATTTGCCGTTATTTATCTTAACATCATTTATCTTAGTGGAAAACGTAGTATGACGGCAGTGGTCAGACCAATATGTATCAATCATACGAAGTTCTGTAATTGTAGGATTACGCTTTTCCGTATCCTTAAAATACTTCTGACAGAATGCAAGGTCGTCCATATCCATTGCAAAGCCCATCTTTGAAAGAAATTCTTCCATTTTGCTCTCGTCCATTTCGGTAAAGCCGTCAACTGTCGCAACGTCATCGGGAACAACTGTTTCCATAACAAGCGAAGTCGGCTTTTCAAGGCTCGCCTCTCTTGCCTCAACAGGGTTTATAACGTAATTTTTAACAGCCTCTGTTTCTTCATCTGAAATATCGCCGATAAGAACATATACCTTTGCACTTCTTACAGTCGGACGTTCCTTTTCCGTAAGAATTGAAATACATTCTTCAGCCGATGCGGCTCTCTGATCAAACTGTCCCGGTAAAAATTCAACCGCAAACACTTTGCCCTCACTGATTTCAATTTCTTCATCATAAGCATTATCAACAGGAGGTTCTGAGAAAATAAGATTTCTCGCCTTTTGATATTCCTCATCGCTTACGCCCGAAACATCATATCTGTTAATAATTCTGACGTCTTTAAGACCTTTTAAAGAAAGGTTTTCTTTAAGATCGGCAAGTACACCCTTTGCCTCAACGTCAAATCCGTTTTTCTTTTCAACATAAATTCTTCTTACGTTTTCCATGATTTAACTCCTTTATATTAAAACTAAACTCAATATATATTCATTCTATCACAAAATAAAAGATTTATCAACATTAATTGCACAAGATTTTGTGATTGCGCGTACAATTTTTATTGCAAATGTTTCCGTTATTTTGTATAATAAATTTACATTACTGATTTTGGAGTGATTTTACTTGAAGAAAAAGATTTTTTCCGCATACGATATAATATTTATAATATCGGTCATTGCTGTGTTTATATACGCGGTATTCGTATCGCCTGTCCATTCGATTGCGGACCAAGGCGATTTTGAAAGAGTTATGCGTCCGTGCGGACTTGATTTCCCGTCCGACTACTCTTTTTACGACTATGCCGTAAGATTTTTTAATATGAAATTTACGTCAGTCGACTTGTTGTTATATGTGCCAAGACTTCTGTTTTTAGTGCCGACTACGACGTTTATATTCCCTACCGCAGCAGCACGGCTTATATGTCTGCCGTTCGGTGCGTTTGATATGCGGATTTTGGCGGTTATAATGTTTTTGTGGTACGCAACGGTATGCTTTTTTATACAACGCAAATTTAAAATTGAAAATAAGTTTTTACATTGTATTTTTCTGTTGTTTTTTATCGTTGTATTTTTTAACGGAGTTAATTTGACGCTTTTAAACAGTCTGTACGGTCAAAGCGTTATGCTTGTATCGTTTGCAACTGTCGTGCTTTTCGGATTGTATATGTTTGAAAATGTACACGATGCTAAAAACAGCGTAATAATATTTTTCACTGTTTCGTCTTGCCTGTTACTCGGTTCAAAATTGCAGTGTGCCGTATTTACACCGTTCCTTATTGTCGCTGTATTGTATGTCGGTTTTAAAAGTGACAAGCGAAAGTTGTGTATTGTTTGCTCAATCGTTTTGCTTTGGCACGGAGTCGGCGGATACGTTATAAACGGCGGTCAGCTTAATTTGGATACGCAGTATAACAGTGTGTTTTACGGTATTTTAAAGGACAGTCCAAATCCGAAACAGGATTTAATCGATATGGGGCTTGACGGAGATATGGCGGCCGACAGCGGTAAGCACGCATACCTTGATAAATCGGAATACAAATATCCGCCGCGAAGTGATATTATGAATGAAAAGTTTCATTCAAAAATGAGTAACGGAAAACTTATAAAATTCTACATCACTCATCCCCTGCGTCTTGTATCTGTTATGGAAACAACCGCACAAAATGCTTTTACAAACAAAATAAACCTCGGTACATTTGAGAAAAAATACGGCTATGTACCGAATACGTCCTCATATCGTTTTGATTTATGGGAAAATATCCGTGAGCATTTGCCGAAAACGTTATTCTTTATAATACCGAGTTATACGGTATTTTTACTGATTGGTATTGTGATGTTGAAAAAGAAAAACAGATATGCCGTTCCGTTTATTTTTGTGATACTTATGGGACTTATTCAGTTCCCTATGCCGTATATCGGCAACGGTGCGGCTGATATTTCAAAACAGCTTTTTCTGTTTAACATATCGTTCGATTTCGGCTTAACCGTGCTAATTTATATGCTGTTTAAAACAGTTTCAAAAAAAATATCGAAAAAAGTTTCAAAAAATAGTTGACAAACCGTATTTCCCGTGCTATAATAACAAAGCAGTCAAGAAATGCGGGAGTGGCTCAGTGGTAGAGCGTCACCTTGCCAAGGTGAACGTCGCGA
>ENA-OROP01000854-OROP01000854.1-human-gut-metagenome-genome-assembly--contig:-NODE-854-length-31826-cov-5.607661_pt1 | contig 31826 bp, 27 predicted proteins | sample MGYA00242132_ERZ509056 | MGnify/ENA primary metagenome ERZ509056 (study PRJEB26280, sample SAMEA2338768) | human gut metagenome | biome: human gut; feature: human-associated habitat; material: faeces...
AGTATGAAGAGGATATAGCCAAGTTACAGGCCGATGTGGAGAAGGCGCAAGAAGGCAGGAACACCATCCTCGCGTGGTTCGGCAAGGGGGACCTTTCCAAGGCGAAAAAGGAACTGGCTGACAAAGATGTACTGATTGCCGAACTCAATAAACAGATTAAGGAACTTCAGGCAGAAAAGACACGGTTGCAGGAACAACATAAATCAGAAATCGGAAAACTACGAAACGGCTATCAAAAAGAAATAGACAAGGCCATTCATCAGGCGGAAGTGGCAGAACGACAATTCAAGGAGAAGGATGCACTCATAGACAGGCAGAGGAAGCAGATAAGTTTGCTCGACCGCAAGGCCAATCCCCAGCGTTACAGCCTATCGTCCGGTGCCGAGCTTGTACGTGTCAATGTTTCAAACTATCGGAATCCGTCGCTCCATATCTGGACACGGGTCGGAGAGGAACTTTTTGAGAATATCAAATTCCAGATAGACTATGATGTGGCTCAAAGACATTTCAACGGCCAGATCACGGACGAGGAGTTTGTCAATGCTGTCTTCGAGTCACAGGAACAGGTAAATGGAAAGCAGGCAGAGCTATTGGGTGCAGCTTTTACCCTTGTTGCCGGTGGACCGGCAGAGGTTCATGTTGGTACTGGTTCTGGTGGCTCATCGTCTGACCTCCCGTGGGGAGAACAGAAAAAAGGGAATAGAAGATAAAAACTAATTCAAAATATATTACGGAAAAACTTTAGCATATAATTAAGCATCACTTACTATACATACGCCCCATTATCCCTACTTGTTGCCGAAAGGGTGGGAATGGTGTAAGTTAGAGGATATTGCTTATGTTGCTTCTGGTAGTACACCAAGTAAAGAATCATTCGTTTCTAATGGAATACCATATATTAAAATGTATAATTTAAGGAATCAAAAAATTGATTTTGATTTTAAACCTCAATATATTAAAACAGAAACTCATAATGGGAAACTTCAACGTTCTCGCACAGAGGTTGGAGATTTAATCATGAATATAGTAGGTCCTCCTTTAGGCAAATTAGCAATTATTCCACCTTCTTTACCACAGGCAAATTTTAATCAAGCAGCAGTGTTAATACGTCCGCTACTTCATAAAGCCATATTGACAAAGTATCTATTTTATTATTTGTCAGAAATGTCAGAAATAAATTCTATTTCTACAAAAGGTTCAGCAGGGCAGGTAAATATTTCTTTGACGCAATCTCAAAATATGAGAGTTCCATTGCCTCCTCTTTCTGAGCAGAAAAGAATCATAGCAGAATTAGAATATTGTTTTGATTTAATAAGCACTATTGAGCAAAGTCAATCAGATTTACAAGATACTATCAAGCAAGCCAAAAGCAAAATTCTTGACCTCGCCATTCACGGCAAACTCGTTCCGCAAGACCCGAATGACGAGCCAGCATCGGAACTGCTAAAACGCATCAATCCTAAGGCCGAAATCACTTGTGATAACGGGCATTATCCCGTTGGTTGGATTGATGTAATTCTAGGAGATATATTCTATCATAATACGGGAAAGGCTCTTAACTCATCAAACAAAGAAGGTGTATTGAGAAACTATCTTACAACATCCAATGTGTATTGGAATCAGTTTGACTTGTCTCTTGTTAAACAAATGCCTTTTAGGGATAATGAGTTAGAAAAATGTACTGTTCAAAAGGGTGACTTACTTGTATGTGAAGGCGGAGATGTTGGCCGTTCTGCAATATGGAATTTTGATTACAATATCTGCATTCAGAATCACATTCATAGATTGCGTCCTAAAGGAGACTTGAATGTCTCATTTTATTATTATGTTTTACGGTTCTTGAAAGAACATAATCGAATAGGAGGTAAAGGCATTGGATTGCTAGGGTTGTCGTCCAATGAATTGCATAAAATAGGAATGCCATTACCGCCACGAAAAGAACAAGATAGAATAGTGTTAAAGATTGAAGAGCTGTTTTCCGTTCTTGATAACATTGAAAATGCCTTAGAAGCGTGATAAGATGCGCTTCTAAGGCTACGTTATTACCAATTTACTACCTTATCGACAATTTTCTGCTGTTCGCTGGCGGTGCGGCGCAGGTAGATGCGAGTGGTTTCTATGCTTTCATGTCCCATAAGGTCGGCCAATAAAGCAAGGTCGTTGAAACGGTCAAGGAAGTTCTTGGCGAAACGGTGACGAAAAGAATGAGGATAAACAACATCACGGTTCAATCCATATTTATCGGCAAAATGCTTTAACTGTTGGGCAATACCGCGTGTCGTTATGCGCTGCCCAAAACGGTTGAGAAAGAGATAGCCGCTCGTGATACCCTTTCTTTTCAGCCATAATGAAGCTTCACTCCGCAAGTTTTTGGGAATGTATAAACGGCGCACTTTGCCACCTTTGCTGTAAAGGTCGAGATAACCCACTTTCACGTGTTCAACCTTTATGTGCAACAACTCGCTTACCCGTGCACCTGTCGCCGCCATGAACCATACTACGAAATACCAATCCTCGTAACCGTCAGCCTTCAACTGAGCTTTCAGAAACTTGTAATCGGCATCGCTGATGACATTCTCTAAAAAGTTCTTTTGTTGCACTTTGACAAACTTCACTTTCAGCCTGTCGTGCTTGGTAAACTCCAGATACTTGTTGATGCCTTGCAAACGGAGATTGACGGTCTGCGGTTTGAAGTTTTCCACCAGATAGCCCTTATAGGCCAACAGGTTTTTCTTGTTCACTTCTCCATAGTGACTGAGAAAGTAGTTCACCGTCCACACATACGATGCTACGGTGTTCTTTGCCAAATTCGTTTTGGCAAGATAGTCTTTGAATCTTGTTATCATATATATTTATTTTTGATGAATACGATAACAATATAAAGCGCAACCTAACGGGCATTATCCGCAGTTGCCTGATAGTTGGACAATAGTTCCCATGCAAATGCTATGTTCTTTGACGGATGGAGAGAAACTTGACGGTAAGGGAATGCCAAATCTTGATGTAAAATATCTAAGAGGAGAACGTGACTTTAAGACACTGACAAATGGACGATATGTAGCAGCCAATAGCCTATTGATTTTGGTTGATGGAGAAAACTCTGGTGAAGTGTTCAGAACGCCGATTGAAGGTTATCAAGGCAGCACATTCAAGCAACTACATATCAATAAAAATATGCTTGCAGAGTACATCTTACACGTTATAAACCTGCATCGTAAAGCATTGCGTGAAAACAAAGTAGGTTCGGCAATACCTCATCTGGATAAGAAGCTATTTAAGGCAATAGAAGTACCCGTACCACCTTATGATGAACAAGTAAGAATTGTAACTGTGATAAATTCAATGCATAGTAAATTGGACGCAATAATGGAGAATTTATAAACTCTCCATTATTGCATCAAGTTTTTCAAACATTGCGTTTGCTGCATTGATTATACGCTTTTGTTCTTCTTTTGGTGGTATTGGTATGCAAAGTTTAGAGTATTCTGAAATCCAATAACGCTTATGAGTGTCACCAATGAGCCGTGTTATGTTCATAAACATAGCAACATATTCAATTTCTATATCATCTGCTACTTTTAAGATTTTCATAGCAGATGATTTCACCTTGAATGGAAAATCAACGAGTTTAGAATCTGTGGTGAAGTCATCAAAAATGATACAGGGCGTATTCTGATAAATGCCTTCTGTTTCGTTGGTATATCCTATTACAAAAGACTTCCCTGCCGTTAAAACAGGGGTTAAATATCTGTCGTCATAATCAGTTGAATTGACTATATAGGCTTGTGGTTGTTCGTATTCAACTATGTCCTCTAATCGGCATTTGCACCACCCGTCAGGCAACTGCGGATAATGCCCGTTATCACAAGTGATTTCGGCTTTCGGGTTGATGCGTTTTAGCAGTTCCGATGCTGGCTCGTCATTCGGGTTTTGCGGAACGAGCTTGCCGTGAATGGCAAGGTCAAGAATTTTGCTTTTGGTTTGTCTAATTGCTGTTTGTAAGTCAGATTTGTCTTGTTCTATCTGGTCTATTAAGGCAAACCAATATTCGATTTCTTCAACGATGCGTTGCTGCTCAGCAAAAGGAGGAAGAGGAATATGTAAGTCTGTAAATATCTCTTTGTGAACTCTTTGTTGTCCAACTACACCTTTGAAATATTTAGTGCCTTCTTTGACATACCAATCTGATTTGAAAAGATAAAGATAGAATTTTGTGTAAACTTTAATTGGTCTGAGAATAACTAATTCTGTTGTTCCTGCGCCATAAGTATTAGGAAGATTTTTGAATATCGTTGATTTACGATTTTCAAAGCATGGCGATATTTTCGCTATGCCAATATCTCCATTTTGAAAGTGACAATACCCCCTTTTGACATCTTTCCATGTACGTTCTTCATAGAAATGATTCCCTGAAAATCCATCCTCGACAAGTGCCATTGGAATAAATCCGACTTTCATATTATCCTCTAATTCTGATTTCGGATTCAATAAAAACAAATCTGAAACAGAAACCATATACCAAGAATTTGGTACCTCAAGCTTCACCTGCTCATAATGGGGCATATCAGAAGCCTTTGCAGACTTTTTACTTCCTTTTATCTTCCCCTCTTTTATCAACCGTTCTTTCTCTGCCTTGATGTGCTCAAGCAGGACAGATGCAGGTTCATCATTCGGGTCTTGCGGTACGAGTTTACCATGAATGGCAAGGTCTAATATCTTTTGACGTAATTTCTTAGTATCCATAGCAATCAGTCTTTATTCAGAAACAGGTTGCAAAATTCATTCAGTTTCTCTTGCATACGTTCCTGTGGAATAAGGATACGCTTGTATTCAGCTATCATTGTCGGGCTCATGCTACGGCTCATAGCATATTCCACCACTACCCGGTCTGCTTCAGGACAGAGAATTATGCCTATGGACGGATTCTCGTTGGAGCGTTTCACATCCCGGTCAAGCGCCTCCAAATAAAATTCCAGCTGACCGAGATCGCGAGGATGGAACTTCGTCTTTTTCAGTTCCACGGCGACCAATGCTTGCAATCCACGATGAAAGAACAGCAAATCAGCCTTGAAGGTGGACGCTCCGATATTGAGACGGTATTCCTGATCCATGAATATAAAATCTTTGCCCAATTCAAGGATAAACTGCTTCATGTGCTCCAGCAAACCATTTCTCAAACGAGATTCGCTATGCTTCTTCGGCAAATCAAGAAAATCAACAAATAGAGTATCTTTAAACATAACCGGAGCTTCAGGATATGTTTTAAGCAATCCTTTTGACATATTGTCCTTATTACCTAATAAAGCCGTATATGTCTGATTTGAGATACAACGCTGAAGTTCCCGTTTCACCAGATGCTCTTTATGGGCATAGAGTATATAGAACATCCGTTCTTCGTTACTTTTACAACGGCATAAGATTTCAATATGATTGGTCAATGTTGTTAATTCCAGAATCTTCGGCATTTGTCCAATTTCTGGCTGGACGATTTGTGCAGTTTTTGGATGCACTATTATTGCGTGTTCTGAAGATGGCTCTGAATGTGATGTTTCTATTTGTCCAATTCTTGGCTGGACAAATTCAGAGTTCAGGTATTTCTCAACTGTAGTAGCAAATGCCGCAGAAGAATATTCGTCATAAAATAGCACCATGTTATAAATGCTGCTTCGCCCAAATCCTTTGATGTCCGGTCGTTGTGAACGAATATATTCAGACAACTGTGTTACGACCTTGCTTCCCCATTCTTCGCCTTTCAGTTTGGTCGAGACATAACCTCCCACATGCCATGCTGTTTGAAGCAACTCTTCATTAACAGCTTTTGAAGCACGACTCTTATGTTGGAGAATGATGTCTATGACTTCTCCGAACTGTTGTTCGACTGATATGGTTATCTTATTGTTTTCCATGCACACAATCCTCATTTATATTTGCCAGTAACTTTTCAAGTTCGGCTACAGCGGTACTTATTCTTTGGCTTTTCTCTTTTATATCGGCCATTAGTTCGGAAAGCAACCGATCATCAGCGTCCCCACCTTGTTTTATCCATGTGATGTCAAGGCTTGTTTTGTCACGGGCAAGAATTTCCTCTACCGGATATTTCCGCCATCGTCCTTGCGGATTATTTTCTGCATCGAAGGTTTCCACCCGGTTATTATAGCAAGAGACAAAATCATCCAGATGATGGCGTTCGAGTTTGTTGGTGGCAAGAGTATGCTTGACATCTGTACGATAATCATAGAACCAAATCTCTTTTGTCGGCTGTCCTTTCGTAAAGAACAAGACATTGGCTTTCACGCCTTGGGCATAAAATATACCTGTAGGCAAGCGGAGAATGGTGTGCAGATTAAAATCCGTCAGCAACTTCTTTCGTATTGTTTCACCGGCACCTCCTTCAAAAAGAACATTGTCCGGCAATACTACAGCTGCACGGCCTCCGGTCTTAAGCATCAGCATCATGTGCTGCAGGAAGTTCAGCTGATTATTCTTTGTCTCTACATAGAAATCCGGACGGTTGATATCGACAGAGCCAGCCGGGCGTGTTCCGAATGGAGGATTTGCAAGTATCACATCTACAAGCGTTGACGGCTCTTTCTCCAGCGAATCTTCACAGACAATCGGACTTCGGTCTGTGCCTACGCCATGCAGATACAGATTCATTGAGGCAAGTGTTACCACCAATGGAGTGTTATCCACACCATGTAAGGCATTGTTACGCAGGAAATCCCGTTTTTCCTTACTTGCTGACTGGCCTTTCATGTAATCATAAGCCGTCAACAGAAAACCGCCTGTCCCGCATGCCGGGTCGCAAACCGTTTCTCCTATTTGAGGAGCGATACAATCCACCATTGCTTTGATAAGTGGACGGGGAGTGAAGTATTGCCCCGCACCGCTTTTCTTGTCTTGTCCGTTCTTTTCGAGTATGCTTTCGTAGATAGCACCTTTCACATCACCGTCCATGATGAGCCATTGTTCCTCATCAATCATGGAAATGACCTTTTTCAGATAAACGGGCTTGTCAATCTTGTTTTGTGCCTTTGTATAGATAGTACCAATCAGATTATCCTGTTCGCTAAGCAGTTTAAGCGTTTCTTCATACTGTCTGACTAAATCCAAGCCGTCAAGAGAAATCAGATCTGCCCACTGATAACCATCTGGGATAGCGGATTTTTCTCCAAACATTTCTACATTCTCGGCATCCATCTTCAGGAACAGAAGATAGGTGAGCTGAGTTATATAATCGGTAAACCCAATCCCTTGCCCAGCAAGAGTGGTAGCCAGATTCCATACCTTTTTGGTGAGTGATTGCTCTGTTGTGTTATTTGTTGCCATTATTTATTATGCTGCTTTTCTTAAAACTACAAATGTATAAAGAGAACGAAGTGCATCGTCTGCTTTCTGCATATTACCAAACGCCCGTATCATTTGTGCCGCATGGGTTGCATCGTCTTCACGAATATCCCTCACAGTACAAGCACCGTTGGAGGCGATGTAGTCCACTATGCGACTTATCACTTCGCGCTGTTTATCTGTTATTTCTCGCTGGTTTTGTCCTAGCCATAGATTGAAGTACTGTTTGGAGGTAGAGATTACACTGTCCAACCGTTCGATTTGCCGGAAAGCATAGCGCACAAGCTGAATGATATTTGTAAGTGCATCGCTTTCTTCTTTGGTGGTAGAGCGTCGCACACTGTTTGGATTCAGGATGGCATACGAGTTCCAAAGTTGCTTGGATGTGAAATGATTGTTTGCCATTTTGAGCTTGTTCTCCAAATCTTTTAACATTGAATAAGTAATCGGCTCTCCTTCATTATTGTAAATGATTCGCAATGCTTCAATTTCGTCAGTGTGTTCTCTGCAAAACTCTTCGAAGGCCTCGGTCGTGTTTTGTGCTTCCTCAATAGAAAACCCTTTAGAGATAAGTGTATCTTCTCCTGGCATCAGCGTATTGACAAATCCTGCGGCAAGAATAAGCAAGTATCGTCTTGCATCTGCATGATTGGCAAGTGGGGAAACCAATCCTTTCCGCTCGTTATTTGGCTCGTTTATGCTGACAAACGGTGGGAGTGTGCTATTGTCAAGTGCATCATAAATTCTGGAAGCAAGTCCCTTCATGTCATCATGAGCCAAGCGGGCGAACTCATTTCTCTGCGAATTGTCTGCCTTGTTATATATTCGAGAAAGCGTTGCTGCAAGACGTTGCAAATATTCATCGGGGAGATAGCCATGACTGATCCGCTCCAATAACTCTTTAAGAGTAATTGTCTTTGTTGTCGGCTCATCTGCCGTCGCCGGTATTATCTTTTCGTGTTCAGTTACACCGACGGCATCAACCAAGTAGAAGCAATCTTTACTGAATGCATTCGGGGTGACATTGCGCAGTTGCTCGTCTCCAATGGTGCGCACGCCGCGACCTTTCATCTGTATATACAGGGGCAACGATTCCACATCGCGCATAAACATCACAACTTCCAACGGTTTTATATCCGTTCCGGTTGCAACCAATGTGCAGGTAACTGCAATACGGAAATCCTTGTCGTTGCGGAACTGGCGTATCAGTTCGTTGCTGTCGCCTGCAGAATATGTGATTTTTTGCACAAAGCGGTTATCGGTACGTCCGAATACCTCTTTCGCAATCTGTACGATATTGGTAGCGTGAGTTTCGTTGAGGGCAAATATCAATGTCTTCGGCAAATAGTCAAAGTTGGCTTCCCTTTGAGGGTCATTGAATAGTTCGGTATAGACTACATCGCGATAAGTGGATAAGACAAGTTTAATCTGTGCAGGATTGATGACACTTCGATTCAGTTCCTTACAGGTATAAATTTTAGTTTCCTTGTTGAAGATGGTTTTTATATCTCCTGTATAGCGTGTTTCTTCTTTTACCTTTTCACCCTCCAATATGGCACCGCCATTCTCCGTTACCTGTGTTTTGATTCTATATACACGGCAGTCAACATTTACACCGTCAACAATACTTTTTTCCAGGGTATAGTTGACTATACGGTTATTGTTGAAGAACGCCATAGTCTCCGGTACAGGTGTGGCTGTCAATCCAATGAGCCTTGCCGTATCAAAATACTCCAATACTTTCCGCCAGTTTCCATAAATAGAGCGATGACATTCGTCTATGATAATCAGGTCAAAATAATCATGCGGCAGGTTCGGATTTGGCGGCAAAATGATTTCCTCGGTTGGCTCATTGCCATCATCTTCATCGCTGTCTTCGATAGTATCACCTTTCAAGAATGAAAAAAGTCTCTGAATAGTCGAAATAATCACATTGCTGTCTGACGGAATGGATGAAGAACGAAGCCTGTTTACCGTAAATATGGTATTGAAGGCTTCTCCGTTTTCTGTCAATCGGAAAGTTCCGAATTCGCCCTCGGCTTGTTTGCCAAGATTATTTCTATCCACCAGAAACAGTATCCTTCGCATGGGGGTGTAGGATAGCAGACGATATGCCGCAAGACAAGCTGTATATGTCTTGCCTGCACCTGTCGCCAAAACCATCAGAGCCCGGTTCTGTCTTGCACGAAAACTTTTTTCCAACTCGGTTACGGCTTCATACTGGCAATCTCGCAATCCTTTTTTTTGCAAAGTAGGAAGTCCTGCAAAATAATCACCTATCCCTAACTGTTTGACCAACTCATAGGGAGTTGGGATAGCCATTATCTGTTTGAAACTTTGCTCCTTCTTGCGGAAATCACAGAAATACAGTTCCTTCCCATTGGAAGTAAAAATAAAAGGCAATGGGTTCTGATATGTCTGATATATATGAGGAACGCTTTTGGCATATAATGCCGCCTGCTCACATACCTTATCGGAAAGCGCATCCACATCTTCCCTTTTGGCCTCAAGAACACCAACGGCCTTACCATTAATGAAAAGGAAATAATCCGCTTCAAGATTACCCTTCAGCAATCCCTCCCTTATGGCAACAGCTGTACAGGTTGGTTCATAATCTTCCCTATTGATTACTTTCCAACCTGCCTCGGCGAACCATTGATCTATCTTTTGCCTAGCTTTTTCTTCTGGTGTCATAGCTGTTCCTATATTTCTGCATTATCAGAAGTTATACGCTAAAAAAAGATAATACATGTCCACAGGACATCATTCCCGTTCATCCTTGTCTGTTATCAGATCTTTTAAGTCTACCTGAAGAATCTCTGCAATTTGCTGCAGTGTCTCCAAGTTAGGCTGGATTCTGTTGCAAGCATAGGCATTGACCATACTGAAGCTCTTATCCAGTTTTTTAGCCAACCACGTTTGGGAAATACCTTTGTCCGACAAGACCGCCTTTATCCTATTTAGTTTCATTCTTAGATGCAATTTTATTGTGCAAATATAGCGAATTATATTCGATACCTCGAATTATTTTTGTACTTTTGTTGTCAAAAACATAAGCATATGGGACATAAATGTTATATATCTTTTAAAACGGAAGATTGTTGGTATAAAAAAGAAATACAAAAATGGAGCGATAATGAAAAAGTTGATATGATAGACAAATCGTTAAATACTCCTATTAATTCTGACGACGAAGACTATATTATGCGAAAAATCAGAGAAGATTATCTTTCTGACTCAACAGTTACAATCTTTCTGATTGGATTATATAGTGCTGAAACCTTGGGATGGGAAGAACAACGATTTATAAAGAGAGAACTGCAAGCTTCATTGTATAATGGAGAAGGTAATACTCGAAATGGAATTTTAGGAGTTGTTTTGCCGTCAATGTATAATTCTATATACAAAGGTCAATACACATGCCAGATTTGTGGCAAAAATCATAATACTGTAGCTATCAACGATGACACTGTTATTAAAGAATTTGGACGGAACTATTATTTAAATAATCACGGAAAATGTGCATACGATGAAGGCGACAGATTCTGTGTATTAGTCAAATGGGATGACTTTAAAAAGGATCCTAATTCTTATATAGAAAAAGCATTTAATAAGCGCAGTCAGCCTATAGCTGATGAAGTTATTGTTAGACCAAAATAATTAAAATAATGGAAGAGAAATTGTGTTTTGTTGTCATGGGTTTCGGGAAAAAAACCGACTTGGCTTCAGGGAATACTTTTGATTTGGATAAAACATATCAGAATATAATTAAGCCGATTGTTTCAGAATGTGGCTATAAATGCGTGAGAGCTGATGAAGTACAAGATACAGGTCTTATAGATAGAAGCATGTATGCATTGATTCTTTGGGCAGATTTAGTAATTGCAGATATCTCAACATTAAATCCTAACGCAATATATGAACTTGGAGTACGGCATGCAGTTAAACCTTCATCTACAATCATAATCAAAGCAGAATCAACTTCAAAAATACCATTTGATATTGATCATACGAGAGTTTTCTCATACAAGCATTTGGGTGAAGACGTTGGTGTAGATGAAGCTAATCGGATGAAAAAATTATTAAAAGAAAAAATATTAAACATAGCGAAAGGCTCAGTAAAAGATAGTCCTGTCTACGAATATTTGCATACACTGCAAGAGCCACATATGGATATTGAAGAATATAAAGATATCGTAGGAGCATTGGCAGAGAAAAATGATTGTATTTTTGCTTTAGTTGAAAGTGCAAAATTGCTAATGAAAGAGGAAAATTTTAGTGAAGCAATCAAATACTGGAAAAAAGCTTTAGAAAAGAATCCAGCTGAGCCATACTATATTCAGCAATTGGCATTATGTACTTATAAACAAAAAGTAAGTAAAGAAGAGCAAGAAATGTACCTTAATGATGCATTAAGAATACTTGAGAGATTGACAGACTCAAATGATCCAGAAACATTTGGTTTAAAAGGAGCCATTTATAAACGATTATCAAGAATCAATAATGATAACATTGGTTATTTAAATAGAGCTATTGAATATTATGAAAAAGGGTATATGATTAGTTATGATTTCTATACGGGTGAAAACTTAGCTTTTTGCTTTGATAAAAAATCTACCCTTTTGAATGATGGTGAAGATGAAAAAATATATTGTCGAATTCAGGCAAAAAAAATACGAGAACAATTATATAAAATATTATCTTCTAAAATGGAATTAGAAGATATAACAAATATCCCTAATGTAAAATGGATGTCGGCAACTTTCTCAATATGCTGTTATGCATTGGGGAAACAAGAGGAAGGACGTAAATACGAAAAACTATTTAAAGATATGGCAGAACAATGGGAAAAAGACACATATAATTTTCAAAAAGAAGAGCTAAAACAATTGATAAATATTGAAGTTGATTAATATGGCCAATACATACAAAATTTTCATTAGTCATTCTTGGGCACATGTGAATGATTTAAAGTCGTTAAGAAATCTTCTTGAATCAAGAGGATACTTTAGTGTTGAGTTTACAGAATTTCCACCAACAGATTCTATAAATTCAATGAATACATACTACATAAGACAACGAATCACAGAAAGAATACAAACCTCAGATATTGTTTTAGGGATTGCTGGAATATATGCTTCACATAGCGATTGGATGAAATGGGAGCTTGATAAAGCAATAGAAAAAGGGGTGCCAATTATCGGAGTAATTCCAAGAGGACAAGAACGAATTTCTTCTATTGTTAGCAACAGGGCAATTGAGATTGTACATTGGAATACGGAGAGTATTGTTTCTGCAATACGAAAATACGCAAGATAACATCTTATTTTTAGACTATCGCTTATAATAGAACACTTTTAAAGTACAAAATCTACGGGAACTCTATGGTATCAAATCGTAGAGTTCTATTTTTATATAAATTGGAAATAAACAGGATAGAACGAATATACCGGTTCAAGCGTGGAACTGTATGCCACACTCTTACTTGAAGGTCGTAGGAAACCTTGGATACGGATGTAACAATAGCAGTCCACGCTATAGCGTGAGAACCACTATGCTATCCTCGTATCCAATTTGAAAATTTCCTACGTTTTCAAGTACAAGATAAGCATAACGCTTCTTCTTTTTCTCATATGTCTTGGATAAAGTAATTCATATCCAACTGCAAAATTAGTAAAAATTTTCATAATAAGCACTCTACGAGCGAATTATTACGACTTAGGAATATGTTTTAGAGTTTCAACCCTCAATTTTTTGTTCATTTAGAACAACACCTTAAACAAACTTCACAATTACAGAACTATAAAATGTGACGATACAAAGAAAAATCTTACTCCATTATTGGGCAATAATTAGACAACCGTTCTATTCCATTACCTTATGATTCTTTGCAGAATTACCATTTTTCACATTTCCAAGACTTTATCGTAATAAACTTATAATCAGATAAATAGATACTATTGTTCCGATTTCAGTTGATTATTCCAACGTTTTTTGTATTTTTGTACGATCTAACTCAAAAATCATGGGGAGTACATTCGTTTCCATTATCGAAATCATTGGAACATTGGCTTTTGCAATAAGCGGCATACGTTTAGCTTCCGCAAAACAGTTTGATTGGTTCGGAGCCTATGTCGTAGGATTAGTGACAGCGATCGGAGGCGGAACTTTACGTGATTTATTATTAAACCTTCCCCCTTTCTGGATGCAGAACAGTATCTATCTGACAGTAACAGGTATTGCTCTTGTCGCCGTCATCGTTTTCGGAAAATTTTTAATCCGTCTGCAAAATACATTTTTCGTTTTCGACTCTATCGGGCTGGCACTGTTTGTCGTTGTTGGTATTCAAAAATCATTAGCTGTAGGATATCCGTTTTGGGTGGCAATAGTTATGGGTACTATAACCGGTGCTTTCGGTGGGATAATTCGTGATATACTCATCAACGAAGAACCTCTGATTTTTAGGAAAGACATTTACGCTTTAGCCTGCGTTGTTGGCGGAATATTTTATTGGGGATGCTATACATTGCAACTACCGGATGAAATAACTCAATCTATTGCCGCAGCAAGTGTCATACTTACTCGTTTTGCTGCAGTTAAATATCACTGGGGACTTCCCGTTTTACATGGGGATGATGATGAATCTAATTAGCAGAATTTCATGGAACGATACAAATCCAACATTTTTAAAGATAAGACATTTATCCAGTTAATAAAATTTGCAATTGTCGGATGCATAAATACAGGATTATCTCTGGCGATTTTTTACATACTGTATAATTGGATAGATATAAACGAGTATATATCTAATCTTATCGCTTATATAGCGGGACTTATCAACAGTTTTTTTTGGAACAAATTATGGGTGTTCCGAAAAAACGGAGGGAATATTATCCGTGAAGCAATCTATTTTTTTCTTATTTTCGTACTCTGTTACGGAATCCAATTCGTATGCTTTCGAACATTAGTTGAATATTGCAAGATCAATGCAAACTGGGCTCAAATTCCGGCAATGATAGTTTATACAATATCCAATTATATATTGAATAGGTTTATTACATTTAAAACTAAACAATAAGAGTTTAAATAAAAATATATAACATGAAACTTGACTCTAAATCGACACTCGGAATACTATTAATAACAATCAGTATTTTAACTCTTATCCCTTTTATCGGTCTGACAGATTTTCATACAAAAGGAGAACCCCGAGAAGCCATTGTTGCTGTTTCAATGTTAGATAGTGGAAATTGGATATTACCCGAAAATAATGGCGGAGATATGGCTTACAAACCACCCATGTTCCATTGGGCAATTGCCGTAACGTCATTTTTGGCAGGAGAAGTGACAGAATTTACCTCCAGATTTCCGTCAGCTTTATCAGCAATTATTATTGCATTGTTTACATTCTTATTTTATGCCAAAAGGACGAATAACAACCTTGCATTTTTGACTTCTTTGCTATTCTTGTCTGCATTTGAGATTCATCGGGCAGCTATGGCTTCTCGTGTTGACATGGTACTGGCCTTGTTTATCATATTAGCACTATTCCAACTATATCAATGGACAGAGAAAAATCTAAAAGGAATTCCTCTAATTGCAACGTTGTTTATGGGTGCTGCAACCTTGACCAAAGGGCCTGTAGGAATTATTCTTCCGTGTGCCGTTACCGGAGCATATTTGTTGCTACGAAACGAAAATTTCTGGAAGCTTTTCTATAAACTTTTGATTACAGCCTTAATATCATGCATATTACCTGCTATTTGGTATTATTTAGCTTATCAACAAGGTGGCAGTGAATTTATAAATTTGGTTATGGAAGAAAATTTCGGAAGATTTTTAGGCAAGATGTCATACGAATCCCATGAGCAACCTATTATTTATTACATTTATACAACTATTGCAGGTTTTATTCCTTGGTCGATATTAGTACTATTCTCTCTTTTTGCTCTAAAATATTCTTCCCCCAATCTTTCTGTTAAGACATGGTGGAACAAATTAAAATCTGCCGTCAAAAACACAGACCCCATAAGGCTTTTTACATTTCTTGCCTTCGCGGTAATTTTCGTTTTCTATTGTATTCCTAAAAGTAAACGGTCTGTATATTTATTGCCGATTTATCCTTTCCTTGCATTCTTTCTTGCAGAATATATGCTTTACCTACTAAAAAAGCATCAAAAAGTTTGGAGAGCATTCGGCATATTCTTATCTATCTTGACGGGTCTGGTACTTATCATATTCATAGTTCTTAAATCCGGATGGGTATTACCGTATCTGACAAACTCGGGTAACTTTCCAGAAGATATAATCTACTACATTGACGCATTCCATTCCTCATGGGATTTCGTCAGTGTCGGATGTGTAATAATTTTAATAATAGTTCTTTATCAAGTATATAAGAACAAACGAGAATTATCTTTAAATAATCGCTATCTATATTCGGTAGTAGCATTGTTCTTTTGGTTACAAATCCTTTTAGATGCCACGATTTTACCGACAATACTCAATGCCAAATCAATGCGTCCTTTTGCACAACAAGTAGAAGAGCTTATTCCTGAAGGGAAAATATACTCTTATGTCGGAGCTCCGATGATGCGTTTCTTCATTATCAATTTTTATAATGACAACAGAGTTGTCGAATTTGAAAAAGAACAACCGGAAGAAGGATATTTGTTGGTGGGAGAAAAAGACTATCCTCATATTGCCGGTAAATATTCCGACAAATATAAATTTACCGATATATTAAAAAGTCCCCGTAAAGGGAATGATGTAAAAGACATTATTCATATATACCAATTTGAGAAAATAAAATAATCTGTCTAATAGCCAGTTAGAATATATTATCAGGTCATCTTCGCATTTTCTTCCGGCCTATTTCCCCAAAAGAAACTCTCAGATCTGACCCAAGCGAAATTTAGGCAAGCTCTTAGAATGAACTATCATGAGATATTATTGTTAGTAATAAATAGCTTTTATTTATTACTAACATTGTTTTTATGCGCATCACCATTATTACACTTCTGTTTTTATTTATCCAATTTGTTCCCGGTATAGCAAAAATTATTCGAAAACCGTCTTTTGAAGCGAGGAATACGACAACTTTCAACATAGACAGCATAGAAATAAGAGATGATTTAACTCGTATTTATGCCACGTGCAATCACATTCCCGGCCAATGGATGATCATTCATTCCGACTTATATATTATCTCTCCGACAGATAAGCAAGAGTGGAAAGCTATCGAGATAGACGGAACTGACTTTAATCGCAAATTTCAAGTATCGGAACAAGGAAAAGCCAATATCAGCATAGATTTCCCTGCTCTGTCAAAAGAAATAAAAACAATAGATTTATGTGAAAGATCGGGAGACTCCCCAATACGAATCATCAATATAAACTTACAAGACGCTTCTGTATCTTCCGGTAAAGATACAATCCAAACGGCATTATTTCATAAAAATATTTCACAGCAAGATACAGTAAAACTCAATAATATCTTAAAAAAGAATATTGCGGTATTAAAAGGCCACATCAACGGCTATCATCCAAGACTTCGATTCGGAAACGGATCGATTTATTTAGATAACGTAATAACTAAAGAGCAGAGAACAATTCCCGTAAATATCGATAGTCTTGGAAACTTTACAACAACATTACAACTATATTACCCTGTACAACAAACTTTATTTTTCCCAAAAGGATATATCAATTTTTATATAGAACCGGGAGATACTCTCTTAGTCGAGACAGAAATGGATCGTCTTACTACACCTGTTAGAAATATAGAAGACCTCGAAAAACAAGATAATTATGCAAAATATTACGGTAACTTAGCTCAAACGAACTATGAGCTTAGGAATATCCGTGTATCATTTCATAATGATATACAAGAGTTAGCAACAGATATATTAACGTTATCTCCTATCCTTTTCAAAGAAAAATATACAAGAGAATATCATCAACAACGAGAAAAACTAAAAGAGTGGTTGAAAAAAAATAATATCTCAAGCAAGACTGCGGAAATAGCTTTACTAAATTCAGATTACGCCTATGCCCGTATGCTGCTTGATTATGAGACTTATCATACTCGTAAGTTTCCAAATCAAGAAATTCCGCAAGAGTATTATCAATTTCTTAAAACTCTACCCCTAAATAACGAAAATTCTCTTCTCGCTGCCGACTACAAATTATTTATCAACAGATTAGAGCTGTCGAATCCTCTTCTTGCCACTCGAAAGATTTCATCTTCAGACCTCATCGATTCTTTTGCGAATATCGGAGTAAAATTAACTCCGGAAGAAAAAGAGTTAATCGTCTTTTCTATGAATTTAAAGAACCTAAGCGATACTGTAAACTTTAAAAATTTTGCATCCAGAATGTATGAATTCAACCATAAATACGCATCAGAACAAATATTAATAAGAGAAAAACTGAATACACAAAAAACATACGACATATATACGAGTCAATTAGGTCTGAATCTGGGAATCACTCTCGATTTATTATATACCAGAAAATTTATTCCTCGTTTGAATACAATGAAAAGGAAATTAACATCGAAAGAATTCGACACATATACATTCTACATAGGACAACCTTTCTTAAAGCAATTCATGAACGAAATCAACATCAATTTCGTACCTGACACGGTATCCAACGATAAACGGTGTAATTTGGAGTAGTTCCGGCTTTCAATGAAACGGAGTCTGTTATGCAATATCCGGCCTGTTTTAAAAAAGAAGAGGTCAAAAACGAAAGATTATCTGTAATAATGACAGGTATTTGAAAAGTCGAAATTTGTTGATGGAGTTGCAGTTGCCAGTCTCTATTCTTTAACGCTATTTTATTCGCTTCCGGGAAAATATGACTTATAACACTACTATTTTGTAAAGTAGAAATATATTCCGTCTGTCCGTTGTTCCAAACAGGGAGTTGATTATCCCACGCATATTTTGCTAATAACGGGGAATATATCTGTACACCTTTAGTTTTGTCTGCATCTAAAATCTTATAAAGACTTTCCCATTCAGATTTTTCCCGATCATTCATCTCTCTCGGAATATTAATAAAAAGACCGATATGGTATAACGAAAATAAAACAGTTCCTATAAGAACAACATTCTTTAATTTATCTTTTTTCAATATATCAATACTGGATATCGTGTAAATAGCTAAAACCGGTATAAACAATTGGTAAATATAAGTCATATATGCTCCCTCATGCATTCCCAATCGAAGTATAACGAAAAAATATACACAAACGGATATAGCATAAATATCGGGCATTTCGGACAACTTTATTAATGGACTATTCCGATCTTTCCCTAAATTAAAAGATATTATGATCTTCCCGGATATATTCTTATACCGATTATACACTACCAGCAAAAAAAGTAAAAGCAACGGAAAATAAAACAATCCAGTTACAGCCAATTGCTTTATCAAATGAGACAAACTATGTGATGCGATAGCTAAATGATGAACAATGGCTATCGAAAAAAAAGCAGGATATAAATAGTTTATAAAACTTGCCGCACAAATGAAACAAAAAATCGAAAACAAGACATAATATAAAGCCTGTTTTTTAGATCGGAATAACAACCATATAAATACAGGCACACAGACAATTACAAAATACTGTTTTATAAAAAATGACAATATGGTTAGAAATGATACCCCGTAAATATCTGTGATAGTTTTTATTCTTTTAGCTTTGTATAAGGTCAATAACATAACAAAAACTCCTAACGTATTAGGTAAGGCTACACAGAGTCCCATGCTCCATCCGACAATCAAAGTTATCGAAAATGCAAGAAAGGCATACACAATCGAGTTTGTCTGATTTTTTACCTCCTTTGCTGATATCCAACCGCATAGTACAGTGCCGGATAAAGCGATAAGACGTTGAAACAACAACAGATCTATATGAATAAAACTAATAAGGGAATATAACCAAGATGTCAATAACGGCACGACAAATCCATAGACATAAAAAAAAGGAGGTATATTAACCGTATCATACGGATTCTTTCCCTCAAGAAACATACGGGTAATGTCAATATTAGCAAACTCCCGATATTCGTTCGGATAAGGAGAAATCAACCAATAAAACGAATAAATGATAAATATCAGGCAATAAACGGCTGATGCCCCTAAACAAAAATAATCGACCGAATTAAATTTCTTGAAGTTTATTCTTTGCATAATCATTCTTCATCAAATGATTTACAAATATAATATAAGATTATCGACGAAAGCTCTTTTCTGCATTAAAATTAAAATCTTACATTTGTAAAGAAAATCGAATCAGTAAACGAATGAAAGTTTGTATTGCCGAAAAACCGAGTGTCGCAAAAGAAATTGCCGACATCGTAGGAGCAAAAACCAGACATGACGGATATTATGAAGGGAACGGATATCAGGTTACATGGACATTCGGTCATCTTTGTACATTGAAAGAGCCTCACGAATACGCTCCACAATGGAAATCGTGGTCTTTATGGAGTCTTCCGATGATACCTCAACGATTTGGTATAAAACTGATTCAGGATAAAGGCATTGAGAAACAATTCGGTATTATCGAAACTCTTATGTCCAAAGCTGAGGCTGTTATCAATTGCGGTGATGCAGGACAGGAAGGGGAACTTATACAACGTTGGGTAATGCAAAAAGCCGGCTGCAAATGTCCGGTATATAGGCTATGGATATCCTCTCTTACCGAAGAGTCTATACGGGAAGGTTTTGAAAATTTGAAAAAACAAGAAGATTTCAATACTTTATATGAAGCCGGATTATCAAGAGCTATCGGAGACTGGTTATTGGGAATGAACGCCACCCGTTTATATACATTAAAATATGGCCAAAATAAACAAGTTTTATCAATAGGGCGTGTACAGACTCCTACTTTAGCTTTGATCGTCAACCGTCAACTCGAAATTGATAATTTCGTGTCGCAACCCTATTGGGAACTCAAAACAATATATAGAGAAACCGTCTTTTCTGTTACGAAAGGCCGTTTTCAGACGGTAGAAGAAGGAGAGTCTTTTTTGCAAGAAGTTCTAGGAATCCCGTTTGAAGTAACCGATGTTTCCAAGAAACAAGGGAAAGAAGCTCCTCCCCGACTTTTTGATTTGACATCTCTACAAGTAGAATGCAATAAGAAATTTGCATTTTCGGCAGAAGATACACTCAAATTGATACAATCTTTGTATGAAAAGAAAGTAACGACCTATCCTCGTGTAGATACCACATTTTTAAGTGACGATATTTATCCTAAAGTTCCCGGAATACTGCAAGCCATAGCCTTTAATTCGATTTATGAACCGTTAATAATCCCTTTACAAAAAGGAAAACTGCCCAAACCTAAAAAAGTTTTTGACAATTCAAAAGTAACAGATCATCACGCAATTATCCCGACAAACGTACGACCAAATAATCTTACGGATAATGAACGGAAGGTATATGATTTAGTTGCTCGTCGTTTTATCGCAGTATTTTATCCGGATTGTAAAATCGCAACAACAACTGTTTTGGGAAAAGTCAATAATGTCGAATTCAAAACAACAGGGAAACAAGTTATAGAACCCGGCTGGAGGACCGTTTTCGAAAAAGATAAAGACCCGGAAAAAGAAAATGAAGAAGAAAAAGTTCTGCCTGACTTTATAAAAGGAGAAAACGGGCCGCATGAACCATCTTTAACAGAGAAATGGACGCAGCCACCCAAGTTATATACCGAAGCTACCTTGCTGAGAGCAATGGAAACTGCCGGGAAATTAGTAGATGACGATGAATTACGCGATGCTCTGAAAGAAAACGGCATAGGACGTCCATCCACTCGTGCTGCAATAATAGAGACACTTTTTAAACGGAATTATATCCGAAAAGAGCGTAAAAATCTCATTCCGACATCCACCGGTATAGAATTGATACAAACAATACAGGACGAACTGCTAAAATCAGCTGAATTGACGGGTATATGGGAAAATAAACTAAGAAAAATAGAGCGTAGTGAATATAATGCCCGAAATTTTTTAGATGAACTTAAAATAATGGTTACTCAAATCGTTAACCATGTCAGAAATGATTCTGTCAATAGAAGCATTACTATTCAAGATACGGAAAAAATAGAAACGAATAAAACAAAAAAAACAGATACGAAAAAGAAAAGCAAAAATGCGAATCCGGGGAAAAAAGAAATAAAGAATCAAAGACTTGAATCGGAAATAAATGAAATAACTTGTCCAATATGCAAGCAAGGGAAAATATTGAAAGGCAAATCTGCATATGGATGTTCTAACTGGAAAAACGGCTGTACATTCAGAATTAATTTTTCTGATTGCCCACCGGATATTTCGACTGAGGAACTTCAAAAGGTTGTAGAAAAATATAATACAGAACGAAATGAAGAATAATTCTACGGAACTATTTCCGATAATAGACGAACAAGGCCATACAATAGGGAAAGCGACTCGTAAAGAATGTCATAACGGAAGTAAACTCTTACATCCGGTAATTCATCTACAAATTTTTAATAAATACGGAAATTTATACCTCCAGAAAAGAGCTATGAACAAAGATATTCAACCGGGAAAATGGGATACGGCAGTCGGAGGACACGTTGATTACGGTGAGAGTGTTGAAGACGCTTTGTTTCGCGAGACTCGGGAAGAACTGGGCATTACGGACTTCTCTCCGACTTTTTCGTTTTCATATATCTTTGAATCTGAGATAGAAAAGGAAATGGTATATTCTTACTACACTATATATGACGGACTGATAGTTCCCGATAAAGATGAAGTAGAAACCGGTCGTTTTTGGAGCATTGACGAAATTGAACAAAATATAGGGAAGCAAATATTTACACCCAATTTTGAAATCGAATTTCAACGATTACAAAGCTATTTAAAAGGTCTCTTATAACGGAATTAAATATTCAACTCCGTTTTTATCGTATCGACAACATCCCAGAATACAGATTGTATAGGCTCTATCAGTGATTTTTTATTATTCTCCTCAGGAACAAGGGCTTTCAATCCACCCGGAATACAGCTCACATCTATACGGGCATCCATCATTATCGGTTCTCCATCTATATGCATGATTCCCGGTTTTTCCCGAATGATAGATATAGACTCTGTTTCGAATGTTTTAATATTACTATTCCGGTCTATAAGTTTAGTAAACAATTGAACTGCTAACGGCCCTATATCAAACGGAGTAAAAGGTCGTATGATCGTAACATCCAACTTTCCATCCTGCATATTGGCACGTGGAGCAATATATGCGTTATTTCCATATTGGGAAGCATTACCACATGCTATCAAAAATGCTTTTTCTTTAACCGATCCGTCTTTACTTTCCAAACGATAAGTCTCGGTTTTATATTTCATATACTCAGTAACAGCTTTTCTCAAATAGGTAAGTCCTCCCCTATGCTTATCTTCCGCAAACTTCATACTTACCCAAGCATCGAAACCGACACCACAAGTACAGAAAAATACTTTATCATTAGCTTTGCAGTAGTCCAAAGCTACAGTTCTATTCTCATTGACGATCTTTAATGCGCGGACGACATCGATAGGAATTCCCAAATGACGAGCCAAACCGTTACCCGATCCGATAGGAATAATTCCTAAAGCCGTATCGGAATGGATAAGAGCCTTTGCTATTTCGTTACACGTACCGTCTCCACCTACAGAAAGTACATAATCTGTTTTTTCAGCTACGGCCTCTTTCGTCAAAATAGTGGCATGCCCGGCATATTCAGTAAATTTGATCTGAATATCAAATATACTATCATCCAATGTCGCTTTTATAGTTTCAGGAATATTTACTTTTGAGTGAGTTCCTGATATCGGATTTATAATAGCCAACAGACGTTTTCGAGTGCCCATAGATAAAAATTATATTATTTACTATACAAATGTAACCATTTAAATCCAATCTGTAAAAACTATAATTCCCAACAAGGGTTTTAAATACTAAAAAATCTGTTATTTTAGACCAAAACAAATAGAATATAGAACAAATTTTATGTTATCTTTGTCTGAATAATAAAAGATATTCAAGCTATGTACAAATTAAAAAATACAATTGTCAGAAGTATTGTTGCCATCATAATAGGAATCGTACTAATCAAATGGCCGAGACTTGCCCCGAACATGATTATCATAATTATCGGTATCCTTTTTATCATACCGGGAATTGTCACATTAATCAATTATTGGATACGCAAGTCTAAGGAAGGGATGAAATTACCTTCTTATATTTTGATAGAAAGTACCGGTAGTATATTATTAGGCTTATGTATGGCATTGATTCCGGAATTTTTCACGGCATTTTTTATGTACTGTCTCGGATTCCTTCTCGTTTTAGGAGGCATAACTCAAATTATATCATTGGTTAATATACAACGTAACATCCCGATAAGTTTATACTATTATATCACCCCTATATTAATTCTTATTGCCGGAATTATAACCGTCTTGAATCCTTTCGAAACTCAAGATGCGATCTTGATCATGTTCGGTATATGTGCAATTATTTATGGTATAACAGAACTGGTCAATTATTATAAACTTAAATAATTTAAAGGACATAATAAACTTGCGAAACGTAAGTACGAAAACCGATTTAAAAGATAATGTCTCTCTTCAAAAAGATGGACATTATTTTTTTATCCTTCCTCCACCCTTCCAATTATCGGCATAATAGGACTCTTTCAAGTGACTGATCACAACACCTTTAGATGTTGAAGAGTGAATAAAATATCCATTTTTCAAATAAATACCAACATGATTTATCTTTTGTTTTTTTCCTGTAGAGAAAAAGACCAAATCACCTTCTTTCAAGTGCTTCTTAGAAATATGAGTACAATTTTTATAAATATTTTCGGATGATCGGTCTAACAAGATACCATAAACCGTACGATAAATAATACAAGTAAGGCCCGAACAATCAACCCCTGAACGCGTATTTCCACTATATTTATACGGTGTTCCTATCCATGAAGCCGCTTCTTTGTATAGTGGAATAAAATCATTCCTATTAAGTTCTACCCCCAACGATTTGAATATAGACAAATCGGAAGTAGTTGTCGTCCGGTTTATTGTATGGCAACTACTCAATAAAATCATAGACAACACAATAAAATATGAATATTTTTTTCTCATCATGCTCAAAGATAGCGATAAAAAACGAGAAATAAGGCAGATAAGAGCAAGAAGGTTGAAAATAAAGGATTTAGAGAAAATTTTGACTACAAGTATGAAGCCACACGCCCTCCCTCTCAAAGCCAATTGAAACCGGCGTTGCGTTACTATTCCATTACTTTTTTCGAGATCGCCGCCCAAGATAACTATGTCGCCGCCGAAAAAATGCGCAATACCTATTTAGGTTTGAGTATGAACCACGAAAAGCTGCTAGCGGTATTCGGCAACACAACGAGAATTACAAGAAACAAGTGGACAAGCTCAAAAGCCTGCGTTCATCACCGATTTCGAGCTGTTCCTCAAAATCGAAAAGAACCACTGCAACAACACAGTGTAGTCGTACATGATACTGCTGCGGAAGATTATCTTCATAGCCGTCAATAACGGCTTGCTGCAGCGCGACCCGTTCTTCGCATACAAGTATCACGAAGGAGGAGACCAAACGGAGCTTTCTGACCAAAGAGAAAATCAAACTACTGATCAACCGCACATTCAAAAAGAAAAGCTATGAACCGATCCGCAACCTATTCATTTTCTGCACCTTTACGGGATTGAGTGGACGGATATGGCGAACCTGACGAAAGCCAACCTGCGCACCTCGTTCGACGGTCATCTGTGGATTGATACGAACCGACAGAAAACGGGTATAGAAACCAATATCTGGTTATTAGATGTCGCCAAACATATCATTGAGAAATACGACAGCATGGCCGAAAGGAATAAGTTACTGCCCGTTCCGTGCTACGTCAACTGCAAAAACAGCATCAAGGCAATAGCGAAGAAGTGCGGTATCGAAAAGAACGTCACGTGGCATCAAAGAAGACATTTAATGTACCTATCGGCAAATCTCTCCTGACAAGGTGATTAACGCCGATTGAACTTGTCGTTTCACGTATTTTGTTTGCTACTTTGATGTTTTGGATAATCGGTCTTTTTTTCAAAAAGAGAAAAAGTCAATACTAAAGATTTGGCGATTATTGCTCTTGGTGGCATTTCGGTGCTTGTACCTATCTTTCTTTTGCGTGGAGGTTGAATTATAATTTTGCACTTATTGTAGCTCTAAAATCCTATTGTAGTCATGCTTCTTTCTGTATTATTTTTAAGAGAAGTTACCAATAAAAAAACAATAAGAGTTTTGTTGGGAATTATTTTTGCTATTACTAATACTGTTATGCTTGGTTTTTATTTAATCATTATACGAAAAGTCGCAGTAAAATATTCTCCTGTCACACTTCAAAAATGGATGTTTCTGTTTGCCGCACTATTTGTAATCCCGTTCTGTATAAATGATCTGCAAATGCAATCATTTAATCCGTCCGCATTTCGATTACAGCCGTTGTTTCAACTTGGATTTGTATTATTGTTCGCAACAGTACTCAATAATCTATTATATCCTGTTGCACTTAAACGCATACAACCCACCATTGCCAGCATTTACATCAATCTACAACCAATTATAGTTTCTATCGTTGTGATTTTGATTGGGCAAGATATTTTTAGCTGGAACGCACCGATTGCAGCTATACTTGTTTATCCGGTGTTTTGCTGATCAATCATTCACGAAACAAGAAGCAAAACTAATTTGCTGTTCTATATTCATTCGGCGTACATCCTGTCATTTTCTTGAACCAACGGCTGAAATGCTGTGGATATTGAAAACCTAATTCGTATGCAATCTCGCTGATAGATCTTGATGTATCAAATACCCGTTCTTTTGCCACATCGAGCATCTTTTGCTGGATATGCTTCAATGCAGATACTCCGGTTTCCTTTTTCAACAAATCACCTAAATAACTGGCAGAAAGGCAGAGCTTGTCAGCGCAATATTGCACGGAAAGCATACCCTTTTCGGCAGAAATATTCGATGCTAAATAATCATCCACCAGATTCTCAAAACGTATCAGAATATCTTTATTGGCATTTTCACGGGTGATGAACTGACGGTCATAAAAACGGATGCAGTAGTCAAGCAATAGTTTGATATTATCCACAATCAGCGATTTGCTGTGCTTGTCAATGGGATATTGCAATTCGATCTGTATCTTCTCCATACACTCCGTAATCGTCCGGCGTTCGTGTTCCGACAGATGCAGAGCTTCGTTGGCATTGTATGAGAAATAGGTATAATCTTTCATCATGCTTGCCAACGGAGTTCCCCGTAACAGTTCGGGGTGGAATACCAATGCCCAACCTGCCGGTTGATGAAGTTTGCCGTCATCATCAGCACCCATGACTTGTCCCGGAGCTGCAAAAAGAACAGTTCCCTTTTCATAATCGTATATGCTTCTTCCGTAACTCATAGTTCCACAATCCGTATCTTTCAGCAAGATCGCATAGAGATTGTAGAGTCTTCGTCCATGACGAATGGGGGGCATCTTGTCACAATCAACGATACTTATCAGCGGATGTAACGCTTCAATACCGAAAAGGTCACAATAGTGCTGCACTGTATCGAGTTTTGTTATTTCATTCATAACCTATCATTTACTGAATACAAAATTACTTCTTTCCCGGCAAAGATAAGCCGTTCTGATAACATTATATGTTTCAATTTTATCTGAAATATGACCAATTTTATAGATATATAGATAACAGCCTGCGTTACACACCCCGACCTATAAAATTGGTTTTTCTATCCGCAAAATTGATACATTACAGGTTGATTATTCCCCCTACCTTTGTACCATAATTTATTAAAACACAACGGATATGAAAAAGTTATTGGTATGTATCGCTTGTGCTTTATTCTGCATAAGCAGCAATTATGCCCAAAATAAAGAAAGTATGTTGAATCTGAAAGAAAGACAAATCGCCGCTATCAGTGGCAGCGCAGCAAAGGGAGATAAGCCGGGACTGACTACGGCTCTGACTGCCGGACTGGATGCCGGACTATCTGTAAATGAAATAAAGGAAGTGCTTGTTCAACTCTATGCCTATTGCGGTTTTCCCCGTAGCATGGGTGCATTAAACACATTTATAGGTGTATTGCAAGAACGCAAGGCACGGGGCATCAACGATGCCGAAGGAGCATTGCCGACCTTGCAAGAAGTAAGCAGAAGTGTGGAATACGGGGCTGCCAATCAACGCAAACTGTTCGGACGGGACGCACAGGGAGCGGTATTGGCTTTTGCTCCGGCAATCGACCAATACCTCAAAGCACATCTTTTTGGCGATATTTTCGGACGTGATAATCTGGATTGGAAGACAAGGGAATTGGCAACTATCGCCATGCTTGCCGCAATGGAGGGTGTAGAAAACGAGTTAAAAGTACATATCGCTCATGGAAAATACAATGGTCTGACAGATACGCAGGTCGATGAAATCGTTACGCTTGTCCGTGCTTCCGAATGGAAACCGGAACCTCCAAAGACATTCATAGCAGACGATAAGGTAACGGTAAGAAAAGTATTCTACAAAAACCGCTATGACATTATGCTGGCAGCCGACCTTTATATGCCGATAGATACGGATATAAATATCAAATACCCAACTCTGATTATCGGGCATCCGTTTGGAGCAGTAAAAGAACAGTGTGCCGGATTGTACGCACAGGAAATGGCTAAACATGGTTTTGTCACACTGACTTTCGATGCGTCCTATCAAGGAGAAAGCGGCGGCATGCCCCGCCATACGGTATCATCCGATGCCTTGGTGGAAGATTTCAGTGCTTCGGTAGATTGGCTCGGCATACAGCCATTTGTCGATAGGGAACGTATCGGTGTAATAGGAATTTGCGGAAGCGGCGGCTTTTCCGTATGCGCTGCATCCATAGACCCTCGTATCCGTGCATTAGCTACGGTAAGCATGTACGATATGGGACGTGCCACACGTAATGGGTTGGGCGATGCAATGACCGATGAGCAACGCAAGGCGATGTTTTCCGAAGTTGCCCGACAGCGTTGGCGTGAAGCGGAAGGTGAAGAACCACGCATCCGTTTCGGTACACCTGAACAACTGCCGGATAATGCCAATGAAGTGCAAAAAGAGTTCTACGACTACTACCGCAATCCCAAGCGCGGACTGCATCCCCGCTATCTCGGTACACGCTTTACAAGCATGGCGGCACTGACCAATTTCTATCCTTTTGCTCAAATCAAAGATATTTCGCCTCGCCCGGTATTGTTTATAGCCGGCGAAAACGCCCATTCACGTTATTTCAGCGAAGATGCTTACAAACAGGCTGACGAGCCGAAAGAGTTATATATTGTTCCCAATGCCAGCCATGTGGACTTATACGATCAAACGGACAAAATTCCCTTTGACAAACTGACGGACTTCTTTATGGAATCCTTGGAGATGACTAATATTAATAAATAAAAAATGTAATAGATATGAAAACGGAACAGAACAACGAAATGAGCCGCCGCAGTTTTCTGAAACAGACGGTATTGGCTGGGACGGCAATCTGTGTCACACCCACATTGGAGAAAGTAACGGCAGCAGAAAGAGCCATTGCAGGTAAGTCATCTACATCGGTAACAACCTTTCCGGCAAGTATGGCGGCTGTCCGCATGCAACGCACATTGGGCAGCGGAAAGGCAGCATTTACTGTATCCGCAATGGGATATGGTTGCATGGGACTGAACCACAACCGCAGCCAATATCCAAGTAAGGATAAGGAAATAGCGTTAGTTCGTGAAGCCGTGGAACGTGGTGTCACCCTTTTCGATACGGCAGAAAGCTATGGCTATCATATCAATGAAAAGTTGGTTGGTGAAGCCCTGAAAGGCTATACCGACCGGGTATTTGTATCATCGAAATTCGGGCATAAGTTCGTGAACGGCGTACAAGTAAAAACCGAAGAAGACAGTACCCCTGCAAACATTCGCCGTGTGTGCGAAAACTCCCTGCGCAATCTCGGAGTGGAAACACTCGGTATGTTCTACCAACACCGCATAGACCCGAACACGCCTATCGAAATAGTGGCGGAAACGTGCAGTGAGCTTATCAAAGAGGGTAAAATCCTGCATTGGGGAATGTGCGAAGTCAATACGGAAACAATCCGCCGTGCGCACAAGATCTGTCCTGTTACAGCTATCCAAAGCGAATATCATTTCATGCACCGTGCAGTTGAAGAAAACGGCGTACTGGCTCTTTGCGAGGAATTGGGTATCGGTTTCGTGCCTTACAGTCCGCTAAACAGAGGTTTTCTCGGTGGTATGATTAACGAATACACGCAATTCGACACTACCAATGACAACCGACAAACCCTGCCACGTTTCCAGCCCGAAGCCATTCGTGCCAACTATCGCATCGTGGAAGTGCTGAACGCTTTCGGACGAACAAGAGGGATTACCCCTGCACAGGTAACATTGGCTTGGCTGATGAACAAGAAACCGTTTATAGTCCCTATTCCCGGTACAACCAAACTCTCGCATTTGGAAGAAAACCTGCGGGCTTGCGATATTGTGTTCTCGGCAGAAGAAATGACAGAATTGGAAAAGGCGGTAGCCGCAATTCCGGTTGTCGGTAGCCGTTACGATGCCTTGCAGGAATCGAAAATACAGAAATAACGCATGAGAAAGATAATCTTCTATATGGCTGTCGTTGCTTTATTATCAAGTTGCAACACCCACAACGGAAATGTCTTGCAAATAGCCGAACAAGGCAGTTTCGCCGTAGGCGGCACGGTATTGACCGATTCATTGGGGCGTAACTATCACGGCGACCATGCCTATGTATTCTATCAAAAGCCTGTTGATGCACGGAAATACCCACTTGTTTTTGCACACGGTGTAGGTCAGTTCTCCAAAACGTGGGAAACCACACCGGACGGACGGGAGGGATTTCAGAATATCTTCTTGCGGCGTGGCTTTTCCACCTACCTTGTTGACCAACCTCGGCGTGGTAATGCAGGACGTGGTACGGAAACCGTTACAATCTCTCCTGCCTTTGATGAAGAAGAGTGGTTCAACCGTTTTCGTGTGGGGATATATCCCGATTATTTCGAGGGCGTGCAATTCAGCCGCAGCAAGGAAGCCCTTGACCAGTTTTTCCGCCAAATGACACCCAACATTGGCACCGTGGATTTCGAGGTCTATTCCGATGCCTACGCCGCTTTGTTCGACAAGATAGGTCCGGCGATATTCGTCACTCACTCGCAAAGCGGTCCGGTAGGTTGGCGCACGTTGCTTAAAACCGACAATATTAAGGCGATTGTTTCCTACGAGCCGGGTGGTGGTATTCCATTCCCGGAAGGACAAGTACCCGAGGAAGGAAAGATACTGACCTTATCGAAGAAAACGGAAGGAGTGGAAGTCCCGATGTCCGACTTTATGAAGTACACAGAAATTCCGATTATCGTCTATTATGGCGACAATCTGCCTGAAACGGACGAACGACCGGAACTATACGAATGGACACGCCGTCTGCATTTGATGCGCCAATGGGCGAAGATGCTCAATGAGTTGGGCGGTGATGTGACGGTTATCCATCTGCCGGAAACCGGTCTGCACGGCAATACCCACTTCCCAATGTCGGACTTGAATAATATTGAAGTGGCGGATTTATTATCAAAGTGGCTATACGAAAAGAATTTAGACTAAGAATTACAAGTATGAAAATGTTTAATTATTTATTTACGGCTTTATTATTCTGCATCGTATCATGCAGTAGCGGAACATCAGCAGAAGAAATACCGATGCCTGACCGCCCAACAACGGAAGCAGGCAAAACGTTGATTGTCTATTTCTCGTGGAGTGGAAATACTCGTGCCGTAGCAAATTCTATTTAAGAACTGACGGGCTGCGACATTGTAGAAATAGAAGTCGAAGAACCTTATTCTTCGGTATATAATGAAGTTACAGCACGTGCCCGGCAAGAATTGGATAATGATATTCGTCCGGCATTGGTTACACAAGTCGAAAATATCGATGAATACGATACACTGATTGTCGAAACTCCTATTTGGAGCAGTCGGCTTGCTCCTCCTGTAAAAAGTTTCTTGGTTATAAATGAAACAACAACAATGAATAATACGGACAAAAAAATTCTGTCCGCATTTTCTACAAAATTCAGATTGTTTATTTTGTAGTTTCCGGGGTATTCACTACACTTGCATAAAGTTGTTCGACGAGTTGTAAAGCGCAACAGTTCAACGCAGTTACATGATCGCTAAATCGTTACCGACAACTTTCTTATTTTCTGCTTTACTCTGTCATTCAGGCAGATATGCATTTTTTTATCCTTCCTAAAGATATAAAAATAACCTGTGAAGGGATATTCAGTAAATGTCCCTAAAAAATAAGATGGCATATGAAGATGATGGCG